>Ga0114977_10001689_pt1 | contig 14507 bp, 14 predicted proteins | sample S_130805_MF_Meta_FD_87026 | JGI IMG/M metagenome (GOLD analysis project Ga0114977, IMG submission 87026) | Freshwater microbial communities from Lake Simoncouche, Canada to study carbon cycling - S_130805_MF_MetaG | ecosystem: Environmental > Aquatic > Freshwater > Lake | place: Lake...
GTCGTTGGTTGCGGTGGCGTTGGGCTTAACTCAATTCAAGGTGCTCGCGTCGCTGGAGCATTCCCCATTATCGCCATCGATACATCAGATGCTGCCCTTAAGTTGGCCATGAGTTTAGGGGCTACACACACAATAAATGCTGCTACTGAAGATGTTATTGCAGCCACATTGAAGATCTGCCCTCGCGGCGTAGATTATTCAATTGCCGCCGTTGGAAGTACTAAAGCAATGATTAATTGTCTTACCATGTTAGGTGCTGGCGGAACCATGGTTATTCTTGGCGCACCTCCAAGCGGGTCTACTCTTGAATTCGACCCAACTGCAAGGATCCTCGCCGGTGAGCGCAGAATAATCGGAAGCAAGTATGGATCTTCTAATCCTCACGTTGAATTTCCGATGCTCATTGAGTTATATCTCAATGGCAAGTTGGACTTAGACTCTTTACTCACCGGTCATTATCGACTAGATGAGGCAGACAAGGCCTTTGAAGTTCTTGCAAAAGGTGCTCCTGGCCGTGGAATAATTACATTCGAGCAGTAATTCACCAACAACGAAGGGTCCTTCAGTATGAGTTTTGACGATAACTTTGCAGCGCTTGCTTCGAAACCAACAGGTGCATTTAATGTATCTCTCTCTGCAATCCGATACCTTAACAACTCTTTTTACGCCTCTGGTCAAGTCGCTCGTCGTGGAGAGATTATGGTTGCAACGGGGTTAGTTGGTAGCGAAGTAAACATGGAGCTTGCACAAGAGTGTGCATGGGTGTGTGCAATGAATGTCTTGGAATCTGTCCAAAAAGAGTTAGGGTCTCTGGATAAGATTGAGTACGTTGCCCGCCTTGGTATCTATGTTGCCAGTGCCGATGGATTCTCTGATCAACACCTGGTTGCACATGGTGCAAGCCAAGTGATCCTCAATGTATTTGGTGATGTGGCAGGCAAGCATTCGCGTACTGCAATTGGTGTTGCATCACTGCCACTCAACAGTCCTGTTGAAGTCGATGCAATTTTTGTTGTCCGTAAATAAAACCTGCGACTGACCCAACTCACCCAGGCTGATCAAAGTTACCTAAACGTTATGTAAATGAGGGGTCTTCTCTTCGAAGTTACCTAATCGTTATCTTTCTAGGGGGATTCTCGCCAGATTGAAAATGCCTTTTCTAGCACTTTCAACTAACCTCCTTCATGGTCTCACCATCTTTTATTGAGCAAAATCCTTTTGCCCATGGGTGTTTCTCCCTTAGAAAGGTCTCCCATTTATGACAAAGCGTCGTAATGTGTTGGCAGCTGCAGTTGCAGCTGGCGCACTTGTACTAACAGGCTTCGTAACAACATCGTCAGCAGTTGCTGCCGATACTCAGGTTGGTGTAATTCTTCCAGATGCAGCATCTTCTGCTCGCTGGGAAACAGCTGACCGTCCATTCCTTGAAGCAGCGTTCAAAACTGCTGGAGTAACTGTTGACATTCAAAATGCAAACGGTGACAAGGCAAAGTTCACAACAATTGCAGATCAAATGCTCGCAAAGGGCGTAAAGGTTTTGATCATGGCTGGACTTGATTCACCTTCAACAGCTGCAATTCAAGCTAAGGCAGCTAAAGCAGGAGTTAAGACAATCGATTACGATCGTTTAACTCTTGCAGGTCAAGCTTCATACTATGTTTCATTCGATAACGTCGCAGTTGGCAAGCTACAGGGTCAAGGCATCAAGGCATGTCTAGATAAGGCTGGCAAGAAGAAGGCCCGCATTGTTTACCTCAATGGCTCACCAACAGATAACAATGCAACATTGTTCAAGCAGGGCTATGACTCAGTTCTTCGCCCATTGATCACATCAAAGGCTTACACACTTGTCGCTGACCAGGCTGTTCCAGACTGGGATAACGCAAAGGGTGGAGTTATCTTCGAACAAATGTTAACTAAGGCTGGCGGAAAGCTTGATGCAGTTGTATCAGCTAACGAAGGTCTTGGATTAGCAGCTGTAGCAGTTCTGAAGAAGAACAAGCTCAATGGAAAGGTCTGCGTATCAGGCCAGGATGCAACTGCAGATGGACTTGCAGCGGTTCTTACTGGTGACCTTTCAAACACTGTTTACAAGGCAGTAAAGCAAGAGGCTAACGGCGCTGCAGATCTCGCAATTGCGTTGATCAAGGGTACAACCGTTGCTAATGCAACTGGAAAGACAAACGATGGAATGCGCGATGTTCCATCAGTTCTTCTAGTACCAGTTGGAATCACAAAGGCTAACGTCAAGGTTGTTATTGCTGATGGCTTCCAGACACGCGCAGCAGTTTGCAAGATTGCAACTGAGGCCGTATGTAAGAAGAACGGTATCTAATTTATTAGTTACCCAAATAAGTAATGAAGTAACTCTGGCCCGAGGGAAACCTCGGGCCAGAGTTACTTTGACTCAGCAGAGTTTTCAACCATAATAGGTGGATGAATATAGGGAATTAGAGGAAAAATGAGCGATCCAATTCTTTCATTGCGTGGGGTCAATAAATCTTTCGGACCCGTCCATGTATTAAAGAACGTCGACTTTGATGCCTATGCTGGTCAAGTAACGGCGCTCGTTGGAGATAATGGTGCAGGTAAAAGCACTCTCATTAAATGTATCGCCGGTATTTATCAAGCCGAAGAAGGTCAGTTTCATTTTGAAGGCAAAAAGGTTGAAGTAACAGGTCCCCGTGATTCTGCAGCCCTTGGTATTGAAGTCGTGTATCAAGATTTAGCGCTCTGCGATAATCTCGACATTGTTCATAATATGTTTTTAGGACGCGAAGTTAAAAAAGGTTTTATCCTCAATGAATCTAATATGGAGTCCCTGGCCCGAAAAACCCTCGATAGCTTAAGCGTTCGAACCGTTAAATCTATTCGTCAAACAGTCTCTTCGCTTTCAGGTGGCCAAAGACAAACAGTTGCAATTGCCCGTGCAGTTTTATGGAATAGCAAAGTTGTAATTTTAGATGAGCCAACGGCAGCCTTAGGCGTTGCCCAGACCGAACAGGTTCTTAACTTAGTTCGCCGCTTGGCCGATAATGGTTTAGCGGTTATTTTAATCAGCCACAATCTCAATGATGTATTTCAAGTTGCCGACAATATTGCCACTTTATACTTGGGCAGCATGGTTGGACAAGTAAAAAGGAATGATGTAACAACTAATCAGGTCATTGAATTGATCACGACAGGTAAGTCAGTGGGTGCCAAATGAGTAACGAAGTCATCGTGGAGAATGAGTCTCTCAGCACCTCTGCAGCAAATTATTGGAGTCGCGTTAAGGCTGGTGACATTGGATCTCTACCGGCTATTTTAGGTTTGATTGCACTATGTGCCATTTTTGGATTTATGTCAGAGTATTTCTTTACAAACCGAAATTTCGCAAATTTACTTACTCAAGCAGCACCGGTTATTGTAATCGCAATGGGATTAATTTTCGTGCTTTTACTAGGCGAAATCGATTTGTCTGCTGGTTATGCCTCAGGTGTATGTGGTGCCGTTCTAGTGTTGGCAGTAACTAATCATGGCCTGCCTTGGTACTTTGCGCTCTTAATCTCAATTGTTATTGGTGGTCTTCTTGGTTTTCTCATGGGGACTCTAGTCTCGCGGATTGGAATTCCCTCATTCGTTGTTACATTATCGGCCTTCTTAGCTTTTCAAGGCATTCTACTTTTACTTGCAGGTGAAGGTGGAACAATTCCGATCGCAGATAAAACAATTTTGGCGGTAGAAAACAGTAATTTAACACCAACACAGGGTTGGATTTTATTTATAGTGCTGGCGATTTTCTACGTCTTACTAGGGCTCAATCGGATTAATTCTCGACATCGCGCTGGGCTTAAATCCGAACTTTTGAGTCTCTGGTTAATTAAGACTTTCGCACTCCTTGTGATTACTGGAGCGGCAGTATTTGTTCTTAACCGTGAACGTGGAAATCCCCCCGTTATAAGCACGCGGGGAATTCCAATTGTTGTACCAATAATTTTGGCGATTCTCATTGCTGGCACATTTGTTTTGGGTAATACCTCATTTGGTCGCCACCTCTATGCCGTCGGTGGAAATGCTGAAGCTGCGCGTCGTGCAGGTATAAACATAAAGAGAGTACGCACAGCCTCATTTGTGATTTGTTCATCGTTAGCGGCAGTTGCTGGAATGCTATTTGCCTCACGAATGAATTCAATCTCTCCTTCAACCGGTGGAAGTTCAACGCTGTTATATGCCGTAGGTGCGGCAGTTATCGGTGGAACATCTCTCTTTGGTGGCAAGGGAAAGATGCGTGATGCCATTCTGGGTGGCCTAGTAGTTGCCGTTATTGATAACGGCATGGGATTACTTGGTTACGGCGCAGGAATTCAATTCCTTGTTACTGGCGCCGTCTTGCTAGTTTCAGCTAGCGTGGATGCGATATCACGCCGCGGAAGTATCGCTAACTAGCTTTACTTCACACCCATCAAATGCTCTAGAGCAAGTTGATCAAGGACTTCATAGTGATACCCGCGCGTGCTTGCCTCTTCAACATCAAAGGAGTCCTTAGCTAAGTCTTTCCAGGTTTCACCCGCACTTAGATTTGGCTCACTTAATCCAGGGATATTTGAATCCTTCATCGCTGCAACTACTCTGGAATCGGCACGGAAAGCCTCTGCACGCTCTTTTAGAATTAAGTACGTGCGCATATTGGCAGTAGCTGACTCCCATACTCCCTTGTCGTTTTCGGTACGTAAAGGCTTATAGTCGAAGTGACGGGGACCGCTGTACTGATAGCGCTCTAACAAATCAACGAGGAAAAAGGCTGACTTGAGATCTCCATGACCAAAGACAAAATCTTGATCGTACTTTATGCCGTGCTGACCATTAAGATCAATGTGGAATAACTTCTTGTGCCAAAGCGCTTGGGCGATTCCATGGACAAAGTTAAGTCCAGCCATCTGTTCGTGGCCAACTTCAGGATTAACACCAACCATTTCAGGGCGGTCCAGCGAATTAATGAAAGCTAAGGCATGGCCAATCGTTGGCAGAAAGATATCGCCACGAGGCTCGTTGGGCTTAGGCTCAATTGCAAATTTAATTTTATAACCGTTATCAGTAACAAAATCCCCGAGAATATTGAAAGCATCTCTAAATCTATCAAGTGCAACATAGGCATCTTTGGCACCGTCAGATTCAGCGCCCTCTCGGCCACCCCAACAAACATAAGTTTCAGCGCCAAGCTCAACTGCTAACTCAATATTGCGCATTACTTTACGAATTGCAAAGCGTCGGATGTCTCGATCATTTGAGGTAAACGCGCCATCTTTAAATACTGGATGAGTAAATAGATTGGTTGTTGCCATTGGAACCTTCATGCCTGTGTCAGCAAGTGCTTTCTTGAAGCGATCGATATGCGTGCGACGTGTACCTTCATCGCTTCCAAATGGAATCAGATCATCATCATGGAAAGTCACACCATAGGCACCGCGTGCAGCCAGTTCATTAACCGTACGAACGGGATCAATCGCCTCACGAGTTGCATCACCAAATGGGTCACGTGCTTGCCAGCCAACGGTCCAAAGGCCAAAAGTGAATCTATCTGCAGGGGTAGGGTTAAATGACATGGTGATCTGCCTTTCTCATTAGCTACGTATGGCTCCGTTTTGATACAGGGCTAACTTACCCCTAATCTTGGGGCCTATCCATGTGAGAATTCTAGATACTTACATATGGGTTTCGCGGGAGTGGTGAAATGGCAGACACGCAGGTCTTAGGAACCTGTGTCTTCGGACGTGAGGGTTCAAGTCCCTTCTCCCGCACACATGTTTGATAAAACTTTAGAATCGGTAGCATGAAAGCCATTGAGATAACTGAAACCGGCGGACCGGAGAGATTGAAATACGTTGACCGCCCGATTCCAGTCATGGGTGAGAATGAATCTCTCGTTGATGTCCTAATAGCGGGAGTCAACTTCATCGACACCTATCACCGCAGCGGTTTATATCCGCGTCCACTGCCATTTACTCCCGGAGTAGAGGGTGTGGGAATTATTCGCGAAATAAACGGTACTGCACCATCAAATTTGTCGGTGGGTATGCGGGTCGGTTGGGTTGTCTCTACTGGTGGATATTCCGAGGTTGTAACACTTCCAAATCAAGAGTTAATTCCAATCCCAGAGGGAATCGATGATGCGCAAGCAACAGCGCTTCTTCTTCAAGGATTGACCGCGCACTATCTTGCCGTTGATTCCTACAACATAAAGCCAGGAGACTTAGCCCTCGTACACGCTGGGGCTGGTGGAGTTGGACTCTTGCTCACCCAATATATTAAATCGCTCGGTGGCCTCGTAATCGCAACGGCGTCGACAGATGCGAAACGAAATCTCTGCTTGGAAAATGGTGCCGATCTTGCGATCGGATACTCAGAGTTTCATGAACGTGTTATGGAATTTAGTAACGGAAGTGGCGCACACGTTGTCTATGACGGCATCGGCAGAGCTACCTTCGATGAAAGTCTGCTCTCAGTTCGCCCACGGGGATCTCTCGTAATCTACGGATACGCCAGCGGACCTGTCCCACCAATTGATTTGAGCAAACTAACCGCTAACTCGATATTTCTCACCCGCCCAACATTGAAACATTTTATTTCGAATCGAGAAGAACTGCTTTGGCGTGCCAATCAGGTATTCAAAGCACATATGAGTGGCCATATGAATGTGCGGATTGGGCAACGATATGGCCTCAAGAGCGCTTCACAGGCTCATCAAGATCTAGAGGCTCGAACAACGACTGGGAAACTTATTCTTGAGCTATAAAAATAATCGTATTAGTTCGGTTGCTAGAAGAACGCTTCTTCCTAGAGGACACCGTATTTAGCAAATGCCGCACTTGGGCTCATGCCCTCTTTAACCGCTTTGCGGAATTGATTTTCCCCCGCATCCTTTTCTTCAACTCTTCGAACAACTTCTTCGATCACATCCTTGGGAACAACAACAACTCCATCAAGATCGGCAACGATTAGATCTCCAGGATTTATTGTTACTCCATCAATAACACCTGGAACATTGTGTGCGATTACTTCGTATCGACTATTAATATCGAGCGGACTGGTGTTGACTCCAAAAACTTTAAATCCCAAGGCCCTTGTGCGGACAACATCGCGGACCGGTCCGTCGGTTAGCGTTCCTGCAACGCCTTTAAAGGCGCAAGCGGTGGAGAGAAGTTCCCCCCATAAAGAGCCGTGACCGTGGCGATTGGTTGGAGTTACGTACACCTGATCCTTCTCGAGGGCATCAAGTGCTTTGAGTAAGCCAACGTATGGAACTTCAGGTGCTACTTCAACAACTTCTAATGTGACGGGAAATGCATATCCCATCATGACGCCTTCACCTGAAATCATCGTGATGTCGGAGCCAAGCACTTGATTGCGATAGTTCAATTGATCTAGGCAATCAGAGGCTAAAGAGGCAGAAAAGATTGTACGTAACTTATTTAAGTCAAGGCTCATAGCCCAATAATACGATAAACATAAAATTATGTAGACCATGCCCAGCTCGCATTCCACATCCCGATAATTTTTTATGGCCTGTTAGAATTATACGTATGGCCAAACAATCACCGGCAAAGATAAAGAAGTTAGCTGCCGAAGCCAAGCGAGCAGGAGCGGCAAATCGCGCCGAGAAAAAAGCTAGTAAAGAATCTTCCGTATCAAATAATACTGATGTTATAGATGCCTATGAGGGCGTCGATCACCATTGGCGCGAAATCGGGTTAGCAGCCCCTGCTCGGCGGGCTTTAATCGATGACGGACTCTTTCAATTAAGTGATCTTCGTAAGGTATCCCTGGCTGCAATTAAAGAACTACATGGCATGGCTCCGAATGCCATTCGCCTATTAGCTGCCGAGATGAAGAAGGCTGATTTATCTTTTCGCAAATAACAATGGGTTTTAGATCTAATTAGTTACTGCAAATGCAGCTAGCGCTACTCCAACGGCTGCGAGTAATAACTTTACTTCTCGTTTAGCCAACACTTTGAGCGCGGCAGAATTAAAGGTTGCACCAATGATTAATGCTCCAGGGATAAATATTGTGGCGCTTCGCATTGCAACATCACTTTCGCCCCATTGATATCGAAGATTGATGAGGCCGCAAGCAAATAGAAGATAGCCGCCCATACGGTAGTTGTTAATCCAGTTTGTATTTGTACCCTGACTAGCTGGGGTTAATTTCTCCATGCGTACAGTCTAGAAAGGCAAATAGGAGTGCCGCTTTCGCGACACTCCTATTCTAGGATTTTTCTGCTTAGAAGCTAATCAATAATTGATTAGTGATCGTCCTTCATGCCCTCTGCCATTGACTTCATGCGTGCGATCTTCAAAATCGTAAGACCGAATACGCACTTTGCCAAGACGTCAGCGACGGTGTAACCAACCTGTACGCCAACGAACTGCTGTGCAGATGCCATGCCATCACCCATACCAAGGATGTAGGAAATTGGGTAAACACCCCATGTAGCAATCAGCAATAGACGCAGGCGACCAACGGTCTCTGCAACTCCAGCTGGCTGATTATCGAGTGACTTACCAAGCTCTACAAAGAGTACGTAGAGGATGTAGAGGAATGGGATTGTTGATAGAACACCGTACATAACCTGTGTGTTCTGATCAGATGAGATCTCTCCTGGATAACCAAGTGCGATCATTGCAGCAGATGCTGGAACAAGGCGCATGATGAGCGAGCGAGAGGTAGCTTTGGCTAGGGCAAGTACTGCAACTACTTCAACAAGAAGTAGAGGCACTGTGAGTAGCCAGTCAACATAGCGGTAGGCCTCATTGAATGAGCCCTGTGCGCCTGAAATGTTTACAGTCATGTCTGCAGATGACTCATTGAATGAGTTAAAGATACGCATGTAGTGGTATCCAGCGATGAATGTAACCATCGATGACATAACAAGAGCATTACGATACTTAGCTAATACACGCTGCTGTGAAACAAGTGTGTAAACGGTGCAAGCGAGCATTGAAACAAGACCAAACGAGAAGATGTTATAGATCAGGTTCCATTGGTTGCTATCTAATTTCAGCATTAATATATGCCTCCGTGAACTCTTAGTTTCTGAATCTCTTGTGAGAATCAGACCCGCATGACCATTGAGGACCTCGAGGAGCCTCATTGACCTTCGGTAGGAAAATTGTGACCCCATTTAGGTCTTTTTGCAGCCTGAATTGCCGCGCAGATAGCCGGAAATCTCTGCAACGAGGGGAAATCTGCGGCCCAAACGGAACATCTGCGGCCTAAGCCGTCAATAAGTAGGGCTAATGTCCATCCCAAAGCGCCATTTCGGCGGCAAATGGATCAAGGCCCATCGGCCCAATCTTTAGGGCATAGGTGTGAAACTTCTTCATGTTAAAGGCTGAGCCAAGACGAGTTTTTGCATCTTCACGTGCGGCCATCCAGACCCGTTCTCCGACCTTGTAGGAGATCGCCTGGCCGGGCCAGCCTAAATAGCGATCGGTCTCACTGCGTGAATGAGCCTCATCGAGGAGCGCCTGCTCATTTAAAAGTTTGCGCGATGATTCGGCGTTCCATACATTGCCATCAAAATCGCTATAGCCCAGGTGCATTCCGATATCTACAACGATTCGTGCAGCGCGTAGGGCTTGGGCAGATAAATAACCCATCTCAATTCCTGGCTCATCGAATGCGCCGAGTTCGTTCATGAAACGTTCGGCATAAAGGGCCCAACCCTCACCGTAGCCACTAATCCAAGCTGCGGTTCGCTGAAAGCGAGTAAGGCGCTCTTTCTCAATTGTGACCGTTGCAACTTGCAAGTGATGTCCGGGCACTGCTTCGTGATACCAGGTTGAAACTAAGTGCCAGCTGCTCACTTCATCTTTACCGAGCATGGGAATCCACGTAGTACCAGGGCGAGATAAATCCTCTGATGGCGGGTTGTAATACGGGGCCGATGCACTGCCTTCAGGTGCAAGACGTGCTTCGCAGATTTTAATTCGTTCATCGATTTCAAAGAACTCTCCATCCATGCGCTTGATAGCAGCATCGGTAAAATTCTGAAGAAATTTAATAACATTCTCTTTGCCTTTAATTACATACCGTGGATCGTGATCCAATACATCGGCGACTTCGCGCAAGCTCTTTGCACCAGGTTTAATCTGCTCTGCGAGCACCCACATGCGCTCATTAATCGCCTTTAAATCGGCCATCCCCCACTCATATGTTGCACGCAAATCTAGCTTCGCACCCGTGAAAAACTGAGACCAGACTGCATAGCGTTCGGCACCGACGGCATCGTTTGGATTAGCGATAGCCATGTACTCGTTCTTTAAATAGGCAGCGGTCTGTGCCGAAGATTTCTCGGCCACTTGTGCCGCACTATGAATCGCAGGAAATTGTGCATCTGGGTCAAAGTTTTTACACATCTGGCTATATCCGCCATTGGCATAACTCTCCAACTGAGTAATGACTCCTCGTACTTGTCGCTGCGCAGTTGTCTTACCGCTCTTTGCAACCTCACTTATCGTGCTAATCCACTGCTTGTGCGCCAATTCAACTGCAATTAAGCGAGACGCAATGTTTGCGAAATCCTTCTCACTTTTCTTGGGCATTAGTTCGAAGATTGAACGGATATTTGATGGCGGCGAAGTTAATACGTTCCATAAAACATGCTCTTCGTAAGAATCATGAAGTGCCAAGCTCGAACTCAGACGCTCCTCCATGACGGTTTTTGCAATTCGATCGATCTCATCGATAGGGGTTAGCGCTTGCAACTTCTTTAAAACCTCGCGAGTTAGCGTGGCGGCTTTGGCCATTCCAGCAATTGAGAAATCATCTAACTTGTCTTGATCCACATCTTTACCAAGATAGGTGCAGGACATTGGGCTCATGGCCGCTGATTGATCGATATATGTATCGCTGAGTTCGAAGATTTCTGATCTATATGTCATTGGCTATTCTTATCAGCACCGGCCGCCATTGTCGATAGATAGGATTGCCGAGTGATTACCAGCCAGTTGCGTGAACTTAGTGTTCACCGCGGTTTTGTGCGATTAATTTCTGCGCGCTTTATCTCCAATGTTGGAAATGGACTCTCACCTATCGCACTTGCTTACGGTGTACTTAGTCTCGATGGAGCAAATGGTAAAGATCTAAGCCTTGTTATGTCGGCCCGTATTTTTCCGATGATTGCACTTATGTTAATTGGTGGAGTGATTGGCGACCGCTTCAAACGAAATCGGATCGTTGGAGGAGCTGACATTCTTGGAAGTAGTTTTGTGGCAATTAGTGCTGCATCGTTCATCTTTGGCTTTGCATCAGTTCCACTACTTATATTTATGGGCTTCCTGTTTGGAATTCTCAATGCACTGTGGTGGCCGGCAATGTCAGGGGTATTACCTTCACTTGTGCCAAAAGAGAAACTCAAAGACGGGAATGCAGTAATTGGCTTACTGAGTAACTTTGGCTATGTTGTTGGTGCATTAATGGGTGGAACTTTGGTGACTCTCTTTGGCTCTGGTTGGGCTTTGTTAGTTGATGCGCTCTCCTTTTTAATCGCAGGTATCTTGGTGTGGCACCTAGATGTTGCCCCCATGGAGCATCGTGAGCGCACAACGGTCTTTGCCGAATTGAAAGATGGATGGTTCGAATTTAAATCTCGCTCATGGCTCGTTGCCATGGTGATCGCCTTTACTGGTATCAATGCCTGCTTTGAAGCTTTGGTGCAAGTATTGGGTCCGCTCGCCTTTAATGAGAATTCAGATGGGCCTCGCAACTGGTCACTGAATCTAGCTGGCCTAACTATTGGAATGATTTGTGGCGGTGTAATCGCCTTGAGAGTTCATTTAAGTAGACCAATGTTATTTTCCATGATTGTGATTGCTCTTTCGGCGATCTGGAATTTTGCTTTAGCCATGCAAGCCCCACTTCTACTGACGCTTTTCGGGGCTTTCTTAGCTGGCATCGCGATTGAGATCTACACAGTTAATTGGAGTACGACGATGCAGAGCCATATACCCGAAGAGTCTTTTTCTCGAGTTACCGCCTACGATGCCTTTGGATCCTTTGCACTAGCTCCACTCGGAATCGTCGTAGCCGGCCCATTTGCTATGTACTTCGGAGTACACACGGTCCTATGGGTTACAGGTGGGGTGGTTCTCGTGTGCGCGGTATTGGCATTACTTGTTAAATCAGTTCGAAATCTAAGATCCGTCCAAGTACCGCTTTAAATCGTTACTGCTTCCAGAAATAGCCGTAGGCTTAGGAGATGACAGAACAGCCGATTGCTCCACCAAAACTGCGTGGTTGGTTTCATCTTGGTGCAACACCAATTGTCATCATCGCATCCTTAGTTCTCTTTATCTTAAGTAAATCCTCTTTGAAATTTGCAGTCGCAATTTACTCACTTACTGCGATCTTGCTCTTTAGTGTCTCTGCGCTTTATCACCGAGTTCCATGGTCTCCTACGAAGAAAAAGATTTGGCGAAGATTTGACCATGCAAATATCAACTTACTTATTGCCGGTTCATATACTCCATTTGCAGTCACGCTATTAGAGGGTCGCGATCGCACGATTCTCTTATCGGTTGTGTGGGTTGGCGCCGCCGCAGGAGTTGCGATGCGAGTCTTTTGGTTGGGTGCACCTCGCTGGCTCTATGTTGCTAACTACCTGCTTCTGGGCTGGGTAGCCGTTGCATACATGCCACAGCTCTACCGTGCAGGTGGTCTTTGGATATTGCTTCCAATCATTATCGGAGGTCTGTTTTATTCTGTGGGGGCGATTTTTTACGCTCTGAAGCGGCCAGGTCGGGAGGCAAAGTACTTTGGATTCCATGAGCTTTTCCATATATTTGTACTAGCCGCGTGGGTTTCGCAGTATGTGGCGATCTCGGTGGCGATTTACAGTAAGTAAGGCCTTGCTCTAACCTAAGGCTCTATTCATTCGAACTGCGAGGTGCATGATGGCTGAGAAGAGCTCATTCTTAAACTGGGTTGGATTCAAGGGCGAAGAGCCAAATCAACCCTCCTCAGTTGATCGCATCCGCGAACTCGAATCACAGTTAGCAGATCTGCGCTCTCGCCGAGATATTACGGGTTTGAGTAAAGAAGAGTTTGAAATTCTTGCAACTGAAACTGCGATGGCGATGATTAAATCTGCCCAGGCACGTGAGAGTAAGGCGCACTCAACTGCATCACGATTGGTTGCAGAGACTAATCGAATTACTAAAGAGGAGATTGAGTCGGCTGATTCCAAGGCCCGTTCAATTCTGAGTGGCGCTGAATCTCGAGGCCGCAAATATATTTCGACAGCAGAGGATGAGGCTTCTCAAATGATCGCGCAGGCCGAGGCCGAGGCCGAGGCATTGATTGAATCTAAAAAACGTGAAATCTCTGCCCTTGGTTTAGCTGCACGTCGCGAAGGTGAGCGAATTATTGGTGATGCAACACTTGAAGTCTCAAACTATCGCCAGTGGCTCACTGGAGTCATAGCAGAGGCCGAGCGACTTTATAAGATTCAAACGCAGTCATTAGATGCCGCACAGGGTGCTATACATCAATCACGTGCACGACTTGAATCGGCCTTTACTCGTCTAGCTGAACTTCAAAAGAGCGTTATTGAAAACTTGAATCCAGATGATTCGATTATTGACACCGGTCCAATTAAGGTATCAAGCCAGCGAACTAGAGGCGCAATCAGCGCACCAAAGAAGACGGTGAAGAAAGCAGTGAAGAAGACAGTGAAGAAGACAGTGAAGAAAGCTGCTGCAAAGAAATCTGCCACTCGTAAGTAGTTAGTTATGGCCACAGCTCGCGGTATCCGATACATCCCTGCCATCGATGGCCTGCGTGGTGTGGCAGTCGTTGCCGTCATGCTGTATCACTTAGGTTTTTCATGGATACCTGGGGGCTTTTTAGGCGTTGATCTCTTCTTTGTAATCTCTGGATATGTCATCACACGATTATTGCTCGACTCTATTGCCCGCAGCGGAGGCTTAGATCTTCGCGCCTTCTACAAGGCACGAATACGCCGGCTATTTCCACCGCTCATCTTTATGATTCTTGCGACATCAATCTATGTCGGAATCTGGGCGCCAGATACAGTGCGCAGATTTGTTAGTGATGCACCGTTTTCACTATTCGGAGCGATGAACTGGTGGCTAGTATTTCGTCATACTGATTACTTCGATTCAATTGCCCGGCCACCGCTTTTACAACACACCTGGTCGCTAGGCGTAGAAGCTCAGTTCTATCTTATCTGGCCTCTTATCTTGCTCGTTGTTCTGCGATATTTAGGCAAAAATAAAATCCCTGGTGCGGCACTATTTATTGCCGCGGTCTCTGGAATCGCACTTCTTGTTCTCTCTTTTCAAGTTGATGCAGCAAATACATCCCAAATTAGTCACGTCTACTTTGGTACAGATACCCACAGTATTGGTTTATTTCTAGGGGCGGCACTTGCAGTCAGTTGGATTCCGCAGAATTTAAAGGAGAATGTGGAAAAGCGCGCTCAAGATTTCATCGATGGGATTGGA
>Ga0114977_10001690_pt1 | contig 14506 bp, 7 predicted proteins | sample S_130805_MF_Meta_FD_87026 | JGI IMG/M metagenome (GOLD analysis project Ga0114977, IMG submission 87026) | Freshwater microbial communities from Lake Simoncouche, Canada to study carbon cycling - S_130805_MF_MetaG | ecosystem: Environmental > Aquatic > Freshwater > Lake | place: Lake...
ACCTTCGTGAGCGTGAAGATGCTGGAGGAACCGCTGGTCACGGGACCTTCGAGCGTGAACGTCGATCCGGCCAGGATCCGCAGATTGCCGGACGACCGAAGACTGAAGTTGCTCGTAACTGATGGCGAACTGGTCGTGGTGCCGGAGAGTGTGAGCGACGAGTTATTGGCGAGGTACACGAGATCTTGCGCACTTCCCGACACACCGTTGGTGAACGAGTTTCCTTCGCCGGCAGCCCCGTTGGCCGTCTGGCCGACGCGAAAGCTGAAGGTCGTGGTCGATCCAGGCTGGAAGCGATACGACGAGCCGTTCGTGACGTTGACCGATTGCGAGTAGAGGTTGGTCGTGCCTGCCGACGTGGTGCCGGTGGTCGACGCCGATGCGAACAGGGCGTCTTGATAGCTCCCCGGGTTGTTACTTCCTGTGGGCGGTGAACCAGCCGTCCAGTTTCCGCTCGTCCCCAGGTTGTCGTTGATCGTCCAGGTGTTGATGGCGGCGTCGGCATGAATTCCCCTGCCGAGGGTGACCGCCCCGAACGCCAAGGCGAGCCCACAACGGAAAAGAAAACTCCTCCCGCCCGTCTCGGCCCGGTTCGCGGCGAACATCAAGAATGCCTGCATCGCGCTTCTCCTCGCACTGGCTCGGTCGTGAGTTCCAGGACTGCTGCTCAGGAGGGGCAGGATCACCTCAACGGCCCCCGACACCCCACGCATAACGTCTGCAAACCCCGTTCCAAAGAATGCCTTTCTTTTCCTTCAGCCTCAGCCGCAGCCCGCCGAAAGGCAGGAAAAAAGCTTGATTTTGGCCTCCACGAACACGCCCGACGCCATGTCGTTCGCCAGCGGTGATCCGCGACAGTGGGGCGAATCGCTCCAGTGACTGGAGCGATTCGCTCCACCCAGCCCCGTGCCACTGGAGCGATTCGCTCCACCCCCCCGTGGAGGCATGGAGCGAATCGCTCCAGCGCGCCCAGCTTAGGCCTCAAAGCTTCGTCCTGAATCGCGGCTTGAAAGATCGAGTTATTCACACCGAGATGGCGGGCGAATCACTCTGGATGCGGCGATTGTCTTGGCCGCGCCCCACGCCTCACGGCGTTGGGCTTGGACGGCAGCCGGATGAGCCGGACGCGCGGAAACCCGCCCTATTTGGCGCTGCCGGCGCGGGCCTTCTTGGCATGCTTGCCCGTCTCGTCGCCGAGCTTACCCGACGCAGGATCGAGTTTGGCGAGCACCGCGCCGAGCCGGCGTCGGGCCGCATCGGCTTCGGCGCCCGCCGTGGCTTCACGCTCAGCAAAGGGCGCGTCACGCATGTCGAACAGCTCGCCCTCGTCGGTCAGCTTCCAGCCTGCATCGCGCACGTACCAGTGCCGGCCGAGCATGACGAACACCCACTCGCGGGGCGTGCCGCGTTGGCCGAGCAGCTGCGGCGCAAAACTCTGCCCGTCGATGGGCTGACCGCCGGGAACCTCGGCCCCTGCCACCTCGGCCAGCGTGGGCAGGAAATCGACGAGCCCGACGAGATCGTTGCAGACCGTGCCGGCAGGAATGTGACCGGGCCACGAGGCGACCAGCGGCACGCGACTGCCCCCTTCGAGCAGCATCCCCTTGGCACCGCAGAGTGCCCGGCCGCCGATCGTGGACCGCGGCGCCTCGTTGCCGTAGGTGCCGTTGTCACCGGTGAAGATCACGAGCGTGTTCTCGCGGAGCCCCTGCCGCTCGAGCTCGGCCATCAACCGCCCAACCAGCTTGTCCATGTAGGCGACGTTGTCGGAGAAGAGATCGGCGCTGTCTGGCTCGCTGTCGGGCGTGAGCAAGATGTCGGTGTGGATGTGCGCCAGCGAGTAATGGACGTAAAACGGCCCGGATTTGTGGCGGTCGATGAAGTCGAACACGAATCGCTCGCTCAGGTCGGGCATGTACTGCCCCTCCGGCCATTCCTGCTCTTTGCCGTTGAGCATGTAGGTGTTGCGGTCGGGCGTGGGCCAGTAGGCGCCGCTCGCCTTCGTGCGGATGTATTCGTCGAAGCCCCAGTCGGCCGGCTGCAGGGGGATCTGACTCCACTTGCCGGCGCTGGCGGTGGCGTAGCCCCGGGACTTGAGCACCTTCGGGATCATCACCTCGGTGTTTCGCCCGGCTTCGAGCAGAGCGACGGCGGGCTTGTCATTGCCCGTCATGCCGGTGCGGAATCCATAGCGGCCGGTCATCATCAAAGCCCGCGAGGGGCCGCAGTTGGGGGCGCTGTAGCAGGTCGTGAACCGTGCGCCCCGGGTCGCGAGCGCATCGATGTTCGGCGTGCGGAAATGATCAGCCCCGTAGCAGCCCACGGTGCCGATCCCGAGATCGTCGGCCAGGATGACGACGATGTTGGGCGGACGGTCGCCGCCGGCCGCAGCCTGGGTGGACCCTCCGGCGGCCCACGCCAGCAGGCTCACCGCCACCACCCGAACGAAGAGACCAGGCCACGGGGACCGGAACGCGTGCATGACCATTCCTGAAACAAGAGGGATGGGGACCTCGAAAGCATCCCCGGCGGCGACGACTCTTCCTCACTCTAACGCGGCCGCGGCGTGGCGAAACGCCTGAACGAATCCTTTCCGAGTCCCCGGCGCGGGCATTGGGTTATTCGCGAGGCCGCGCTGGAATACCGGTCTAGTCCGGGCCGCCGGCCGTCGGTGTTCGTTTGTCGGTGTTCGTTTGTTGCCGCGCCAGCACCGACACACTAGGCTCGGCCGCGGGGAATCGAAAGCGATCCCCGGGGCCGACGCCCGCGTAGAGCAGGGGTCCCCATCCCGACGCGACCGGCCTGGACGGGCATCGGCCACCCCGCGATGAAACGCCGCAGCAGCAGCACCCGCCGCCGCAGCCCCGCCGCCTTCGAGCGGCTGGAGAGCCGGGCCGTGCTCGCTGCCCCCTCCGCGACAGGGCCGGCGACCGCGGCGGTGGTGCAGGGCGAAACGCTCGCGTTTTCCGGCGCGGCGGCCGTCTCGATCGCCGATGCCGACGCGACCGCCAGCGAGAGCGTGGCGGTCGCCGTGTCGGCGGGCACGGTGAGCCTCAACCTCGCCGCGCCGCCGGCGGCGGGGCGGCAGTTCTACGTGGAGACGGCGGCCCAGTTCAACGCGGGCGTCGACCGCTCGGGCGCGAGCTTCGCCACGCTGCGGACCGGCGACCGCGTGTTCCTCAAGGGAGGCTCGTGGGGCGGCCTCGTGCGCACGCTCACCGGCTCGATGACCGACGCCCAGGCTCAGGCCAACCCCGCGATGGTCATCGCCTGCAACGCCACCTACGTGCCCACCCCCGGCGGCGTGGTCGTGACGGGCCTGAGCGCGATCGAACTCTCCGGCACCGGCATCGAACTCTGCGGGCTCACCTTCTCCTCGACGAGCGGCATGATGAAGGCGGGGAACTACGTCGACTACGACGACACGGGTTCCACCGCCTACCTGGTGCGGCTGGACACCGGCTCGCGATTCATGACGGTGTCGCACGTGTCGTTCGACCGCTGCGGGTGGGACAACACCGACTACGCCAACAACGATCACTACGGCGCCTGGATCCTGATGTACGGCTACCGCCACACGGTGCAGTACTGCGAGATGACGGGCCGCGACTTCGACCCCAACGACATCAACGTGGCCGACCCCACGCGGCGGCGGTCGATCCGGCAGGCGACCGTGGTGATCTACAAGGACGACGCGGCCGACATCGACTGGGGATGGCACAACCTCAACCACAACTACTTCGGCGAGCGGAAGATTCCCAAGAGCGGCGATGTCCGCCTCCCGGTCGCCGCCGACGGCCGCCTGCCGGCCGACCTCTCCAACGGCTGGGAAACGATCCGCTGCGGCAGCAGCAGCTTCGTGGACGTGGACTTCAACGTCACGATCGAGAACAACACCTTTTACCATTCGATCCAGGCGGTCGACGGCGGCGCGAGCGACCAGACGGGCGAGCCGGAGATGGTGTCGATCAAGTCGCGGCGCAACCTCGTCCGCAACAACACGATCCTCAACAACTACGGCGAGGTCTGCATCCGCCAGGGCGACTACAACGTGGTCACCGGCAACGTCTTCCTCGCCGGCGGGGCCTACGACTCGGCGGGCAACATCGTGCTCACCGAAAGCCGCAACGATCGCATGGGGGGCGTGCGGGTGTTCGGCTTCGGCAACACCATCGCCAACAACTACTTCTACAAGCTCGGCAGCGACGGCATCCGCTCGGCCGTCATCCTGGGATCCGGGTCGACCACCGTCGGCACGCTCTCCGCGCTCACCAACGGCAGCAATGGGGCCCAGTACGAGACGGCCAACTACACCCACGTCATCGGCAACACCTTCATCGACTGCAAGACGATCTCCCTCGACAACGCCAACGGCGAGCCGGTCGCCGCGTACGGCACCCAGTTCCTCAACAATGTGATCTCCTATTCGACCAGCATCGGCGCCAACGGGATGGTGGGCAACGACACGGCCGGCTACGGCAGCCTGCTCCTGGCGGCCCACGGCGGCACGGCCTCGGGCAACCACATCTACTCGGCGACGAGTTCGCAGCTCGGCAGTGCGAAGGCCCTGCTCGGCGACACCTGGCTCAACGACACCTTCGAGGGCTATTCGACGGGGGCCACGCCCAACTCGACCACGTCGCCGCAGCTCGTCTCGGCGGGCTACACCACCGTGGCCGTGGGCAACGGCGGCAAGATGGCCCGCTACCTGAAGACGACGTCGTCCACCGTCGGCTCGCTGCAGTACAGCCTCTCGTCGTCGAACTCCACCGCCCGCCCCCAGGGCTTCATCTCGTTCGACATCCAGCAGAACGCCAATGCGTCGGTAGCCTCGGCCAACCAGTTGTTCTTCCGGCTCGGCGTCAACGACACCGCGGCGATGTCGGCGGCAGCCTCCGCGTTCATCGACCTCCGCTTTGGCCAAGCCGCCACCGACAATCTCAAGATCTACTCGTCGGGCACCCAGGTCGGCACCACGACCACGATCAGCCCGACGGCCGTGAACAACGTCAAGGTCTGGTACAACAACGCGACGTCGGCCACCCGCTACGTCGATCCGTCCGGCGTGGATCAGGCGTTGAATGCCAAGTCGTTCGTCGTCTACGTCGGCACCACGCTCGTCACGCCGAGCGCGTCGGGCTCGACGATGTCAGCCCCCACCTCGGGCAGCACGTGGCTCAACATCGGCAAGATCGCCTTCCTGACCGGCTCGACGGGCCAGGCCGATTTCTCGATCGACAACATCTTCGCCGGCGATGCCAATCCCAGCGGCGCCGTGAACACGATCAGCACCGCGTCGGCAGCCAATCCGCTGCTCACGGGCAGCTTCGACGTGCTCGCCGTGCCCGCGGCGAACAGCCCGCTCCTCGGCAGGGCGGCCGGCACGCCCACGGTCAGCGACACCTCGGCCACGGCCTCCGGCTACGACCTGGCCGGTACGGTGGCGAAGTATGCGGGGCTCGACGTCCGCGGCCTCGCACGGCCCGCCACCGGCCGCGACATCGGCTGCTACGAGGTGGACGCCACGGGCACGGCATGGAGGCCCCTGCGGCGGACGGAGGTGGGCGTGGTCGCCACGGCCTACCCGACGATCAGCGGCGTCACGGTGACGTCGGGGGCATCGGGCACGTCGGCCATCACCGTCACCGGCGGCCTGACCCAGGTCAACGCGGTGCTCGCCACGCTCACCTACACCGCCCCCGCGACGGGCGCGGCCGCGACCCTGACCGTGCAGGCGGACGACGGGACGGCGATCGGCAGTCCGCTGACGACGGCGATCGCGATCACGCTGCCATCGCCGGCGATGGCCCCCTCGTCGGCCGGCACCACATCCACACCGGTCGGCTCCGTGACGATCACGTTCGTGCGACCGGTAACCGGCTTCAACCTCGGCGACCTGTCGCTCACCCGGGGCGGAGTGGCCGTCTCGCTCGCGGGGGCCACGCTCGGCACCACCGACTCACGGACCTACACCCTGGGCAACCTGACAGCCGCGACCACGGCCGAAGGGGTCTACCTCTTGTCGCTCGCCGGCGCGGCGGCCGGGATCGCCGACGCTGCAGGGAGCCAGCTCCGGCAGCCCACGACCGCGACCTGGACCCTCGACGCGGGAATCGTGGTGGCCGCCGGGCAGACGGTGATCGACTCGACGGTTCGCAGCGGTGCGGCACGGATCGCCAAGCGGGGCGCCGGAACGCTCGTGCTCACCGCCGCGGCCAGCTTCACCGGCGGCCTGGTCGTGGAGCAGGGGGAGGTGATCGTCCGCAACGCCGGGGCCCTCGGCAGCGGACCGATCGAAGTCCGCGCCGGCTGCCGCCTGACGCTCGACGTGGCCGCGTCCGGCGTCGCGCTGACGTCGCTCGCGCTCGACGCCCTCGGCCGGCTCGATCTGGGAAGCGGCTCGATCACGGTGGCGGCCGGGGGCTTCGTCGCGGAGACCCTCCGCCAGCGGCTCACCGCCGGCCGCAACGACGGCGCGTGGGACGGTGCCACCGGGATCGTGTCGCGAACGGCGGCGGCTCAGCAGGGTCGAGCCGTCGGCATGGTGATCCTCGACGACGGCTCCGCCCAGCTCGCCTTCACGGCGCCGGGCGACACCGACCTCGACGGCGCGATCGACATCCTCGACGCGGCCAACTTCGCGGCCGCCGGGGCGTTCGACGCCGGCACGGCAGCCTCCTGGAGCGGGGGCGACTTCAACGACGACGCGATGGTGGACATCCTCGATGCCGCCGACTTCATCGGCTCCGGTCTGTTCGACGCCGGCCCCTACCTTCCGGCCAGTTCGGCCCCGCCCCCGGCCGGCACGACCGCTGCCGCCGCGCCCGACGCGCTGAGCCTCGCCTTCGCGGCGCTCGCCGACGCCATGGCCACGCCCTCGGGCACGAGGAAGAAAGCGGCGGCGTTGCTGCCGTAAGCCCCCGGCTCATCGGGAAGCCCAATCGCCGCACGATCGTACCGCTCACGCGGTTACGCTCCCTGACACCGGAAGCCCAATCGCGTGAGCGATGGGGACTGGATCGAGTCGCTACTCGCCGCCCGCCAGCCGGCGGCGATTGGCCACGACAGCGGCGGCCGCCTCGGGACGGATCGCGAGCATGCGGAGAAAGAGATCGTCGAGCAACTGCCGCACGGCCGACTCGTAGATCAGGTCGGCCACGTGGGCCGCGGCCGCCTGCGCCGAGACGAGCAGGCATTCGTCAGCCGCCCCGGTGAGCGGTTCGGTCCGCTGCTTCGCGACGATCACGACCCCGCCGCCGGCCGCGCGCATCTCGCGACAGGCCTGCAGCCAACCGATCTCGTCGGGGCGGTCGCAGACGAACAGCAGGGTGTCGCGGCTGGTCGCGGCGAGGAGTCCCGACCGCAGCAACGCGGCCTGGGAGTAGGCCATGCACCGCCGTCCGAGCGCCGCGGCGTGCGCGGCGAAGCCCTGGGCCGCGAGCCCGCCCCCGCCATCGCCGGCGACGAACAGCGTTTCCGCATCGGCCAGCCGCCGCACCACGGCGGTGAGCCGGTCGGGCGGATTGAGGGACCGCGTCTCGTCGTCGGCTGCCGCCTTGCCGCGGGAGAGCGCTTCGGCGCGGGCCGTGTCGGGATCGGATGACACGACCGCCGCCCCGGAGCAGGCGGCCTCCCGCGCCAGGGCCTCCGAGATCGAGAGCTTCATGTCGGGATAGCCGCGAAAACCGAGCCGCTTCGCGAACTTCACCACGCTCGACTGGCTGACGGAGAGCGTGTTGGCGAGCTGCTGGGACGACCGGTCGCGGACGCAGAGGGGGTTCTCGACGATGAAGTCGGCGATCCGCCGCTCGATGACCGAGAGTTCCCCACGCTCGGCACGCAGCACGAGCAGCGTCCGCATGCGCTCCCACGAACCGATCGTGAGCCGCCCCGACTGGTTCGATCCGGGGCCGGCGATGTCTGGTTCCGCGATGATGATGGCTCGTCCTCCCGTGCGTGGACTGCGTCCTCCCCGACTCCCTCACCACCGTAAACGAGCGGCGCGGGGCGGCAATCGGACGATCGTCCGAGCGCCAGGGGACGGGCTTCAGATCCGGTGTCCAGCGGTGCGTGACGGTAGACTCCCGGTGGTCGGGATCGGCGGCAGCGGTCGATCCGTCCTGGATGCGTTGCATGATCGGCCGAATGTCTCGCTCGATCGCCACCGCTGGGAAGGTCGCCCGCGTGATCGCGGTGGGGCTGGTCTGCGCCACGGCGGCAGCGTTTTCGCCGCGCAGCCTCCTCGACGACCACGGCCTGCAGCAGTGGACGGTCGAGGACGGCCTCCCGGAGCGCGTGGTGCAGAGCGTGGCCGAGGGCCCCGACGGCTATCTCTGGGTGGCCACCTACCGGCACCTCCTGCGGTTCGACGGCATCCGCTTCGTCGACGCGGGTTCGCCGGGAGCCGACTTCGAAGCCGACGCCCAGGAGACCATGCTGCGGCTGCACGCTGCCTCGGATGGCACGATCTACGTCCTCACCACCCGCGGCGTCCGCTGTTACGGGCCCCAGGGCTGGACGACACTTTTCCGCATGCCGGGCGACGCTGAAGACCCGCGAACCACCACGCTGACCGGCGACGGGCGGAACGTGGTGTATCTCGGCGGCAGCGCGGGCGTCGTGACGTTCCGGGGGGCCAAGGTGATCGAGATGCCCGACGACGCCACGGGCTGGGCGCTGGTCGGGGGCGTGCCGCAGCGGCTGGTCGGCAGGGATCTCGAACCCCATCCGCTTCCCGACCTCGGGCACCCTGAGGATCCGGTCCATCTCGAGGTCCACGACGGCGTCCCGATCGTGATCGCCGGTTCCACGGTGGTTCGCTGGAACGACGAGGCCTGGGAGGTCGTCGCCGAGTGTCCGCCCCTCACGCGGTCCGCGCTGGTGGATCGATCGGGCGGCGTGTGGTGTGGCGGTGATCAGGGCATTCGCGAGCGGCGGCACGACCGCTGGTCTGTGCTCGAGACCGGGAGATCGCCCGTGAACGTCGCGGCGCGGTCGCTGCTCGAAGACACCGGCGGCACGATCTGGGCGGCGACCGACGGCGGACTGGTCCGCTTCCGGCGGCGGACGCAGGGCGTGCGGGTGGTGCCGGCGACTGGCGGTGTGCCCGGAGTGCGGGCGGCGTGGATCGCGGGAGACGGCGTGATCTGGGTGACGCCGGAGCAGGGGGGCGTCTGCCGGCTGGTGGCCGGCGGCGACGCGTTCGAGCCCGTGGCGTTCCCCGACGCCCCGGCGGATCTCCGCTTCGAGACGATCATCCGCGGGTCGGCCGGTGATCTCTGGCTGGGGACCGACGGTGCCGGCCTCTGGCACGGCGTCCCCGGAGGCCCGCTGCAGCAGTCGCGGTTCACCGCCGAGGCGCGGCGCATGGCGGTGATCGCGGCGTTCGCCGGCGACCCGCTCACGCGGCTCTGGATCGGCAGCGGCGAAGGCCTGTTCTTCCTCGATGCGGGATCGACCACCCCGCGGCCCGCCCCGGAGCCGAACACGAACGTCCGCGTGGTCGAAGCGATCTTCCCCGACGCCGACGGCACCCTCTGGATCGGCCGACAGGACGACTGGATCAGCCAGGTCGATGCCGCGGGCGCGACGCTGCGGAGGCTCGACGACGCCGGACTGCCCCGGGGCTCGGTGTGGTCGTTTCACCGCGACCGCCGCGGCACGCTCTGGGCCGGTGGGAACGGCCTGTTGATGCGGCTCACCGAGCCGCGGGAAGTCTTCGATTCGACCCACGGCCTTCCCGAGGCCGCGATCACGCAGATCGAAGATTCGCCGTCGGGCCTGCTCTGGCTCGGCACCCGCGACGGGCTGTTCGCCGGCGACCTGGCGGCGATCGAGCGGTCCCCGCCCCGGCGCGGCCTGTTCCGCCGGTTCGACGCCGAGGGTCCGCTCGCGCATGCCGTCTGCACGGGGCGGATCAACAAGGTGCAGCGCTCGACGGAAATGGTCTTTCCGTCCGCGCAGGGGCTCGTGGTGCTCGACCCCGGGGCCACGGTCCTGCGGCGGACGGCCCCGCGGACGCTCATCGAGAGCCTGGCCGCCACCCGGCGGGACGGCAGCATCGTCGCGGGGACTCCGGCCGGGATGATCGTGCCGGCCGACGCCACGTCGGTCGTGGTGCAGTTCACGGCGCTCCACATGGCGGCGCCGGAGGCGCTGCGGTTCCGCTACCGCGTGTCCCGCGGGCTCCCTCCCGAGTCACCCGTCGTGGACGACGAGTGGACCCGCGTGGGGAGAGACCGCCGCGTGGTGATCCGCGGACTGCCGGCGGGCCGTCATACCTTCGAGGTCCGCGCGAGCCTCGACGGCAAGTATGCCACCGAGGGAGCGGCGGCCACGCTCGATGTCGAAGCCCACTTCTGGCAGCGGCCCGACTTCGTCGCCGCCTGCGGGGCGGCGGCGGCGGCGGCGGTGGCCGCGGTGGTGCTGGTAGTGGTGCGGCAACGGTATCGCCGCCGCCTGTCGCGCGAGCGGGAACTGCAGCAGGAACGGGAGCGGATCGCCCGAGACATCCACGACGACCTGGGGGCGGGGCTCACGCAGGTGGCCCATCTCTCGGCGATGGCGGCCGACCACGACCACGACCAGGGCCACGATCACGACGCGGCGCGGGCGCTGTTCCAGCGGATCTGCACGGCCACCACCGGGCTCACCCGATCGCTCGACGAGATCGTCTGGGCGGTGAATCCGGCCAACGACTCGCTCGACAAGCTGGTCTCGTACCTCGCCGAGTTCGCCCAGGAGTTCGCCGCCGCCGCGGGCGTCGCCTGCCGCCTCGACCTGCCCGCCGACGTGCCGGACCGAGTCGTGTCGTCGCGGGTCCGGCACAACGTCTGCATGCTGCTCAAGGAGTCGCTCAACAACGCCGTCATGCATGGCATGCCCGGCGAGGTGATGGTGACCATGCGGGTGGACGGCGGCGTGCTGCGGCTCACCGTGCTCGACGACGGCCGGGGGTTCGACAGCGGCGCGATCGCGGCCGACGAATCGGGCCGACACAGCGGCATCCCGACGATGCGACACCGGGCGGGCGAACTGGGCGGCCGGTTGACGATCGAATCGCTGCCGGGCGCCGGCACGACGGTCCACATCGCGGTGGAGGTCTGACGTGACGGCGCCGCGAGGAGACAACGCCGGCGCGGCCGCGGAAGGGGGGCCGATCCGCGTCGCGGTCATCGAAGACGACCGCCGCGTGCGGGAAAGCCTCGGCGACATTCTCCGCGGCAGCCGCGAATGCGAGTTCGCCGGCAGCTTCTCCAGCGGCGAGCAGGCCCTCGAGCAGCTCGCCGACGTCGATCCGCGGGTGATCATCGTTGACATCAACCTGCCCGGCATCTCCGGGGTGGAGGTGATCCGACGGATCGCCGCCCTGCGCCGGCCGTGGCAGACCCTCGTGCTCACGGTGTACCGCGACACCGACACCATCTTCGAGGCGCTGTCCGCCGGCGCGGTCGGCTACCTGGTGAAGCCGATCACCCCGGCCAAGCTCGTGGAGTCGGTCTGCGACGTCGCCGCCGGCGGCGCGCCGATGACCGGCGCCGTGGCCCGCAAGGTGGTGCAGGCCTTCACCCGCACGTCACACGCGGCACCGGCGATGGCGTCCATGCTGACCGCACGCGAGCGGGAGGTGCTCGACATGCTCGTGCAGGGACTCTCCAAGAAGGAGATCGCCGCGCGGCTGAGCGTCTCCTTCGCCACCGTGCGCACGCATCTCGAGCACGTCTACAAGAAGCTCCACGTCCGCACCCAGGCGGAGGCGGTGGCCCGCTGGCTCGGCGGCCGCGACTCCCCACGCTCGCCCTGATGCAAAGTTTCCTCCGCGAGCACGCGCGTCATAAACGCGCTGCACAATCCCATCGTCAGCGCCGCGTTCGTTGTTGTCGTCCACCACATCCGCATGGGATACTGTCCAGGCGGAAGAGACTGCTGAGTGATCGATCGACCCCGGGGGTGGAGCATGCCTGGTGAAAGAACGCTGGTGTGGGGACTCGTCTGCCTGTTCGTGGCTTCGGCCGCGGCCCCTGCGGCCGCCGCGGATGCGGATGCTGCCCGCCACTTCAACGTGCTGATGATCGCGGTGGACGACCTGCGGCCCGACATCGGCTGCTACGGCAACACGCTCGCCAAGACCCCCAACATCGACCGGCTCGCCGCCCACGGGGTGGTGTTCGGACATGCCTACTGCCAGCAGGCCGTCTGCAGCCCGTCGCGGACCTCGCTGCTGACCGGCCAGCGGCCCGACGTCACACGGGTCTTCGACCTCAAGACGCATTTCCGCACGGCGCTGCCGGACTGCGTGACGCTGCCGCAGCACTTCAAGGCCCACGGCTATCACTGCGCCGCGCTCAGCAAGGTGTATCACCGCGGCTACGAGGACGGCCGCTCGTGGAGCGAGCCGCACTGGTACCCCAACGGGCGGACCGTGGACACCGCTCCCGACGACTGGTCGAACCAGGTCACGAAGAAGTTCGGCGAGGGTGTCGAGGAATACGCCGCCGGCACGCCGCGGGCGGAGTCGGGCAAGGGGCCGGCCACCGAGGTGAGCATGAAGTCCGACGACGAACTCCCCGACGGCTTCACGGCCGCCGAGGCGGCCCGGCGAATCGCCACGCTCGCAAAGAATGAGCAGCCCTTCTTCCTCGCCGTCGGCTTCCTCAAGCCGCACCTCCCGTTCGTGGCGCCGAAGAAGTATTGGGACCTCCACGATCCCGCCGCGATCCCCGAGCCGACGATCGACCACCTGCCGGACGGCGCCCCCGTGTTCGCCGGGCATGCCAACGGCGAACTCCACCAGTATCTCGACATTCCCCAGGGCAATCCGATCCCGAAGGACGTGGCCCGCCGGCTCCGCCATGGCTACTACGCCTGCATCAGCTACACCGACGCCCAGATCGGCCGGCTCCTCGATGCCCTCGACACGGCCGGCATCGCCGACCGCACGGTCGTTGTGCTGTGGGGCGATCACGGCTGGCAGCTCGGTGACCACGGCCTCTGGCAGAAGCACACCAACTTCGAGCTGGCCACGCGGGCGCCGCTGATCATCGCGGCGCCGGGCTGCGCCGCGGGGAAGACGGCCGCCGCCCCCGTGGAGTTCGTGGACGTGTATCCCACGCTGACCGAAGCCTGCGGGCTGCCGCCGGCGACGGGGCTCGCGGGCACGAGCCTCGTGCCATTGCTCCGCGATCCGACGGGCTCGGTGAAGGCCGTGGCCGTCAGCCAGTATCCGCGGGCCAAGGCCGACGGCGCCGACACGGCGGTGATGGGCTACAGCATCCGCGACGACCGCTGGCGATTCACGGCCTGGCGGGAGGACGGCGGCTCGCGGATCGTGGCGCAGGAACTCTACGACGAACGCGACGATCCGCACGAAACCCGCAACCTCGCGTCCGACCCGCAGTTCAAGCCGGTGATCGACCGCCTCTCGGCCCATCTGCCGCCGCCGGGCCCCGCGTCGCCGAAGGCGACGAAGTCGGGAGGCAAGAAAAAGGCCCGGCCGGCGGCGCTATGAGAAGGCTCCTGCCACCCGCGTTCCTCGCGGCCTGTCTCGTCGGTCTTGCGGATTGTCTCCTCGGCCTCGGAGCCTGCGACGCGGCCGACGAGCCGCTGCCGGAGCGGGTCTATCATGCGGCCCGCCCCGGGTCGCTGGCGGAGGCACAGCGGCGGCTGGCCGCCGGCGATGCCAAGCTCCGCGGCGTGCTCGACACGCTCGTCCGCGAGGCCGACAAGCTGCTCGCGGTGCGGCCGCCGAGCGTGACCCAGAAGCGACGTCCGGCGCCTGGCGGCGATCCGCACGACTACTGCAGCCTCGCGCCCTACTACTGGCCCGATGCCTCGACGCCGGACGGGCTTCCCTACGTCCGCCGCGACGGGCGGCGGAATCCCGAGGCGGACGACGAGCGGTTCACCGACCGCGACCGCGCGGGCCGGCTCGGCTCCGCCGTGGAGACGCTCGGCCTCGCCTGGCGGTTCACCGGCCGGAAGCGGTATGCCGAGCACGCTGCCGCGTTCATCCGCACCTGGTTCATCGACGAGGCGTCACGAATGAACCCCCATCTTCGCTATGCGCAGGCCGTGCGCGGCACCAACGAGGGCCGCGGCGCCGGCATCATCGAGGGTCGCGATCTTGTCGCGGCGATCGACGCGGTGGCGCTGATCGACGATGCGGGCGTGCTCTCGACCGCCGACCGCGCCGCGATCGACGCCTGGGCGGGCGGCTACCTCGACTGGCTGCTGGAGAGCGACGCCGGCCACCGTGAGCGGGCCGCCGCCAACAACCATGGCAGCTTCTTCGACGCCCAGGTGGTGCAGCTGGCCCTCGTGACCGGCCGCCGCGGGCTCGCCGTCGGCGTGCTCGAGGAGGCGGGGCCGCGGCGGATCGCCGTGCAGATCGAACCCGATGGCAGCCAGCCGCACGAACTGGTGCGAACGAAGTCGCTGGGCTACTCTGCCTTCAACCTCGAGGCGCTCTGCCACCTCGCCACGCTCGCGGAGCACGTGGATGTCGATC
>Ga0114977_10001695_pt1 | contig 14484 bp, 19 predicted proteins | sample S_130805_MF_Meta_FD_87026 | JGI IMG/M metagenome (GOLD analysis project Ga0114977, IMG submission 87026) | Freshwater microbial communities from Lake Simoncouche, Canada to study carbon cycling - S_130805_MF_MetaG | ecosystem: Environmental > Aquatic > Freshwater > Lake | place: Lake...
ATTCATCAACGTGGATGTCAAATCCTTCAAGGGTTCTCAGGTAATGTCCGTCGAACTTGCTGACAGATCAGATCCATTGTTCTTTACAGAACTTATCAGCAATCTTTCTTCACAATACGCACGTGCAACGAATACTTATAACTCAGCACAAATCATCGCTGGTGCAACTAAGACTGCAACCGGTTATGGCACAGACATCACTGCGGCAGAATTGCTCGCATGGGTTTCAGCTGGTGCAGTAAGTGTTTATTCAAACACCTTCAAATTCGCAGACGCAATCGTCGTGAGTCCAGCCATGTGGGGCCGAATTATGAGCTTCAACGTTGATGGGCGACCAATTTACAACGCGCTTCAGCCACAAAATGCTGCTGGTAACGCACAACCTCGCAGCCTGCGCGGTTCAGTAAATGGCATCGATTTGTGGGTTGATACCGCACTATCAGGCACAGGTGACGATTCTATGTATGTCATCAACCGTGACGCATACACATGGTACGAATCTCCACGCTTGGAGCTTCGCACAAATATCATCTCCGACGGTTCTATCGGAATCCTTGTATATGGATATGGAGCAACGGCCACAAAGATTGCGGCTGGCGCATACGCGTTCAATAAGGACTAATTAGAAATCAATCATCGGCTAGGTCGCTCCCGAACTAGCCGAGCAGACGAAGGGAACAGAGATGCCGAATATCATTACCGCTGACCAACTGCGAGCGATACTTGGCGTCTCTGAATCTCTTTATGACGATACTTATCTCGACCAGATTATTGATTCTGCGGAACAGACCATCCTTCCGCTGCTGACGCAATATCAATCGGCAATCACTACTACACGCGTCTCAGATGGCGTCGTATATTTTACGACCATCCGGCCATGCTACTTCGCGGTAGGTCAATCCGTCGTGGTTGCCGGTTGCGGCGATTTAGATGCAACTTACACAGTTACGACCCACTCGGTAACGGGATTTGAGTTCTCTGCAGCTACTGCCGAGGCAGACCAAATAGTCCACGCGATTATTCCAGCCGGAAGTGCCACACTCGATGGAGCTTCATCCGCAGAACTTTATGCGAACGTCGCGCCAATCCAATCGGCCATCTTGGTCGTAAGTGTAGAGATATTTCAGTCCGTAACCGCTCCGGGCAATCAGATCATGAGCGACAACTTTCAACCTTCGCCATTCGTACTCGGTAGAAGTTTAACGAACAGAGTGATTGGCCTGCTAGGGCCGTTCATCGATGTAGAGACGATGGCAATGTGACAATCGAAGCCGACGTCCGAACACCCTTAGCCACTGCCCTCTCAGGAGTCGTTGCATCGGTCTATAACGGCATTCCGGAAGCTTTGATTGCTCCGGCCGTATGTTTAATCCCGGATGCACCGTATCTGGAGCCAAACCTTATTAATGGAGCAGTTACAAAGGTTCAGGTGAATCTGACCGTAACCGGGGTCGTGGCATATAACAATAACGCAGCAGCCCTCGATAACTTGGAGCAGCTGATGATAAGCATTCTGGGGGCCATGCCGCCCGGATACGTGGTCGGTAACGTCAATCAACCGACACCTTTAGAAGTCGGGACTGGTAAATTCCTTACGTCGGATTTACAAGTCTCCACCTACTACTCAGAAAACTAGGAGCAAAAATGACCACTATCATCACCGGTAGAGACATCACATTCACCATCGATGGTGATACTTATGATGCTCAAGCTACATCGGCCACACTTACCATCGATTCGACAATCAATACGTACCAAACCCTCGATGGCAAAGCGTATTACACGACAGATTCTCAGGGAACTTTTGCGGTAGAAATGCTGCAAGATTTCGGAGCGGTTTCATCACTTTGTGAAGCATTATGGAACGCCGCAGCTACTACACCAAATACACCGCTTTCAGTTCTCTTTACTGTTGCAGGCGTCGCATACGTGTTCCAAGTTCAGCCAATCTTCCCTTCACTTGGTGGTTCTGCGCCAGACGCATTAACCGCTTCACTTTCATTTACCTGCGTCACCACACCAGCGTTAGACTAGAGATAAGGAATCGGGAGCATGAAATTACCAATCACAATCGAATATAACGGCGGCACCATTGAGACCTACACTGCGCAACCGCCAGAGTGGGCTAAGTGGGAAAACAAGACGGGATTTATCGTCTCCCAAGCTCAGGAAAAGATAGGAATATCTGACCTGTTATTTCTGGCGTATCACGCTATGAAGCGCGAGGGTGGCGGTAAGCCCGTTAAACCTTTCGATATTTGGTGCGACACAGTCGTTGAAGTAAAGGTCGGAGATGACGAAAGCCCAAAAGTTACGCCGTCGGAAGCCTAAATAGAATCCTCTGGGACTTGGCCATCGCAACTGGTCTAAGTCGCAGCGAGTTCGAGACCGCCGAAGACGTATTAACCGCAATCGAGATTATGGAGCAGCGGAATGGCAAGTGAGATGATCGCATACGACAAGTCTGATTTGCGTGGCATTATCCGGGCCTTCAAGGCGATGGACGAAGAAGCCGTCTCTCAAGCTAAAGGCGTCTCCAATGGTCTGGCTACTTATCTCCAATCCAAGATTATCGGTTCGGCTTCTAATGCAAGAAATAGAGCTGCTTCAAGGATTGCTGACGGTTCGAGAGTGAGTAAGTCGTCCAAAGTTGGAGAACTATCTTTCGGCTTCGTGTCTCAAAAGTTCTCCGGCGGTGGCACGACTCAACAACTCTGGGGCGGTTACGAGTTCGGGTCTAACAAGTTCAAGCAGTTTCCAGTCTGGTCTGGTAAAGAAGGACGTGGTTCTCGCGGTTACTTTATCTATCCGACACTCCGCAAAGAGCAGCCATATTTGGTCAATGAGTGGGAAAATGCATTCACAAAGATTTTAAAGGAATGGACGTAACATGGCAGCCGCTGGTTCAAGAACTCTCAAGTTATCCATTCTGGCTGATATTGATGATCTGAAAAAGAATCTCAATGTCGGCTCCACCGAGGTAGATTCTTTCGGTAGCAAGGTTACAGACTTCGGAAAGAAGGCCGGTCTAGCCTTTGCTGCCGCAGCTGCTGCGGCTGGTGCCTACGCAATCAAGATTGGCGTCGATGGAGTCAAAGCGGCCATCGAAGACGAACAATCTCAGGTTAAATTAGCCAGCGCATTACAGAACGCAACTGGCGCAACAAATGACCAGATTGCTTCGGTAGAAAAGCAGATTCTCAAGATGTCTTTGGCCACCGGAGTCTCGGACGATAAACTTCGTCCGGCCCTATCTCGACTGGCCCTCTCGACTGAAGATGCAAGTAAAGCACAAGAGCTTCTTTCTTTGGCCCTTGATATTTCTACGCAAACGGGCAAACCGCTCGAAAGTGTGGCAAATTCGTTAGGCAAGGCTTATGACGGGAACACGACTGCCCTCGGAAAATTAGGCGTTGGATTATCATCGGCCGAACTTAAGACCATGGATTTCACCCAAGTCCAGCAACGTCTAACCGACTTATTTGGTGGCGCAGCAGCTAAGAACGCCGAGACCTTTCAAGGCCGGATGGATATTCTCAAGACTACACTCAACGAAGCTAAAGAGACAGTTGGATATGCCTTACTTCCTATCTTGGAGAAGTTAGTCGGATATTTCACAGAATACGTCGTCCCAATCGTAGAAAAGTTATCGAACGCCTTTTCAGATAAATCTGGCGGATTGACTTCTTATATTACAAATCTCGGTACAACTCTGAGCAACGTATTCACTCCAATCTGGAACGGTCTCGTTAAAGCCTTCGGATACGTCAAAGATGCCATCGGTGACAATATGGATGCCTTTATGGCTTTCGGAAAATTAATTGCAGATTACGTAGCACCGGTTCTTGGAACGACTTTAGGAGCAGCACTTCAGATCGTAGGAAAAATTGCTGGCGGTGTCATAAATATTATTGGCGGCATTATTGGAGCAATCACGACTGCCGTGGAATCTGCCATCGGAGTTATCAACTGGCTGATTACTAAATATAACTCAATCCCACTTTTACCCAATATTCCAACCATCCCGGTCAGCGGAGCCCCTACCGTCAAAATGCCAACCGTCTCAACTTCGGGAATTACCACTACGACCACAATTCCAAAGATTTCTTTACCATCTACTTCAGCTTCTTCAACTACATCAACTTCTTCCGGCGTAGCTTCTGCGGCTAGTTCTGCAGCGGCAGCAGCGGCCAGCATAGGTGGTGGCTTTACCGATTCACAGAATGCGGCTCGACTAGCTGCCATGGGCGGTGGTGGTTTTACGGATTCTCAAAATGCTGCACGTATCAGCATCACCGTCAATGGAGCAATTGACCCAGAAGGTACGGCTCGGACGATTGTGGATACCCTCAACAATTCTGCCTACCGTGGCACCGGTGGTTCTAGTAACTTGGTTGCAGTGTGACAGTCTGGAATCCAATCTGGCGCGTCACCATCGATGGGACGATTTACACCAACTTCACGCTTGCCAATCTGACGATAACTTCTGGCCGCGTTAATATCTATGAGCAGGCCAATGCCGGTTATGTAAATATGCAGCTCATAAATCTCGACCAGTCAATCGTGGATATTAATATCAATGACTCTGTGACAATTGAACTCAAAGATTCAACCGCTACCTTTACTCCGATATTCGGCGGCACAATTACTGACGTGTCTATCTCAGTCTCCAGTTCTGGAGTCGTGGGAGTCAATCAGACCATCTCCATCATCGCGCTTGGAGCATTGTCGCGACTTCCTAAAGCTCTTACCGATGGGACACTAACTTCAGCTCATGACGGAACTCAAATCCTTCATATATTGCAAGACTTGCTTCTCAATAACTGGAGCGAGGTTCCAGCCGCTTTAACATGGGCCACATACGACCCGGCGACCACTTGGGCCAATGCCGAGAACGTGGGACTTGGTGAGATTGATACTCCAGGCAATTACGACTTAGCAGCTCGAACTGCCGACCGGACTACCGTTTATTCTTTGGTCTCTGCCCTTGCGACATCCGGACTCGGTTATATTTATGAGGATGCTCAGGGCAGAATCAGTTATGCCGATTCGACTCACCGGAGTATCTATCTTGCAACTAATGGATATACCGACCTTTCAGCAGCTCAGGCTTTATCTAACGGCATTACCATCCAAACACGAGCTGGAGACGTCCGAAATTCGGTGACTTTGAAGTACGGAGTCAATTCTGCTAATGAGACTACTCCCTTCGAAGATACGGATTCGATAGCCATTTATGGACGGCTGGCCCAAATAGTTACTACAAGTCTAAAGAATCACGCAGATGCAGACGCTCAAGCAGCTTTCTATTTAACTCTCCGGGCCTTTCCTCAGCCGATGTTCAATCAGATCACATACGAATTGACCAACCCGGAAATTGATAACGCCGACCGGGATTCATTGATTAACATCTTTATGGGACTCCCGTTACGACTTTCGGATTTGCCACTTAATATGTCTGCTGGAACTTATCTGGGTTTCGTCGAGGGATGGACGTTCCGGGCAGCGTATAATTCGGTCTCGGTGACGGCTTTGCTTTCACCGTTAGCGTTTAGCCTTCAAGCTATGAAATGGCAAGAAGTATCGGTACTAGAAAAATGGAACACCATCTCGGGAACTCTCGAATGGCAAGATGCGACTGTCGTCGCGTAAGGAGAACAAATGAGCAATCCCACGACCCCCTTTAGCTGGCAAATGCCTACGGCCACAGATTTAGTAACGGATTTACCTGCAGACTTTGAAGTCTTTGGTCAAGCCGTCGCAACTTCTATGGGTGATTTACTAGGCGGCACAACTGGACAGATTCTTTCAAAGGCAACAAATACGGACATGGACTTTGTCTGGATTGCCAATGACCAAGGCGACATCACCGGAGTCACGGCAACATCTCCATTAACCGGCGGTGGAACTTCTGGAACCATAACTGTTGGAATCCAAGATGCACTTACTACTCAAAAGGGAGCAGTGCAACTTTCAGATTCAACATCAACAACTTCGTCAATCTTGGCAGCTACACCGACTGCAGTGAAATCAGCGTATGACCTTGCGGCGGGTGCTACCACAAAAGCAACTCTGACCACTAAAGGCGATATTTATGCTGCAACGGCTGCTTCAACACCAGCACGTTTGGGAGTTGGCACAAACGGACAGTATTTGCAAGCCGATTCGACTGCTGCAACTGGCTTGAAGTGGGCTACCGCGAGCGGTGGAGCATTAACTCTTGCACAAATTGCAACTGGGTCAATGTCTGGAACATCGGTAACAATTTCATCATTGAGTGCCTACGACACCATTATTCTTGCAATGACTGGTGTTACTTGGGGAAGTGCCGATAATAACATTCGTGTAAGAATCAACTCACTTACAACGGGAAACTATCTAAAGAATGGTTGGGCAGTTGGTAGCGGCGGCACCCGAAGCGGTCAAAATCAGCCGACTGCTACCTCGTTTGCGTTACAAGATCCAGGTGACCAGGACAGAACATCTGCATCAAACAATTATTTCTACATTTTTACTTCTTGTAAAAGTGTTGGATTTACACAAGTTGTGGCCGAAGGTTTTTACAATGCGGCAAGTGCAACACCAATCGTCAGCGCATTCAATGGCGTTATTACATCGGCAGAAGCCGTCTCGTCGCTAGTTTTAGCAACTGCTGGCGGTTACACATTCAGCGCAGGAACATACACAGTTTGGGGCGGATAATGTTTAGAATTGAACACAATGCAGAAACAGGCGAAATCAAAGAAATTAAATTAACGGCTGCTGAAATTGCATTCTTACAAAAAGACGCAGATGCGCCTAATCCTGTTAAGGTATTAACTCCGGCAGAGAAATTAGCGGCACTTGGTTTGACTGCTGATGACTTAAAGGCACTTGGGCTATAAGTGGAACACTTGACTAAGATAATTCGCTATGAGCCAGATACTAAGTCAAAATAACTGGGTCGCGTCAAAAGACGCCGCCGAAATTGGCATAGTCAGTGTTCCCATCGAGGGAACAAAGCTCAAGGTTCGATGTGCGAAAGCAGTCGCGCCATTGGTCGCTGGATTCTGTAAAGAGTTCCACGATCTGATTGAGCCAATCGACGGTGGTGCATTGGATGACTGGGGTTATTGCTTTCGGATGGTTCGTGGGGCCACGGACAAGCTGAGCAATCATTCATCCGGCACCGCCATCGACCTCAATGCCACCAAACACCCTCTCGGAAAGAAGGGGACATTCCCAAGCGAGAAAGTGCCAATGTTGAGAGCTTTGGCCAAGAAGTACGGCATGATGTGGGGTGGAGATTTCCGTCATCGTTCTGACGAAATGCACTTCGAAATCTCTATAACTCCAGCGAAAGCCGCTGAACTTATCGAAAGGCTAGGATTATGAGCGAATTCAAAGCATTAGCAGCTTCTTGGGCTAGGTCTTTCATGGCCTCTTGTCTCACCGTTTATTTGGCCGGGATTACAGACCCAAAGGCCATCGGCATGGCAGGACTGGCATCCGTTGCACCAGTGATTCTCCGCTGGCTCAACCCTAACGACGCGACCTTCGGCCGGAAATGACCGATGCAATCACGGCGGTCGGATTAATCGCAGCGAGTACGATTTCTGGCATTGCTGCCGTTTATGCAGCTCGTTCAGAAAAGAACTCAAGACCTGTCTCTAACGGCTTTGCCGAGGGGATTAGAGCCGACGTCAGAGAAATCCGAACGCTGATGATTGAGCATCTGAAAGACCACCCTTAGCCATTCGACACGCCGACGGCTAGACGGGAATCTTGATTATGTCAGCCCAAGGTGTCACTCTCTGATTCGGGAGCCGGTAGTCGGTTCCCAGAATCGGGAGCAAAATGACAACCAGCGAAATTGGGCTATTCGTCCTCATGGCGATTGCCTGCATTTTATGGGCCATTGTAAGTTACTCAGTCGGATACAAAGAAGGCCATAAAGATGGCTACCAACGCGGCAGAGCAGTTACACGCCACGCCTCATCGAAGGTCGTGGCCTAATGGCGTTCTTAGATAACTACGAACATGTAGCTGCAAGGATTCGACGCTTCTGGGATACACATCCCACCGGTCGGATTGAGAATCAGATCGTGGACTTCAACCCGGAAAAGGGTTACATATTCGTCGAGTGCCGGGTCTATCGTGAATACGAAGATTTAACACCATCGGCCATCGATTACGCCTTCGGCAACGTCGCAACTTACAACGTGCAAATGAAGCGGTTCTTTGTCGAAGATACTGTCACTTCGGCAATCGGACGCGCTATCGGGCTCTTGCTAGGTACGCCTGAAAGGCCTACGCGTCAGGACATGGAAAAAGTTGAACACGTCGAAGCTAAAGTCGTCGCCTCAACGGTGGATGATTATGACCCTTGGGCTACGAGTCAGCCAGTCAAATCAACGCTTAACGAGATTGCCAGCCAACTTGGCGGTGAGCTTGTAGCTGCGGCCCCGGAGTGCATCCATGGCCACCGAATCTGGCGAGAAGGAACGTCTGCGAAGACCGGCAAAGCGTGGGCGAATTATTCATGCACAGAAAAGAGCAAAGCCACACAATGCCAGCCTCTTTGGTATGTCTTTACAAGTAATGGAACTTGGCAGCCACAAGTATGACAAAAGCCCGGCTTATTAAGATTCTTGTAGTTATCGAACTTCTACTTCTAATCGGATTGGTGGTAATAGCGTTATGAGCGAATTTGTGGAGATAATCAACCCTCGGACAATGACCTGTAAATTGATGCGCGAGGGCGTCATTGTTGCAGAATACAAAGTTGAACAATGCGACAAATGCTCGATGATCGTACAACTTGATGCGCAGGGTTATCAAAAGAGCGACCCAGTTGAGAACATAATCTGGTTCTGTAAAGGATGTCGATGATTCGAGTCAATATCTCACGGGATGACGAATTCACGGCCGGTTCTGTGGCCTTTCGTCGAGCGATGGAGAACTCGAACAAGGTAGATAAATCGTTCCAGCAGCTAGATTTGCACGACGGGATTGCACGGGATGCACACTCCATCGGGGCCGAGATAGCAGTAGCGCAGTACTTTGGAATCAAAGACTTCGAGCCCACGTGCGGAACTTTCAAAGAGCAGGCCGATGTGGCTTCGTTCATCGAAGTCAAGCATACGAAGTGGCGCGATGGTCATCTCATCGTCAAGGAATCCGACCGTAACTCCGACATTGCCGTATTGGTAGTCGGTACATCACCGCAGTATTACATCGCTGGATGGATACCGGTAGCCGTGGCCAAGAAGCCACGCTTTAAACACGACAAATCTAACTCGTGGTGGGTCAGTCAAATCAACCTACAACCCATCGAGACTTTACAAAGGAGCCAATATGGCGCAGCTAGACTTTGAATGTCGAAAGTGTAAGAAGATAACTCGTCAGATAGTTCAAGGAAAGATTACGGATAACTTGCCCCCTGGAGTCGAAGTAATCCAATGCACCAAATGCGAGCTTCTAACCGTGGCCAGTGTTGGAACAGATCGTGAGTAGCGACCGCCTAGACCTTGACTTTGGTCACGACGACATCGACCACGGGACATCGGATGACTACTACACACCGCCGACAATCTTTACATCTCTCGGCCTCAGCTACGACATGGACGTATCGGCACCACCTAACGGAGTTCCATGGATTCCTGCTAAGCGGTTCTTGAGTGTTATCGATGACGGACTGGCGACGCCTTGGCAAGGCCGGGTGTGGTGCAATCCACCTTACTCAGACGTAACTCCTTGGGCCAATAAGTTCATCGCTCACGGCAACGGCGTCGCCTTGGTGCAAGTCTCTAAAGCTCGATGGTTCGATACGTTATGGGTAAAGGGAGACGGCTTCTTGATACTCCCATCTAATCTTAAGTTCATGACTCCTAACGGTGAGACCAAGGGAATCTTCATGCCTTGCGTACTTGTTGGCATGGGAGAAAAGAACGTCGAAGCCATGAAAAATAGCGGATTGGGCCACGTGAGATGACAAATATTTATGCACAGGAGTTATCCACAGGCACCAATAATCGGTGGATGACACGCAGAAGCCCTGTACAAGTTATGCACATACTTGCGATGTATTTGACTTCGTCGGTACGATGCTATCGCTTGAAGCGAGCCGCTGAGGCGGATTGCTCGCTAGAGCGAAAGCGTCTAATGCCAGCTCTTTGCCTATTAGCAGGCTTGCTTTCAATAACGGCAATTACACCAGCCCAAGCGATAACTCAAACAGATCATCTCAAGCTATACGCACACTCTCGGATTGTTGATTACAAACAGTTTCAATGCCTGAACTCGTTGATTACTAGAGAGTCATCTTGGAACGTATCAGCCAAGAACGGGAGTCATTACGGCTTAGGCCAGATGAAGAACGAGAGATACAAGAGGCTCGATGGTTACTCTCAGATTGACTGGACTATTCGCTATATTAAGAATCGTTATGGTTCTATGTGCAACGCCTACCGTCACCTCTTAGCGAAGGGATTCCACTGATGTCGAACTCTTGGAAGGGTGGTAGTGGTAAAGGGTGGAGAGCCATACGAGAGCGGATACTCAAGCGTGATGGTTACGCCTGTCAGCAGTGTGGTGAGACCGAAGGCCAACTCCACATTGACCACATCATTCCAAAGCGTCTGATGGGAAAAGAAGGCGATGTAGATTCCAATCTGCGAACTCTGTGCAGAACTTGTAATTTAAAGAAGGGTGGTCGCTTTTTTAGCACGGAAGGAACACCCCCGACTCTCCATGGACGTTATTTACCTCAAAACGTGAGCCAAAGCCATGAATAAGCCAGAACAAGACTCAACTGGTGGCAACGTGGTCGAAATAGGCTCAAATCGGCTGCTATCGGTTTCAGAGCCGTCATCAGCTACGCTATATGGCTCACCGACGCCAAGAATCCACTCTCCTCTCAATGATTTACCCTCTAGAGGCCCGGAACTCATCGACTTTGCCAATCAGATCTATGAGAACGGGTTTATGCCGTGGCAGAAGTTTGTGGCCGAACACTCGCTAAAGTTCAAGGGGGATGGGCGATGGGCGACCCCAATCAATTGCGTCGTCGTGGCCAGACAATCTGGGAAATCGACTTATATGCTCGCACGTATCGCGATGGGCCTCTTCCATTGGAACGAGTCGCTTCAGGTGGCCTCAGCTCACCGCTTAGTTACTTCTCTGGAGCAATTTAGGCAGCTCGTAAATATAATCGAGGCTAACGACGACTTGGCCAAGCAAGTCAAGAGAATCCGATGGCAACACGGCAACGAAGAGATTGAGACCCTTCACGGCACCCGGTTCGTTATCAAGGCTGGCGGCTCTGCAGCTCGTGGATTGAGTAAGCCCGAATCCGTACACCTTGACGAACTTCGAGAAATGCACGAACTTGAATCCTTTGCTTCGCTTCGGTACACCCTGATGGCCGCCAAGAATCCGCAAGTGAACGCGTTCTCGAATGCCGGAGACTCGCATAGTGTGGTTCTTAACCAGTTCCGGGAACGTGGCCTCGCAGCTATGGCAGGAGCCAAGGATGACATCGGATATTTCGAGTGGTCGGCTGCAACCGATGACATAACAGATCCCCGTAACTGGCAGGCTGCCAATCCGGCACTTGGCCACACGATTCACATTGACAACATTAAAGCCGTGCTCAATGACCCGGCCGACGTGGTTATGACCGAGGTCTTATGCAGATGGGTTCAGACAATTTCTAGCTGCGTGGGAGCAGCCGAATGGGAAAAGTGCATAGACCCGGATGTCGAGTTAGACGTCGAAAAATTGACTTGGCTTGGTCTCGACCTTTCACCGGACAGAAAACACGGAGCCCTTATTGCCGCTCAGAAATTAGGCGACGAATCCTTCATGATTAAATTACTCCACACTTGGAGCAATCCGCTGCAGCTCGATGATAAGGCCATCGCTAACGACGTCGCGCCTTATTGCCGCAAGTTCCCGATTGAGTATCTGCTTTATAGCAAGAGAACAAGCGGAGCCGTAGCTTCTCGACTGGTGCCAGCCGGTATTCCTACCTTTGACATGGATTCGAATTATCCGCAGGCTTGCGACGAAATGCTTGGTGCTATCAACTCCGGCAGACTCAAGCACTCCGGAAAACAGAACGAACTCACGACCCAGATGCTTTCGGCGGTGCAACTTCGTCGAGGCGATGGGGGCTGGGTCATAGGACGTAGAGCATCACAGGCGGCGGTATGCGCTGCAGTGGCTACGGCCCTCGTCACTCACTTCGCGACACGCCCAGAGACGGAAACAGACATAATGGTCGGCTAGTGATATACGCCTGAGAAAATCCTCGCATGGGATTACTCGACATCTTTGCCACTCGTAAAGTGGAAATGGCTATGCCGTCTCCTACTTACGACGTCTCGGCTTCTCTTGGGCCGGTAACGTCTCTCGATTCTTTAACGCCTTTCTTCGGCGGCGCAAATACCGCTACACGCGAACAAGCGATGATGGTGCCAACCGTAGCCAGAGCCAGAAATATAATCTGCTCATCGATTGCATCGATTGGTCTTGAAGTCATCGACCGTTCAACCGGTATGGAAATCGAAGACGCAACTCCACGCGTTATTCGAACTCCAGACCCACGTATTCCCGGAAGCGCGACATACGTCTGGACTTGTGAAGATTTATTATTTTATGGTTATGCGTACTGGCAGATCACTGAGTTATTTGCCGATACGTACAGGGTGCGTAGTGTTCAGCGCGTATCACCTGCTCGCGTAACTATCCAGACAAACTCAATTGCATCCGAAATCGAATATTACATGGTTGATGGAACTCCGGTTCCTAATTCCGGTATTGGAAGTCTCGTCGTATTCAACGGAAACGATGAAGGTCTGCTCAATCGAGCAGGTGCAACTATTCGCACCGGTGCCGAACTCGAACGCGCGGCGGCTATGTACGCTCGCGAGCCGGTTCCCTCAATGGTATTAAAATCAAATGGAACTGCACTTCCAGCAGACCGAATCGCCAAGTTACTCGACTCCTGGGGTGCAGCCAGACGTTCTCGCGGAACGGCTTTTCTCAATGCCGATGTCGAGCTTCAAACTGTCGGCTTTGACCCTGAGAAGTTACAACTTAATCAGGCCCGTTCGTACGTGGCGACAGAACTCGCTCGCGCTACGGGAATCCCGGCTTATTACGTCGATGCTGAGACCGGTTCGAGTATGACGTACTCAAATGCGACAACTCAACGCCAGACTTTGCTGGACTTCTCACTTATCCCACTTATGACTTCAATATCTGAACGTCTGTCCATGCCGGACTTTATTCCACAGTCTCAGGAAGTTAAATACGATCTGAGCGACTATCTACGCGGTTCCGATTTAGAACGCGCCAACATATACAAAACACTGAATTCAATCGTGGATGCTCAGGGCAATCCTGCAATCACCGTTGAAGAAATCCGTAACGCCGAGGAGATGATTAAATGAAGGTAACTACACCGTTCACGATTACCGCAGCCGATTCAGAAGCTCGAACTATTACGGGCCAAATCGTCGCGTTCGATACACCAGCCAACGCATCCACCGGAAAGGTGATGTTTAAATCCGGGTCACTCAATCCGACGAACGTCAAACTTAACTTAGAGCATGACCCGTCACGTCCAATCGGTAAGACTCTCAATATGGAGTTATCACCGGACGGAAAATCTATTATGGCAACCTTTAAAATCTCAAAGACCACCGCTGGCTCAGATGCCATTCAAGAAGCTATGGATGGATTACGCGACGGCTTTAGTGTGGAAGCAAATGCCATCGACTTTGGTCACAATGAAGACGGAACTATGGTCGTCAATTCGGCTGACCTTGTTGGCGTTGCTTTAACACATAATCCGGCTTTTGATTCAGCTCGCGTCTCTAATGTCGCAGCTACTACCGCACCAGACGAAGTTTCTGAGCCATCATCCGATGATTCAGAATCACCAACACCAACAGAAGGAGACGAAGTGGAAAACACCGTCACAGAAGCACCTGCCGCCGAGACGGTAGAAGCCTCGCAGTCAGTACAGGCCGCAGCACCAAAGCCTGTTAATTTCATCGCAGCACGAAATCCAATCGTGTCACCAGAGACTTATCTCATGCACCAAGTTAAAGCGGCTCGCGGTTCAGAAGAATCTCGCGCGTTCATCGCTGCAGCTACTGCATCAACAGATAACCCTGGCTTAATTCCAACACGCCAACTTCGAGAAGTCGTAAATGGTCTTGCAGATAATGTAAGAGCTTCAATCGATTCGATTTCGAATGGCACTCTTCCAAGCGCAGGATTAGTATTCCAAATCCCAAAGATTACACAACTTCCAGCAGTGGCACAGATTGACGAACTTGACGCAGTAACTCCAACCGTTATGGAATCAGAATTCATCAACGTGGATGTCAAATCCTTCAAGGGTTCTCAGGTAATGTCCGTCGAACTTGCTGACAGATCAGATCCATTGTTCTTTACAGAACTTATCAGCAATCTTTCTTCACAATACGCACG
>Ga0114977_10001696_pt1 | contig 14478 bp, 17 predicted proteins | sample S_130805_MF_Meta_FD_87026 | JGI IMG/M metagenome (GOLD analysis project Ga0114977, IMG submission 87026) | Freshwater microbial communities from Lake Simoncouche, Canada to study carbon cycling - S_130805_MF_MetaG | ecosystem: Environmental > Aquatic > Freshwater > Lake | place: Lake...
AGACGAGGTCGGCGGCGGAGAGCGTGGTCTCGGCGACGACCCGGCGGAGCCAGCCATGCCGCCGCAGGCGGCGGAGGCGGGTGTCGGGAAAGCGGCCGGAAAAGGGCTGCGGCGGCATCACGTTCTCCTGTCCACGATCACGACCGAGCCGATCGGCACCGGCGGCGGCGCGGGCCTGCCCACGAGCGTCGCCGTGGCACAGGCCTCGTCGGTCTCCCAGACGCTCACGCGGCGGGCCAGCACGCCCAGGCCGGCGAGCACGTGGGGCGCCACCACCTCGAGCAGGTAGCGGGCCATGTTCTCGGCCGTCGGGTTCCAGGGGAGCACGAAATACTTGGTGGGCTCCGCCACGCGGACGGCCGCCAGCGTCGTCGCGTCTTGTTCGAAGAGGATGAAGGCGTGGTCCCAGTGCTCGTCGAGCCAGCCGAGCATCCGCTTCTTGATCAGCGAGAAGTCCACGACCCGGCCGACGTCGTCCACCGCCGTGCCGCCCCCTTCCGCCTCCACCTCGATGTCCACGCGGTAGTTGTGGCCGTGGAGGAAGGCGCAGCGGCCCTCGTGGCCGTAGAGCCGATGGCCGGCGCAGAACGACAGTTGACGGACGAGCGACAGGTGGGTGGCGGTGTTCATGACGGGGCTCAGCCGCAGGCCGGCTGTTCGACGAGCGGCTCCACGCGGATCGGCTGGATGTTGAACTTGGGGTTTTGCCCGAGGAACCGGCAGGGGTTGTTGTGGAACACGTGAAGTGCCTCCTGGAGCGAGTGGCCGCGGCGGCGGAACTCGAGGATGCACTCCTGGAGCGTGAACGGGTCGCTCGGCCCCCAGTCGGCCGACGAGTTCACGAGGATCCTCTCGGTGCCGTACTTCTCCAGCATGTCCACGGCCCGCTTGGGCGAGCACTTCGTGATGGGATAGAGCGTGAAGCCCACCCAGTAGCCGGCGTCGAGGCAGGGGCGGATCGTCTGCTCCTCCACGTGGTCGATCCAGATCCGCTCCGGGTCCACCTTCATGCCGGCGAGCACCTCGAGCACCTTCTTCGTGCCGTGGGCCTTGTCGGCGAGGTGCGGCGTGTGGATGAGCACGAGCTGGCCGTGCTTCATCGCCAGCTCGACGTGGGCCTCGAGCGACTCGCACTCGTTCTTGGTCGACTTGTGCAGGCCCGTCTCGCCGACCCCGAGCACGGTCGGCTTGGCGAAGAACTCCGGAAAGTGCTGGAGCACCTCGCGGGTGAGCGTGGGGTTCTCGGCCTCCTTGGGGTTCACCGCCACCCAGCAGAAGTGGCGGATGCCATACTGGGCCGCGCGGGTCGGCTCGAACTCCGAGATCTGGCGGAAGTAGTCGATGAAGGTCTCGGGGTAGAGACGGTCGAAGCCGGCCCAGAAGGCGGGCTCGGCCACGGCCACGACGCCGCTCATCGCCATCCGCTCGTAGTCCTGGGCGGTGCGGGCGATGGCGTGGTAGTGCGGCTGGATGATCTGCATGGCTGGGCTCCGGCGGACGGCGCGGGTTCAGACCCTGGCGAAGAGTTCGAGGAGGGCCACGGTCCGTTCCGTGGCGGGCCGGTCGGCAGCGAGCGTGGCAATCGCCTCCTTGAGCGTGGCGAGCTTGGCGGCGGCGGCCGGGCCGGCCCCGCGGCCCTCCCGGGCGACCGCCGCGTCGTGGCGATCGAGGAGGGCGGCGATCTCCAGCAGCTGGTGACGGGCCTCCAGGAAATAGGTTTCGACGACCTGGTCGGGCGAGAGCATGGGGGCACCGGGGGGGAGCGGGGGCAGCCGGGGTGGGATGTCTGGCGAAACTCCGCTACATAATAGCCTCGCAGCCCAGGCCGTCGCGGGCCGGACGCCCGCCGTTTCACGCTCCGGACGCCGTCACGCCGGACCACCGCCCCGCCCTTCACCCCCCAGTCACACCATGATTCTCGTCACCGGCGGCGCCGGCTTCATTGGCTCCAACTTCGTGATCGACTGGCTCGCCGCCACCGGCGAGCGGGTCGTGAACCTCGACAAGCTCACCTACGCGGGCAACGTCCGCAATCTCGACGGCCTGGCCCACGACCCGCGGCATGTCTTCGTCCGCGGCGACATCGCCGACCGCAGCCTCGTCGAAGGGCTCCTGGCCGAGCACCGGGTGCGGGCGATCGTCCACTTCGCCGCCGAAAGCCACGTGGACCGCTCGATCCACGGCCCGGGCGACTTCGTCGATACCAACATCGTGGGCACGTTCCGGCTTTTGGAGGCGGCCCGGGCCTACTGGTCGGCGCTCCCGCCGGCCGAGAAGGAGGCGTTCCGCTTCCTCCACGTCTCCACCGACGAGGTCTTTGGCACGCTCTCCGCCGGGGATGCCCCGTTCGCGGAGACGCATCAGTATCGCCCCAACAGCCCCTACGCCGCGAGCAAGGCGGCGAGCGACCACCTCGTCCGCGGCCATCACCACACCTACGGCCTGCCGGTGCTGACCACGAACTGCTCCAACAACTACGGCCCCTGGCAGTTTCCCGAGAAGCTCGTCCCCCTGATCATCGCCAACGCGCTCGGCGGCAAGCCGCTGCCGATCTACGGCGACGGCCTGCAGGTCCGCGACTGGCTCTACGTCGGCGATCACTGCTCCGCGATCCGCCGCGTGCTCGAGGCGGGCCGGCTCGGCGAGGTGTACTGCATCGGCGGGTCGAGCGAGAAGCCGAACATCGAGGTGGTGAAAACACTCTGTGCGATCCTCGACAAGGAGCGGCCGCGGGCCGACGGCGCCTCCTACGCGTCGCAGATCACCTACGTGAAGGACCGCCCCGGCCACGACCGCCGCTACGCGATCGACGCCCGGAAGATCGCCGGTGAGCTCGGCTGGAAGCCGGCGGAGACCTTCGAGACCGGCCTGCGGAAGACGGTCCGCTGGTACCTCGACCACCAGGACTGGGTGGCCGACGTGACCAGCGGGGGCTATCGCGAGTGGATCGCGAAGCACTACGGCTGAACCGGACGTGCCCCCCATGAAAATCGTGCTCGTCGGCAAGGGAGGCCAGGTGGGCCGTGAACTCCTCGGCCCCCTGGCCGCGGTCGGCGACCTCGCGGCGTTCGACCGCGGCACCGCCGACCTGGAGCGGCCCGACGAGGTGGCCGCCCTGCTCCGCCGCGAGCGGCCCGAAGTGATCGTCAACGCCGCCGCCTACACCGCGGTGGACAAGGCCGAGAGCGAGCCCGACCGGGCCCGGCTGGTCAACGAGACCGCCGTCGCAACGCTGGCCCACGCGGCCGCCGAACTCGGCGCCACGCTCGTCCACTACTCGACCGACTACGTGTTCGACGGCACGAAGCCCGGCCGGTATCTCGAGACCGACGAGCCGCAGCCGCTCTCGGTGTATGGCGCGACGAAGCTCGGCGGGGAGCGGGCCGTGGCCGCGGCGGGCTGCCGCCACTGGATCTTCCGCACCACCTGGGTCTACGCCGCCCACGGCCACAACTTCATCCGCACCATGCTCCGGCTCGGCCGCGACCGCGACACGCTCCGGGTGGTGGACGACCAGTTCGGCGTGCCCACGTCGGCCCGGCTGATCGCCGACGTGACGGCCGCCTGCCTCGGGCGGCTCGCCGCCGGCACGCCCCCCGCCACGGGCATCTACCACCTCGCCCCGCACGGCGAGACCACCTGGTGCCGGTTCGCGCGGATGGTTCTGGCCGAGGCCCGCGACCGGGGCGTGCCCCTCCGCTGCCCCCCGGAAAACGTGGTCGGGATCGGCACGGCCGATTATCCCCTGCCCGCCCGGCGGCCGGCCAACTCGCGGCTCGACACCACCAAGCTCGAAACTGCCCTCAACACCAGGCTCACGGAGTGGCAGGATGATGTCCCGGCCGCCGTGGCCGCCATCGTCGCCGAATCACCCGCCTGACCATCCGATCGGATCCTCCCGCATGCAGACACGCAAAGGCATCATCCTCGCCGGCGGCGCTGGCTCCCGGCTCCATCCGGTCACGCTCGCCGTCTCCAAGCAGCTGATGCCGGTCTACGACAAGCCGATGATCTACTACCCGCTGAGCGTGCTCCTGCTCGCGGGCATCCGCGAGATCCTCGTGATCTCCACGCCGCAAGACACGCCCCGGTTTCGTGAACTGCTCGGCGACGGCGGCAGCTGGGGCGTGGACCTTCGCTACGCCGTGCAGCCCAGCCCCGACGGGCTCGCGCAGGCCTTCATCATCGGCGCCGAGTTCCTCGCGGGCGGCCCCTCGGTGCTCGTGCTCGGTGACAACATCTTCTACGGCCACGGCCTCAGCGAGCGGCTCCAGGCGGCGAGCCGGCAGACGACGGGCGCCACGGTGTTCGCCTATCCGGTCGCCGACCCGGAGCGGTATGGCGTCGTGGAGTTCGACGCCGGTGGCCGGGCCCGGTCGATCGAGGAGAAGCCGAAGGCGCCCAAGAGCCGCTATGCCGTCACCGGGCTCTACTTCTACGATCCCCAGGTGGTCGAGATCGCCCGCACGATGAAGCCGAGCCCCCGCGGCGAGCTCGAGATCACCGACGTCAACCGCGTCTACCTCGAGCGGAATCAGCTCGACGTGCAGGTGATGGGCCGCGGCGACGCCTGGCTCGACACCGGCACGCACGACAGCCTGCTGGAGGCGGGGCAGTTCATCCAGTCGCTCGAGAAGCGGCAGGGCCTCAAGATCTGCTGCCCCGAGGAGATCGCCTGGCGGAACGGCTGGATCGACGACGCCCAGCTCGAGCGGCTCGCCGCTCCACTGGCCAAGAGCGGCTACGGCCGCTACCTCCTCGACCTCAAGCACGAGGCCAGCCGATGAACGTCACCGAGACCGCGATCCCGGGCGTGGTGGTCCTCGAGCCGCGGGTCTTCGAAGACGCGCGAGGCCACTTCTTCGAGAGCTTCAACCACGCCACCTTCGAGAAGGTCGTCGGCGGCCCGCTCTCGTTCGTGCAAGACAACCAGAGCTTCAGCCGCGCGGGAGTGCTCCGCGGCCTCCACTACCAAATCGACCGACCCCAGGGAAAACTCGTCCGCGCCGTCCGCGGCGCGATCTGGGACGTGGCGGTCGACATCCGCCCGGGCTCGCCCGCCTTCGGCCGCTGGGTGGCCTGCGAGGTCTCCGCCGAGAACCGCCGGCAGCTCTGGGTGCCGCCCGGCCTCGCCCACGGCTTCCTCGTGCTTTCGGAAGCGGCCGAGGTGCTCTACAAGACGACCGACTACTACTCGCCGTCCGGCGAGCGGTGCATCGTCTGGAACGATCCCGACCTGGCGATCGAATGGCCGCTCGCGGCCGAGCCGGTGGTGTCGGCGAAGGACCAGCAGGGCATGTCGTTCGCCGAGGCGGTGCCGCGGGGCCGCGGGTGACGCCGCGATCGGCCGCCGGCCGCCGCCGGCGGGTTCAGAGCTGCGTCGGGTTCGGCGCGTCGCCGTAGACGGCCTTGGGATCGAAGGCCTTCTCGTGCTCGAGGAACTCGAGGCTCGTCCCCTGCGTCCGCTCCGCGCCGACCGGAACCTTGCGGTAGAAGCACGAGCGGTAGCCCACGTGGCAGCTGGCGCCCCCCGCGATCTCGACGCGGAGCCAGACGCAGTCCTGGTCGTCGTCGATCCGCATCTCCACCACCTTCTGCACGAGGCCGCTGGTGGCCCCCTTGTGCCAGAGCTGCTGCCGGCTCCGGCTCCAGTAGTGGGCCTCGCCGGTCTCGATCGTCCGGGCGAGCGCCGCGCGGTTCATCACTGCCACCATCAGCACCTCGCCCGAGGCGTGGTCGGTGGTGACGCAGGGGATCAGGCCGGCGGCGTCGAACTTGGGCGCCAGGTCGTGCCCCTCCTCGACCTGCTCCACGGTCACCCGCTTCCCGAACAGGCTCTCATGCTCCGACGCGCTCGACACGACACGGCTCCTCGCGAAAGGTTCGACTCGGCTGCTACTATACACCCTGCTTTCCGGCGGCTTTCGCCGTCGGGCCCTCGACCGTCGGACGCCGTCCCCCATGCCCCGGAGCCCCGCCATGACGCCGGTCCTTCGCCCCCTCGCCCTCGTGGCCGCGACCACCCTGCTCGTGGCCTCGTCGGCCCGCGCCGCCGACTGGCCCACGTTCCGCGGCCCGGGCCGCACGGCCGTGGCGCCCGACACCGACCTGCTCGAATCGTGGCCTGCCGACGGCCCGCCACTCGTCTGGGAGACGAAGGGAGCGGGCCGCGGCTACGCCAGCCTCGCGATCGTGGGCGACCGGATCTACACGCTCGGCGACGGGCTCTCGACCGCCGCCGACAAGGAGGAGTATCTCTCCTGCTTCGACCGGGCCACCGGCCGCCAGCTCTGGAAGACGAAGACGGGCACGCCCTGGAACGAGGGCCAGGAGTCGTGGCAGAGCTCACGCAGCACGCCCACCGTGGATGGCGACATGGTCTACGTGATCACCCCCTTCGGCACGCTCGTGGCCTGCAAGACGGCCGACGGCAGCGAGGTGTTCCGCGTCAATCTCAAGGAGCGGTTCGACGGCAAGAAGGGCGACGCCTGGGGCTACAGCGAGTCGGTGCTGATCGACGGCGACCGCCTGATCTGCACCCCCGGCAGCGACAAGGCCGCGGTGGTGGCGCTCGACAAGCGGACAGGCGGCGACATCTGGGCCTGCCCGATGGGCGACCTCCGCGGGGCCGGCCACTCGTCGATCGTGATCTCGGAGGTGAAGGGGCGGAAGATCTACGTGCAGACGACCGCCAGCGGCCCGATCGGCGTCGATGCGGCCAGCGGCACGCTCCTCTGGCGCTATCCGATCGATCAGACGACGGCCGTGATCCCCACGCCGATCATCCGCGATGACCTCGTGTTCTTCTCGGCCGGCTACCGGCGGGGCGGTGCCCTGCTCCGCCAGCTGCCAACGGCCGACGGCGGCGTGACGATCGAGGAGATCTACGGCCTCAACACCGATCTGGCCAACAAGCACGGCGGCATCGTGCTCGTCGGCGATCACCTCTACGGCGATTCCGACGACAAGGGGATTCCGTTCTGTGCCGCGCTGATGACGGGCAAAATCCTCTGGAAGCAGCGGGGCAGCGGCAAGAACTCGGCCACCGTGATGGCGGCCGACGGCCACGTCTACGTCCGCTACGCTAACGGCACGGTGTCGCTGCTGAAGGCCGACCCGGCCGAGTATCGCGAGGTGAGCAGCTTCACGGTGCCGGGCAGCGGCGACCGGCCGAGCTGGGCCCACATGGTGATCCTCGACGGCCGGCTCTATCTCCGCGAGGGCGACGCGATCCTCTGCTACGACGTGCAGGCGAAGTAGCCGGCCGGTGCGTCTGGCCGCCGGCCGCCCGCACCCTCGCGCGGACGACCGGCGACCACGTCGCTCGTCGGCTCAGTCGTTGCAGTCGGCCACGCTGCGGTAGACGAGCCCGCCCACGATGCCGCCCACGATCGGCGCCACCCAGAACAGCCAGAGCTGCTGCAGTGCCCAGCCGCCGACGAACACGGCGGTGGCGGTGCTCCGGGCCGGGTTCACGCTCGTGTTGGTGACCGGGATGCTCACCAGGTGGATGAGCGTCAGGCAGAGTCCGATCGCGATCGGGGCGATCACGCTGCCGGCCCGCTTGTCGGTCGCCCCGTGGATCACGAACAGGAACACCGCCGTCAGCACCGCCTCGATGATGAAGGCGCTCTGCCAGCCGTAGCCCGTCACGCCCGGCACGGCCGACGGCGAGTGATCGGCGTAGCCGTTGCTGGCGAATCCGCTGGCCACGGCGTCGAAGCCGGGCAGGCCGCTGGCCACGAGGTAGAGGATGCCGGCACCGGCGATGCCGCCGACGACCTGCGCGATCCAGTAGGGAATCATGTCCTTGGCCGGAAACCGGCCGCTGGCCACGAGGCCGGCGGTGACGGCCGGGTTGAGATGGCAGCCAGAGATGTGGCCGATGGCCGTCGCCATCGTGAGCACGGTGAGGCCGAAGGCGAGGGCGACGCCCAGGAAGCCGATCCCGAGATCGGGATACGCGGCGGCGAGCACGGCGCTGCCGCAGCCGCCGAGCACGAGCCAGAAGGTGCCGATCGCCTCGGCGAGAAGTTTACCGGTCATGAATCATCGTCTCCAGAAGGGGTGTGCCGACGAGTCCCGCCCATCTCTGGCGGCCGACTCCCCGGCTCGGCAACACGCTAGGGGGGAGCGGCCGCGACGGTCAATCGCAATCATCCGTGGCCGCCGCTGAGCCCGTCACCGCACGAGCGCGAGCAGCCGCGGGCCGAAGATCGCCAGCCCCACGAGGATCGCCGCGCCCACAGCCACGAGCACGGCGGCGCTGGCCGTGTCGAGGGCATCCTTGATCCGCTGATCGGGGCCCGAATCGAGCGCCCGGGCCAGCGACTCGACCGACGTGTTGAACACCTCGGCCGCGAGCACGCCGCCAATGGCCAGCGCCACCAGCGCCCACTCCACGGGGCTGATTCCCAGCCAGGCGGCCAGGGCCACCGCCGCGATGGCGACCGGCAGGTGGGCCGCGAAACTCCATTCGCTGGAGACGGCGTGAAACAACCCGCGGAAAGCGTCGCCGAACTTCTGCAGCCACGTCCGCTGCGGCGGCTTCCAACCCGACCCCGGGGTCGCCACCGTCAGCCGACCTTCACGTAGGGGTCGCCCTTCTTCCAGTTGCACGGGCAGAGCTCGTCGCTCTGCAGCGCGTCGAGCACGCGGAGCACCTCGGCGACGTTGCGGCCGACCCGGCCCTGGTTGACGTCCACCCACTGGATCACGCCGTGCGGATCGACGATGAACGTGGCCCGGAGGCAGTAGCCCTCGGTCTTCTCCAGGATGCCGAGTTCGGGCGCGAGTTTCTGGGCGGCGATCAGCGGATAGCCGAGGTTCGCGAGGTCGGCATGGGCCCGCCGCCAGGCGAGGTGCGACCACTCGTTGTCGGTGCTGCCACCCACGAGCATCGTGTCGCGGTCGGCGAACGCCTTGAGCTGCTTGTTGAACTCGGCGAGTTCGGTCGGGCAGACGAACGTGAAATCCTTCGGGTAGAAGAAGAAGACGCCCCACTTGCCCGCGTAGTCGGCGTTGGTGAGCAGCTTCATGTCGTCCTTGCCGGTGCCGACGCAGGCCTGGCAGGAGAACTGCGGAAACGTGTCGCCAACGGTCAGCATGCCTGGGATCTCCACGAAAACGGGGCGGGACGGGTCTCGGCCACGGGCGGAGTGTACGGAGGGGCCGAAGCCCCTTCAACACGAACCGCTGCGCCGCGGCGTGGCGGAGCCGTTATGGTAGGGCCCCGATGACCGCCGACCAGCCGGATCCCAGTCGCCGCGCGATCCCCCGCATCTGCCTCGACCCGGTGTCGGGGCGTCCGGTGTTCGTGGCCCCGCAGCGCGGCGGCAAGCCCGACGACCGGACGCTCGTCTCCAGCCTGGGCGACGCGGGCGGCCCGCTGGCCTGGTGTCCGTTCTGCGCGGGCAACGAGTCGCGCACGCCCCCGGACGTGGCCCGCGCCCCCGCCGACCCGGCGCTGCCCTGGACATCGCGGATCGTGCCCAACACCTTCCCGATCACCGTGGCCGCCCCGCGGTCGGCGGCCGCGGACGGGCCGCGCGAGGCCGGCGGCATTCACGACGTCGTGATCGAGTCGCCGCGGCACGACCGCTCGATCCTCGACGTCGATCCCGACGCCTGGCGGGGCGTCTGGTCGCTCTGCCGCGAGCGGCTCGCCGCGGCTGCCGATCTCGAATCGCTGGCCTGGGCCACCGTGTTCAAGAACTCGGGTCCGAAGGCGGGGGCTTCGCTCGAGCACGTCCACAGCCAGATCGTCGGCCTCGACGTGGTGCCCCCCGCGATCGCGGCCGAGGCAGCCGCCGTGCACCGCGATGCCGCCACGTTTTCGCGGCTCCTCGACGAGGCGCGGCGGGGCGGGCGGGTCGTCGCCGAGCGGGGCGACATCGTGGCGCTGGTGCCCCCGGCACCGCGGCAGCCGTTCGAGACATGGATCATGATCGCCACGGCCGAGCCTTCGTTTCATGCAGCCGCGGCCGAGCACGTCGCCGCGGTCGCCGCGCTCACCCAAGACCTCGTCGGGCGGCTCGAGAAGCTCGCTCCGGGGTGTCATTACAACTGGTGGCTTCATCAGGCGCCGTTCCCGCGGTCGCGGGCCCACGAGCAAGTGGCCGGCGCGTGGCACTGGCATCTCGAGATCCTGCCGCGACTCGCGGAGCTGGCCGGGTTCGAGATCGGCACCGGCTGCCACATCACCACCCGCTCGGCCGACGAGTCGGCCCGCATGCTTCGCGATGCCGGCGGCTAGCCCCTGGCGACCGCCAGCCAGTCGATGCCCGGCGGCATGCGGTCGGCGCCGTGGTCGAGGATCGCCACCGGCAGGCCCGTGCGGCGGACGATCTCGGCGGCGGCCTCACAAGCGATCGTCCGCGGCGCGGCCGGGCCGTCGTCGGCGCCCGGAGGCGTCGTATGCGAGAGCACCACGGCTGCCACCGGCAGGTCTTCGGCACGGGCGGCGCGGACCAAGGCCAGGGTTCTGCCGATCGCCCCCAGCCGTGCGGCATCGACCAGCACGAGCGGCAGGGAAAACTCCTTCGCGAGATCGACTCCGAGCGTGGCGGAGGTGAGCGGGGAGAACAGGCCGCCGGCGGCCTCGACCACCACGACGTCGCCGCGGGCCCGGCAGGCAGCGAAGCCCGACCGCAGCAGCCCCTCGTCCACCTCGCGGCCCTCGGCCCGAGCACTCGCGGCTGGGGCGATGGCGGCCGCGAACGACTGCGGGCACACCTCCCGCGGCACACCAGGCCGGCCCGCCGCATCCCAGAGCGTCCAGGCGTCGCTCCGCTCGTCGTCGGCCGAGGCGAACCCGCTGGCCACCGGCTTGTAGGGCACGACACGCTGCCCCGCCGCCCGGAGCGACCGGAGGATCGCGGCGGCAACCCGCGTCTTGCCCACGTCGGTGTCGGTGCCGGCGACGAACAGGCCGGTGGATTTCATGGTTTTCCGATCGCCCCACATACGGTTCTTGATTTCGACAGGATGACGTTCTAAACTGAAAGCTCAAGTTGAGACCGAATCTCAACTTGGCCAGCCGGTGGCAGGAAAGCCAGGATTCGAAAGGCATCGACCATGGTCGCGGTTTCGCTCGACGAAGTCTCGGTCGGCTCCACGGTGCGGGTCCGCGATGTGGCGGGCGGCGATGCCGTGGCGATTCGGCTTCTGGAGATGGGCGTCACGCCGGGCGTCGAGATTCGCCTCGTGGGCAAGGCGCCGTTCGGCGACCCCCTCGAACTCGAACTCCGCGGCTACCGGCTGTCGATTCGCCGCCAGGAGGCGGCGCGGGTGGCGATCGGCGACCGCTGACGCACGGAACGCGATGACGTGACGCCGGGCCCTCTCACCGTCGCCCTGCTCGGCAATCCGAACGTCGGCAAGAGCACGCTCTTCACGGCGCTGGCGGGCATTCCCACGCGGGTCGGCAACTACCCGGGCGTCACCGTCGAGGAGAAACTCGGTCGCTTCACGCACCGGGGACGGGTCGTCGATCTGGTAGACCTGCCCGGCACCTACAGCCTCGCCCCGCAGAGCCCGGACGAGCGGGTGGCGGTGGACGTGCTTCACGGCCGCATCGCCGGCGTGCCGCGGCCCGACTGCATCCTCGTCGTGGCCGACGCCACCAACCTGCCGCGGAACATGTTTCTGGCCACGCAGGCGCTGGAGGTCGGCGTGCCGGTGGTCGTGGCGCTGGCGCTGGCCGACGTCGCCGACCGCAAGGGCATCCGCATCGACGTGGCGGAGCTCTCGCGGCGGCTCGGCTGCCCGGTCGTGCGGGTCGCGCCGCCGACCGGCGAAGGCATCGCCGCGACCCGCGATCTCGTGCTCGATGCCGCGGGCGGTCCGCCCCCGCGGCCCCTCCCGCTGGCCGCCCCGGTGGGAGGTGCGACCGCCCGCCCGGCCGCGGCCAGCGAGGCGATCGCCCGCTATGCGGCCATCGAGCGACTGCTCGACGGCGTGGTGGCCGGGAGCGCCGCGGCCCGGCTCACGGAGGATCGGATCGACGCCGTGCTCACCCACCGCGTCTGGGGCACGCTGATCTTCGCCGGCGTGATGCTCTCGATGTTCTCCTCGATCTTCTGGCTCGCGCCGCCGCTGATGGACCTGATCTCGGCTGGCATGGATCGCCTGTCGGCCTTCGTGTCGGGCGTGCTCCCTGAGGGTGCGATCCGGTCGCTCATCGTCGATGGCATCCTTGCCGGCGTGTCGGGAACGGTCGTGTTCGTGCCGCAGATCGCCCTGCTCTTCCTGTTCGTCGCCATCCTCGAGGGCTGCGGCTATCTGGCCCGCGCCGCCTACCTCATGGACCGGCTGCTGGTGGGCGTAGGCCTGAGCGGCAAGTCGTTCATTCCGCTGTTGTCGAGCTTCGCCTGTGCGATTCCCGGGATCATGGCGGCCCGCACGATCGAGAACCGACGGGATCGCCTGCTGACGATCCTGGTCGCACCGCTGATGAGCTGCTCCGCCCGGCTGCCGGTGTATCTCTTGCTCTGCGGGGCGTTCGTGCCCGACCGGGCAGCGGGGCTGCCCTGGCTGCCCCTCAAGGCGGCGGTGCTCGCCGGCCTCTACGCGCTGGGGGTCGTGGTCGCGGCGGCCGTGGCCTGGGGGCTGTCGCGGACCGTGTTTCACGGCCCGCCGCAGCCCTTCGTGATGGAGCTCCCCGGCTGGCGGTGGCCGCGGCCGGCGGTCGTGCTCGAGCGGGCCCGCGAGGCGGCCTGGTCGTTTCTGCAGAACGCCGGCACGCTGATCGTGGCCCTGAGCATCGTGCTCTGGGCGTTGATGGCATATCCGAAGAACGAGCCGCTGGTCAACGCCGACGTGGCGGCCCTGCGCACGACGCTCGGCGAACGCCTCGCAGCGACGGCGGCCGACGACCCCGATCGGGCCGAGTTCGTGGCTGAGCTCGAGGCACTCGACACGCCCGAGGGCCTCGCGGCGGCCCGTCGCGGCGCCGCCCAGCGGCACAGCTTCCTCGGCCGGGCGGGCCGGTTCGTGGAGCCGGTCGTCAAGCCGCTGGGGTGGGACTGGCGGATCGGCTGCGCGGCCCTGGCGAGTTTCCCGGCCCGCGAAGTGGTGCTCGGCACGCTCGGCGTGATCTACAACCTCGGCGACGTCGACCCCAAGGAGGCGGAGGGGGCCACGGCGCTCGAGCGGCGGCTCAAGGCCGCCCGCTGGGACGGCACGAACCGGCGGGTGTTCACGCTGCCGGTCGCCCTCTCGATCATGGTGTTCTTCGCCCTGTGCGCGCAGTGTGCCAGCACGCTGGTGGTGATCGGACGGGAGACGGGCTCGTGGGTCTGGCCCGTGGTCACGTTCACCTACATGACCGTGCTGGCCTGGCTCGGGGCGTTCGCCATCTACCGGATCGGCCTGGCTTTGGGCTGGTGAGATGCAAGACGCCGTCGCCATCGCCGTCGCCGTCGCCGCGGGCATCTGGCTCGTCCGCACGCTCTGGCGGCAGCTGTTCGCGCCGTCCTGCGGCAAGGTGGCGAATCCCGCCGGCGCCGACGGCTTCGTGCCGCTCGGCGATCTGACCGCGACCACAAAAAAACCGGGGCGTTCCGTCGAACGCCCCGGCTCATGATCATCGCTGGCTGGCCTCGCCGCCCGACGCCACGCCGTCCGGAGGACGGCGGCGGGCGGCCCAAGGCTGCCGGGGCCACGATGGCCCGGCAGCCTGAAATCAGCGAAGACGGGCAGGATGCCAGTGCTTCGCGTGAACACGGTCATCAGTACATGTCGTAGTCGCCGCCATGACCGGCGGCTCCGGCCTTGGCCTTCTGATCCTTCGGCTTCTCGGCGATCAGGGCGTCGCTCGTCAAGAGCAGCGTTGACACGCTCGTGGCGTTCTGCAGCGCGGTCCGCGTCACCTTCGTGGGGTCGATCACACCCGCCTTGACGAGGTCCTCGTACTCGTTGGTCGCGGCGTTGTAGCCGAAGTTGCCGCTCCCGCCGAGCACCTTCTCGCAGACGATCGAACCGTCCTGGCCGGCGTTGGACGAGATCATGGTGACCGGCGCCCGGGACGCCCGCACCACGATCTGGTAGCCCACCGTCTCGTCCTCGGAGAGGCCCTTCGGCTTCACCTGCGAGCTGGCCCGCAGGAGGGCCACGCCGCCGCCCGGCAGGATGCCTTCCTCGACGGCCGCCCGGGTCGCGTGGAGCGCGTCCTCGACGCGGGCCTTCTTCTCCTTCATCTCGCTCTCGGTCGCGGCGCCCACGTTGATCTTCGCCACCCCGCCGGAGAGCTTCGCGAGCCGTTCCTCGAGCTTTTCACGGTCGTAGTCGCTCGTCGCGGCCTCGATCTCGCGGCGGATCTGCTCGATCCGGGCCTTGATGTCGGCCGACTTGCCGGCGCCCTCGATGATCGTCGTGTTGTCCTTGTCGACGATCACCTTCTTGGCCCGGCCGAGCTCGGCGAGCCCGAGGCTCTCGAGCTTCATGCCGAGGTTCTCGAACACCGCGGTCGCTCCCGTG
>Ga0114977_10001697_pt1 | contig 14469 bp, 14 predicted proteins | sample S_130805_MF_Meta_FD_87026 | JGI IMG/M metagenome (GOLD analysis project Ga0114977, IMG submission 87026) | Freshwater microbial communities from Lake Simoncouche, Canada to study carbon cycling - S_130805_MF_MetaG | ecosystem: Environmental > Aquatic > Freshwater > Lake | place: Lake...
AAGTGCCCCCCCTCGGATTCGAACCGAGGACCTGCGGATTAAGAGTCCGTTGCTCTAACCAACTGAGCTAGAGGGGCAACTACTAACCCCGAGATCATAGGTGCAAAAGGGCTTCTTATGACAATGCGTTGTATATAGACGTGTTGCAGGCCGGCAGCCGTTTGTAGACGCAACAAAGTGTCGTTCAACCGTTCGGCACAATAGTTGGATCGCAAACGAGGACGGTTCGTGATCGCCGGATGTCATCTGTTGACATCAGGTTGACAGTTAACAGGAGGCTCGCTAGAGTGACTTCTGGGTGGCGGGGCTCTGAAATGGGCCTCAGAAATTGCCCAATTCGAATTTCTATATCGTTTTACTAGCGGAGGATTTGTGGCAAGTTTTGGAGTCAATCTCAATAACCGTGAGCCGCTCATTGCGCCTTCGTACTCAATCCATGATGCACTTGATTTGTCGGAATTGGTCGAAAAACTGGGTTTTGATTCAGTCTGGGTGGGCGACAGTCTGTTTTCGAAACCTCGCTACGAAGCAATCAGTTTGTTGTCTGCGATTTCGCAGCGCACATCGAGAGTCAAGCTTGGTACTGCATGCTTGGTGACATCAACACGCAATCCTCTGTACCTTGCACTTGAGTGGGCGACACTTGATGTCTTGTCTAAGGGACGTACCATTCTTGGAGCCTGCATGGGAAACCCAGAAAATGGTGTTCGCCGCGAGTTCGCTGCGCTTGGACTTGAATTCAAACATCGCGCAGACATCTTTGAAGAAGGACTTCAAGTTTTGCGTGACCTATGGATCGACGGCAAGACGAATTTCCAGGGCAATCATTTCAAGTACGACAATGTTGAGTTTTATTCCGGCACCGAAATGGGTCCGCTGAAGCCGGTGCAAAGCCCACCGCCAATTTGGGTGGTATCAAACATTCGATTAACTGGTGACTTACCAAGCGATGTCGCAGCCAAACGCCTCGAGCGGTCTTGTCGCCGCATCGTCGAACTGGGCGAAGGATGGATGACGTGTTGTAGAGCAATGCATCCGGACGAGGTATACGAACAACTCGGCTATCTCAAAGCTGCTGCCGACAGTGCCGGCGCAGACATCTCGAAAAAGGCAATCTCCTATCAAGTCACAATGAACATTGGGGACTCAAAGGAATCTGCGAAGAAGGCATTTGGCAGTTACATCTCGCAGTACTACCCAGAGCTCAGTCAGCAGATGGACCTATCAGAATGGGGTCCAGTAGGTACGCCCGATGACATCATCAAGTGGCTCAAGGAATTTAGCGAGGCTGGTGTCACTGATTTCGTGTGCCGCTTCGGCGACTTGGACCAGTTTGGCCAAGTAGAGCGATTTGCTAAAGAGATTTTGCCACACTTCAAAAAGTAACGATCACAGATAACGAGTCAAGACATTATTCACATAAGTTGAGATAGGAGATCACGATGGGAATGTTGGACGAAGAAGTACGCACAGAAGCGGATATGCGCAAGTCAGCGGAATTGATCGTTGATACATGCTTCGGCGTGGAAGAGGATGATGTTGTCACAATCATCACCGACGATCGACGCAAAGAAGAAGCCGAAATGGTTGCTCAGGTTGTATCGGAACGCGGTGGTTGGCCGATCGTGATGAACAATGAAACTCAAGTGAGTCGCGCGATGAAAGACACTCACTTTCCAATGATTCCCCCTCGTAACTTGCATCAAGCAATGATCACGTCTGACGAGATCATTATTATCACCAACCTGGAGTGGGCGAACCGTTTCGCTCATGTGAGTGCGGTGAAGGAATCGTGTTTGGCAAACGCTCGTATTGGTTCGGTAGAAGAAGGCTTTGGTCGCTGGACCATTAGCGTGTCCGACATTGAAAAGACCATTGTCAACGCGCGCAATGCAGTTGCCATGCTCGAAGGTGCACGCAGGGTTCGTGTAACGACTCCGGGCGGAACCGATGTGACGGTGAGCATTGAAGACAGGCCAGCACTTGAAGTGCTCCCACGCAAAGAGCGCGGCAAGATGATGGGTCCGGTTCCATTGTGGGGAGAGGTTGCCTACGCAGCTGTTGAAGACCAGACAAATGGTCGAATTGTGATTGACGGCAACATGCTTGGCATTGGAGTTCCAACCAACGTAGAGAACCCCATCACATGGCATGTTGAAAATGGTCGTTATAAATCGATTGAAGGTAAAGCAGAAGCCACGAAATTGCGCGACATTGTGCACGGTGTTGAGGGTGCTGATGTCGTTGCTGAGTTTGCTTTTGGAACAAGCGATTTCTCGCCACTCGGTTCACCGTCCGAAAAGGGACGCAAAGGAACGGTGCACTTCGCACTTGGCGACAACTGCAACTGCTATCCCGGTGGTCAAAACCATTGTCGACTTCACCTCGATGGCGTGATGCACAACGCCACACTTGAGATTCTTGACAGCGGCAAATTCATTCTCAAGGATGGTGTATGGCAGCTGTAGAAGGCGTTCGCGTCGTACGACTCGGCGACGTCGCACCTGTTGCGCTACCTGGTGATAGCTGGAGCAGAGTGCTGATCAGCTCGTCAACAGTTGGTACGAATGAGGCTTGCATGGGGTATTCCGTGTTCACTCCGGGGATGGCTACAGATGACTTGTCGCACGAGGTGGAAGAACTCGCATACGTTGTCTCCGGATCTGGAGAACTACGAATGCGAGATGGAGTCGTGGGCGTGAGTGAAGGCAGCGCTGCATATATTGCGCCTCATGTTTGGCATACCGTTGCAAATACAGGCACCCAAAATCTCGTGATGGTCTTCGCGTTCACATCGTCCGACTACCCACCAACGGAACATGCACCGTCGAGAGGTCACTAACCATGGCGCTTGATGCTCCCACCGAATCTTGGTTGGCATTGGATCCGCAAGAAGCGGCCAATCAGGTTGCCTTGGGCTCGCAGATCATGTCAACTCTTGGCGAAGACCTCACACTTGGACACGTCAGCGTGCGGCACTCATGTGGCAATCTGATTTCGATTAAACGTAAGGGAATTTCTCTTGCCGAAGTTGGACCTGACGACGTGATCGTGGTTGACCTCAATAATCCAGATGGCCTGAAAGTTCCCGGCATGCATCTTGAAGCACTTATCCACACCGAGATCTATCGAGCACGACCCGAAGTCGGCGCGGTGATTCACAGTCATCCCGTTTACTCCACCGCATTGAGTTCAACAGATGCCAAGTTGGAATATCTCACGCATGACTCGGTCCTGTTCCACGAAGGAATTGGCCGATATACAGACTCGGCACACCTCATCATGACGCCAGAGCAAGGTCAACGAGTCGCACATGCTTTGGGCGAACGTCGTGCGGTGTTGTTGCAGAATCACGGCGTCGTATTTGTTGGCGAAGATATTCGCTGGGCCATACTTTCCGCTATCACACTTGAACGATCGCTCAAATTGCAGATATACGCGGGGCAGCTCGGCAAACTCAATCCAATTCCACTTGCTGAAGTGAAGAAGATTTTCCCGATCAAGTACCAGGATAAATTCCTGACCGAATATTGGAACCGCTGGGTTCGTGAGTTGGGAGAGCACAAAGCATCGCAAGGAACGCGAGAGAACCGGTAGTGGAAGTCGTCTCCGTCGTAAATGGCAAGCGCCACGAGATGGATGTCGCTGACAACACTTTGCTACTTGATTGGTTACGCACCGAGCTTGGACTTACGGGCACCAAGCAGTCGTGTGAAGTGCAAGTATGCGGTGTGTGTACGGTGCTGGTGGACGGTGTCCCCGTCAGTGGATGCACGACGCTGGCGGTCGAAGCTCGCGATTCTGAAGTAACGACGATTGAAGGGCTTCGTGGCACAGACTTTTATCGACGCGCAGAAGAAGTTTTTATGCGCCATTCGGCGGTGCAATGCGGATTTTGTAGTCCAGGGTTTATCTTGACGGTGTACACATTGGTGAATGCGGGCAGGACTCTCAGCCAAGATGAAATCAAAAAAGCACTCCACGGAAACTTGTGCCGGTGTACGGGGTATAAATCAATCATTGACGCCGCGTTTGAAGTGGTCAATGCAGAAGTAGCACGGAAAAAGTAATGTCGGCCTCAACCATCAATGAACGTGACACCACCGTTGAGGGTGGAGCTGTAGGAAAAAATCACGCTCGCATAGATGGTCCAATCAAGCTGAGCGGACAGGCTCAATATGTTGGCGATCTTGAAGTTCCTGGAATGCTGTATGCCAAAGTATTTCGCAGTCCGATTGCTCACGGACGAATCACCCTTCTCGATGTCACTGCCGCCGAGGCAATGGAAGGGGTCGTCGCTGTACTTGTCGGAAGCGACCTTGCCGACATTGACCCTTTTTATGGTCACGCCATCCGCGACCGACCAATCGTTGCGCTCGATCGGGTTCGATTTGTTGGCGAGCCGATAGCTGCGGTCGCTGCCAAGACAATGGCTCAGGCAGAAGCAGCGGCAAGGCAGATTGTTGTTGAGTTTGATGAGCTTCCCGTAGCCGCCAACTTGGATGCGGCTCTCGCTCTTGGTGCACCGATCATTCACGATGGCCAAACGGCTGCAGGGTTTGCTCATGGTCTTGGCAAGATGCCGGATCGCCAAGGAAATACTTGCTATTCATATGAACTCAACACCGGTGACCTCGGTGCTGTTCGTGCCACTGACGACATCGTGATTGATCACGAGTATGTCTTCCCAGCGGTGTATCAGTACTCAATGGAGACGCATGCAGTCATTGCCGAACACACGGGTACCGAGATCCGATTGTGGGCCAATTGTCAGCACCCATTCTTGGTGCAGTCAGAGATCGCGACGTTATTCAACCTTCCCATTTCGAGCGTTCGGATCAATGTGCAATTTCTTGGAGGAGGATTCGGCAGTAAGTCATACACGAAGATGGAGCCATTGGCTGCAGCACTCGCGCGAAAGGCAAAGAAGCCGGTCAGAATAGTCAACGAAGTAAGCGAGTCGATGGTAACGACGCGTCGACACAACATGAAGTGTCGCATGGTTACCACTGCACGAAGTACTGGCGAACTGGTAAGTCGTGACGTACAGATTTGGCTTGATACCGGAGCGTATGCAGACAATGGACCTCGGGTAACGGCAACTGCGGGCGACGCAGCAGCGGGGCCGTATCGATGGAAGGCTACGCAAGTGCGCGCCCATTGCGTGTACACAAACACTGGTCCATCCGGTTCGTACCGCGCGTTCGGAGCGACTCACGTGCAATGGGTGGGCGAGTCGCAAATTGACGAAGTTGCGCGTCGAGCAGGCATTGATCCGCTCGAGATGCGGCGGCGAAATCTGTTGCGTCGCGGAGAAATCGTGCGAGTCAAAGGCAAGCCGCTCGATGCAGATTTAATTGGTGATATTGAGAAAGTCGCAGCGGCATTGGGATGGGGAGACGAACGCAAACCAAATCGCGGCCGTGGCATATCGGTCGGATTGCTTGCAGCAGGGGCGCATCCGGTGTCGATGGCAACTGTGCGGATGGATGCCGCAGCCGGCGTGAGTGTCTTAGTTGGAAGCACCGAAATGGGTCAGGGTACGCGCACAGTGATGGCTCAAATCGCTGCTCAGGTTCTCACGGTGCCGATGTCCAAGATTTCAGTTCCTGGAGCCGATACGAGTTTCACTCCATATGATCGGTCGACTGGTGCGAGTAGGTCGACAACAGTTGCAGGGAAAGCAGTCGAGCGTGCAGCACTCGTAGTTCGAGCATCGTTGCTGGAAACCGCAGGCTTAGCATTTGGCATATCCGATACTTCCGTGCTGCGCTTAGAAGATGGTTGCGTCACCGATGGCAAACAGTCAATGACGTTTAGCCAGATCATTACCAAGCGATTTGGTTTCGCTGGTGGTGAATTGGTTGGCCACGGAGAAGTCAAGCCCGAGGGTGGCAGCGGATCTTATGAAGAGGGTCCAGTGTTTTGGGAAGTGTGCATCGCTGGCGCAGAGGTTGAAGTGGATATCAACACCGGAGTTGTCACCATCGTGCGCACTTCGAGTGTGGCTGATGTCGGCAGGGCGATCAACCCCGCCCAAGTCGAGCGACAAGATGAAGGCGCCACACTGCAAGGAATCGGTAACGCAATGTTTGAAGAAATGTTGTATTCGGCAGACGGAGATTTGCTTAATGACACACTTCTTGATTACCGAATTCCCACAATGCTCGATATGCCAGAGACGATGAAGTGCATTATTGTCGAAAACGAAGACGGACCTGGCCCATTTGGCTCTAAGGGTTGCGGTGAAGGTGCGCTTGCAGCCATCCCGGCAGCGATTGTAAATGCTCTCGGAGATATTGGTATCGACATGTACGAGTTGCCCCTTACCCCAGAGCGGGTATGGAAACGTATTCAACAAATTCAATTAACAAAAATAACGAAAGGGTAGAACGATGAGTGCATTCAAGAAAGTTGCAGTTATTGGTACCGGCACAATGGGTCCAGGAATGGGTGCAGTGTTGGAGCGTGCAGGTTGTGAGACCCGTCTTTACGACGTGAGTCAGGCAGCTCTCGACAAAGCAGCCATCGTGCTCGATGTTGCACGTGGAGTTCTTGATCGTCTGTCGGCACCACAAGTTGCTGGTGGAAGTATCCGCTTTTGTAGCGATCTTGCTGATGCGGTGAAGGATGTTGATTTGGTGATCGAAGCAGTGCCAGAGAAACTGGAATTGAAGCATGAAGTGTTCAATCAGATCCTCAAGCTGGCACCAGCCGGCGCGGTCCTGTCTTCGAACACGTCGGGCATTCCGATCACGAAAATTGCCGCAGGTTGCGATTCGGGTGCTGACCGGATCATCGGTATGCACTGGTCGAACCCACCGCATCTCATTCCATTAATCGAAGTGATTCCAGGAGAGGAAACGAGCGAGGATGTCACCAAGCAGTTGATGGAATTCTCTGAATCATTTGGTTATAGCGCCGTACTCGAACGCGAAGTCCCAGGATTCGTAGAGAACCGTATTTTGTACGCGATCCTTCGCGAGTGTGTCGAGTTGGTTGAGCGCGGAATAATCAGCCATAGCGACATGGATACCTGTGTGAAGTGGGGTATTGGATACAAACTTGCGGTCATTGGGCCGCTAGAACTCATTGACATGGCTGGCCTCGATATTTATCGCAGCGTTGCGTCATACCTCAACAAGGATCTGTCGACAGCTTCCGAGGTATCTCCAATGATTACGAAGATCGCTGATCAGGGTCGCCTTGGAATGAAGACAAAGGGCGGTATCTACGACTACACCGATGAGCAGATTGCTGCAAAGGGAGCAGCTCGAGCGGCAAAACTTATTGCGGTACGTAAGGTTCTGTCGGAGTAATCCATGCTCGTTCCACCATTTGAGATGCATGTAGCGAAGTCGGTTGAGGACGCAATTTCGTTGCGCTCTGAATTTGGCGACGATGCAAGCTTCTACTGTGGTGGAACCGAACTCTTATTGGTTATGAAACTGGGTCTAACGGATCTCGCGCATCTCATTGACATCAAGCGTGTTGATGAACTGCGCACAATTTCGATTGATGATTCAGGGATTCGAATCGGCGCGGCTGTTACCTACCGGGAAATTGAAAACAATCCGCTCTTGGTAGCTGACCGCCCCGAGTTTGTATCGATGATTAGCGGTATCGCTAATATTCGAGTGCGTTCTGTCGGAACGCTCGGTGGCAATCTCGCGTTTGCCGATCCGTCGTCGGATCCAGCGACGTATCTATTAGCAGTTGGCGGAGAGCTTGAAATTGGTTCGGCTGACGGTAAGCGTCGGATAGTTCCCATGGACGGATTTCACACTGGTCCTTATCAACCGGACATGCGCGACAATGAAATGATCGTTTCGGTTCGCTTGCCGCGCAATGTAACTGGTGGAGTGGTGGTGCACGAGCGAATGAAGCTAAAAGAGCGGCCAAATATCACGGTGGCAGTGTGTGCAGCTGCGGTGAAGGGGAAAGTAACGCAGGCACGTGTTGCAGTCGGATCGATTGGACTCGTTCCTGTTCGCTTTGATGAAGTCGATGCGACATTGGTTGGAATTGAGGCTTCCACACTTGACGAAAGACTTGCGCGTGCGGCAACCTTAGCGTGCGAAAGCATCTCATTGTTTGACGACGCAAATGGTTCGGTGGAATATAAGCGACACTTGGTGCATCATTTTGTTCAGAAAGTCGCCCGCAAAGCACTAGAAGCGGTTTTATAGAAATTAGGCAAGTAGTTAAGGTGACGGGGAGATTATCAATGACACTGAAGGGGGAAGCGAAATGAACGATACAAAGGTGTACATACTTGACGGAGGTTCACTCGTCATTGACGGGTTCCACGTTTTTTGGAATAGGGGCCCCGCTGGAGACGTGCGGTTTCCGTGCTACAGCGTGCTTATCGATCACCCAGAAGGCAAGTTCATTTTTGATACCGGTTTTGATAAGGAGCACGTCGAAAAAGTGCTTCCGTTTGAAAAACCTTTGCAGACAGACGCGCAGACTTTACCTGGATCGCTCCATGCGGTGGGCCTCACCCCAGGAGACATCACGCATGTAATCAATTCGCATTATCACTTTGACCACTGCGGCGGCAACAAGCACTTACACAACGCAACAACTATTTGTCACAAGGCAGAACTTGAGGGTTATCACAAGCCTCAACCGTTTGAACATCTCGGCTATTCCGATAAGTCATTCGATCTGGCGACCGATATTTTCACACCTCGATACGAGACTGTTGAAGGTGATGTGGAAATCGCAAAGGGCGTTCATCTGATGGAGACACCGGGTCATACCAAGGGTCACTACAGCTTGCTTGTCGAACTCAAAGGCCGACGCCCCATGTTGTTTACTGCCGACGCTTGCTACAGCAAAAAGAACATGGATATGAACTGCATCTCAAGCTTTCATCTCGACCCTGTTGCAAGTCTCGAATCAATGGGTCGCTTGACGTCGTTGGCTCAAGAACACGACGCCGAAATGTTCTTCTCGCACGACCCGGACTCGTATGGAAGTTACTTGCAGGCGCCCGGCTACTACTCATGAGCGCGGAACCACTTTTTACGCTCACTGCGGGTCCAGTTCAGCCAAGTGCAGAAACTATTCGCGCACTTGCGACACCTGTCTACGACCAGTTCGATCCGTATTTTCTGGATCTCTATGAATCAACAGTCGAAAACCTGCGCATTGCGATGGGTGTTTCGTCTGCGCCGGTCATTCTGCATGGAGAGGCAGTACTGGGACTAGAAGCTGCAGCTGCATCCTTGATCGCACGCGATGATGTGGTGCTCAATCTTGCATCCGGCGTTTATGGGAAAGGATATGGCTACTGGGCGGCGCGGTATTGTAAGGAGCTTCTTGAAATCGAAGTTCCGTACAACCAAGTAATCAATCCGGATGACGTTGAACAGATGTTTAGGAAGCGCCCCGACATTGCCATTGTCGCGGTTGTTCATTCCGAGACTCCGTCCGGAACGTTGAACCCGGTCAAGGAAATCGCTGCGGTCTGCGCGCGTTATGGTGCACTCCTTATTGTTGACGCGGTGTCATCGTTCGGCGCCACAGAAGTCGACTTTGAGGGTTGGCCAGCCGATCTCGTTGTGGTTGGTCCGCAAAAAGCGTTGGGTGGTCCTCCTGGGTTGTCGTTGCTCTATGTCAGCGATCGCGCATGGAAAAAGATCGAAGATAATCCCGATGCACCAGTTGCTTCAATGCTCAGCATTAGTGACTGGCGAAACGCTCATTTGGCTTCTGTCAAATTTCCTTTCACGCCATCGATCACCGAAATTTATGCTCTCAACTCGACCATTGCGCAGTACTTGCGTGAAAGACCTCAAGCAGCGTGGGCACGGCATACACGTGTAGCAAACGCCGTGCAAGCTGGGTTGCTGGGAATGGGGCTGGAGTTGTGGCCAGATAAGCGCGAGCATTGTTCACCCGCGTTAACTGCTTTCAAACTTCCGACTGGATGCACGGGTGCTGCGGTGCGTGCGCATGCTCGTGAACATTACGGTGTCATGATTTCGGGTGGATACGGCGAACTCACCGACTCCTTGCTTCGTATCGGACACATGGGACCAACCGCCTATCCTGTGTTCGCAGCAGTGAGCATCAGCGCAGTTGGACAATCAATGAGAGACCTCGGGGTCAATGTTGATGTTGGGGCCGGCGTGTCGGCGGCAATGTCGGCTGTCTCAACTTTTACGAAATAAATATTTATCACTTGATGAAACGGAGAAAATAATGAAACCATTAGAGAATCGAGTTGCAATTGTTACGGGTGCAGCACAGGGAATTGGTGCAGCAATCGCTCGCAAGCTTGCCTCGGACGGTGCAACCGTAATTGTGACGGACGTGAATATCGCTGGGGCAACAAAAGTTGCTACGGAATGTGGTGGAGAGTCATTCGCATTTGCCACCGACGTTGCCGAAGAAAATCAGGTCGCTGCCCTGCATGCTGAAGTGCGCAAGCGCTTTGGACGCCTCGATATTCTTGTCAATAATGCCGCGATCGTGCCCTTTACGGCATGGGACGATACTGACTTTGCAGAATGGCGTCGTATTCATCGTGTCAATCTCGACGGAGCATTCTTGATGTCTAAGGCATCATCCGAAATGATGCGCGAACGTCAATTCGGTCGCATCATCAATATCTGCTCTAACACCATCTTCGCTGGAACTCCGAACATGGCCGCATATGTCGCGTCCAAAGGTGGAATTCTTGGGTTCACTCGAGCATTGGCAACGGAGATCGGACAATTTAATATCACAGTCAATGCGGTCACCCCTGGGTTAACAGCCTCAGAAGGAGTTATAGCAAGCCCGCACAACAATGCGTTTGACTTTGTGGAATCACTTCAGGCGCTAAAGGGTCATGGGACACCAGAAGACATCGCGCCAGCAGTTGCATTTCTTGCGTCAGACGGAGCCCGTTGGATCACCGGTCAAACCATCAATGTTGATGGTGGCCACATGCGCCACTAGCGAGATTGCAGATGCGCGTGAGGGCATTGAGCGTCTTGGTCATGTCCGCACTCATTGTCGGACTAGTGAGCTGTGGCTCGTCCGCGCCTGACGCGTGGCCCCATGAGCAAGAGGCAATGAGGGTGTTGGCGGCTGCGCAAAGTGGCGACATGGGCAAACTGCACTCATTGGCCGGCGATCACGTCATCGTTGACGTCTCGCGCCAGTCAATGACATTGGAAGAATTCTTGACCACTAAGAATTCTCTGCGACCACTCGACAAAATAATTGCGGCCATGAGTTTTAAGCCTGGATTACGACTCTCGCCACTTGGCAATGGAACAGTTCAGCGTCTGTGGGTGTACCCAGGTTTTGCTATCACCTCACCTACATGCTGGTCGGACGAAGACAAGCAGTCTGCGCTGGATCAGTCCTTAATGAGTGCCACACAGTTGGTTCAATTCGAAAGTGACGACGCATACTATGGGTTTAGTGTTGGATTCACAGAAGACGGTGAGTGGGCGTTTTTTTTAGACACCCGAGTCTCGCGTACTCCACCAAATGCAAAAGTTGCCGAAGAACTGCAATGTAAATAGTTAGTGGCGTGTATGCCCAGCATCGGTGACGACTGTAGAGCCCGTGACCCAATGAGATTCCTCAGATGCAAGAAACAAAATGCTAGGCACGTGGTACTGCGGTTTGGCTCGACCTTTCAGAGCCTGCATTCCTTCAACTAAGTCGAACGCTTCGTGGTGTGGGGTCTCCCAATTGGCGTCGGTATCGGTAAGCCCTGGGCAGATGTTGTTGACAGTGATGCCGTATTTTCCGAGCTCGGTTGCTAGGGCGCGTGTAAATGCGTACACACCGCCTTTGGCTGCAACGTAGTGCGTGAGATTGGGCGTACCGAGCATGACGGTATTCGAGGAGATGTTCACAATTCGCCCGTAACTGTTCTTGCGCATCATGTTTGATGACTCTTTGCACATTAGGAACACGCCGTCGAGGTCGACGCTTAAGATTTTGCGCCAGTCAGCAAAAGTGATGTCCTCCCATTTTTGGTAGGGGACAAGCGATGCGTTATTGATTACGATGTCGAGTTTGCCGCAGCGCTCTGCAACAAGGGAATGCAACGCGGCAACAGAAGATGGATCGCTGATGTCGGTGCGGACGCTAAAGCATGATCCACCGATGTCCTTAGCCGTGGCATCACCACGTTCTGCGTTGATATCGGCAATGACGACGGTGCCGCCTTCAGCACTCATTTGGCGGGCCACAGCCTCGCCTATGCCTCTGCCAGCACCAGTAATGATGGCAACTCTGTCTGTAAACCTCATTCGATTTGTCTCCACCAAAGCCCCCAATGTGATTCGATTCTTGAACCGATCTTAGTCATCTACTGTTGACAGTAGGCAGTTGACAGGAGACAGCCTGCCCCCTATAGTGACGATTGGGGACTGGTCAAAAGCCAGTCAAAACAACTACAAAAGGGGAGAAAGCATGAAGTCTCAGTCAAAGAAATGGATTCGAAGGGCCCAGTTCGCTGGCGCCTTGACAGTAATGGGTTCGTTCGCAGTGGCCTGTGGGTCATCGAGCGGAACCGCAGACACAACGGCACCAGTAGAAACGGCTGCGCCAGTTGCCGAAGCAATCGTCAAGACCATTGCAATTTTGACACCAGAAGCAGGCAACGACTTCGGTTGGAACCAGCAGGGTGTTGACAGTGCAAAGGCTGCAGCCGCAGAACTCGGCATTGAAGTCATCGTTGCTGACAACCTCGGTTACGGGGACATCACGCCAAACTTGCGTGAACTTGCAGACAAAGCTGATTTCATCATCGCTCACGCCAGCGGTTACAACACCGCTGCTCCTGAAGTAGGAGCAGAATTCAAAAAGCCGGTCGCAATCGTCGACACTCCAGATGCCCTTAAGGCTGGATTGGTTGCTGACTACACCGCAAGTCCAAACGAAGGTGCATACCTCGCCGGCGTCTTGGCTGCCAAAACATCTCGCTCGGGGATACTCGGAATCGTTGTCTCTGGCGAGCCACCGTCCTGGAACTCACAGTCAGCCGGTTTTGCTGACGGAGCTAAGTCGGTTAAGAAAGACATTAAGTTGCTGTACTCGATCATCGGGCCTGCGGCATACGCAGACGCTGAAGGTGCAAACCGCGTCACTAAGACACTTATCGCAGCTGGAGCCGACGTAATTTTCGGACAGGGCGACGGAGCTTCCTTCGGTATGTTGTCGGCTATTGAAGAGACCCCAGCCGCCGACGGTGGCAAGGTGCTGTTCATCGACGTCATCGGTAACAAGACAAGCATCGACAAAGGCTTCTTGCTTTCATCGGTTCTGTGGGATTACAAGAGCGCATTCGTTGACATGATCAAAGACGTCAACGCTGGAACCTACGGCACTCGCAACTATGCTTTGAATCTTAAGAATGGTTCCATCTCACTGTTGAAGACACCCTTGATCACCGACGCTATCTGGGCCGAAATTGAAGCTGTCAAGGCATCAATCATCGACGGCTCATTGGTTGTCGAAAACGTCACCGACGCAGCAGGTGTGCGTTCGAGGATGTCAAAGACCACTGAAGGCAAATAACTAGGAAGTTTGTTGGTTATTTTCTCTCACTAATGGTGTGGGTGGTTTCGATTAGTTCGCTAGTCGACTCCGCCCACACCTAGGGAGCAATGCAGGTATTTTATTGAAGTTGTATGAGTTGACGAAAGAGGAGCCCTCGCGTGGTGTTGGCAAGTGAGATCACTCCGACTGTTGAGTTGATTGGAATCACTAAGGCATATCCAGGGGTTGTCGCTAATAGCGATATTCACCTGACATTGCTTCCAGGTGAAGTGCATAGTCTTCTTGGAGAAAACGGTGCGGGAAAGTCGACTCTGATCGGCATCCTTTCTGGCATGGTGCAACCCGATGCGGGCGAAATTCGTATAAAAGGTAAAACAGTTCGCATACATTCACCACGCGATGCGCTTGAGCGAGGCATCGGTACGGTGTATCAACATTCCCTACTTGTGCCCACGTTGACTGTGCTCGACAATTTGCTTCTTGGAGTTGATCAGGGATGGAAATTGGGTCGAGAAATGGCAATGGCGCGGCTCCACGAGCTGGCAACATTGCTCGATGTCGAGATAGATCCTTCGTCAATCGTTGGAGACTTGGCGCTCGGTCAGCGTCAACAAGTTGAAATCGTGCGCGCCCTGTGGCGTGGCGAAGGCGTTCTCATTTTGGATGAGCCAACATCCATGCTCACCCCACAAGGCGCTGAAAAGTTGGTGCAGGTAGTGCGCAGGCTGGTCTCGAAGGGGCTTGCCGTTGTGTTTATTACCCATAAACTTAACGAGGCTTTGGAACTTGGCGACCGCGTAACGGTATTGCGTCGCGGAAAAATCGTCGGTGAGGTGACGCCCGACGAACTGCGCACTAAGGGTCGGACACAAATTACCGACGAAGTCTTGAAGATGATTTTTGGTGAAAAGTCTGATACCTATCAAGGCACATCAGCGACACAGTTGAGCG
>Ga0114977_10001700_pt1 | contig 14455 bp, 11 predicted proteins | sample S_130805_MF_Meta_FD_87026 | JGI IMG/M metagenome (GOLD analysis project Ga0114977, IMG submission 87026) | Freshwater microbial communities from Lake Simoncouche, Canada to study carbon cycling - S_130805_MF_MetaG | ecosystem: Environmental > Aquatic > Freshwater > Lake | place: Lake...
AAGGTTCCTCGCGTATCATCGAATTAAACCACATGCTCCTCCGCTTGTGCGGGCCCCCGTCAATTCCTTTGAGTTTCACCGTTGCCGGCGTACTCCCCAGGTGGATTACTTATCGCTTTCGCTTGGTCGCTGACGGTCATATTGCCAACAACGAGTAATCATCGTTTACGGTGCGGACTACCAGGGTATCTAATCCTGTTTGATCCCCGCACTTTCGTGCCTCAGCGTCAGTTATAGTTTCGTTAGCTGCCTTCGCAATCGGTGTTCTATGACATATCTAAGTATTTCACCACTACATGTCATATTCCGCCAACGTCATCTATACTCTAGACTGACAGTATCAATGGCAGTTTCTCAGTTAAGCTGAGAGATTTCACCACTGACTTATCAGTCCGCCTACGCACCCTTTAAACCCAATGAATCCGGATAACGCTTGCATCCTTCGTCTTACCGCGGCTGCTGGCACGAAGTTAGCCGATGCTTATTCTTACCATACTATCAGCCTTCCACACGTGGAAGGGTTTTCTCTGGTATAAAAGCAGTTTACGACCCATAGGGCCTTCATCCTGCACGCGGCATGGCTGGTTCAGAGTTGCCTCCATTGACCAATATTCCTTACTGCTGCCTCCCGTAGGAGTCTGGTCCGTGTCTCAGTACCAGTGTGGGGGTTAGTCCTCTCAGATCCCCTACTGATCGTAGCCTAGGTGAGCCGTTACCTCACCTACTAGCTAATCAGACGCATACTCATCTTCAACCGCCGGAGCTTTCAATATAAAATGATGCCATTTCATATATTACGGGGTATTAATCTCTCTTTCGAAAGGCTATCCCCCTGTTGAAGGTAGATTGTATACGTGTTACGCACCCGTGCGCCGGTCGCCACCAAATATTGCTATTCGTGCTGCCCCTCGACTTGCATGTATTAAGCCTGCCGCTAGCGTTCATCCTGAGCCAGGATCAAACTCTCCATTGTAAAAGTAATTTGATCTAGATATTCATATCTAGGAATGTCTGTTCAGGGTCTAGCATGTATTTTAAAATCTCGCACATCACTGCTTGAGATAATTCAGATGTACTCTCTTTTAGTTTGAGTTACCTGCTACATTTTTTTGGTTTCAATTTTTTCAAAGAACTTATTCTAATTATACAATACTTAAATCATACAACTAAAACTAATTTTATATCGATTAAGCCTCAGTTATCACTAACCTTAACTAACAAATCTCTTAATGAACGTGTCCGCCTTTTCGTTTGCGGGGTGCAAAAGTATAAAACTTTTTTCACTCCTCCTAATTTATTTTAAAAAAAAATTAACATTTTCTTAATCTAAACTACCAACTCCTCTCTTCTTCCTACTCTTTCAATTAACGGGAGGCAAAAGTAATAATTCTTTTCCTAACAACCAAACTTTATTTAATTAATATTACTGTAATTAAATAAATCCTCAACTTCTCTCTCTCTTATAAAATATCAATTAACGGGGGTGCAAATTTAACACTTATTTCTTAATTGCAAACTTTATTTTTTCCTTTTTTAAAGGAAAAACGATCTATTTAATTAATTTATAGATATATGTTGTTTGATTATCATTTACTGGGTTTAAAAAATGCATGGTTTTATCAATAAAACTAGGTTCGATAGTAGTAAGATATTTTAATGAAGGAAAGCGCTTTCTGAGTGAATCAACCCTTTCATTAATATGTTCGGCTTGCATAAAAACAACATAATTAGGTCGTTCATTAATATTTAATTTAGTATAATGGAGTAACATGCTATCAGGCGTGAATTTTTTGGTAATACCATATACAGAAGTCCAATTTTGTAAATAATATTGTGGTGGCATTGTGAAATCATCTAAGTTTGAATCTTCGATAATGAGCCTAACACAATCTTTTTTATTGGCAATAAAGCACATTGCCTCTACTCTATTTCGTTTTGAATAAGATAACGTAAGTATTGGAAGCAATAAGAAATTCAAAACACAGCAAACTATAACAGTATTTTTTAACCATTTTTTTTGTTCCCAATTATATTTTGTTATTATTTGATAAGCACCAATAAATCCAAGTATTATAATGAAAGGAATAACGGGTAATATAAAGCGTTCTTGTTTATTAGGAAAATAGGTATGAAAAGCGAAAAACAAAAAAGTAGGCCAAAACAAAATAGGTTCATTTTTCCAATTTTTAAAATAACCCATGAAAACCAAAATACTTATTGGAGGTATTAACAGTCCTAAAACAATGGAAAAATACATATGCCAAACATTTACTCCATAATTATTAGCATTATCAATATTATACTGAACATAAGCTAAAAACTCTACGAACGGTTTTTTCCAAAAATAAATATCTCCAACGCCTTGGGTAATTGATACTATAGTGATAAATCCCAAAGCAATTAATAACAATGTCTTTAAAGGTGTTTTCATCAATAATAAGGCTAAACCAAAACCTGCTGCAAAAATTGAAGTCTGAAATCGCAATGAAAAAGAAATAGCAAGCATTGCTCCAATATAAAACGCATCAAGTTTTGAAGTTTTAGAATCATTTTTAATTATTAGCCATGTTGCAATAATCAGAGGAGGTATACAAGCTGTTTCAACTAAATTACGAACACTTAAAAATGGAATGAACCAATATAATGCTAAGACAATACCCACCCAAGATGCTACCTTTAAATTAGATTTTTTATACGCAATTTTAAATCCATAATACACAATTAACATAGACCACAAAGCATGCAAAAAACGAATTACATACATTTTTCCTTGAGGATTAGTTAAACCACAAATAGTTAAGAATTTTAAAATAAAATAATGAATTCCTACATAAAAAAATGGGTGGCCTTGTGGTTGCCTTTTTGGATCGCTAGCTGAAGGAAGCCAGTAATTATAATCAGTACCGTCAACCCAAGATTGAGCAGCCTCAATAACTAAAAAATGATCGTCAAAAAAACCAAACCCTTTAGAAAAAATCGTTGCAATTAATCGAACAATTAGTCCTAAAAAAATTGCTGAACGTAAAGGGTGTAAATTGAAATAATTTTTAAAGGATGTTATCATTATTGTTGGGCTTTTTTATATAAATAAAAGGCGATGATTGAAAAAACAAAATTAGGAATCCAAACTGCAATAAGCGGTTGAGCTAAGCCTGATGTTGCAAAGGTTGATGAAACATGCATAAATAAAATATAAACACAACTTAAAACCAAACCTAAAGCTATTTGAAGTCCAACTCCACCCCTAATTTTACGGGAAGATAAAGAAACTGCAATGATTGTTAGAATGAATGTTGCGAATGGAAATGCTGTGCGTTTATACATTTCTACTTCAAAATATTCGATACGGCTTGATCCTTTTTGCTTTTCTTTAAAAATAAATTGTTTCAATTCGAAATAAGGTAAAACCTCAATTTTACTTTGAAAACGAATCATTTCCTTTGGAGTAAAATCTATTTTTAATTCTTTAGTTGGAGAAAGTTTATGCGTTTCTTTAAATAGGAAATTGCGTTTATTTTTGGATGAATCTAAAGTCGTATAAGTTAAATTTCTTTCAAACACATTTTTCAGATTCCATAGTTGTTTAATGCTGTCCCAACTCATACTTTCGGCTTTTAGCATATAAACTTGCCTATTATTAATTACTTTTTCAATTGTAATTAAATTAGATGAGTTTGAACTGTTATCATAATTTGAAAGGTACAAAACGGTATTTTTTGCAATTTGCTTGTGTATATTTATTTCATCGGTATTATAGTTTGTATTGATGTATTTATCTTCAAATTCAAATCGTGTTTTATTTGCAATAGGAATTACAAAATGGCTTAAAATTAGAGAGGAAATGGTAATTAAGGAAGCTCCTATCATATAAGGCCTAAGGATTCGTTTGAAACTTGTACCACTTGAAAAAATAGCAACAAATTCGGTTTTTGCAGCCATTTTTGAAGTAAAGAAAATTACCGAAATAAAAGTAAATAATGGGCTAAATAAATTTCCATAATAGGGTAAAAAATTTAAATAATGATCAAAAATAATTTCTTTTAATGGAACTTTACTTGCAATAAAATCTTGCAACTTTTCTGAAATATCAAAAACAATAAAAATGGCAAGAATTAAGGATATAGAAAACACAAAAGTTCCTATAAACTTTTTTAAAATATATTTATCTAATATTTTTAGCATAATTTAATTGCCTTCAACATTTTTTTTAATTAAAAATAATTACAAGCGTTGTGCCATTTGTTTTACCATTTTATTTTTCCAATCATAAAATGTACCAGCAATAATTTGTTTTCGGGCTTCGGTTACAAGCCATAAATAAAAAGCAAGGTTATGTATACTCGCAATTTGAGCAGCTAAATACTCATTACATACCAATAAATGACGTAAGTAAGCCTTTGTATATTCTTTATCTACATAACTTGTTCCATTTTCATCAAGTATCGAAAAATCACTTTTCCATTTTTCGTTTTTAATATTAATTATTCCATTTTGGGTAAATAATAAACCATGACGAGCATTACGAGTTGGCATAACGCAATCAAACATATCAACACCTAACGCTATACCCTCTAAAATATTCATTGGAGTTCCTACACCCATTAAGTAACGCGGTTTATCTTTTGGTAAAATATCGCACACTAATTCGGTCATTTCATACATATCTTCAGCTGGTTCACCAACAGATAAACCACCAATAGCATTTCCTTCAGCATTTTTTGAAGCAATATATTCAGCTGATTGAATTCGTAAATCTTTATAGACAGAACCTTGAACAATTGGAAATAAAGCTTGTGAATATCCATATTTTGGTTCAGTTTCATTAAAACGATTGATACAACGATCTAACCAACGATGTGTTAAGCCTAAAGAATTTTTAGCATAATTATAATCGCATGGATATGGCGTACATTCATCAAATGCCATCATTATATCAGCTCCAATAATACGCTCAATATCCATAACTCTTTCGGGAGTAAATAAATGCTTACTTCCATCAATATGAGATTTGAACATTGCTCCTTCTTCGGTAAGTTTCCGAGAATTTGCCAACGAAAATACTTGATAACCGCCACTATCAGTTAATATTGGTTTATCCCAACCATTAAATTTGTGCAAACCACCAGCAGCTTCAAGTACGTCTAATCCTGGACGTAAATATAAATGATACGTATTTCCTAATATTATTTGTGCCTTAATATCGTCTTTTAATTCGCGTTGATGCACTGCTTTTACAGTTCCAGCAGTACCAACAGGCATAAAAATTGGGGTTTGTATTTTACCGTGGTCGGTTTCAATAATTCCAACTCGAGCTTTAGAATTTGGATCGTTATGTTGTAAAGTAAATTTCAATTTCTGTTTTTAGCAAAGGTATCATAAAAATGATTTATACCAATTTAAGCCAATTCACTTAACGTTTTTTTACTTTTTTATTGTAAAAATAAAAACATCCTCACTATCTTTTTTCATTAAGTATTTTTCGCGAGCAAATGTTTCTAAACTTTTAGAATTATTTTCCAATTCGTTAATCTCTCTTTTATTATTTTCTATTTCCGAAATATAATACTCCTTTTCAAGAGTTAATTTATTACATTTTTGAACTAATTCATATTGCGTAAACACATCATTTTTATCAAAATACAATAACCAACTTATTAAAACTACTATTACAATAAAATATTTATTTTTTAACAAGTTCAAGAATTTCATAATGTGAAAATTTAGTTTAACTTTAAGATATAAATTTCTAATTACTTTTTTAACTAGACGTATTTTTTGAAAAATGTTTTACATATCTGTGTGTTAATTACATATTTTAACACAATACTGATTTCTCAAGTAAAAACATCCGCATTTAAAGCTGTTCAGCTTAAAAATTTAAGAGTAAAGGATGCTTATGATACAAAATGGGATAGTTTAAAAAAAGAAATGGTAATTCAAAAAATAAATCCTTTTGAATTTGATATTTATTTACGTGCTTTTAAAAATGAAGGGGTGCTTGAAGTATGGCTAAAAAATAAAGGAAAAATCCAGTACACCTTATTTAAAACTTATACAATTTGTGCTAGCAGTGGTAACTTGGGCCCAAAAAGGAAAGAAGGCGACGGACAAGTCCCTGAAGGTTTTTATAATATTGATTTATTTAACCCAAAAAGTAATTATTATTTAAGTTTAAGAATTAACTATCCAAATGCAAGCGATGTAATACTAAAAGATGGGCCTAATGCAGGTGGAGCAATTATGGTGCACGGAAATTGTGTAACTATTGGATGTTTACCAATGACAGACGACATCATTAAAGAAATTTATGTATTATGTGTGGAAGCTAAAAATCGATACAATCCAATCTATATTGATATTTTACCAATAAAATTTACAGAGGTAAATATAAAAATGCTTGAAGATAATTATCCTAAAAGTAAATTATCTTTTTGGAAATCCCTAAAAGCAGGCTATGATTATTTTGAAGAACACCACAGTTTACCAAAAGTTAATATAGACGGAAAAGGTAGATATTTTTATGAAGAGTAAATTAACTTTCAAAAAAATGTAATAATTAAACTCATTCTTTTTACTTACATTTATACCCTAATTTTAATAAAATGATTTCTGTATCTAATGTGAGTTTGCAATATGGCAAACGTATTTTGTTTGATGAAGTAAATGTAAAATTTACTCCAGGTAATTGTTATGGTTTAATTGGTGCAAATGGTGCTGGTAAATCAACCTTTATGAAAATATTATCGGGTGAAATTGACCCAACTAAAGGTCAGGTAAATATTTTGCCAGGAATGCGCTTAAGCGTTTTAAAACAAAATCACTTTGAGTTTGATGAATTTACTGTATTAGACACCATTTTGATGGGGAATAAACGTCTTTTTCAAATTATGAAAGAAAAAGATGCAATATATGCCAAACCTGATTTTAGTGAAGCAGACGGGTTAAAAGCAGCTGATTTAGAAGCAGAATTTGGTGAGATGAATGGTTGGAATGCTGAAAGTGATGCCGCCACTTTGTTGACAAATGTTGGAATTCCTGTTGAATCTCATTTTAAATTAATGAAGGATTTAACTGGTAAAGACAAAGTTAAAATTTTATTATCACAAGCCATTTTCGGAAATCCTGATATTTTATTATTAGATGAGCCAACCAATGATTTGGATGTTGAAACAATATCTTGGTTAGAAAATTATTTAGCTGATTTTGAAAATACTGTTATTGTAATTAGCCATGATCGACATTTTTTAGATGCTGTTTGTACACATACTTGCGATATTGATTATAGTAAATTAAAAACATATACTGGTAATTATAGTTTCTGGTATCAAATGAGCCAGTTAGCATTAAAGCAACGCAGCGATGCTAACAAAAAAGTGGAAGATAAACGTACCGAATTACAAGACTTTGTTCGAAGATTTAGTGCAAATGCCAGTAAAAGTAGTCAGGCTACATCACGTAAAAAATTATTAGATAAATTAGTAGTTGATGAAATTCCGCCAAGCACGCGCAAATACCCAGGTATTATTTTTAAACAAGAGCGTGAAGCTGGTGATCAAATTTTACACATCGAGAATTTGACAAAATCAAATGCTGATGGCGTATTATTTAAAGATGTAAATATTAATGTTGCTAAAGGTGATAAAATTGCATTTATTGCTAAGAATCATTTAGCGATTACTGCTTTGTTTGATATTATAAACGAAGAAGACAAAGCAGATAAAGGCGATTATAAATTTGGAACAACCATACACAAAGGTTATTTACCAAATGATAACGCTAAATATTTTGTTGGCGATATGAATTTAATGGATTGGTTGCGCCAATATTCATCAAACAAGGATGAAAGTTATGTACGTGGCTTTTTAGGAAAAATGTTATTTACTGGCGAAGAAGTTTTAAAAAAATGTTCCGTATTATCTGGTGGAGAAAAAGTGCGTTGTATGACTAGTCGTATGATGCAAGTTAATCCAAATATGTTGATATTAGATGAGCCAACTAACCATTTAGACTTAGAAAGCATTATTGCATATAACGATGCGCTAAAAGATTACACTGGTGTTATTTTATTAACTAGTCATGATCATGAGTTAATGGAAACCGTTGCTAATCGTATTATTGAATTAACGCCAAATGGTATTATTGATAAAAAAATGACTTACGATGAGTATTTAATAAACGATCAAGTGAAAGCTGAACGTGAGAAATTATATGGTAAGTTGGTTAAGTAGAATTCACTTAAACTATTAAATACCTTTAAAATCAATGTTTTTAAATGCTTTATGTTGAGTAAATTTTTCATACGTTGGTAATCTCAAATTTATTTATTAAAAATCCTATTTCGTGGCATGTCATGCTGAACTTAATTCAGCATCTCTAAAGACCCTGAATCAAGTTCAGGATGACTAACTATTTTGGTGAAATTTTAATTGAATTAGATATTACATTATTATTTAACTATCTTAGCTTATAATGAGAAATCAAATTTTATTTATAACTCTTTTCCTACTTTACTCTAAAACTTTCTTTAGCCAAGATTTATTAATTAAAAAAGATAGCTCAAGGTTAGAAGTAAAATTGCTTGAAGTAAACCCTTTATCCTTAAAATTTAAATTATATTCTAATTTAAATGGTCCAGATTATATTATTGACAAAAAGGAAGTGGCGCTGATTATATACCAAAATGGAATACAAGAGGTTATTAATGTTCCTGAAAACTTAACTACTGTAAACGCAAATATACCAAAGGAAAGTAAAAAAAGAGACGTAAAACTTAAAGATTATGTGAATTTTAATTTACAAGCTGGCGTTGTTATTAATAATGCCTATTGCAATAAGCCAAGGTATAGAGGAAGTTTAGGACAAACAACATCTGAAAGTTATTTTGGATACACAAAAAAAAACAACATCAATTTAAATATTGGATTTAATTTTTTATTAGGAAAAAGTCCTTATGTAAAGCATATTATCGGTGTAAATTATTTAAGGTCTCAAGGTGAATTTGATTATGAATACCATAGTGGAGGATATACAAGCTTTTCAAGAAAACTTCATTATAAATCTACAGTTGATTTTATAAATATTGTTACAGGAATTCGTTTTACAATTGCTAAAAAATTTCATATTGAACCATGTATTTCTTTAAACACTATATTGTATAGCAATATTAAAGTAACAGGAACTGACACAAAAACAACCTATTACGATTCAAGATCAAACATTCCACCAATTGTGGAAACAACTTATTATTATAATGCAAAAGCAGCTGAAGAAAAAATTGGAGCTACGGTTTCTTTTTGCCCAAGAATATCTTATGAATTCCAAATTAAAAATCAAAAATTAGGAATTTATTATTCTTACAATATAGCCTACGAATATCGTTTACCATGGAACATGATAGGTATAACGTATTATCCTTTTAAGAAATTAAGAAGTTAAATTCTACTTATACTGTTTTTCGTAGTAATTAGCATAAGCACCCGAGGTTACGTTAGATAACCATTCTTCGTTTTGCAAATACCAATCAACCGTTTTTGATAAGCCTTCTTCAAATTGTAAAGATGGTTTCCAACCTAATTCGTTTTGTAGCTTAGTAGAATCAATCGCGTAACGCAAGTCATGCCCTGCTCTATCAGTAACATATGTTATTAATTTTTGGTTGGTTCCTTTTGCACGACCTAATTTGTCGTCCATCATGTCGCACAATAATTTTATAACATCAATGTTAGTCCATTCGTTATGCCCACCAATATTGTAGGTTGTGCCCAAAGCAGCTTTATGAAAAATAACATCAATTGCTTTTGCATGGTCTTCTACAAACAACCAATCGCGAACGTTTTCGCCTTTACCATAAATTGGTAATGATTTATTATTTTTAATATTATTAATACAAAGTGGAATTAATTTTTCGGGAAAATGAAAAGGACCGTAATTATTTGAACAATTAGAAATAACGCAAGGCAATTTATAAGTATCAAAATAAGCACGAACAAAATGATCTGAACTTGCTTTAGAAGCAGAATACGGACTATGAGGATCGTATGCAGTAGATTCAGTAAACAAACCAGTATCGCCTAAAGAACCATAAACTTCATCTGTACTTACATGATAAAACTTTGTAAAAGCATTATTATCGGCTTTATATAACTCTTTAGCAGCGTTTAAAAGGTTTACCGTTCCAATGACGTTTGTATAAACAAACTCTAAAGGATTGGTAATACTTCTGTCAACATGACTTTCGGCAGCTAAATGAATAACGGCATTAAATTTATGTTCAGCAAATAATTTATTTATAAAATCAGCATCAACAATATCACCTTTTATAAAAGTATAATTTGGTTTCGATTCAACATCTGTTAAATTGGCTAAATTACCTGCATAGGTTAATTTATCGAGGTTAACAATAGAATAATTAGGGTATTTATTTACCATTAATCTCACAACGTGAGAACCAATAAACCCTGCTCCGCCTGTAATTAGTATTTTCATTTTTTATTCAATTTATAATTTTTATTTTCCTCTTCCTTTTACAACAACAAGTACTGTGTGAATTAATATTTTAAAGTCAATTATTAAACTCATATTTTCGATATATAATAAATCAAATTTAATGCGTTCAACCATTTGAGTTATATTTTCGGCGTACCCATATTTTACTTGTCCGTAACCTGTAATGCCCGGTCTCACTTTATGTAAATGCACATAATGCGGGGCTTTTAAAATAATTTGATCAATATAAAATTTACGTTCAGGCCTTGGTCCGACCAAACTCATATCACCAATAATAACATTGTAAAACTGGGGTATTTCATCAAGCCTCACTTTTCTTAAAAACTTTCCAATATTTGTAATTCGCGGGTCGTTTGAACTTGATAATAATGGTCCAAATTTTTCAGCATCAGTAACCATTGTTCTAAATTTATAAATAAAAAACGGGGTTCCATTTTTACCAATTCTTTCTTGTTTAAAAAAAACAGTTCCTTTAGAATCTATTTTAACTACAATCATTAATATAACATAAACCCAACTAAAAAGTATAAGAACAATAAGCGAGGTAACCACATCAATAAACCGTTTTACTGCCTGTTCCCAATCTGGCATTACTTGTTTATTAATTACTATCAAAGCTTCTTCAGAAATGGAGTTCATTTTTACCTGGCCAGATAAAATATCATAAACATCAGGTATAATTTTAATGATTACGCCAAAATCATTTAATTCATTGATAATTTTCTCTAAATATTCATGTTCCCAAGATTCTATAGCAATAATAATTTCTTCGACTTTATTATTAAAAACAATTTTTTTCAAATCGCTATATTCCCCTAAATGCGGTAGTTGACTTTTCAATTGATCCGAAAAACCATTTTTTTCATCAAGATGGATAAACCCAATAAAATTATTTCCAGATGAACTTTTTTTGGATGAAATTTCATTATATATTTTAAAGGCTTGTTGGTTACTTCCAATAATTACGGTATTAAAACCAATAATACCTTTCTTTATTTTGAAATTTGTTATTGATGATAAAATGAAACGTAAAGTTGCTGTAATGAAAAAATGTAATGAAAAAAGAACAATATAAACTTTATAATAAGATTTATAACTTGAAACGAAATCATCTAATAATATAAAAAAGAAAATGAAAGTAACGCCAATTAAAGAAGTTACAAAGGTTTGGCCGAGTTCATTTATCCTTGATTTTCGATAAACATTTTTATAATAACCAGTTAAATAGTAAACTAATAACCAACATAATGGTAAAATAATAATTCCGAAAACAAATTGTTGATCAAAAATCTGCTTTGGCAATATTCCAAATTTATCGGGCTCAATAAAAAATTTTCGGTACAAATAAAACAAACTCCAAGCTACAACAGCTGAAAAATAGTCAGAAAAAATATATTTTATTACTTGAAATCTCTTATTCACATCAATATTTATCTAGTAACCAATTTAATATTATCGATATAAATTTCTGGTGTTGGAACGTCACTTTGTTTTGTGGCTTTTATATAAATATCATAATAATTGTAGGTAGGTTGGGTGCTCACTGCCTGTGAAAGTTGTATGTAAATCTTATTCCATTCCGGACTTGAATTTACAGTTAAAGCGGGTCTTACCTCTGTTGAGCCAGCAATAACGCCTACTTCAAATGGCTGATTACATTTATAGTTTAATTCTAAATAAATAGGAGTTCCTCCAACAGGTAATGACATTGATGTAGATGTTTTAATTTGTGAAGTTGGTTTCGAATTGCTCATACTCATAAAAACAGAATTGCCGATTCCTCCAAAAACCTTATTTATATCTGAAATAACTAGAGTTGATGAATCACCAACAGAAAAATATTTAACCCCTGAACCTTCATAGTCCTCGCATCCTTGGGTTGGAAAAACCGCACCTGTTAAATATTCAAATACAGGGCTAAAGGTATACGTTTTACCACTTTCAAAATATTGATTTATTACATGACCTTGGTAAAACTCGTAAGGCAAGCGAGTTGCCGAAATTCCATTATTTTTAATACCTGCAAATAAAGTTATTTTAGAATTACCTGTGCCTAAAACTGGCATTATTGAACCGATTGGAAAAACGCCTTTAAAATTATCATCCACATAATACCAAATATCTGTTATTTTATGACTATTTGTTCCTTGAATAGTTGGATTCGTTAAAACTGTTGGATTATTTATAACTATAAAAGCAGCTTCGGGAGCTTTTAATTTAGTTTTATTACAAGAAGCTAAAACCAAAAAAACAATTAGAGAAAGTATATATTTAATCATATTACAGTTAAAACGTAAAGATAAAGCTAGTTATTGTATCAGCATAATAAATAAGCCTTTTTTTTTATTGACGACCAAATTTATTAATTAAAACACTATTGTTTAAAATGATTTCCAAAACCTTAAGATAGAGGGAAAAATATCCATAATTTTAGAGTATGTTATTGAATCAAGAAAACGAATATCTTTTTCAAGGAAAGCGCAAGAGATTAGTAGAACAATTAAAAGAAAAAGGAATTTCGAGTATTGAGGTATTAAATGCCATGCTTAAAATTCCGCGTCATAAATTTTTCGACAATACAACTGACAGGCCTGCATTACTCGATCACGCCTATTCGGACAAAGCCTTAAAAATTGGTGCTGGACAAACAATTTCTCACCCGTTTACTGTTGCTTTTCAAACTGAAAAGTTAAATTTAGTAAAAGGAGATAAGGTATTAGAGATTGGGACAGGTTGTGGCTACCAAACTGCAGTATTAATCGAAATGGGAGCTAAAGTATTTTCAATAGAGCGTCAAAAAGAACTTTTTGATAAAACCAAGGTATTTTTACCTGGAATTGGCTACCGTGGAGCAAAGCTTTTTTATGGTGATGGCTATAAAGGCTTACCGCAACACGCTCCATTTAATAAAATAATAGTAACAGCTGCCGCACCTTATATACCTGATGACTTATTGGCTCAACTAGCAATTGGAGGCTCATTAATTATTCCACTTGGGGAAGGGGAAGAACAGATTATGAATTTAATTGTAAAAAAATCGGGCACTGAGTTTGAGAAGCATACATTCGGTAAATTTAAATTTGTACCAATGCTTCAAAACAAGTCTGGAAAGTAATTAAAATCAAGCACTTACAAACTACTAACACTTAAGTGTTCACAATTCTAACCTTGACCTACACTATTCGCATATGTATTAATGATTAAATTTGTGTTACAATTATTTTAAATAATTTTAATCAACAAAAACAAACAACTATGAAAAAATCAATCGCTCTAGTAGCATTAGCATTTGGAGTATCCAATGCTTTCGCGCAAGATTTAACATCAAAAAAAGGTGAACCATTTTTGCCAGAAGCTGGTGATTACATGATTGGAATTGATGCAACTCCTTTCTTAAACTATGCTGGTAATTTTTTTGGTAAAACTACTGCTAATGCAGCTCCATCTTTCAATTTCATGAATGGAAACAAAATGATTTTAGGAAAGTATTTTAAAGATGCTTCAACAGCTTACCGTGTTGGTATTCGTATTGGATTAGACAATAAGACAACTAAAAGCTATTTAAATGACGTTACTGAAACTGGTTTAGTTTACCCCGCACTTCCTTCTCAAAAAGAAGATTCATGGAAACACAATCAAACAAACATCGGTTTAACAGTTGGTCTTGAAAAACGTAAAGGAAAAACTCGTTTACAAGGTTTTTATGGTGCTGATTTCATGATTTTCGGATCTACAACTAAAGATAAATACACATACGGCCAATCAATTGATGGAACAACTGCTGGATTAACTGGAGTTACTGCTGCAAATACATCTTCATTAAATGCTGGTGCTAACGTAGGAGCAAATGCTAATATTGGTGTTGTAGGTCAAACAAGCGGACGTGTTGCTAGCAAAACTGTTGGTAATGGATTAGGATTTGGATTACGCGCATTTATTGGTGCTGAAT
>Ga0114977_10001702_pt1 | contig 14449 bp, 14 predicted proteins | sample S_130805_MF_Meta_FD_87026 | JGI IMG/M metagenome (GOLD analysis project Ga0114977, IMG submission 87026) | Freshwater microbial communities from Lake Simoncouche, Canada to study carbon cycling - S_130805_MF_MetaG | ecosystem: Environmental > Aquatic > Freshwater > Lake | place: Lake...
CATCGGTCGCTTGAGCAAAGCCGCTTCCAAAGTCGCGGTGCCAGACGCCACTAATACCGCATCGGAAGCGATCATCGCGTCGTGCGCGTGAGCAAATAACAAGGTCATCGGCAAATCCTGCGCGTCCAAGCGCCAAATAGCTTCTTCAAAAATCTCGCGCGTTTCGCGAGTCATTAACGGGACTAAAAATCTGGCAGCCGGCAATTGCTCAAAAATAAGTTTGGCGGTTTCAACATACACATCGGCGTGTTGTTTGACTTCACTTTGGCGACTGCCGGGAAGAAAGGCAAAAACAGGCGCCGCCAGTGGCAAGCGCATCATTTCCCGCATCGAAGCACGGTTGGGTTGCTCAGGCAATATATCTGCCAATGGATGGCCGACATACGTCACCGGAATACCAGCCTCTTGGTACAACTTCGGTTCAAAAGGAAACAGCACCAAAATCTGCGACACCGCTTTTTTGATTTTGTGGATACGTTCTTTACGCCACGCCCAAATCGACGGACCAACATAATGCACCGTCGGAATACCTTTGCGCTTGAGGGCGATTTCTAAATCCAGATTAAAATCGGGCGCGTCGATGCCAATAAATAAATCAGGTGGTTGGATGATTAATTGGTCACGCAACTTACTCCGAATGCCGGCAATTTCACGATAATGGCGCAACACTTCGACGTAACCACGCACCGCCAACTTTTCCATCGGGAAGCGAATTTCCATCCCCGCGGCTTGCATTTTGGGGCCACCAATACCCACAAAGCGCACGTTGGGATAAACCTGTTTAATCGCCAGAATCAGATGACTACCGAGCAAATCGCCAGAGGCTTCGCCCGCCACCAGCGCGATCGTTTTAAGCGTGTTTTGCGACATAAGTTAACGAACGATACCGCGCTCAGTCGGCAACAAAGCCTCGGCCATAATAAGTAATTCAGGAAATTTTTCTGCTTCCGCTGCAATCGCCAAACGCGCTTGTTCCAACGGCAAACCAGAACGGTATAAGGTTTTATACGCGCGTTTGACGGCGGCCACCGCCTCAACGGAAAAACCGCGACGCTTCAGCCCTTCAGAATTAATACCGAACGGCGCCGCTGGTGTGCCCGACACTGTTAAATACGGTGGCACATTTTGGCGGACAACCGATGAAATACCGGTGATGACATTTTCACCGATGCGGCAAAATTGATGAACACCGGTGAAGCCGCCCAAAATCACATAATCATCAATAATGACGTGACCGGCCAGCGTGGCGTTATTAGCAAAAATAGTCTGATTGCCAACCGCGCAATCGTGCGCAATGTGCACGTAAGCCATAATCCAATTGCCGTTGCCAATGCTGGTGACACCGCGATCTTGCGCGGTACCCAGATTAAAAGTACAGCATTCGCGAATAGTGTTGTCGTCACCAATTTCCAAGCGCGTCGGTTCGCCGGCATATTTCTTATCTTGCGGCACTTCGCCTAAAGACGAAAACTGGAAAATGCGATTGTTTTTGCCGATGGTGGTGTGACCATCGATGATCACGTGTGGGCCAACTTGCGTACCCGAACCGATTTCAACGTGTTCACCAATAATAGAATATGGGCCAACCGACACATCATCGGCCAGTTTGGCGTTGGGATGAATAATGGCGGTGGAATGGATCATGATTTGGTGCGCATCGTACACATGATTTCTGCTTCAGCAGCAACTTGACCATCAACTTCGGCGACGGCAGCAAACTTCCACAAGCCGCGCATATTGCGCAACAGCTTTACTTTTAAAATCAATTGATCGCCTGGTATAACGGGACGTTTAAAGCGGGCACCATCGATACCGACAAAATAGTAAACCGTGTTTTCATCCGGTTTACCCATATTTCTAAACGACAACAAAGCCGCGGCTTGCGCCATCGCTTCAATAATCAACACGCCTGGCATCACCGGATGATGCGGATAATGGCCGGGGAAAAATGGTTCATTAATGGTCACATTTTTGAGCGCCACGATCCCTTCTTCGGGATCAATCGACAGCACGCGATCAATCAACAAAAATGGGTAACGATGTGGTAAATATTCCATTACTTCATGAATATCCATTTGCAAGCTCATTATCTTCTCCTCTAATTATTTCGCTTTAGACGAAGCGAGTTCGTCTTCTAACTTTTTGATACGCGCAAACATCTCATCTAAACGACGCAAATGTACCGCATTTTTACGCCATTCGTGGGTTTCACTAAACGGATAAATAGCGGTATAAGTACCCGCTTCGCGCACCGTTTTACTAATCAACGTACCCGCAGAAATCACCGATTTATCGGCAATTTGTAAATGACCCAAAATCATCGCGCTGCCGCCAATTTGGCAATAGCGACCAATCACCGAACTACCGGCAATGCCCACGCAACCGGCAATTGCGGTGTGGGCACCGATTCGCACGTTATGCGCCACCTGAATTTGGTTGTCTAACTTGACGTCATCTTCAATCACCGTGTCGTCCAACGCGCCACGATCAATGGTGGTATTCGCGCCCACTTCCACATCGTCACCGATCACCACCCGACCAATTTGTGGAATCTTTAACCAGCGCCCTGCTTCCATCGCCAAACCGAATCCATCAGAACCAATCACCGCACCAGAATGGGCAATAAAATTATGTCCGATTTGGCAGTTATGGTAAATCGTCACGTTTGGATACAAGCGGGCGTTATCACCCACAACGGTGCCAGCACCAACACTACAACCTGCCATAATCACGCTATCCGAACCAATTTTAGCGCCAGCACCAATCACCACATGAGCGGCGATATATACCGAGGGCGAAATGGTCGCGCCTTCACCGATCACCGCGCTAGGATGAATGCCGGCGGCATATTTTATCGGCGGATTGAGTAAAGCAGAAAGTTTGGCGAAATAAGAATAAGGATTATTACTGATGATGCACGGCAACTGAGTCGCTTCAGCATCAGCTTCAGTCACGATAACGGCTGAGGCAGCGGTTGCTTCTAGTTGCTTCCGATATTTACTGTTCGCCAAAAAAGCAATTTGCCCCGGACCAGCGTGTTCGAGCGTGGCGACTTGAGTAATTTGCGTGGTCGCATCACCTTGTATCTGCCCGCCTAAGCGCGCGACAAGCTCAGTCAAAGCATAAAATGGTTGAGACATAATTGAATTATTTTTCGGCTTTTTCTGGTTTTTCGGTCGCTAAATATTGCAAAATCTTATCGGTAATATCAATTTTAGGATTGCGATAAACCGACTCTTGCAAAATCAAATCATATTTTTCGGACTCAGCAATCGCTCGAATAGCTTTGTCAGCACGCGCCATCACGGTGGCTAATTCTTCATTGGTACGCAGATTCAAATCTTCGCGAAATTCACGCTGAACGCGCTGCAAATTAGTATTTAACGCCGACAGTTCGCGCTCTTTAATCCGATGATCTTCGACTTTTAAGCCATCTTTTTCCAAAGCTGTTTGGATATCTTTAGATTGCTTCTGCATCTTTTCAATTTCTACTTTGCGACTAGCAAATTCTTTCTCAATCCGCTTGCCCGCATTCAGCGCCGGCACTGATTCACGCAAAATTCGCTGCGTGTCGATAAAGCCAACGTGCAATTCCTCCGCCTGCGCATTCATCGCAAACAGCAGAAAAAAAGGCATTAATTTTAAAGTTAGATTCATTTTGACACCTCTTCAATTACGAAATATTAATCCTAGAACATCGAACCCAAGGTAAATTGGAAGTTTTGTAATTTATCATCTGGCTTGCTGGCAATCGGCACGCCATAGCTAAATTTTAGAGGGCCAACCGGCGACATCCAAGTCATCGCTACACCGGTGGAATAACGCAATCCTTCCGCTTCAGTATTCTGACCAAATGGACCATACACCGCGCCACCATCTAAAAACATGCTCAGTCTAACCGATCTTTCCTTGCTAAAACCAGGCATCGGGAATAATAGCTCAGCATTCGCCACCACCCGTTTATCACCACCCAAAGAATAATTGTTTGCATCTCTTGGGCCTAAAGAATTTGGCTGATAACCGCGCACCGAACCCACACCACCGGCATAAAAATTCTTGAAGAATGGTAATGGCAAACTTGGATCATAACTACCCGCCACACCCAATTCGCCATTCAGCAGCAAGGTAATGTCTGAATTTAAAGGCAGAAAACGCTGCTGCTGATAGGTAAATTTATAATATTTCTGACTCGCTGCCGACACCGGCATACTGGTTTCAGAAAAGGCGCGCTGCACCGAACCTTCGGTGGTATAGATCGCGCTATCACGACTATCGCGACTCCAACCGATGGTGCCCAATACGTTTTGCGTGGTTTGGCCAAAGGTATTAATGTAGTCAGTAAATCGCGCTGGACTCAAGGCAGTCAGACCAATCGTTGTTTGCTCAGCCGACATTCCATAGTGAATCATCTGTTCTTCGGCAATCGGCACCGCAAAGCGCACACCACCGCCTATCGTATCGGAGGTGTATTGGCTAATCGCAATTTGCGTGGCATTGGTTTTGCGCTGATAAAAGTCAAAACCGCGACTCACGCCTTCATCCGTGTAAAAAGGATTGGTATAAGAAATCGAATACACACGATTCACCTGACTGGTATTCACTTGCGCCGACAACGATTTACCCGTTCCGAATAAATTGCTCTGGGTAATTGCGCCCATGAAAGTCAGGCCTTCGTTATTGCTCACACCGGCACCAGCAGAAATATTACCTGTCGATTTTTCTTCCACCGTGACATTTAAATCCATTTGATCTTTACTGTCTTGCACCGGTTTGGTTTCGATATTTACGCTAGCAAAATAGCCGGTACGATCGACGCGCTGCTTCGATTTCTTAATTTTTTCGGTGGCAAACCAACCACTTTCCATCTGCCTGAATTCGCGGCGAATGACTTCATCTCGCGTTTTGGTATTGCCATTAATATTGATACGACGAATATAAACGCGCTGACCAGGATCAACCATAAACGTGAACGCTACTTGATGCTTTTCCTTATCAACTTCTGGTACCGCATTCACATTGGCAAACGCGTAACCTTGGTCGCCATAGCGTTCGCTAATTTTATCGCGCGCCGACGTCACCGCTTTTCGTGAAAAGACATCGCCCGCTTTCATGGTGATTAATTTCCGCAGCTCATCGTGCGTCAGCACCGATTCTGACCCCGCCACTTTCACGTCAGACACGCTGTATTTCGGCCCTTCGGAAATATTCAAAGTGATATAAATGTTTTTCTTATCCGGCGAAATAGACACTTGCGTTGATGTTACGGCAAATTCCATATAACCAGAATCAAGATAGAAAGTACGCAGCGTTTCTAAATCCGCTGACAGTTTTTGCTTGGAATATTGATCGTTTTTCGAAATCCAACTCGCCCAATCCGGCGTCGACAATTTCATCATATCGAGCAATTCGCTTTCTGAATAATCGCGATTACCGACAATATTGATCTGACGAATTTTTGAAACCGACCCTTCGATGACATTAAAACTAACCGCCACCCGATTACGTTCCAATTCTTTGGTCACGGTTTTAACCGACACACCATATTTGCCGCGCGCCACGTATTGACGTTTAAGTTCTTGCTCAGATTTTTCTAGCGCAGATTTATCGAAAATACGCCCTTCAGCCAGTCCGACTAATTTCAAATTGTCACGCAACTGATCTTTAGGGAAATCTTTAACGCCGTTAATTTCCACGCTACCGATGGTGGGACGCTCGACAACTTGCACAATTAATACGCCGTCTTCGTTTTTCAAATTAACATCTTTGAAAAAACCGGTGGCAAACAAGGCACGAATGGCCAAAGTCGCATCAGCTTCAGTCAGGGTTTCGCCGACTTTTACCGGCAAATAACTAAATATCGTGCCCGCTTCAGTTCGCTGAATCCCTTCAACCCGAATATCTTTGATGACAAACGGTTCTGCCGCAGCGTCCGCTATAAACGAAAAAATAAACGCACTGAGCAACAGTGCGATCGACGAAAATTTTTTAAAATCCATTAGTGTTCTCAACCCGAAATCAAGCGACTTATGTCGTTGTACAACGCAAAAGCCATCATGGTTACTAGCATCGCAATGCCTATATTTTGACCAACTTGCCACAGCCTTTCTGAGACTGGACTGCCCTTAATCAACTCTATCGAATAATACAGCAAATGACCGCCATCTAATAATGGAATGGGCAGCAGATTTAGCACGCCCAAGCTAATACTAATTAGCGCCAAAAATCCTAAATAAGCGCCGACGCCCATTTGCGCCGATTGACCGGCGTAATCTGCGATGGTAATCGGACCGCTTAAATTTTTCAGCGACACTTCACCCACCACCATTTTTGACATCATTTTAATGCTCAACAGCGCCGTGCCCCACGTTTTGTGAAATGCTTCGAGCAACGCTTTTGGCGGCGAATAACTGACTGTTGTTAATAACTTATCGAACAGCGCACGATCAATATACGGTGCCACACCAATGCGACCGATCACTTTGCCGCCTTCAACAAACGATTCTGGACTCAGCGAAATGGACATCAGCGAGCCGCCGCGATTAATTTCCAGCGATAACGTTTGCGCGGGATGGGCGCGCACCGCTTGCACCAAATCATCCCACACCGACAACGTGACACCCTCGATACTCACGATGCGATCTTGTAGCTGCACACCCGCTTTTTCTGCCACACCGCCTGCCACCAATTTTCCGATCACTGGCGCAATCGGCGGCTGAAAAGGTCGCAAGCCCAATTTACCCAAAAAATCGCTATCTAAATCATCGGGCGTCAAGCTTGCGACTGACAAGCGTCGATCTAACATTTGACCTTGCGCCGACATTACTTCAAGTTTAACTGGCGCTTGTTGCAACACCGCATCCAACAACAGCCAGCGCACTTCCTGCCAACTCGGCGTGAGTGATCCATTCACGCTGACGATCGTATCTTCACGACGCAAATCCGCTTGTGCCGCCACCGAATCTATTTTTATGTCGCCCAACACCGGCTTTAATCCGGGCACGCCGTGCACCAGCAAGGCGAAATACAAAACAATCGCCAGCAAGAAATTCGCCAACGGCCCCGCCACGACTATCGCCATCCGGCGCAACGGCGTTTGCCGATTAAAGGCGCGCGGCAAATCCTCTGATGCCACCTCGCCTTCGCGTTCGTCTAACATTTTGACGTAGCCGCCCAAAGGAATCACTGACAACACCCATTCTGTTTCGCCGCCTTTAAAGCGTTTTGAATAGATTACTTTGCCGAAACCCACTGAGAAACGCAGCACTTTGACGTTACAAAGACGCGCCACCCAGTAATGTCCCAATTCGTGGAACACCACCAATAAAATGACGGCGACTAAAAAGGCCAACAAGGAGGTCATCGAGCGATTATTTCTGCTACGACACGACGCGCTTCTGCATCCGCATTCAACACATCGTCCAAAGCGTTTATGACGTGTGACGGGATTTTTTCCAAAGCAGTATTAATCAAGCGAGGAATATCGAGGAAAGCAATTTGTTCATTGAGAAAGGCTTCGACGGCAACTTCATTGGCCGCATTCATAATCGACGGCGCCGTGCCACCGGCGCGCAAGGCTTGATACGCCAACGCCAAACACGGGAAACGTTCAAAATCAGGCGCGACAAAATCAAGACGCGCAATTTTGAACAAATCGAGCATGGCGACGCCGGCATCAATGCGCTCTGGATACGCCAAACCGTAGGCAATTGGCGTGCGCATATCAGGATTTCCCAATTGCGCCAATACCGAACCGTCAACGTATTGCACCAGCGAATGAATCACACTTTGCGGATGCACCACCACTTGAATGTCGTCGGCACCCGCACTAAACAACCAATGCGCTTCAATCACTTCCAAACCCTTATTCATCATACTGGCGGAATCGACGGAAATTTTGCGTCCCATGGTCCAGTTTGGATGCGCGCACGCTTGCGCCGGCGTGACGTTTTTTAAGTCGCTTAACGGCGTGTTGCGAAAGGGCCCACCGGAAGCTGTCAGCAAAATTTTGCTGATGCCGCTGGCCGCCATATTGCCGGCATAATTACTTGGTAAGGATTGGAAAATGGCGTTGTGTTCGCTATCGATCGGCAATAAAGGCGAACCACTTTGCCGCACGGCATCCATAAACAAACGACCGGCCATCACCAGCGTTTCTTTATTCGCCAATAAGATTTTCTTGCCAGCACGCGCCGCCGCCAAGGTCGGACGCAAGCCCGCCGCGCCGACAATTGCCGCCATCACCGCATCTACTTGTGAATCGGCTGATACCTGTTCCAAGGCTTCGATGCCGGTTAAGACTTCAGTCGCCAAACCCGCTTGTTTGATTTTTGACGCTAAACGCGCGGCAGCTGCGGCATCCAACAACACCGCAAATTGCGGTAAAAATTGTTGGCATTGTGCAAAAAGTAATTCGTCTTGTTGATTGGCGGTGAGCGCGAAAATACGATATTTATCGGGATGGCGCGCCACCACATCTAGCGTACTTTTGCCGATGCTACCGGTCGAGCCGAGAACCGTTAGAAAAGTCACTTTTGAATTCATGGTGCAATCAATTGCAAGATCAAAGCCAGACCTGCCAAGGGCAGCGTGGACGTCAACGCATCGATGCGATCTAACAAGCCACCGTGACCGGGCAACAGCGCGCCGCTATCTTTGACGCCGGCTTGGCGCTTAATCGCGGATTCAAATAAATCGCCGATGACGGACAAACCCACCCACCACCATGACGCAACAACGATGCCAGGGAAAATTGGATAACGATGAAATATGCCTGACGTCCAACCTACAATCACCACCGCTAGCGAAACCATAATCAAGGCGCCGAACACGCCTTCCCACGTTTTACCGGGGCTGATTTGAGGTGCTAATTTATTTTTACCAAAACGTCGTCCCGCAAAATAGGCGGAAATATCGGCCAGCCAAACCAGCGCCATTAAACCCAGCAATAACCACGGACTAACCAAGCGCAAATCAATCATCGCCAAGCCAGTCGGAATCAGCAAGGTTAGCCCGACAATGCCCATCAAAATTTTACTCGTTGGCTTCCAGCTAACAATCAACCAAGTGGTGACACCGATCACCCAAAAAAACACTGACCAAGCGAACACGGCCAAGTGAATAAGATGAATAGAATCAATATCGATTCGACCATTTAACAGCAGCAAAGCCAACATCAAAGACAGCACCAACAGCGCGTATGCATAAGCCGTGCGCCCAGTCATACCGGCCAATCGCGTCCATTCGATCGCACCTTGCCCCACAATCAACAACACCAAAACTCCCCAGGCCATTTCCGGCAATAGAAATAACGCGGCCAAAAAAAGAACGGCCAAAATAATGGCGGTAATAACACGTTGCTTAAGCATCGGCTTTTCCTTCGGCAGAGTCGGTTAATTGTTCACTGGTACGACCAAAACGACGTTCACGTTGCTGATAGGAGGCGATCGCTTGTTCTAAAGCATCACGATCAAAAGCAGGCCACAAGGTGTCGGTGAAATACAGTTCGGCATACGCCAATTGCCACAGCAAGAAGTTACTGATGCGCTGTTCACCGCCGGTGCGAATAAACAAATCTGGCTCAGGCGCATAAGGCATCGAAAGGTAGGGCTGCAAATCTTCTTCCGAGAAGTTGCTGATTTTTTCTGGGTGCGCTTTCAACAGCGACTGAACCGCATTCATCATGTCCCAACGCCCACCGTAATTGGCGGCAATGGTCAGCGTTAAACCATCATTATTCGCCGTCAACGCTTCCGCATCGGCAATATATTTTTGGAGAACAGCATCGAAACGCGATAGATCGCCGATGATTTTGAGACGAACATTATTTTTGTGCAAACTAGCGACTTCGCGTTCAAGCATCTTGACGAAAAGCTGCATTAAGAAAGTAACTTCATCCGCAGGACGGCGCCAATTTTCACTACTAAAGGCGAATAAAGTGAGATATTTAACGCCAAGAACGCGACAGGCTTTTACAATTTCGCGAACAGTTTCTACGCCGCGCTGATGACCAGCAACGCGCGGGAGAAAACGCTTTTTAGCCCAGCGACCATTACCATCCATAATGATGGCAATGTGTTGCGGCACACTGACTGACGCGGGAATAGATCGGGTAGAGCTACTGAATAAAGCCATGTGCAACATCCCTTATTCTAATTTTATGCAAGGGTTGAAACTGCCAACAGCCGTTAAACCGCCATTAATTCGGCTTCTTTAACTTGCAAGGCTTTATCAATATCAGCCACAAAGCGATCTGTGAACTTTTGAACTTCGTCTTGGGCGCGACGCTCATCATCTTCACTTACCGTTTTATCTTTGAGTAATTTTTTCAATTGCTCATTGGCATCGCGACGAATATTACGCACGGCAACTTTCGCATCTTCACCTTCACTTTTGACCACTTTGATCAAATCACGTCGACGCTCTTCGGTCAACATTGGCATCGGCACACGAATCAATTCGCCATTAGTGGAAGGATTCAAACCCAAATCAGCATCGCGAATGGCTTTTTCCACCGCACCGATCATCTTCTTTTCAAACGGCTGCACGCCGATGGTGCGCGCATCGACCAAGTTGACGCTAGCCAACTGAGTAATCAGCGTGGCACAACCGTAATAATCAACCGTCACGTGATCAAGCAAACCCGCGTGGGCTCGACCGGTACGCACTTTCGACAAATCTGCCTTCAGCGCGTCCAGCGACTTAGTCATTTTTTGTTCTACATTTTTTTTGATGTCAGCAATCATTCTATTTCCCCATCAATTACAATGAACTAAAGTACCCTCATCCAAACCCATCACCACGCGTTTCAACGCGCCCGGCTTGAAAATACTAAACACAATAATCGGTAATTTTTGATCACGGCACAAAGTCAACGCGGTCGAATCCATCACCTTTAAATCTTGTCCAATCGCTTCATCGAAACTCACTTTTTGATAGCGAGTGGCGGTTGGGTCTTTTTTTGGATCGGCGGTATAAACGCCGTCAACTTTAGTGGCTTTAATCACCACTTCAGCATCCATTTCTACGCCACGCAAAGCAGCGGCGGTGTCAGTGGTAAAAAATGGGCTACCGATACCAGCCGCAAAAATCACCACTTTGCCGTCTTCTAAATAACGCAAAGCCTTGCCGCGAATAAACGGCTCAGCCACCTGCTCCAAACTCAACGCTGATTGCACACGACAATCCAACCCAGCGCGTTTCATCGCGTCTTGCAAGGCCATCGAATTCATCACCGTTGCCAACATCCCCATGTAATCGGCAGTCGCCCTATCCATTCCTTCGGCCGCTGGTGCGACGCCACGGAAAATATTGCCACCACCGACCACCATTGCCACCTGCACCCCCAAACCCACCACTTCGGCAATTTCCGCCACGATACGCTCAACGACAGCACGGTTAATTCCGTAACTATCATCACCCATCAAGGCTTCGCCAGAGAGTTTAAGAAGAATGCGTTTGTAGGCAGGGGCTTTTGGCATAGATTAGTCTTTCTGAATAGCAGCGATGGTCGCAGCCACTTCGGCTGCATAGTCTTCAACTTTTTTCTCAATACCTTCACCAACGATGAACATTTGGAAAGCGTTAATTTTTGCAGTACGCGCTTTCAACAATTGCTCAATTGTTTGCTTGCCATCTTCCGCTTTCACGAAAACTTGACCCAGCAACGTGACGTCTTTCAAGAATTTTTGTACGGTACCTTCAGCAATCTTTTCCAACATCGCATCTGGCTTGCCCGCTTCACGTGCCTTTTCAATCGCGATACGACGCTCAGTAGCGATATCTTCTGGATTGACGCCAGTTGAATCGATCGATTTTGGTTTCGAAGCCGCAATGTGCATCGAAATATCGCGACCCAACGCTTCATCGCCACCTTCAAAATTCAGCAACACGCCGATTTTGCTGCCGTGCAAATAGCTAGACAACTGACCCGCTTCAGTCACATAACGCTCAAAGCGACGAATCGTCAGATTTTCACCCAACTTCATCACCAGCGCTTTACGTGTTTCTTCAACCGTGCCGGCACCATTGACAATCGCCAACTCACCCAGCGCCGCAACATCAGCAGGATCCGTCAAAGCAACGGTTTCGGCTACATTTTTGGCAAAGGCAACGAAATCATCATTTTTCGCCACAAAGTCGGTTTCGCAATTCACTTCAACCACTGCGCCGGTTTTGCCGTCAGCAGCGATAAAAGCACTGACCACACCTTCAGCTGTTACACGCGACGACGCCTTACTAGCCTTGGCGCCACTCTTAATACGCATTTGCTCTTCGGCCATTTTAAAGTCGCCAGCAGATTCCACCAGCGCTCTTTTACATTCCATCATGCCCAGGCCAGTTGCCTCGCGCAATTCTTTAACCATTGCTGCGGTAATTTCTGCCATCTTTAATACCCCTCAAAATTCAAACTAAAAAAAAGGGGCTTGCGCCCCCTTGTCGCAGAAAGCTCGCTTACGCGGCGCTCGCTTCAACTTGTGCGGTTAACTCAGTCAATGCTTGAGCACGACCTTCCAAAATTGCGTCTGCCACGCCACGTGCGTACAATCGAATTGCTTGGCTAGAGTCATCGTTACCAGGAATAATAAAATCCACGCCCAGTGGGCTATGGTTGGTATCGACCACACCAATGACTGGAATACCCAGTTTTTGCGCTTCAGTGATAGTCCCTTTTTGGTAACCCACGTCGATCACAAAAATCGCTGCTGGCAAACCCTTCAAGTCTTTGATACCGCCCAAGCTTCGATCCAGCTTTTCCAATTCGCGGCGGAACATCAGACCTTCTTTTTTCGATACTTTATCAATGCTGCCATCTTCAATCATTGCTTCCAAATCGCGCAGGCGTTTGATCGACAATTGCACAGTCTTGAAGTTAGTCAACATACCACCCAACCAACGGTAGTCAACAAACGGGGAATCTGAACGAATCGCTTCTTCGCGGATGATTTCACGCGCTTGACGCTTAGTGGCCACGAACAAAATCGTACCTTTCTTAGCAGACAATTTCTGAACTTCTTTCATCGCATCGTTAAACATAACGACGGTTTTTTCCAGATTGATAATGTGAATTTTGTTGCGATGACCAAAGATGTACGGTGCCATCTTAGGATTCCAGAAACGGGTTTGGTGTCCGAAGTGAACACCGGCTTCCAACATTTGACGCATAGTTACAGCCATTTTGACTCCAATTTATTAAGGGTTAAGTTTCATCCGCTAGCTGACTCTTGCGAGCACCCCAACATGAACGAATGGTAAATTTACTGATTTAAGCAACGCCCCAATCAGCAGGGCGCGCATTCTAACCGAAATGACAGTTCAACTCAACCTAAGCTGGAATTTTCTATTAGCGCACAGTAGCAATACCCGGTTTCTTCCAAATAGAAATGTCCGCTGGTGATTAAACTTACCGCTGTTAAAAATAGTGGCGGATATTTTGAAGATAGACGAACTCATGAGCTAAAAAGAAGTGAGAAAGCGCGATGAATGCCCGTATTGAAAACGTTCAGATCTTGCGCGTGCGGCTTACGAAATCATTAAGGAGCCCGAAGGCTCCTTTGAGTTTGATACCGTGTCGATGAGCAGATTAGAAACCTATTAACAACCCAGCGCTAATCATTGTTAAATTACCACCGGTACAAGTACTACATGCTTTGACCGAACCAAAATCTTCATACATGAGGCGCAACGATAAAGCGTCGTTTGCTTTAAACAGCGTACCAAAACCATATCCTACAGTTGTATTGTCATAACTGATTGAAGCTCTGGTGCTTGTGCCATAGTAAGTATAATCAGTATAATCATATGAACTTTTTACCGTGCTTTTTAATAATCCTACTTTTCCAATCAAAGAAAATGTTTCATTGACAGGCATAGAGCCTACTATTGCCAAATTAATTCCACTAACACTCTGTTTGAAAGATTCCTTTGCAGTTGCAGTTCCCCAATAATTATAGTAGGTAGCTGATGCCGTCGCATCACCTGAAGATAAGTATCCAATTTCAGCGGCGATATTAGGCGAGAATTGATGGCCGATTCCGAATCTGGTGGTGCTTGCTGTATCAGTGCATGAGAAATCAGCAGAAAGACCCGTGCAGGCATCCGCTGCTTTTCCTTGACCCAAATCTAATGCCACATAATTTTCACCCGCGAAAGCGGTTGTTGATGCAACCAGCAACAATGCTGCCAATACAGAATGATTCTTATTCATAATATTATTCCCCTTACTTTACGTTTAACAACAAAAAAGCCCCACCGATTGAAGTCGGCAGGGCGGATACAACAGGCGTAAAAACGCCTCGCGAATTAACGCAAAAATAAATGGGGTGAGATGGTGAACTTTTTAGTGAGGCGTCTTCAAAACGCTGAACGCTGAACGCTGAACGCTGAACGCTGAACGCTGAACGCTGAACGCTGAACGCTGAACGCTGAACGCTGAACGCTGAACGCTGAACGC
>Ga0114977_10001703_pt1 | contig 14448 bp, 15 predicted proteins | sample S_130805_MF_Meta_FD_87026 | JGI IMG/M metagenome (GOLD analysis project Ga0114977, IMG submission 87026) | Freshwater microbial communities from Lake Simoncouche, Canada to study carbon cycling - S_130805_MF_MetaG | ecosystem: Environmental > Aquatic > Freshwater > Lake | place: Lake...
GCAGACACTGCTAGGTTTCAGGTTAATGGCAAGAGATTCAAGTTCAGGCATGTGGCTGGACGATCTGATACACCATACGGACAAGGAACCCAGATCCTCAAGGAGATTGCCAGAGACCTGCTACAGTCTGGTCTTGATGACCATGAGTCTGCACACATACAAGGTCGTAGCCATGTTCATTACTGGTCTAGAGCAGATATACGAGGAAGAACCGCATTTACCATGCCTTGCCTAGAACTTCCGTTAGATACCAAGGGTAGCATCTACCCGAGAACTCTTAGAACAATGTACTACGATGTAGGCTTTGTCCTGATCGAAGTTCTAGATGACGGTGAGGTTATCATTCGCCCAAGGATCATGGATATCAAAAGCATGATGCCACACATTTATGAGGTAGTAGAATGAAACATTTAAGAAACAACGGACCAGTCGAGATCAACTTTGAAGAGATTGATGCTGAACTAGAAAAAATGGGAAGACCAGAACATTACAGGACGATAAAATGGACTACTGAAATGGATGAAATCCTGTTGAAATACTGGCCCATTAGGAACAAGCAAGATGTAGCAAATGCTCTTGGCATATGTGATACCACTTGCCTTAGACGCTACAGGAAGCTAGTGGGTAAATAACGGTTATTGACAAGCCTCACATTCGGGGTCTGCCACTCTACAGAGTTTGACTGGCAGTGGCTGTGTATCGATATCGTCTAGATCGTCCCAGCTTTTTAACTTTGTTGCCAAATTGTACCCGATAGGGTGTAGAATCTGCGATTTTTCTTTTGAATATACCTGATCGGTGATGATCATGAAATCTCCTAGGAAAGAAATTATAGCACAAATGAAACCATATGTGGAGTGTATTTTTTTCATACACCCCATATATCTGGCTTTACAGAACTCAAGTAAGTAGTACACTTGAAGCTTCATCGGAGGGTTTATGGACGGTAGCTTTGATCCTGAAAAAGGATTTGAATTGGAACCACAATCGGATGTGGGCATATCAGAAGATCTAGATATTGGGCCCGAAACAGGTTTCAGTGTCGATACAGCGATACCCAAAGACAAATACATTGGAAGGGACAATATGCCAGACTGGGGCAAGGTAAAGCCTCTAGACCAGTTTGAGTATACTGACAGAGATGGAAATACCATATTCTGGGTAGGAAGATACGTTATACCCGGTAGCAATGCCGAGGAACTTAGACCTATTTACTACGATGGCAAAACATGGGTGAAGAAGGTAAATCCACTACTCAAAGAGTCTCTGCCACTCTACAACCTGATGGATATCTATGCTCTTGGAGTAGATGGTAAGTATAACTCAAATACTATAGTCGTTGTACAAGATGAAAAAGTGGCCGAATCATTGAACGAAATGATTGTCGAGTACCAGTTGCCATTGATTGCTACAACTTGGTTTGGTGGAGTTAAAGCATTAGATGCTGTTGAGTTATCTCCACTTGAGAACAAAAGGGTAATTATATGGATGAACCATTCCAAAGATTCAGAAGATATGGGCATGAAGTTCTTGGCACTTGCTTCTACGCATGTATCTTCTGCCACAATTGTAACCAATGCATATGACTCTCCACATAATTTTGGCCCATATGATTTTTGCAAGGCAAATAATCTGAGAGATTTGATGGCTACAATGGAGTCTGGAACTGACGTTGTTCTAGATCAACCAGAAGTCATACTCAATAAGCACGGCATATCAAACCTTGAGGGTAAATTACCTATCAACACAATCAGGGATATGACCAAAAAGTATGGAACCTTGGATAGGGATGGAAGGAGAAGGCTAAAGTCTGACTACATAACAGTCATGAATGTTATAGAGGATGACCCTGCCTTTAAGCAGGTATGTAAGTTCGACGAAGCTGTTTCAGATTTGATCTGGGACAGGGAGGCATATCCTACCATAGATGATCTAAAGAACGGATTCCTTAGAAGGCTTGCCAAGTATGGGATTGTGATTAACAAGCAGATCCGAGAGGATGTAATCCTATCTATGTCTTCTGATCCACGCAGACGAGTCAACACATTCATAGACTTCTTTGAGAATCTTGCTACCGAGTACCCGGATGTTGATGAAACATCTCTTGATGATTTTATGAAATTGATCGACGTTGGTGAGACCGAGGCTGGCAAGGATGACTTTGGTCCAAACAAAGAAATGTACAAGAAAGCAATGCATATGTTTTTCACCAAGTCTGCACTTAGGATCTATACTCATAACCTTCCATCTCCAGTTCCCAATGACTGTTGCCCAGTATTCGTTGGCGGCCAAGGAGTTGGCAAGTCTAGACTTTGTAGATACATATCGATGGAGCCTTCCAAGTTCTTTATTGACCTTGGCAACAAGTCAGCACCATTTGGATCTGAGAACTGGATCAGACTTATATCCGGTAAATTGATTGGTGAGCTTGGTGAAATGTCTGTATACAAAAAGGTTGACGTTGAGACTGTTAAGTCTGGCATATCTGAGATCGTAGATACATACATACCAAAGTTCAAGGAAGGTGCTAAGGAAGTACCAAGGCTAACCAACTTCCTTGGAACAAGCAATGAATCCGACTTTCTGAAGGATATGACTGGCAACAGGCGTTTTTTCCCTATCAATATCGTTAAGGTTTCAGAAGCCCTACTTGGTAACCATGAAATTATCCGAAAGATATGGAGCTACTACTACCAGATGGCTAGGGCAGTGATGAATCCAGAATACAATCCAGAAGGCCATGTTCCACCTGCAATGGTTGTAGTCCCCGACGATGTTCAGGCTTACTATGCAAAGACAAGAGAGCAGTCGATGGACATTGGACTTCTTGGAGACCTGATCAAAGAGGCCATTCTCAAGATCGAGGTTAAAGATTACTACGAGAGGAAGGGTCCCAATGTATTCCAGATTTCTATGTCTGTGGTGGAGATAGCCAACAATGTATACGACTACGAGCCAGAGAAGGCTACGTTTGACTTCAAGAAGAAAGCCAAATATATACTTGGTACTCTAGGATACTACCCAAATGTGTTCAGCAAGGACTCTAGGACGCTCAGGGGATTCTCCATAGATAGGGATAACACTCAACTTCTAATTAGAGTTGGTGACGATGACAGGCGTTTAGAGTTGACAGAGGTTGCTTCCATGCCAAAAAATCCAGAAATGAAGGTTCAAAAGATTAGGACAGATATATATTGACATTGTTGACTGTCTATATTAATGTCTAAAAAGAGGTAAATATGGCAAGGCTTAAGGTTAACAGCCAGATGAATAAGTTTGTGGGAGATACAAGGCATTCTGCCCATATTCTCAACATTGGTGTAAAGCCAGCAACTTATTTCTCTTGGACTTCTGGCCGAAGAATGCCGGGAAAAGAGTTTCACTCAAAGATCGAGGAATCATATGGAATGCCTATATCAGTTCTGTTTCCTGATTGGATTAATGAATCCGACAAGGTTCCTGACGTTAGGCCATGTCCATTTTGCAGGTCTGAAGTTAAAATTGAGATTGAGGAATATGATCCAGAAGATAATTTGATGGTAGTTCATTGCATGGAATGTGAGGCTTGGGGTCCACCGGGGATTGATATTGCTGGTGCTATCAAGTCTTGGAATATCAGGAGAAAGAAACTTGGCTAATGTAGGATTCTACCGAAACCAAGCTTTTATCAAGAAGATTGAGGAAAAGCGAAAGGCTAAAGAATCTGGAGAAAAGTTCATGGGTTTCTACTATGCTCAAAAAGCAAGGCAGGAGGCTGAACGTGAACAGTCAAGAAAAGACAGCATTCAGGAGAACACAACCGTGGAAGTTATTCAGACTCAAGATCATCAGGGAGAGAAAGACAACCTGTGAGCTATGTGGAAAGCATAAGAAGTCAGCAAAGCAACTCGATGTACACCACCTACTGCCTTCCGACTACACGAACCTTGATCCATCGAGATTCAAGATCCTGTGTACAGACTGCCACCTATTTGTCGAGCGAATGGCAGTCAGAATTACAGGTGGAGATCCGTTTCCCAGAAGGGATATCTTCCTTGCTTGGGTTGGCGGTTTCCTACCTGTGTTAGAAAGGACTATTGATAAGTATATGAAATGACCATCCGTATGGATGGTTAAAAAACAAAAAGCCAAATGATCCAGATGGATGAAAGGCAAAAGGAAAGAGTATGAACTTTAGCGGACCCAAGAAGGATTGGGAAAAACCAACAATTGAGATGCACCCCGGTCGCATCATTGGGATTTTCGATGTTGGAACCCAACCCGGATTTAAAGACGGTGATCCTGACAAGGCTCAGATAATCGTGGAGTACGAACTTGTTGGAGATACAAAGAACTCCGAAGGAAAGAACTTCCGCATCTCTGAGTTCCTTGGAGCTACCAACCATTCCAAGTCAACTCTCATGGCACGTTATCAGTCTTTGACTGGCACCGTCCTAGCCGCTGGCAATCCGGACAAGTATGGTGGATTCAGATACATTCTACCTCCAGACTTTTCTGAGAAACTGTTTGCACTAGCTGGACAGGCTTGCCTTGTTAATGTGGTAGTCAAGGAAAGCGGAGACCCCAAAGTTGGCACTGTGTCAAAGCCCATGAAAGGTATGACAGTCCCAGAAAGCGAATCCAGTGCTTTCACCTTGGATATGGACGCAGACAACTTCCTTGACCAGTATGAGACTTGCCCACTTTGGATAAAAGCCTTTGTTCAGAAGTCTAGAGAATGGACCAAGGTCTTGAAGAAGGAGCTTCCTGCTGGATTCTCAGATACTAAAACTGAAACCAAGTACGAAGACGATATCCCTTTCTGACAAATCTTTACCCCGGTCTTCGGGCCGGGGAATCTCTCTCTAGGAGATATGATGTTACTTAACATTGAGACTGACTTAAAATACAAAAATGGCGATACAATCGATCTAAGGTCTGTATGCTACAAGTGCGGACTTAAACTTGAGACACAGTTGAGCCACTATAATGATAATGAGATCTTGGTCATACCTCACTATTGCCCAACACTTTCCCAGCCTGACATCTATGGTATAGCAGAATGAACTCAGAAATGATTGCACATGTAGCTTATAACTTTGCTAATAGGGGATTTGCAATTGAGATGGGTAAGATTGTACCTGTCATTGCAATGCGTGGGTCTCTTCATGTGTCGATCTTTCTTGCCAAGGCTTGGGGAAGGAAAAACTTGAGAGATGAACTTGGATTTCCAACCATCAGGAAGATGGCTACATATATATCTGCCAAGGCACCATTCTTTATCCTGATGGTAACCAAAGACAACCGCATTTACCCAGTACCAATTCAAGGTATTGAGATGCTAAAGGCTGTTTTGGATATGCCAAGGGATGACTACTCAGAAGTTCACGGAGATCCACTGTGTACTACTGTTTGGGTAGACCAGTTCGTATCATGGCTTGAAAAAGATGAAAATGCCCTAGGAGGGGAACAACCACTTAGCGGTGGTAAAATCTTCCAGTCACTTAGCGGTGATTCGGAGTCGGAGGAGTAACCGACTGGCCCAGATGGATTCATGCACAAGTGTGGATGGCCATCCCAAGGTTCAACTCCTTGGCTGGGTAGACGGGCCTAAAGAAAGTCTCTGAAGAGACAGAGTTTTTGACTACTTAGGTCTGATCACCGACCGGATCGTGTCGTTGGCAGGGTCCGGTCACCTGCCACCTTAGCTCAGAGGTAGAGCAACGGTTTTGTAAACCGTAGGTCGTTGGTTCAAATCCAACAGGTGGCTTATGCCAAAAAATAAAGAAGGAATGGCTCATAACCAGTCTCAGAAGTCTAGGCAAGAGCAGGATTTGCACAAAAGATACTGGCATGGCAGATTGTGTCCACAATGCAAGGAGTACACCATTGATTACCACACTGCAATTGTCGCCTATAGGATACTACCCGGATTAGAAAACATCAGTAAGTATGGACCATTGTTTATTTACAGAAAACCAAACTGGGGAATCGTTTGCTCAGAAAAGTGTCGAATGGATTTATTTAGAAGATACCAAGAGCCTCGGGAGCATTTCAAGTTGGTCCGTTACATCGAAGATTGGATCGATACCAACCTCCCAAGCGAACCCGGAGATGGGCAGAGAGAAACAATCCTGAAACAAGTTGGAATTGATCCAGTAGTCAACTATAAGGTTCGTATCTACGACACTGATGACGCAATGGCAGGAGTAAAGGAGTTCTACCTTGCTGACTGAACCAGCTAGATTATGGATGAAAGGAATTGCAGACAAGAATGATGGTAGACTACCTATCGATGCTGACGTAGCTAGGATCTGGAACATCTCCGAGGAAGAAGCCAAGAAATGGAAGGAAGAGTTCCGCATCCCTGTCCCAAAGGCAAAACGTAAATATACAAAGAAGACAAAGCCCATCCATTCAAAGGCTGTCATAGATACAAAGCCCAAGAAAACTATGCGCGATGTAATGGAAAAACTAGTCGACTCTGGTAGCCTATGGTTTGCAGTAGCCATCGACTTGGTGTTGAACGGAATCGGTTTCTGGATCATTGGACCAGATCCAATTATGAAAGTAGGGATGCTATGCGTATCCGTGATAATCGTACTGTTTAGCGTACGAGCTTGGATCAAGAGGGACAAGCTTTTGTGGGCAATGTTTGCCTTGGTCACCAGTTTCATGGATACCAGCTTTGTCTTGTTGGCTACAGATGTACAGTCTGAAAATCTTGCAGTGGATACAGAACTGGTCAGACTTACTTCGGCACTTTCAGCTTCAGAAGCTTACCTGAAACAACTTCAGGATCTACAGGTTACAAAGGAAGCAGGATACGCCAACCAGATCAAGGATCAGACCGCTGTAGTCCAGACGGCAAGGATTGAAAGACAGACTTATCTAGATAAGCCTAAGAAGGAAAATGAGGGTATGTCTGCCAAAAGAGTAGCTACTGCTATACCTGATGCCGTGATGTCCGGCAGTTGGGACAGGTGGATATTCCTAGCAGTCTTCCTAACCGTATTTCTAGGGCTTCAGATGACCATCGTATCTGCTACTGGTATAAAGTGGTCAGAAGTGAAGAACAAGCCCCACAGCCCATCCAACGAAGAAACCAGCGGTAGTCCATCCCATTAGTTTCCAATCGTTAGCAGACTCCTGCTCACTTAAGGAGATCGAGAGCCGAGTCAATTCCTGCTTCTGTGTCTCGGATAGTTTCTTTGATTCCTGAAGCTGACTGTTCAATGTTTCCACCTGTTCCAATAGAAGCGTCGATTGATTGTCCAAGTTCTGTACTTGTAGCTTGAACAGCATCAAGACTTTCGTGAGTTGCTCTTTTTGGGTCTGGTTTAGGGTCTGGGCTAATGGGGATAATTCCTTCAAGAGATTTTCTTGAAAGGATTGCGCCCACGATTGTGACAGCAAGCCCAAGTATAATAGACAAAACAGTGAGAATCTTTTTAAACACATGAATCCTCTCAGGTTTTGGTTACTGCTTGAATGCCAAAGACTGCCGCCGCAGATCCAAGCCAGATTCCAGTTTGTACTGCATCACCGCTAGTGAATGTAACCACAATAGCTACAATCAGACTGGCAATACCAAACAGACGCTTAGAGCTTACATCCCCATTGGGGCCTTGGAACAGGCTCACTTCTTGGCCTTCTTAGCTTTGCTTAGAGCAATAGCCACTGCTTGCTTCTGCGACTTGCCATGCTTCATCTCTGTCTTGATGTTCTCAGAGATTACTTTCTTGCTGGACCCCGACTTCAACGGCATTTACGACCTCCTCTACAACTACTGGCTCGACTACTGGTTCAACTACTGGCTCGACTACTGGCTCGACTACTGGCTCGACTACTGGTTCAGGCAAATACTGGATCAACCAATCTGTGGCAGACATATCTTCTTCTGTAAGGGGCCAGAAAGGGCCATCACCTTCAAATCCAAGCTCTAAATATGGACTGAATACTAAAGATCCTTCAGTACCCTGTGGTACACGCTTGAGTACTCCACCACCTTCCCAAGAAGATCTTGTGGCAATATGTCTGTGACTCGCAAATACGACAACTTCTTGAAACCTAGCCATCACATATCTCCCTTGGACATCATACTTCAGTTCTCCACGTTTCAGCAATACATGTGTATCCAGCCACAACCTGTCTCCATACTCCACCAACTACAACCCATTCAACTACCACGGTTACCCATGTTCCACCGATAATTATCTTAGACATATTGGATATACCTAGTACCATCTGGTAGGCCAGTTGCAGAAGGAGGACTAGCAGAAGTTCCATATAGAACGCCAAATCCATTCTTCCATAAACCGCTGGCAGAGTCGTAGTAAATTGTCTGATGATCCAATGGTGTAGCAATCTGTACGTTATGCAATTCTTCTAACTCAAATCCATTCTTGACGTAAACTAAAATATGGCCTTGAGTTGGATGAGAGTTTAGGACAACACCAACAGTAACAAGGTGATTTGGAGATGATGGTTTTACGTTTGTAATTCCACCAGCAATTGTTGGTGATAGGTAAAGAGTATTGCCACTGGTAAAATCATGTGTATCGATATTATGTACAATACCAAAAGTAGTAACATGACCAAATGATCCATTGGCAATCGATGTATTGGTAACGCCAAGAGTCGATGCTGAAGTGGCTTCTGCATTAGCTCTAGATAAAGAAATTACTGGCCTTTGTCCTTGTGTGCCACTGACGTATACAGCAGATCCTTTTGCTATCGTAGAACCTGAGTTATTGTAGACTCGAAGGCCCAACTCCAGACCCAAGTTAAGCTTAATAGCAAAATCGTTGTAATAGGATAATGCATGTTCATCCCTATCGTAGAATACCCTGCCTTCAAGTACAGAAGGATCTATATGATTATTATTATAATCAAGTTTATCAATTGGTTCGATAATACCCGAAGAGCTAGTAGTCACTACCCAGTCTCCATCCTGACGAGCGTAAGGATTGCCATCAATTGGTGCTTCGGGAAAAGGAAACTGGTTGTAACCTCCACCTCCAAAAATTGCCCTTCCAGCTTTCCCCGGCTTTCCCTCTGGACCCTGTGGACCCATGTCTCCCTTGTCACCCTTGGCTCCAGTTAATCCGATAGGACCTTGTGGACCAAATGGGCCTTGTGGACCTTGAGGCCCGGGAGGGCCATCCTGTCCATCCATGCCACGGTATCCACGATCACCAGTTGGTCCTACATCTCCTTGGTCACCCTTTGGACCTCTTGGTCCTACTGGACCTATGAGATCTCCAACCGCTGATTTGATCAGGGTATTTATATCCATCAGACAACCTCAAACCTTACTACTTCATTGTTGTGCCAAGAATCTTTGATCTGGTCTACAAGCCACCTAAGATCAGATTCTTTGACTACTTTGATACAACCTAAAGTTGTCCTTGATGTGGAGTGATGAATGCCGTATCCGTAATCTTCGACATTGCCATTGATTCCTCCGTACTTACCATCTACAACTTCCCTAGTCTGGACCAATTGGTGAGCATTGGTAGCAATAAAGAATGGATACAGATACGCATCATTTACTTGGTCAGGATGATTGACGATATCCTTGATTAACCAGTTGCCCGAAGGAAATGACCTTGGATAGTAAGCTGGCCCTTTCTTGCCATCTAAAGCCTCGCTGTATACAACCTCGCTCACTGCACGAAAGTTGTTTCCCTTACCAAGTTCATGACGAACCACGTTAGTAACTTCTATTGCTTTGTCAAATGCTGTGAAGTCTCCTGTCAACCTGTTGAACTTGATCTGGCTAGTCATCTGTTCTCCTGTTGGGGAGTCTCGAAAGGATTTCTTTGAGAGAAGCTTCGATAGAACCCATTCGACGATCAAAATCTGTAAACTGGGTGGTGATTTGAGTGACTTCCGTCTTAACAATGTAAAACTCCGAATGTTCTTGCGAATTGTGTTGCCTGTCCTCTCCTGCTCGCTGTTCCATATTTTTGATCCTTACATCCATCTGCCCAAAATAGAAAACAAATCCTCCGATGGTAACAAGAAATCCAAAGATGGTCGCTGCCAGTTCAATGCTCATGTGCCAATCCTTACAATCTGGATTCTAGATGTAGCATATACAAGATTTGCGGCAGTAATATCTCTAACGTCTATGTAGTCTCCAGCTACAAGTCTAATATCTGTAGTTCCAACTGCCTGACCAGTACCAGCACCAGAATTATAAGCAATAATACTTTGGATTGGAGTTGTGGTAGCTCCACCCTTTCTTAGTTCATACAAATTAACTGATGTTGCCTGAATGTTAACTTTGACTGAATACATCCCAGCAATTGGAGCAGTGAACTTCCAAACACCAGCACCAGTAGTAACTGCACTATGCGTATCTTCTGCCTTGGTAGAAAAGTTAATTGCAACATTTACTGCCGCCGCATCTGCACTATAGTAATCAGCCCTAACCACCGGAGGAGTCTCAGCCATGTTCCCGTTGGACACCTTGCGGACACGCCATTTGATACCAGTCCATGCGACACCACCAGCCAGCCCATACGTGCTAGTGTTTGCCGGCCCGCCGTTCCCGAACATCACCAATATTGATTTTCCAGAAGTATCGGCGCTGTAGTAGTTCCATGTTATTCCGTATCTCGCCGCACCTTGAACAACCCAAGGCCATGCAACCGCCGAATTGTACCACTGCGTAGTTCCTGCCGTTGTGACTATTTCAACGTCTATTTTATCAGCCACCTGAACTGGCCTTGCAAATGTCACAACATATCCAGTGAACTGACCAGCCGAAACCGTTACCGCGTTGATTGCTGGAGCTGTTGATCCAGAAATCCCTTGTACCGATCCAGTTGAGTAGTTAGTGTTTGCGGCAATCCCCCCGCTACCATCGTTACTCGCATACTCCGTAAAATCCGTCGCCAAATTGATGTTGGTCGTCCACTGGGCGATGGGGACGGTAAAGGAACCATTTATTGAAAGATATGTGGTGTTCATTTGGAAATTGCCACCACTAGCAAATTGAGTGCCAGTTGCCAAATTACCAGCCCTAACACCATTAAAGCTTGGTTCCGCTCCTAAGGTAAAATTAGTTAATGTTCCTCCACCAAGGTCTCCGGATGCTACTCCAACAGCAACAGCACTATTACCACTACCACTGGTAAATGAAGAATCCATTGTGTAACCAGATGGAATCTTAATTCTATAATTTCCAGCCGCACCAAGTGTTCCAACAGTAGTTTGATGATAATATGCGAATTTAACTTCCATGTTAGATCCAACACGCCTCCAGTACCCAACATTAACATTTGGAGAAGCTGATATGACAGAAGTTCCACCAGAGTCAACAATGCTAGGAGTATAAGTATTCCACCCCCCCACCGCCGCCGCATTGGGGATGGTCTGAGGAGATACCTGCACATTGTCGATATTCATCGTCCAAGTATTGGTATCGCTTGTGGTACACATGATAAAGAGTTTGTATGAAGTTGAAGTCGTCGGGAAAAAGCTGGCATAGAACTGACCAACAGCACCATTTGTGCCTACCAATGCATTGGTTGACAATGGGACAAGTTGTACATTGGTTACGTCCCATAGGAATACAGACATAACCCCTGCATATGCAGAAGAAGTCTTGTAGTTTAGTACAACCTTCATTGGACCTATGGTTACGGATTTATCAAGCTGTATAGGAGTTACAAGAGAGTCACCCCTGCCAACTGATGAAGTTGAAGATTTAGTTATTACATAATCCTGATATCCGGCCAGTGCAACTCCGAGAGATGTCTGCTGATTAATAGCCGCAGTTAAAGATGCCATTGCTTGGCTTGAAGGAGTAGTAGATGTAGGAGTAGCAGGAGTATTGGTAGTATCTACTGTCGTTGACCAATAAGCATACCCAGTTTCAAAATCTGGATTACTAACGTAGTTTTTTTCACCAGACGAAGATCCTCCACCAGATGATCCAGAATAGTTGACAGTAATTGTAGAAGTTCCAGATGCGGCAACTGGCAATACTTCCCCACCCGGACCAAATGTAAGATACTTATTGGCTCTTTCTGAAATCTTAGGTAACATTCTTTTTTGGTCAGGAACATTCACACCAGTAAAGGATTCATCTTCAGGAGGAATCTGGATAGACCTTCGTGCCATCTCAAAAGCTTCTTGGGCAATTCTAGTTGTTGTTTGGATTTGGGTTGCAAGACCAGTGATATCAAGTGTAGATACGCCAGTAGGATTATAGCTGTCTTTAAGTGCTGGTCGATACCAGATTTGAAATCGATAATTATCTAATGTAGAAGAAGATGTCCAACTTGATATAAAGCTAGGTTTAATCCAAAGCAGGTTATTTACAGAATCTAAATAACACTGAGAACCCGGAGATGAGCTTGCTGTATAATTATAAATAGCAGAGTTTCCACCACCAACAGTATCTGGTACAACAAGTGTTACAGCAATTTCAGTATAATCCCAGTAAAAAAGACCAGAAGATCCACCCTGTGTTGAGAAGTAAGGTGCAGTAAATCGAAATCTAGTGTCGCCAGATGCATAATTACTTGTTGAGTAATTGCCCTGACCTATACGGGTCTGAACAACGTCCTGATCTGTAAAGCCTGTCGCCATTAAGAACCCCCTAGAACACCTGTATTTTACGGTCTGACAGTCATATAGTCAACTACTTCACAACTTTCTGATTCATACCAGCAAGTCCTGCAACAATATCCATAAATTGACCAGCAAGATCTTTTTCAGACTTGCTAGCATCTATGCCAGACATGATATGGTTCATGTTGTTGCTAGGAAGACCAGCGAATCCCATGCTCTCTATGGCAAGTTTAGTCATTGCCTTAAGCCTATCATCCCAACTCAGATTCTCTTTGAATGTTTTGTCAAATGCTGAATATGTAGTTTGAGCATTCCTTAAAATAACTGGAGATTTTGGATTAACTCCACCTATGGATTTTTTAAAATCTTCTGGCAATATAGCGGAAGCAAACGGTTGTGCAATAAAGCCCCAGATACCCATGAGCATAAATCCAAGATCAACTCCAATTTTTGCCCACTCGTCTTCTTTTTCTGGAGGTCTTCCATTCTTCATCATGAACTGCATAAGACCTAATGCATAAGCAAGGCCCCAAGTCATGCCCAAAAGATAGGAGAAGTTTGCGAGTTCCTTGCCAGATACTCCCTTTCTCCTCATGTCCTTGATATGCATCCAAAGGTCAAATCCCATCTGCTGTCCTTGCTTTGCAGATCCCTGCATGAAGTTCAAGAAAACACTTTCTATTTTGCCATAACTATTCTTGAACATCTTAGCAGTTGCTAAGTTGTCTGCCATTGGCTGTGTATCTTCAATTACAGATATAGCATAGTTTTTAGATTTGACTAGATCTTTTGTTTCATTAAGAGCGGCTGTAAGAGCTGTGTTGTATACTGCGGCGGCAGATGCTCTATCTACGGCCAGATATCCCTTCATTACCCACATGGCAACCTTAGCCATTGTCTTGCCCTTGCCCTGCATGATATCGATTTCCATCTGCTTCTGAGCCAAGTCAACAGACCTGCTACGAAGGATTGGAGCCTGTTTGTCATACATGGTGAGAGGACTTTCATCGTGCCTATATCCCATTATTCTTGAAAGCTTTGTGTCACCAATTGCATGAAGACTTTCATGGTAAACAATTGTAAAGAAGTCAGAGATCATCGTGTAGAAGTTTGCGATAGGATTGCCGGGAATGATAGGTGCGGCCATAAACATTGCGGCAGGAGCTTGGAAGAATGCGTTGACTCCAAATCCAGCAAATATAGATCCTAATGCGGCAACTGACATGTTGGCATTGATCTTGGCAATTATTTTAGTAGCAAGACTATTATTGCTGTAGTTTTTTCTCATTTCTCCAGATATCAGTTCGTGCAGATAATTGGCAATATCCTCTCCCATTGCGGCAATAATCTCATTACCAATCCTATCTTGCCTCATCTGTCCAAAACCAACGGCTTTCATAGCAATCTTTAATGGAATCTCCGAGTGTATATACTTGGCAGACTTCTCAACAGATAGGAAGAAGTTTGAAACCAAGTCAAGGCTTATGGCTGTCTGCCTTTCATTGGCAATCTTCTCACGCTCGATTGTCATCTGCTTGGCAACGCCATGAGGATCATTGAAGTTTGAATCTAAGTTGGAAAGCTCCTGATCCATCTCATCGATAAGCCTGAACATAGACGTATAATTGCCATCAGAGTATTTGAAACGCTTGCCAGTTGTGATCTCATAGACCTCTTGCAACTTTCTACCATTATTAGCCAAGGTCTTGATGATGTAATCAGCGGCTTGTTTATCAAGTGCAAAGTCTTCTGTATTAAACTTAGCAATGATATCCTTGAACAAAGGCATTGTTATACCGTTGCCCCACTTGACTGCACGGAACTTGGAAGGACTGTAGTAAGATGCGTAGATCTCCATGAGTTCAGACCTAGCAAGTTCAA
>Ga0114977_10001705_pt1 | contig 14438 bp, 14 predicted proteins | sample S_130805_MF_Meta_FD_87026 | JGI IMG/M metagenome (GOLD analysis project Ga0114977, IMG submission 87026) | Freshwater microbial communities from Lake Simoncouche, Canada to study carbon cycling - S_130805_MF_MetaG | ecosystem: Environmental > Aquatic > Freshwater > Lake | place: Lake...
CTTATGTGACAGGTTTCAATCAAGGCCCGGTAGCGCAGTTGGTTAGCGCGCCGCCCTGTCACGGCGGAGGTCGCGGGTTCAAGTCCCGTCCGGGTCGCAAAGGTTTTAGTGTCGTACTTTTAGATAAGGCCGGCGTTAGAACCTTGTTTGGCTTGGTAGCTCAGTTGGTACGAGCGAACGACTGAAAATCGTTAGGTCGCCGGTTCGATCCCGGCCCAAGCCACAGTTTTTTTAAATTACGCCTAGTTCTAATTCTTTTTGCTCTTTTGCCCTCTGTGCCAAGCGAACATATAGGAATACCAAAGGGACTAGCAAGATCGATCTGTGGCGAAATGAAGTTCCAAGGTTAACTTCCACGAGAGCACTGAAAGCAATCTCCCCCGCCAAGAAGATAAGCGTGAAGAGAATTTGAGGGTCCCGTAAGAATTTAATTTTACGAAATCTGATAAATTGAAAGATGACTACAGTATAGAAAACCCACCATAGTGGAGATTCAAGTGCAGATATGAAGGCAGCAATACCAGGGTTGCCAACAAAAGGAAAAGGACCGCAGAGAAATACGAAAGCTGGCCAAAGCATTGAAATAGGATTAGTAATTTTCCCAGGTTCAAGAATGTGCCCGTTGAGAGATGATGTGTCGCTTCCAACCTGATTGTCCTTACTTACTAGACCTACCTGCACTTTTTCATTCCAAATTCTTTGTACTTCTTCATCCAAATTAAGAATCGCAAAAGTTCTGCTAAACCAGGAATTTGGATTATTCAATAGATAGAAGTGGAGTGCGATTAGCGTGTAGTCACCATGAAAAGTTATGACCTCGGGAGTTAGTTGTCCAGTGCCAATGTCAGTGCCAATGTCAGTACCAGTGTCAGTACCAGTACCAATGTCAGTACCCAACGAACCAACATTAATCTGACTAATTGAGTCTCCCGAACGTTGACCTGTTTCAGAAATATCCGAATGTAAGATAAAGTCCAATGCATATACAGAGGTCGTGCTAGCGAAGGCGATGACTGGTATCAATAGCCCGGCAACCAAGAATTTTGCAATCTTACGCCGATCAATCCCTTGAAAAACAAAGAGAATACAACTCATTATAACTGCCACCATTAAACATGCCCAAAGGTAATTCTTGGTTGAGACTAAGCCATAAGAACCAAGAAAGAGAAGTGCAAATGCACGTCTATTTTTCTCCTGCATGAGGTAATTAATACCAGCAAGAAATGCCGAAATTTCGGCAATAATAAATGATTCACGCAAGCCGACTGTTGTCCAAAGAAAAACTGAAGGTATGAAGTAAACTGCAAAAATGGCCTTCTGCGAGAATTTCAGGAGAACTTGACTTTGTTTTTGTATACTTAAGAGCAGGTAGAGACTGAATGATGCTAGCAAAATTGAAAGAATTCGAATCGAGAGAAAATCTGGCACGCCTAATAAATTGAGAATTTTGGCGGGCAAATATGCAATCCATAAAAACAACTTAGGAGCGGTAATCCAACCACTACTATATTGTGGGTTCGCATCCATGGACTGGCCATAAAGGTTATTAAAGGTGTACAGGTAGCTACCCTCGTCAGGTGCTAAGGCGTACAGGCGCCCAAGAAAGATCGCAAAGAACGTATGAGACAGCAGAAAAACGGTAAAAAATCGATTTTCAGCTAAATCTCTACGAATTTTAGTCATTAACCCATCTCCCATCTGCGAATGATATTCCATTTCATACTATTCTGGATTACTTACCTGCCAGCGCGTCGAAAGTCCAATCGAGACGAGTGAATTCGAATCAAATTGCAATAAATTTGCTTACTTTGATTCCCTTGCATAAGCATTCAATTGCCGCAAATCTTTTAAGACAGTTAAGTATTGCCTCCCTGATAATTTTGATCCTCCTACGTCATTCCACCCCAAAAGTGGCTCTTCCCAAATATTCATGTCATTCCCGGTCTGTTTTCTCCACCTCATAAAGATTTCAAGGTCAACGAACCAATGAGTTCTAAATGGCTCTTGCATGCAGTACCCAAGATCCTTTGAATAAGGAAATATCTTCATTCCACATTGCGTGTCATAAATAGTAAATTTCAACCTTATCGCTAAAAGCGTTACAAGTATTCTGGCAAGATAATGACGTTTGAGATCCCTCTCGATGAATCTACCTGCAAGTTTGACGCGCGAACTCCACACGGAAGGTGGGTTGAATGTGAGTTTTGATAGTTTTCTAAACTGGCCAATTTGAGCCTCTACATCTGATATTGGAAAAGCTCCATCCGCATCCAAGAAACCAATCCCAATGGCCTGTTCATTGATTATGTGATTAAAACCTTGCCTTATAGCTTCGGCTTTCCCAACATTTTTTGGCAACTCCAGCAATATGTGATTTGAATCGATTAAGAGAGGTGCAACTTGCATAGAGGTTCCATCGCTTGAACCATCATCTACGAAACAAAGCTTCAAATCGGAAATTTGTCCGATACTTTTCCAATACTCCGAATTCCACCGATTCTCCTCATTAAAGCAAGGCACTATTAAAATTATTAAATTATGGGATAAATCGCTACTTGAATTGTCAGAAGAACTTTGGTTGGCATGATGTGATTTTCCCGTCATCTTAACCTCGGAAAATCGTATACACAAAATACAAATTGAAATTCCAACTGGGGATATGAAACGGGAGTCGCCGGATAGACACTCTATCATCGTCAAATACATGCCTTATTAGTTTATCAACGCTGGAAATATAGTTTGCGTGATCCCTTGCATTGAAAAGTTCATAACCGGCGAAGCCAAGTCTCTTGGCTTTCCGTGCTGTCAGAAACTTTCTTGAAAGCCTTAAGAGAATTCCCGGTTCGCAAGGTACAAGAATCGTAATTACTCCTCCCTTCGCTTTTGTGACTCTTTTCATTTCAAGCAGCGCGTTTTCGGGATTCGACAGGTGAAGTAATAAGCATGTTGCGATGACTCGATCAAAAAAACCATCAACATACTGGAGTTCCATTACGTCGGCAATCTCGCGAACCACGTTCGGTTTTGATTCTTCTAGCATTGAAGACATATCAGGATCAAAAGTGCCATCGGGAAACCTAATATCTGTCTCATAGTAAAAAGAATATTTATGTTTGACAAACTGCCTATGGTCTCCAGAACCTGCGCCGACTTCCAACACACGAGCAAACTTATCTTGTGGTGACCACAACTTTTCGATGGCTTCGTGTGTACGATTTTGTGCAGATCCGATCAGCCCGGTTCGAAGAATCTGGTCGTAGTATTTACTGTAGAAAAGATTTACGTTGCCAAAATCCTTTTTAGCCATCACTCTTGGTGTCCGTTTCTCATTGCTTTAATCAGTCACTCTCTTTTAAACAGCAAATAGTTGTGCTTACCCTTTTTCTTTCTGATTACTAAGTTAGCCTATCCGATGCAGTCTTGTGAACTACCATGATACTCGGAAATATCGAGTTTTATGCCCTTATAGCCAGTAAACTGAAGTCAGAAAGTTAATAGATTGAGAGTCAGAATGAAAAGGGTTGTATTAAACGTTACCGAATTTCTTCTCCGTAAAAGTACTTTGGTTGTGGTTCTATTGAGTTTCTTCTTTCAGCTTGCTTTAGTAGGGAAGCATCTTGATAACTCAATCATAAGTTCCTACATGCCAACCGCTCTCGATGCCCAAGATTATGCGGATAGAGCTCGGGTCTGGCAAAGTGATGGATTTACTGAATCGTTTAGCGATGCTTATCGATTACCGGGATACCCATTTTCTATTCTTGTAATGCAAGTCCTCACACCCAGCACTCCATATTTAGGAGTACGTCTTTTACAATTACTGGCAGTGGCAATCTCCACTGGAATGATTAAAGTAACTATTGAGAGATTCGTTCCAAGGTGGGCTGCGATTCTTGCCAGCTTCGTTTATATATTGCTACCGATTTGGCACTTTGTTCCAGTTTTGTTGGCTGAAAGTTTTACTTCCTTCATAGTTGTGACGTTAATTTTCAAGCTGCGATCTGTGAGTGAGTTTGAGTTAGGCAGGTGGGCAGCGATCAACTTGTCAATCTTGATTGCCGTTGGGGTATATTTAAAACCCAATAACTTGCTACTTCTCTTCTTGGTCTGTGGATTCTTATTTGTAAAACTCAAAATGAATAGTATTCGAATTATTTCTACTATTTTATTGGCAGTGTTTTCCCTACTTTCCCCTTGGATCTACTTTGCCAACCATGCGCAACCCGGATTTTATGGTTTGACGACAAATTCTGGTGCAAATCTATATGTAGGTACGGGGATGATTGTTGCCTATGACGAGAGTATTCTTTCAAAATCGGCCATAAAGTGGGGGGTTGATCCGAAAAGTAATCCTAAGGATCAAATTCTACTTGAACCAGGACTTTCCCCCGCAGAACAGAATTCGAAAATGACGAAAAAATCACTCCAAATTTGGAAAGAGCGACCTCTTCAGGAAATTGGATATGGTTTTGATAAGACTCTAATCGCATTCGGTATCAAGAGTAATTCAACGTTTGACCATATTTTTGGTCTTTTTAGCTTAATAGCACTACTTTCCGGAATTATCTTATTGAAGATTCGAAAATTCCGTCCTTGGGGGACTGTACTGTTATTCACCTTTTTCTCTTTGGCTTTACAAGCGGTATTTTTTCAAGCAGATCGCAGGTTCGTCATACCGGTGCTCTTTCCAATTGCAACAGTTTGCTTGGGCCTCACGATAGGCAGTTTTTCGCTGCGAAATCCTAGATTGAACCTAGTGCATTACTTGAAAGGTAATTCATAATAGGAGCTGAGTTAAGAGGTTTAGGAATGGCAAAGAAATAAACTACTTTCTCAACCAGTAGCCTTTTGGAGCAACTGAGATTGCTGCCCTTGTTTCATAGTCCAAAGCATTTTCGAAATCATTTGGTCTCGAATGCATGAACTCAATCACTGCAGATTTAGGACTAGCTCCAGGACCCCAGGGTCTATCCGGATAGGGTGTTAATTCATCAATTGCCGTGTCTAGGACAAGGAGCATGCAATCTGTTGTCACTAGGTCGGCATATAGATTCAATTCAGCAAGGACATGCTCATGAGTATGGTTTGAATCTAAAACCACCATTACCCTCTTAGACTTTGCAGAAAGTTCTTTTACTTGAGAAAATATGTCTAAATCTGTCGAACTCCCCTGCAATAATTGGATTTGATTCTTCTGGCGTGAACCCTCAATCGCTTGACGAGCGTGATCTCTGATATCAATGTCAATCCCTAGGACTTTTCCCTCAATTCCGCAGAGTTGTTGTATTGACGCCCAAAAAATCAGTGAGCCGGCTCTGGCGACTCCTGTTTCAATAATCAGATCTGGTCTTGTTTTATAAACGATATCTTGAAAGACCACTAAATCCCCTGGCATCTGAATAATCGGAACTCCGAGCCAGTCAAATTGGTAACTGTATTTATGATTCACAGAGCTTTGCATCCAAGACTTGGATAGGGCGCTAAATTCTGTATCCTCTGCTTGCTTTTTCAAGAACCCAATTCGCCATTCTTCGAAGTTTTCATCCCAGACTTTGTTCATTTCAATTCTCCACTTCCGGTTTTGTTTTCGCTGTCATGGCATCAATACAATGTTGAATTCCTATTGAAAAATTGGTTTTTGGGTTCCAGCCTAATTTTTCAGTTGAGAGATTAATTAGAGGGTTGCGTATACTAGCCTGCTTGCCTCCATCAATTATAGAAATAGACTTACCAAGAAGTTGATTCACTGTTTCTACAACCCTAGATAGGGAGATTAATTCAGAACCAGCCAAATTGATGGGTAGCGAATTGGCTTCGCTTGCACCAATTTCTACTACTCTTAGAATACCTTCGACTAGGTCATCAACATAAATAAAGCGTCGTGCAGTTTTGGCCGAGCCGACGCTAATCTCTTCATTGTTGAATACTTTCAAAGCCAGGCTTTCTGCCGATGAACCAGGAATGGCACGTGGTCCGTAAATAATGCCAAATCGTAATAAGGTATACGGGATCTCGCTTGTTGTCCGAATAAGGGATTCACCAACTAGCTTGCTAATCGCATACAGAGAATTTAAATCGGTTAGCTCCAAACGATCAGTTTCTCGTTGCTCCACGAATTCACTTTTTTCAGGATACACCCATTCGGAGGAGGCGAAAATAAAGTGCTCGGCTTCGGCCTTTTTGGCATTGTTTAATACAAGCATTGTTGCTTTGAGGTTGGCGTCAACTGCTAGAGCTGGATTTTCACGACAAGACGAATCTGTCGAGAGGGATGCTAGATGAATTACAGTTGTTCCTTTCGGAATCAAATGATTGAAATCTTCGTTGATGAGATCCAATATGATTTGTTGGCAATTTAGAACTGGTGATTTTCGACTATCTATGCCAATGACTTCAAAACCTTTTGCCAGAGCTAAAGTTACTAATTTCTCACCGACAAACCCAGATGAACCTGTGATTACGAGTGTCCTCTTGTTTGTTTGCTCTTCCATCTGGCTCATTTTAGCGACACAATCCTTGCTCCAAGGTGGTCCAATTCGGGTCTAAATGTTCGCCACCCCTCCAAACTTTTCATTGTTGAATCTCCAAGCTCTTCCATTAGGGCAAACATAAAGCCACCACCTCCCGCACCTAGTAATTTATATCCATAACACTTCATTGTTTCTAGCTGCGCTGTTATGGCCCTGACTTCAGCTGTTGAAATTTTTTGACTGAAAGACTGTTTGAGTTCCCATCCCTCCGAAATTAATCGTCCAAGCTCTGACCAATTTAGAATTGGTTTTACCAATTCAGTCTTAAAACTATCGGCCAATTCTACAATTTCAATTAGTTGTTGGACATTCTCTTCCGCTCTTGAAGCTTGATCTTCAAGAATCAAGTCGGCTTTTCTGCTTTGTCCTGTCCAAATAAGGATAGAACGTTCTAGGAGGCGCCCAGTATCAATATTTGAAAGGTAGATAGGTTCGATCTTGACTTTCCCATTAGGAAGAAATTCAAAATAGTTAAGTCCTCCAAATGCTGCAGCGTATTGATCTTGTTTCCCGATGGGAGATCCTAAAACATCAATCTCCACCTGACAGGCTTCTTCAGCGACTTGGACGGGACTTACTTCCTCACCTCGGATTGCATGCAGACCTAAAATTAAAGAAACAGCAAAACTACTTGAAGAGCCAAGGCCGGAGCTGGCGGGTAGATCAGCCGAGGTTGAAATTTGTAGCGGTTCGTCGATATCCAAGATTTCGAGACAGGCGCGAACTATGGCATTCTTGATCTCGCTTCGCTCCTGGGTATGTTCAATTTCAGAATACGAAATTCTATATCTCTCTTGAAACAGTGAATCATGTCGTTTTATGTGCACATATACATACTTATTTATAGCCGCTGATACAACAGCACCCTTGTTTGATGTATAAAAATTCGGGATATCGGACCCTCCCCCAAGAAAACTAACCCTGAGAGGAGCCATACTTAAAACGCTTTGGTAATTCACAAAGTCACTCTACTGGAAAAGTAAGGACTGGATTGTGCTAATTGCCGCTGATACATTGGAAAATATATTCTTTTCATTGTGATCGTGTCCTATGAGCACTCCAGAGATATTTGCACTTCGGGCCGCTGCTAAATCTCGATCATCATCCCCTATATATAGCGTCTCGTCATTCTTTAACTGGAAATCACTCAACGCGTTCAATAGCATTCCTGGTCTTGGCTTTCGGCAGTCACAGTTTTCATCCCAGTGATGTGGGCACACATACACTGCGAGGATAATTATTCCGCGCTCAAGTAGGTCTGCCGCGAGTCTTTGATGGAGCTGAGAGAGAAAATTTGGATCGACATCCCCAAGAGCAACTCCAGGTTGATTTGTTGCGACAATAAAGTCATATCCCTTTTCTGCCAGATCCCTCAGCCCCAGCCAATTTCCTTCAAGATGTTGATATTCCTGAAAGTTTGTAACATATTTCCGTTTGGGCATTTTCTCAACTAATACGCCATCTCTATCTAAAAGCAATATGGGTCTCTTCTTTTGGAGCTTCAAGAAGCGCTCAAAGTTCGAAATGCTCCAAACACCGTCAGTGACCTCCACATATCTACATTGATACGTTCTACTAAATTTGCTAAGAGTTTTTGGTAAGTCTTCAACCCTCTCCAGAATTTCATAAAAGAATTTCGAACGAATATTGATATTGCCAAGTTCAACATTTTTTAGTTTACTAGATCGTGGACCATCGTCGTAGGTAGCTAGGCCATTTGCTGTAATCTCTATATTTCCTTCGGGGCGAGCTTCAATCAGGAATGTTAAATCTCCTGAATTATTCAGAACTTGAGCTATATCCGTGTCTGACAAAATGTAATTGTCGCAATACATTAAAAGAAATTCATCACCGATGACGGTCCTACTTTTAAGTAATCTTGTTGCCGGAGAGTCTGATGGTTCACTTTCTATACAGGTTATTTTCATTGCGGTTGAAAAATTCTTTACGAATCTTTCAACACTACTCGCCAAGTATCCAGTTAGAATAAGTACTTCTGTAATTCCAAGTCTTTCCAGTTGAGATAGCTGGTGAGCAAGTATTGGCTGACCATTAATTGGAATTAACGGTTTTGGCATGATTTCTGTAACGGGCATCATTCTTTCTCCTCGGCCGCCAGCCAGAATGACCGCTCTACTCGTCTTCACTCTTGCTCACGCCATTGAATGAATTCAGACACACCTTGTTCAATGTCTACTTGAGGTCTCCAACCACAGGTTGATGCAATCTTCTCATAATTAGCCCTGAGAGATAATTCGTATTCCTTTATATTCATTGATGGAAGATTCATTTGGGTCTGAAGTGTACCTACCAGTTCACCTACACCAGTTGAATTACCACTTCCCACATTAAATACTCCATAGGAAAGTGGTGAGTTGAGGAGCATCCTGATAGCACGAGATACGTCATCAACATATATGAAATCTCTTGCCAATTTCGGGTCGCGGATATTAAAAGGCACACCCTTTAGAAGACTCTCATAAGCCGCAGACAATAACGATTGCCGATGTTGGTTAGGACCATAAGCATAAAAGACTCGAAACCATCTAAAATCAATTCTTTCAGCGGAGATGAAATCAAGTAAGTCCAGTTTCGCCTCTCCGAACTCGCCTATATTCGTACCAATACTCGACTCATCTACTTCGGTATCCAAGTCACCATATTCTAAGCATGAACCAACAAGGTTGACTTCCGCAACCCCTGAATCAATCATCGCTTTCACAAAATTCTTCGAGAGTAATAGATTCAATTTATTATTCTCTTCTGTTAGTTCCGGGAGTCCTTGCCAAGCAAGGTGAATAACACGATCAAACTTAAGATCAGAAAGTCTCTTGATAACCGCTCTATCTTGAAGATCACCAACGTGTTGTATGTGATTAAGATTCCCTGCGCGAAGTTTGCTCCTAGAAAGTACGTGTACTTCACCCGTTAGGTGCTGAGAAAGCAAGCTTTGTCCAATAAAACCAGAGGCACCAGTAACGAGTGTTCTCACAATCTTAGCTTTCCAATGAGTACGGTGGCCAATTTTTGTCTTGCTCTGAAATGATTTTAGGCTCACTCGGCCAAGAAATATTGAAATGCGCATCATTATACCGAAGTCCATCGTAAGAATTGTTCTCATATCTTGAATACATGACATAGTGAATATCCGTATTTGGAGATAACGATAACCAACCGGTTGCACATCCTGCGGGAATGAATATAGATATACCGTCGGCTGCGGAGATTGTGCCGTTAGCTACTTTTAGAAAACTTGATTTGCCTTTCCTCATGTCAATAATCACAAGGAATGCACTTCCACTCAGAAGAGTCATAATCTTATGCTCAGGATCACCGTTCACTTGATAGTGCATTCCTCGCAGGGTCCCGATAAATGGATTCCGAGAGATGTTCATTTGCTTAGGTATGAGTGATTCGTTTTGTAACTGCTCGCAGTCATAAAGACGTGTAAATGACCCTCTTTCGTCATGGAAAGTGTTCGTCTTTATCAGTTTCAAGCCTTCAATCTCATCTTCATGCATTTAGGATTCCTTTGACTAAATTGTGTATATTCTTGGTTCTCCAGGGAGCGGTAAATAGACTTTTCCGTGCCAATCCAAATTCAACTGAAGATAAGTAACGATTTCCTCTTCAAAATTGAACGGGCAAATGAAAACAATCTCAACGGAATTATCAATTACACGGCTTGGCGAATCTATTGGTAATAAATGCCCGGGTGAAAGTTTTCCCCATTTAAGCGGATTATTATCAGCAATGCTACGTAGATTCCGTGCCTCGTCCCCGATGGCATTCAATAATGTCGAACTTCTTGCTGAGGCGCCAAAAGCTCTAATTTTGTTGGTCTGGTTTTCACTCAAGAACTTCCGGATTGAATCCAAATTCTGCTGGGCAAGGTCCGAGAATTTCAACCAGGCTTTTTCACTTTCTACCTCTAGTAGTTTTTCCTTTTCCCTAGCGTTTTGCAAACTTAAACTTTCCTCTCGAATCTCTCTAGATGATATGAGAATGAAGGACCCTCCACTGATTGGGCTTTCAAGTAGGTCAAAGGGAATTAAACCTACTTGCTTTTGCGCCTCTGTCATACTGCGGATTGAATGATAGAAAGTATGCTCGTGATAAATGGAATCGTAGTGAATCTCTTTTAATATTTTAGATGCTTCATGGAATTCAACAACAAAAATGCCGTCAGGTGCCAAAATGGTGTCAATACCAGTCATTACATCAAGTAAATCCGGAACATGAGATAGTACATTTCTAGCAACCACAACATCTACGCTTCCAGAATCTCGCTTAAATATTCTTCCAAATTCAGATGTGAAGAAATCCGGATATATTTGAATCTCTGTTTCTTGAACAGAATTTGATATTTCTCTTGCCGGATCTACCCCAAAAAGGGCACCGGTAGATATTTCCTTGAAAGCCTTTAGTAGGGTGCCGTCGTTGCTTCCTATCTCAAGGATTGATGGGTTACCGCCAGATCTATTACATATCTCTAATGCAATACGCTCACAATGATTCCTAGCAGTATCGGTAGTTCCTGTCACCCATAAGTACTCTTGAAACATCAATTCTGGATTCACGTTTACAGAAAGTTGAATCGACGTACATTCTTTGCATCTTATTAGAACGAGCGGAAATCTCTTCTCTGGTGAATCATCACCAATAATGCGCAGCGCATTTGCGAGAGGCTGAATTCCTAAATCAAGGATCTCTTGTAATTCAGAAGATTTACAAATGCGGCAATTGGAAATTACTGAGTAATCTTCACTTACTTCTGAGAGAGTCATCTATTAATCCATTTTCCAGTAGATACTTTATTTGAAGTAGTCTATTAGACTTGCGGCCCAAGAGTTCAACATTAGAAGCCAATAACTTCTTTGCTTCTAATACAAGTTCATTGCCGCCGGTTTGCAAATCAACCTGTGCTTGGAAACCTAGCTCTCTGAACATCCTTTTGAAAGAAACTTTGTAACTTCGCGGATCCACTATATTCTCCGTTTTATACGCAACAGGGATACCTCCAAGGCATATTTGTGCGGCTTCAGCAATCTCCTTAACAGTGAAGTTTCCATCTAATACACCGACATTAAAAGCTTTTCCAGATATCTTTTCCTGGTCAATTTCAATGCAGGTTTGAATTGCAAGAGCGATATCATGAATGTGAACCACGGGGCGCCATGGCGTGCCATCGGAATGAACTTCAATTCGTCCTTTTTCGAGCCCAGTCAGGAGAAGGTTATTGAATATAATGTCTGATCGGAGTCGGGGACTCCAACCAAAAACCGTAGAAGGCCTCAAGGCTACTGGGGAAAAACTGGAGTCGCGCATTCCCATAATCTCTTGCTCGGCCCTCCACTTACTGTCGGCATATGCTGTTTGAGGATTCTTCGTAGAATCAATTTCATCCAGTTCTTCGGTAGATGTAGAAATACCATACATACTTTGACTGGAAACAAAAACAAACCGGGAAACTCCAGCAGCTTTTGAAAGTTCCGCAACGCGCACCGCAGCTTTATAGTTAATGTCAAGCGTTAAACTTGAATCCAGTTCGCCTAGCGGGTCATTCGAAAGTGCAGCAAGATGAACAACTGCATCAACACCAGTAAAATCCTGTATTTCAACATCCCTGATATCTTTTTTATTAGTAAAGATTTCAGATGTAATGACTGAGAGATTGCAATCCTTATAGAATCCGCTGTCCATTCCGACAACTTCATAGCCTTGTTTTACCAAATGTGCGGCAGCATGCGTACCGATGTAACCCTGGTTTCCCGTTACTAGAATTTTCATCCGTCTAACCCTCATTCATAGCTAGGAGTCTTTGAGCTATTAAGCCCGTTAATTCATGGCAGATTGCTAAATGCATATCTTCTACAGGCCCATATTTCCCAATTTCAGTTCTTATAATAGCCAAGTGATCAACATCGAGAGCGAGTTTACCTCCATCGAATCCCAAAATACCTACTGATATTAACCCCAAATCTTTAGCTGTTTGAGCCGCCTTTAATAGATTTGGAGAGTTTCCTGAAGCCGAAATAAAGATACAAACATCACCCTTACTCGCCTTACGATGGAGTTGATGGGAGAAGATATTTTCATACCCGATATCATTGGCAATTGCAGTAACTACCGCACTATTTGACGATAACGCCGCTACCCTCACCTTCGGAAAATCAATTCCCATCCTCACATAAGATAAATCTGTCTCAAAATGCTCTGCTGTGCTCGCACTACCACCATTGCCCATAATCCAAATTGAGTTTCCGTTCTTTATGCATTTGAAAATTTCTTCTGCAAGAATCTCTACATCAAGCTCCATCGAATCGATTAACTCTTTGAGGTAAGCAAAATATTTAGATATCATCATGGCACCATCGGTTCCTGTAAAGTTGCAGCACATATTTGCTCAACACTAAATTCGGGAAGGTCAGAAGAAACTTCAGACCATACTGAAGACGAGCTTCTTTGGAACTGGTGAACTCTTTGGCCCCTAGACAAAAGGGCAATCGTAAGGTCGGACGAGAAGTGAATATCTGATTTACCGGTGTCAATTACAACTATCTCATCATAATTTTGCAACTCGTTTAAAAATTCGTTTGAAATAATTCGTTTTGAAAGCTCGCTTATGACAAAAAGGTCTGCGCAAAGACCCGCAGTTTCCAATGATCTTATGACCTCCAACCCCATTCCAATTTCTACTCCATACATAACAATTGCGATAAAACGTTGAGATTGTTTAGGATTTCGTGACTTGTACTGTATTGTCGAAGACGTTTTAACTACAGCCGAAGTAGCTTCCAAAACTTTTCTTTTCATATTCAATTGGCTTAATGCTAGAAAATGTAATCCTGGGCTTTCGGAATACTCAAATGCTACTTCTATCGACTCCATCGTGGACAAAAAATGAACTGGTGCCTTAGTTAATGAGGCAAACTCATCAAGGCTATTTAAACTAGCTTGCGGACCTTCAAAACCGCTGTCAACGATGACCATAAGAACTATAAATGGAGACTTAAGTCTTCCGTTCCGTAGGACATTGTTTGTATTTATTAATTGATCCAACCCAAGCAGCGCAAAATCGTGTTGCTTCATCAGGAAGAGCGAGGGAATTCCAGAAAGGGATAGTCCAAACCCCATCCCCATTAGAGAATTTTCTGAGTTTGTAGAGTTTATTGCAGTTGTACCAGGCAAGTTGTCCAATCCCGATCCGAGACCAGAAATTCTGGAACCAGCAACGATATTTTGGCCGAAGATGACAGATTTATCATACTTTGCAAATTGCGCTTTGACTTTGGAATTCACAAATTGTGTGTAGTTAAGTTCGTTTTCTTGAATCATTTAGTTTTCAAATCTTCTAGTACAACGTATAAAGGGTCTGTTGAATTCTGTTCAAATACGCCATAACTGTCAGGTTCAATCCGGACTGCTCCCGCATGATAGTTAATGTACCTTTGTGACTCTTTTCCTTCATCCATTATGAAGCCTCCAAGAGAGTGTACGAAGATTTCTACCAAGTGCGGAGTCATCTGATTAGCAACGGTCTCCCTCACGGTTTGGAAGTGCTTCAAATATTCATGAGGATTATTTTCTTGGAGCCGGCTATAGCCAATGGAGAGGGATTTAGTAAGGCGTGCCAAATCTAATTGCACCCTTCTCTCCTCAATTGTGGTAGCTAGGGACCAGCCATTATTCTCAATAACATAGACAATAGGCAAGCCCAATGAAGATGCTATCAACAAGGATTCATAAAAAATGCCCTCCTCTATCGCCCCATCACCAGTTACAACCCAAATGACTCCACCAGTAACGGTAACTTTTGCTCCCAATCCAAGTCCAAGCGCTACTGCCAGATTGTTTCCAAGAATATTTGAAGTGTACGTGTTGCCCTTTGCAGAATTCATTAAATTC
>Ga0114977_10001709_pt1 | contig 14430 bp, 13 predicted proteins | sample S_130805_MF_Meta_FD_87026 | JGI IMG/M metagenome (GOLD analysis project Ga0114977, IMG submission 87026) | Freshwater microbial communities from Lake Simoncouche, Canada to study carbon cycling - S_130805_MF_MetaG | ecosystem: Environmental > Aquatic > Freshwater > Lake | place: Lake...
CGAAGCGAGGTCAGCATCGAGTGAGCGTAGGGCAGGATGCCCGTAGCGAACGTCCGGCGACGGGCATGGGCAGCCCCGAGCGGCGGGGCCAGCCTAACTCTCCGCAGGTTGAAAACCTGCGGCCACTTCAAAACCTGCGGCCACTTCACCACGGTTCTTCCATCAGCCCCACGATCTGCTGGGCGAGCTTGATGATGGCCTCTTGCTGCGTGGTCACGACCGAGCGGCCGAACTCCGGCACGAGCGCCGCCGACTGGCCCACGTCCACCGTCGCGGCGGGCAGCGGGACCTCGCCCGAGGCGATCACGGTGCCGCCCCGGTCGGCCCAGGTGACGAGCGTCTGGTAGTTCATCTCCACGAACCGCGACTGGTCGGTGGGGCTCTCCACCACCATCCGCTTCGTGTCGGCCACGATCCGCGCGGTGAGCACGCTGTCGGCGCCGGCCTCGCTGCCGACGACCTTGAAGGGCGTCCGCTTCTCGATCTCCTTGCAGACGGCCTCCGTGAGCCGTTCGCCGATGTCGATCGCAGGCGTCGTCCGGAAGCTGTCGCTCTGGATCATCGGCACGTAGACCGTGCGGACGTTCGACGCGTAGAGCGTGTTGTTGCCGAAGCGGTAGCTGGCGCAGCCGGCCGGCATCGCGATCGCGGCCAGGGCCAGCGGCACGAGCAGGAGGATCAGCCGGCGGGGGGCGGTGTCGCGCATGTCGGGATCCTCGCCGGGGGGCGTCAGAACCGCGGCGGGGCGATCCCCGACTCGTCCTGGCGGGCGATCTGCGTGTCGGCCTCGGCCATCGCGTCGAGCTCCGCCTCCTTGAGGGCGTCGGGATTGAGCACGCGGGTGAGGAGCGGCCACGGGTCGTCGGAGACGTCGGCCTTGTCCTTGATCGCCACGTACTTCACCCGGGCCTGCTGGGCGAGCTGGGTCTTGGGGTAGTCCTCGGCGATCATGGCGTAGTAGACCCGCGCCGAGGAGTAATGCTTGCCCTTGGCGTAGAACTCGGCCCGCTGCCAGTGCCGCAGCGCCTGCTGGGCGGCGATCTCCGCCCGCGTCTGCTGGACCCGCTCCTCCTCTTCACGGCCGAGCTGGTCGGGGAACTGCACGACCACCTGGTCGGCGAGGACTTCCGCCTCCTCGAGGATGCCCCCCTCGTAGCCGGCGCCCTGGTAGGCCCGGAGTTTCGCCTGCAGCCCGAGCAGGTGGGCCTGGAGGAGGAAGTCGCTGTCGGGATACTCGCTCCGCAGCAGCCCGTAGAAGTAGTCGGCGTCGAGCCACTGGCGATCGAGGAAGTGCGCGTTGGCCGCGGCCATGACGCTGTCGTCGGCCAGCGGGCCCCGGGGATCGTTGATGCGGACGTGGTCGTAGGCCTTGAGGGCCCGGCCGCGGGTGTCGAACAGAGGCCGGCTACGGTCGAGCAAGTTCGGCACGATCACCGGCAGGTGGGTCTTCTGATCGAGCGCGATCCAGTATTGCGCGATCACGAACTGCCGCTGGGCGATGCGGTCGAGGTACTTCGTGTTGGCATACTTCTTGACGAGCTCGTCGTACTGATCCTCGGCCTTGGGGTATTGGTCGGTGAAGAAGTAGCTCTCGGCGAGCTGCCACATGGCGTCTTCCTCGATCACCGAGTCGGGCCAGCGGTCCACGGCCACCTTGTACTTCGCGACCGCCTCCTTGTATTTGCCCTCGCGGAACAGGGCGTCGGCCTCGGCGAGTGCCTGGCGGGCCACCTTCTCGTTGGGGCCGCGGCCGACCATCTTCTTCCACCGCTTCTTGATGTTCTCGCCCTTGAAGTAATCCCAGCCGGCGTCATCGGACGAGGGCGTGTATTCGGACGAGATGACTTCCGACTCGGCGTCCTCGCCGAGCTGGCGGTCGATCTCCTTCTCGGTGGTGTCCGTCTTCGACCAGGGCCACTGCGGCTTCTGGAACGTGGCGCAGCCGGCGGCCGAGACCGCCAGCAGGGCGACCAAGGCAGCCACCCGGCGGACGTGCCGGCCGTGGAGCAGGGGTGTCGGGCAGGAGTGGTTCACGTGCGGCGCAGCCTCCGTCCTGCCCGCGAGATCGCGGCGGGCACGCGGAGCGGTCGGCCCAGGAGATGGGACAAGAGGGTGGTCATGATGCCGCGGACCTCGCCGGCCACGGCGGCTGGCAGGGGCACGTCGGCGGCCGCCACCCGCCGGTCCGCCAGCAGCCGCAGGGCGGATAGCGCCGGCGCCGAGATCGAGACCACGCCGCGGCGGCCGCGGCGACAGGCGTCGCACAGCGTGCCTCCGTCGAGCATGCCGAAGGGGGTGCGGCCGGTCGTGCCCAGCGGGCCGTCGCACTCGGCGCAGCGCGAGAGCACCGGGCCATGGCCGGTGATTCGCAGGAGGGCGAACTCGAACGAGACGAGCAGGGCCGCGAGCGGCGAATCGTCGCCGCTCCAATCCGAGAGCCGTCTGACCGTCGCATGCGCCACGTCGAAGAGCTCCGGCTGGGGGTCGGCGTCGGCCGTCAGGGCGTCGAGCAACTCGGCGACGTGCAGGCCGCCGAGCACCGCCGTCAGGCTCGTGCCCACGCGAAAGCGGCTTTCCAAGGCCGCCTCCGTGAGCAGATCGAGCCCACCGGACGATTTGCGGAGGACGAGTACCTGACCGGCCGAAAGCAGGTCAAGGGCGCCATCGAAGCCGCTCTTGGGACGCCAGGCTCCCTTGGCCAGGGCCCGCAGTTTGCCGAAGTCCCGGCAGTAGAGGGTGACGACGCTGCTTGTCTCGCCGAACGCGGTCGTCCGGATGACCAACGCCCGGGTCTTTTCAGCGGCCATCGGCGGCTTTCCCGAGCCGTTCCACCCGGACGAGGTCGATCCGCCGGCGGGTCGCGGCCAGCACCTCCAGGGCGGCGCCGTGCGACTCGATCCGCTCGCCGACCTCGGGAATGCGGCCGAACTGGTGGAACACGAACCCGCCGATCGTCTCGAACCCCTCCTCCTCCGCCAGGTCGAGGCCGAGCCGGTCGTTGACCGCCGCGATGCGGACGTGGGCGAGCGCCTCGCAGGCATCGGGCGACGTCATCCGCATGCCGTCGGTGAAGGCCTCGTCGTGCTCGTCGGCGATCTCCCCCACGATCTCCTCGAGGGCGTCTTCGATCGTCACCACCCCCGACACGCCGCCGAATTCGTCGGTGACCACGGCCATGTGGGTCTTGCCCCGCTGAAACTCCAGCATCATCTTCTGCACGCTCATCGACTCCGGCACGAACCAGGGCGGCCGGAGAAGGCCCCGGAGCTCCGCCGGACGGTCGCCCCCCGGCTCCGCGAGCCGCGTGAGCACGTCGCGGGTGTGGAGGATGCCCACCACGTCGTCCGGCGACCGGTCCCAGACGGGCAGCCGGGTATGGCCGCTCTCCGCGGCGAGGCGGACGGCCTCGTCCCACGACGAACCGAGCGGAATCGAGGTGATCTTCGTGCGAGGCGTCATGATCGCCGCGACCCGGATCTCGTCGAGGCCGATGATGCCCTTGATCATGTCGCGGGTCGAGCCGGCAAGGCGGCCCTCGCGGTGGGCATCGTCGACGGCGAGCCGGAGCTCGTCGCGCGGCCGCTCCGCCGCGTCGGTCCCCCGGCGGCCCACCGCGGAGGCGAGCCGGCCGAGCTGGCCGACCACGGGGGCGATCAGTCCCACGACCGGCCGCCACACCGCCCACGTCGCCACCACGATCCATGGGCCGGCGAACCGCACCAGCAGCATCGGGACCACCACCAGCGCCAGCCAGGCCACCGCGATCCAGGTGACGACGGCCGAGATCTCCAGCGCCAGCGAATGGTCGCCCGCGGCGATCAGGCTGGGGAACACCAGCAGCGTGGCCCCGACCGCCGCCACCACCACCACCGAGGCGGCGATGAAGGCGATCGTCTCGCTCGCGGCCACGATCTCCGCGTAGCGCTCCGGCCGGCCGCGACGCTCGCAGAGTTCCTGGATCGTCGTCCGCTGTGCGCCGCGGACGGCGCGGGCCTGGATCGCCGCGACGCTCGCCACGGCGAGCAGCACGAGGGCCGATTCGGCTCCCAAGGTGGCGGCGGTCATCGCGTGCCTCGCAGCGCGGGCCGCCGGCGCCGGGGTGGCGCGGGCAGCCCGATCGCGGTCATCACCCGCCGCTCCCGGGCCCGCATCTTTCGGCGGGCGGCGGGGTCGAGGTCGTCTTCACCGGCCAGGTGCAAGAGCCCATGCACCACGTAGTAGGCCAGCTCGTGCCGCGGCGGCCAGCCGAGGTCGCGCGCGACCCGGCGGGCGGTCTCCGCGCTCACCGCGATGTCGCCGCGGAGGCCCGCGGCGCCGGGGTCGCCGAGGTCGAAGGTGATCACGTCGGTGGGGTCGGGAAGGCCCAGCCAGCGGTCGTGCAGCTCGGCGATCCCTGCGTCGTCGACAATGGCCAGGCCGATCTCGGCGTGCCCCGCGCCGAGCGTGGCGACGGCCCGGCGCACGAGGCGTTCGAGCCAGCTGCGGTCGATGGCCACGAGCCGCTGCCGGTTGGCGATCTCCACGCTCACCGTCTCGCCGCCACCCGCGGCGGAGCGGCGGGGGAGCGGCGGGCGCCCTGGGCGGCGGGTGGTCTTCGGCCGAGGAGGCATGGTTCCCCGCATCCGCGGCTAGGCCGTCCGCTGGTCGGGATATTTGACGCGGCCGTGATAGACGGCCGTCAGGCTCTTCACGAGGCTCTGCTCGATCAGCCCGAGTTCCTCGAGCGTGAGGCCGCACTCGTCGAACTGGCCGTCGAGCAGCCGCTTCATCGCGAGCTCGTGGACGAGGCTGGCGATCCGAGCGGGGGTCGGCTCGGTGAGCGTGCGGCTGGCGCTTTCGACCGCGTCGGAGAGCATCAGCACCGCCGACTCCCGGGTGGTGGGCTTCGGACCGGGATAGCGGTAGGTCTGCTCGTCGACCTCCTCGCCGTTGGGATCCGCCTGCGAACGCTCCTCGGCCCGGCGGAAGAAAAACTCCACGAGCGTGGTGCCGTGGTGCTCGGCGATCAGGTCGACGATCGGCTGCGGGAGGTTGTACTGCCGCGCGAGCTCGACGCCCTCCTTCACGTGGGCCACGATGATCAGCGTGCTCATCGCCGGCACGAGCGACTCGTGACGGTTCTCCTTGCCCTGGTTCTCCACGAAGTAGGCGGGCTTGAGCATCTTGCCCACATCGTGGAAGTAGGCGCCCACGCGGACGAGCAGACCGCGGGCACCGATCGCCTCGGCGGCCGCCTCGGCCAGGCTCGCCACGTTGATCGAGTGGTTGTAGGTGCCCGGGGCGCGGCGGACGAGTTCCTGGAGCAGCGGGTGGGCCACGTCGCCCACCTCGAGCAGGCTGAGGTCGGTGAGCACGCCGAATGTCCGTTCGATGAATGGCAGCAGGCCGGTCATCAGGAAGCCCGCGAGGATCGTCCAGCCGCCCGTGCGGCCGGCCTCGTGCAGCATCTGCATGTCGAGCGGCCGCTCGTCGAGCAGGCTGGCGCCCAACTGCGTGAGGGCGGCGACCGCACCGGCCCAAAGCCCCACGTAGATCAGCTTGCTGCGGCTGCGGATCCGGCCGGTCCAGAAGACCATCGCCGCAGCGGCCGACGTGAGGGTGATGTAGGAGGCGAGGCCCCAGCCGAGCCCCTCGACCACGACCAACGCCACCTGCGCCGTGAACAGCAGGGCCAGGTCCTCGTCGTAGGCGATCGCGACGGTCATCGCGAAGATCAAGAGGGGCACGATCTCCGCCTGCCAGGCGTCGTTGGAGACGAGCATGCAGATCACGATCGTCACCAGCGAGAGCCCCACCAGCGTGAGCACGTCGCTGATGTCGTCGAGCAGCGGGCGGTGGTGGAGGTGGATGTAAAAGCCCGAGAGGGCGAACATCGCGGCGAACAGGCCGAGCATCGAGAGCGTGCGGGCCAGCCGCTGCCGCGCATCGCGCTGCCGCAGATACTCGTCGTGCTCGCGGCGGAGCAGCACGAGCTCGTCGGCCGAGACCGGCACGTTGGCCTCGGCGATCACGTCGCCCGCCGCGTAGCGGACGAACTGCGGGGGTGTCTTATCGATCGCCTCCCGCTTGGCGCGGTCGGTGCCGTCGCGGTCGATCTCGAGGGTGCCCGAGAGCCGCGGCTCGATCCAGGCGTAGAGCCGATCGACGAACGGCCCCTCGCCGAGTTCGTCCTTGAGCCGGGTCTTGAGCCGCGCCTTCGCCTCCACGAGCACCACGTCCGAGACCTGCACGCGGGTCGTTTCGGCGGCGTTGCCCACGGGGTGGACGTCGATCTCGTTCTGGCTGCCCTCGTCGTAGGCATGCTGGATCTTCTCGAGCACGCCGAGGTTGACGAGATCCTGGAACGCCAGATCGATCGCCTTGTCGAACAGCAGGAGTTTGTCTTTCGTGTCGATGAGCCCGCGAAACCGCTGGAAGTCGCGCTCCGCCTCGGCCAGCTTCCGGCCGGGTTCGGGTGGCGGTGCCGCGGGCTCGGCCGGCTCGGCGGCCTCCCCATCGGCCGAGTCGCCAGCGGCGGGCTTCGCGGGCGGCTCCGGGGCCACGGGGGGCGGCACCGGCTCGTTCGGCAGCGACTCGAGGACCGCCTGCGCCTCGGGGGCGAACTCGATCCAGGCCTCGCGCATGCCGCGGCCGAGTTTCTCCGCCGCGGCGATCTCGGCCGCCCGGTTCTTGAGGCCGTCGCGGAGCCGCACGACCGGGGCCTTGTCGTTGGCGTAGACGACCCGGACCTTCGCCGCCGCCCGCTCCTGGGCCGTGCGCGTGGCTTCCGGGTCGGGCCGCTCGAAGGCCACCCGCGAGACCACGCCCCGCGGCGGCACCCAGCCGTGCCGGAAGGCGAAGGGCTCCTCCCAGCCGCGGAGGGCGACCAGCAGGAGCAGCGCTGCCCCGAGGCAGATGCCCAGCCGGGCCAGCACCTCGGGCCGCGACACGCGGTCGAGCAGCATCCGCCAGAAGCCCTGCGGGGCGTCGACGGAGGCGCCTCGGCGGGTGCGGCGGCGGTTCTGGGAGGTGAGGAGCGACATCAGCGGTCGTAGGCCTCGACGATCCGTTGCACGAGGCGGTGACGAACGATGTCGGCGCCGCCCAGCCGCACCTGGCCGCATCCCGGGACGTCGTGAAGCCGGCGCATCGCGTCCACCAGCCCGCTCGTGCGGTCGGCCGGGAGATCGATCTGCGTGGTGTCGCCGGAGATCACCATCTTCGAGCCCATGCCGAGCCGCGTGAGGAACATCTTCATCTGCGAGACGGTCGTGTTCTGGGCTTCGTCGAGGATGACGAAGGCGTTGTTGAGCGTGCGGCCGCGCATGTAGGCCAGCGGGATCATCTCCACGACGTCCTGCTCGGTGAGCCGCTTGAGGTATTCGTAGTCCATCATCTCGCGGAGCGCGTCCATCAGCGGCCGGAGATAGGGATTGATCTTGGCCTGGAGGTCGCCCGGCAGATAGCCGAGGCTCTCGCCGGCCTCGACCGCCGGCCGGACGAGGACGATCTTCCGCACCTGCTCGGCCCGCAGCGCCGCCACCGCCATCGCCACCGCGAGGAAGGTCTTGCCGCTGCCGGCCGGACCGGTGCAGAGCACGATGTCGTGGTCGCGGATCGCCTGCACGTAGGTCGCCTGGCCGGCCGACCGGGGCACGAGCTGGCGGCCGGGCTTGTGGACCTCGATCGGGTCGTGGCGGGCCGGCGGCTCCTCGCCGGTCGCCACCGCCAAGAGCCGCCCCACGGCGTCGCTCTCCACGCTGCCGTGGTCGCGGGCGATCCGGTCGAGCTCCTCGAAGATCTCGGTGGCGCGGCGGACCGCCGGTTCGTCGCCGTCGATGTGGATGGCGTCGTCGCGGGCCGACACGCCAACGCCGAGCGCGTCGCGGATGCGGCGCAGGTGCTGGTCTCGCGGTCCGAAGATGGCGCCGAGTCTCTTGGAGTCGACGACCGCGATCGTAGAGCGGGGCATCGAAACCCGCGGCGGCTTGGAGGCCACCGACGGTCTCGGGGGAAGGAAACCTCTGCCCCCACTATACCCCACCCGCCGGCCGGGCCGGGAGCCGCGGGGAATTCCCCGGGTTTTTCCTCAGGCGAGAGCCCAGAGAAGCCAGGCGACGGGCCCGGCGAGAAGGAGCGAGTCGACGAGGTCGAGAAACCCGCCCATGCCCCCGAGGCTGCGGCCCGAGTCTTTCGCCCCCAGGTCGCGCTTCACGAGCGATTCCGCGAGGTCGCCCGCCATGCCGGCGATGCCGACGAGCAGGCCGTAGGCGAGCCAGCCGCCGCACGGCCGGCCGGCGCGGCCTGCGCCGCACCATTCGATCACGACCCAGGCCATGGCGATCGAGGCCACGAGCGATGCCGCGGCCCCCTCCCAGGTCTTGCCCGGACTGAGCCGGGGCGCCAGCCGCTGGCGGCCGAGGAGCGACCCGACCGCGTAGGCCGCGATGTCGCCCGCCTTGACCACGGCGATCAGGCTGATCACGGGCAGGAGCTTCGCGAGCGGCGCCTCCGCGGCGACGGCCGTCGGCAGGAGTCGCAGCGCCACGATGAAGGCGAGAGGCAGGCCGATGGCCACGGCGGCCGCGATGCTCCCGGCGGCGCGCACGACGTCGCGGCCATCCCCGGCATAGCGGCTCACGCCGGTCACGAAGGCGGCGGCGACCACGCCCATGCAGGCCACGGCCGCCGGCCCCAGGCATCCCACTCGATCGGCAGCGGCCGCGGGCAGGAGGGCATTCCACGCCGGTGCCGTGGCGATGGCCGCCGCGCCGACGGGCACGAGGCCGGCAGCGAGCGGAATCCCCGCCGCCGCGGCGAGCCGCACCGCCTCGCGACCTCCCCCGGCGGCCACCGCGAGCACGACCGGCAGAAACCAGACCACGGCCGGCGCACCCCAGAGCCCATGGGCGTCGGCCCAGGCGAGCGTGGCAAAGGCTGCGAGCACGGCGGCCCCGGCCATCAGCCGCGAGGCGAGGCGATTCCGGGGCGACGATGCGGGGGGCGGGGTCACGACGGCGACAACCCCCCGAACCGCCGGTCGCGGCGGGCGAACGCGTCGAGCGCCTCGTCGAAATGCCGCTCCTCGAACTCGGGCCACGCCACCGGCGTGACCCAGATCTCCGCGTAGCTGATCTGCCAGAGCAGGAAGTTGCTGATCCGCATCTCGCCCGCGGTGCGGATCAGGAGATCGGGGTCAGGCATGCCGGCGGTGTCGAGCCGGTCGGCGAACGAGGCCTCGTCGATGGTGGTGGGATCGAGCCGGCCGGCAGCGGCGTCGCAGGCGAGGCGGCGGGCGGCGTCGGTGATCTCGCCGCGGGCGCCGTAGTTGATCGCCAGGCAGAGCCGCATGCCATCGTTGGCGTCGCAGAGCTCCACCGTGCGATCGAGGGCCGCGAGGGTCTCGTCCGGAATCCCGGCACGCCGGCCGATCATCGCGAGCCGGATCTGCTGCCGCATCAAGAGCGACCGCTCCTCGATCATGTACTGCTCGAGCAGGTGCATCAAAAACGAGAGTTCGGCCTGGGGCCGCCGCCAGTTCTCGCTCGACAGGCAGTAGAGCGTGAGCTGCTCGATGCCCTGCCGTGCGGCATGTTCGGTGATCCGCCGCACGGTGGCCACGCCGCGGCGATGGCCCTCGATTCGGGGCAGGCCCTGCCGCTGCGCCCAGCGGCCATTGCCGTCCATGATCACGGCCACGTGCCGAGGCACGGCGGGCCGTTCCCCGGCGCGGACATCCGGCTGCGGTCTCACGCCTGTGCCGGCTGGGGAGAAAGCCATGGTCGGCGGGTGGCCTCGGGGCCGCGGATGATGGTCTGGGCACGGTCGGGGCCGACCGACACGATCGACACCGGGCGGTCGAGGAGCTCCGCGATCCGGTCCACGTAGCGCCGGGCGTTGGTCGGGAGGTCGTGCTCGCTGCGGACCGCGTCGAGCTCCTCCTGCCAGCCGGGCAGCGTCTCGTACACCGGGACCGCTCGTTCGAGGTCGCCGATCTGGCTGGGGAACTGGGTGACGCGGCGGCCGTCGATCTCGTAGGCCGAGCAGATCTTGAGCTCATCGAGGCCGCCGAGCACGTCGAGCAGCATCACGGCGAGCTCATCCACTCCCGACAGCCGCGCCGAGTATCGGGCCGCCACGGCGTCGAACCAGCCGCAGCGCCGGGGCCGCTTCGTGACCGTCCCATACTCGCGGCCGCGCTCGCGGATGTGCACGCCGGTGGGATTGTCCTGCTCGGTGGGCAGCGGGCCGCCGCCGACGCGGGTCGAATAGGCCTTCACCACCCCGATGACGCGGTCCATCCAGCGGCCCGGGACACCAGAGCCGCTCGACACGCCCACGCCCGAGGAGTTGCTGCTGGTGACGTAGGGGAACGTGCCGTGGTCGATGTCGAGGAGCGCTCCCTGCGCGCCCTCGAAGAGCACCCGCCGGCCCTGCTCGACCACGTCGAGCAGGAAGGCGGTGGTGTCGGCGACGTGGGGCCGCAGCCGCTCCGCGTAGGCGGCGTACTGCGCGTGGATCGCGGCGGCGTCGAGCGGGGCGGTGGTGCCGGCCGGCCACGAGGCGAACAGCCGATTCTTGAAGGCCACCACGTGGTCCACCTTGGCGCGGAAGTCGGGGCGGTAAAGGTCGCCGAGGCGGATGGCCAGGGCCCGGCCGACCTTGTCGCGGTAGCAGGGCCCGATGCCCCGGCCCGTGGTCCCGATCGCTCCGCCACCCGAGAGGCTCGCGTCGAGCAGGCGATCCTCGACCACGTGCCAGGGAAAGACGATATGGGCCCGGTCGCTGATCTGCAGCCGGGGCGCCATCTGCAGACCCCGCGCCTCCAGCCCGTCCATTTCCTCGATCACCTTGGCCGGGTCGAGCACGACGCCGCCGGTGATCACGCAGGACACGCCCGCGCGGAGGATGCCACTCGGGATGATCGACAGCTTCCAGGTCTGCCCTCCGAACACGACCGTGTGGCCGGCATTCGCCCCGCCGGCGTAGCGGACGACGACATCGTGGGATTCGGTGAGGATGTCGACGAGCTTGCCCTTGGCCTCGTCGCCCCACTGCAGGCCGATCACGCAGGTGCCGGGCACGGTTTGGAAGTCCTCACGACGCGATGAACGGCGGAGGCTGCGGATGCACGATCCTCCCGCCAGAGTCTAAAACCGCGGAAAAACCGGTCAAGCGTGGTTCGGGCGGTCCGTCCGTGGCATCATCGACGCACCATGAAACGCCAGACAGGCACCGTCCACCACGTGACCGCGGCCGACCGGGACCAGACGCTCGCCGCCTTTCTCCGGCCTCGGCTCGACAATGCCAGCTGGTCGCGGATCCAGAAACTGGTGCGGGCGCGGCACGTGCTCGTGCACGGCAACGTGTGCACCGATGCAGCCCGCCGGCTCAAAGAGGGGGAGGTGGTCAAGGTGCTCCAGGTGGCGGCCGCACCGCTGCCGAAGGCCGACGACGTCCGGGTCGTCCACGTGGACGACGACGTGGTGGTGGTCGAGAAGCCGACCGGCCTGACCACGACGCGGCACCACGAGGAACTCTCCTGGCCGGCCCGCCGTCGGCAGGCGCAGCCGACGCTGGAGGAACTCGTGCCCGATGCGATCGGCCGTCACCTCCACCGCCGCTTCGGGGGCGTGGCCGGACGGGCGGAGCCCAAGCGGCGGCGGATTCCGCCGGTGCGGGCCGTGCATCGCATCGACCGCGAGACGAGCGGCCTGGTGGTGTTCGCGCGGAACGTCCCGGCCAGCCGCATCCTCGCCGAGCAGTTTCGGCTGCACACCACGCATCGCCGCTACCTCGCCCTCGTCGTTGGCCGGGCGAAGACCCGCACGATCCGTTCGCACCTGCTCCGCGATCGCGGCGACGGCCGCCGCGGAAGCGCGGAGGGCGACGACGGCAAGGAGGCGATCACGCACGTGGCCGCGCTCGAGCACTTCGGCGACGACTACACGCTCGTCGAATGCCGTCTGGAGACGGGTCGCACGCACCAGATCCGTATCCACATGTCGGAGAGCGGGCAGATGGTGTGTGGCGACCGTGTGTATGGGTCGTCGCGGCGGGACGGGCTCGAGGACGAGTCTGCCGCTCCACGGGTGATGCTCCACGCCGCGGAACTCGGCTTCGTGCATCCGGTCACGGGTGAGGAACTGCGGTTCACGAGCCCGCTGCCGGCCGACATGCGGAAGGTGATCGCGGGGCTGCGGAAGCGGTATGGGCCCGAGGGTGGATCCTCCGCAGGTTGAAGACCTGCGGCCACTCTGAAATCCTGCGGCCACGCGACAGTGGGAACAGGTTTTCAACCTGCTCATGCGCGGCTACGGGAGCGTTTCGACCTCGCCCCCGGCGATCGTCGCCGCGGCCGTCCAGACGGCGGGATCGACCGCGTCGGCCACGAACCGTACCGATCCGTCGGCGAGCCCCACCGTCACACCCCCCCGATGCCGGCTGCGGGCCGTCCGCCAGCCGTAGCCGGCATACATCTTCGCCACGTCGGCGGTGGTCATCAGCGCCGCCAGGCAGTCGAGCGCACCGCTGTTCGGCTGCCGGGCGTGGTTGTAGAGCGTGGTGCGATACTCGCCGTTGGCCCACGAGAAGCCCCGGAGGTCGGTGAAGTTGTAGTAGAAGGGGCGGCTGCAGGCGGCCTCGGTGAGCGGCGTCGTGAACACGAAGCCGTAGCCGGTGTCCGTCTGGATGCCGTCCCGCGAGGTCGTGGCCTTGGGGCCGGAGCCGAGGATGCTCTCGGAGAAGGCCACGGTCTTGGAGAGGCCGTCGCGGACGTCGCGGGCCCGGATCCGCGAGTTGATGCCGAACAGGCCATCGGTCGCGAACGGCGTCCCTCCGTCGATCCCGGTCCCGGTGCAGCCGGCGTAGTTGGTGGGGCCGAAGAGATCCGACACCGGCAGGCCGACGTCGCTGGGGCAGAGGAACAGCGGCACGGTGAGCTTCACGATCGGCCGGTTCTGCGGGGCGATGTCGCCGGGCGAGAGGCCGATATACAGCGGCACCGTGAGGTCGAGGCTGCGGAGCAGCCGTTCCTCTTCGTAGTAGGGCGCGAGGTGGGCGAGCACCGACCAGCGGAAGAACTGGTGCGGGAAATCGGGCCGCTCGTCCCACTGCCGCGACTCCGCGCCGAGCGGAAACCGGCCCCGGGCCGACTCGTGGTTGGCGGCGGCGACGCCGATCTGGCGGAGGTTGTTGGTGCAGCTCGACCGCCGCGCCGTCTCCCGCGCGGTCTGCACCGCGGGGAGGAGCAGCCCGATCGTGGTGGCGAGGATCGCGATCACGACGAGCAGTTCGACGAGGGTGACGCCGCGGCGCGAGCTCATCGGATCGCGCCCCGGACGACGCGCCGGCGGAGCATCCACGCCCCCGCGATGGCACCGGTGGCGGCGAGCGCGGCCGCTGCGGGTTCCGGCACCGCCACGATGCCGCCGACCTGGCCGAGCCCCGAGGCGTAGGTGGAGAGCAGCGTGCCATCGGTGCCGAAACGATAGATCGAGCCCGAGCCCGAGGGGCTGCCGGCGAGCAGGCTGCCGTCGGCGAGTAGGGCGAGCGGCCCAACCTCGAACGGTCCGCCCGTGCTCCCAAACGCGGAGGTGGCGTCGGTGCCGAGAGCGGTTTGCAGCACGCCGCCCGTCATGATGCTTGCGGTGAAGAGCGTGGATCCACGGATCGCGAGGCCCGTGGGGCCCGCCAGGCCGCTGGAACCGCTGGCGATCACCTCGCCGACGTAGGCGCCCGCGGCGTCAAACCGCTTCACCGGGCCGCTGGCGATGCCCGTGCCGAAGTTGTACGTCTGGTCGCTCACGTAGAGCCGGCCGTCAGTGGCGAGGGCGAGGCCCGGGCTGCTCGCGAGGTCGCCGCCCGTCGTGTAGTCGCTGACGCTCGTCGAGCCGCTGGTCACGCCGGCAACCTGCACGATCGGGCCGGTGTTGCCGAAGAACGGATTGCGGCCGACGAGCAGGTTGGCCCCCTTGAACAGGAGGCTGCCGGGGAACACGTCGAACGCCGCGAACGTGTAGACGGTGGACAGGGTGTTGGTGGTGAGGTTGAACCGCGAGATGCTCGGGGCGACCGTGGCGCCGTCTCCGTCCTGCCCGATGTAGAGATTGCCATCCGGGCCCACGGCGATCGCGGCCGGCTTGATCATGGCGCCGGAGCCGGACAGCACGGTCTTCGTGCCGGCGGGGTTGGTCGAGTCGTAGCGGATGAGTTCTCCGGTGGAGAAGCTGGTGGCGTAGACCGTGTCGGCCCGTGAGGCGGTGGCGGCGAGCGACAGGATGGCGGCAATGATGGCGACGGCAAAGCGGGGCATGAAACACTCCTGGGCAAGGAACGGAAGGAAAGTCGATCGCCATGGGCGATCAGGGCTGGGAACGGTCGATGCACGGAAAGGGCGACCGGGGTCGGTCGCGACGGCATCGGATGCGTCGTCCATCGAGGGGACGACGA
>Ga0114977_10001710_pt1 | contig 14429 bp, 14 predicted proteins | sample S_130805_MF_Meta_FD_87026 | JGI IMG/M metagenome (GOLD analysis project Ga0114977, IMG submission 87026) | Freshwater microbial communities from Lake Simoncouche, Canada to study carbon cycling - S_130805_MF_MetaG | ecosystem: Environmental > Aquatic > Freshwater > Lake | place: Lake...
AGCAGGAGGCCCGGGCGGGCGAACTTGCCAATATCGGCGGCGACGTGGGCGGAGAGGTCCTTGCGGAGCTCCTCCGTTGGCTCGTTGCCATCGCGCAAGATCACGAAGGCCGCGATCATCTCGCCCTTGATTGGGTCGTCGGCGCCCGTCGCGGCGGCCTCGGCAACAGCCGGATGGCCCACCAGCGACGACTCGATCTCGGTCGTCGAGATGCGGTGGCCCGCAACGTTGATGACATCGTCGACGCGTCCGAGTAGCCAGATGTCACCATCGGCATCGGTGCGAGCACCGTCGCCCGTGAAGTAGACGGTCGGACCATACTGACTCCAGTAGGTGTCGATGTAGCGCTGGTCGTCGCCCCAGATCGTGCGCAGCATCGAGGGCCATGGGCGCTGCAGTGTCAGGTAGCCACCACCGCCGATGGCGACCTCGTTGCCCTGCTCGTCGACGATCACGGGCTTCATCCCTGGCAGTGGTCCAATCGCCGAGCCGGGTTTCGTCGTGGAGAGCCCTGGCAGGGGCGAGAGCACGGTCGAACCCGTCTCGGTCTGCCACCACGTGTCGACGATCGGGCAGCGCCCGCCTCCAACGTGCTCGTGGTACCAGACCCACGCCTCGGGATTGATCGGCTCGCCGACGGTGCCGAGCAGGCGCAGCGACGAGACGTCGTACTTCTCGACGGCTGCCTCGCCGGCCTTGATGAGGGCGCGAATCGCGGTTGGCGCGGTGTAGTAGATCGAGACCTTGTGCTTGTGCACGATCTCCCAGTGGCGCTCCCACGTCGGGTGCTCGGGCGTGCCCTCATAGATGATGCTCGTCGTGTGGTTTGCGAGCGGGCCATAGACCACGTACGTGTGTCCGGTGACCCAGCCGCAGTCGGCGGTGCACCAGAAGACGTCGTTGCCTTGGATGTCGAAGATCCATTGGTGCGACAGCATCGCGCCGAGCAGGTAGCCGCCGGAGGTGTGGACGATGCCCTTTGGCTTGGCGGTCGTGCCCGAGGTGTAGAGCATGAACAGCACGTCCTCGGCGTTCATCACTTCGGGTGCGCAACGCGGCTCGGCTGCTGCCATCGCGTCGTGCCACCAGGTGTCGTGGTCGTGCCAGGCAACGTCTTGCTCGGTGCGCTTGACGACGAGCACGTGCTCGACGCTTGGGCAGTCGGCGACGGCCTCGTCGACGATGTCCTTGAGCGGGATAATCGAGCCCCGTCGCCAGGCGCCGTCGCCGGTGATGACGAGACGACACGTTGCGTCTTGGATGCGGTCGGCCAGCGCGTTGGCTGAGAAGCCGCCGAAGATGACGGAGTGGATCGCGCCAATGCGGGCACAGGCCAGCATTGCGATTGGCAGCTCGGGCACCATGCCGAGGTAGATCGCGACGCGGTCGCCCTTGCCGACACCATGGGCCTTGAGGGCGCTGGCTGCACGCTCGACGTCGGCGAGCAGCTCGGCGTACGTGATGACGCGCTCGTCGCCGGGCTCGCCAATCCAGGTGTAGGCGACCTTCTCGCCGCCGCCACTATCGACGTGCCGGTCGAGGCAGTTGTACGAGAGATTGAGCGTGCCATCGGCAAACCAGCGATAAAACGGGGCGTTCGAATCGTCGAGCGACTCTTTTGGCTCGCTGTACCAGCTGATCTGCTCGAGGGCGCGTCGATGCCAGAAACCGGTGAAGTCCGCATCGGCCTCGTCGTGCAGCGAGCGGTCGGTGATGCGCGCGTGTTTGACGAAGTCTGCGGGCGGCGGCACGCGCCGTGTCTCGTCGAGATGGGCCTCAATCGCATCACTCATCGCACTGCCTCCTTCTGCTCTTCACCGGAAGGCTACCCCGAATTGGCCTCCCCCGTGTACCGTTTTGTTTGTGAAGTTCCGTCCGAGCACTCTTGCTGCCGCGCTGATCACGATCGCGCTCGCCTCGCTCGCGGTGGGCTTTGGCGCCGGCGCAGCCGATGCTCCCGGCGCGACGCCTGATGGGCGCGCGGCTGGCTTCGTCTTGCAGGTGCGAATCCCTGGTCTGGCGCCGATCACCCATGCCCCCGTGATTTCGCGTGGCGGCTCGGCGACGGCGAGTGGCGGCTTCGCGACCCGGCCGGATCCTTCGATTGCGTCGGTTATCACCTCGGACTCCACGACGAACGTGGCCGTGACGGCCGATGCCGCGCGCGGCGACGCAACGACCCGTGCCGCCGGTGTCACCCTGCTTGACGGTCTGATTACGGCGACGGCCGCCACCTCCCAAGCTGCCGCTGGCGCGATCACGACGGCCGAGGCACAAAGTGGCCTGCAGTCGACGGTCGAGGGTCTCGTCGTCGCGGGCCAGCCGATTGTTGCGTCGCCTAACCAGATCGTGACGATCGCCGGTGTCGGCGACCTCGTCGTTGAGGAAGAGGTCAATGCGGTTCGTGGCCCGCAGGCCTCGCGTGCCTTCGTGATCGCCCTGCATCTGCGTGTGCGCCAGGAGTATCGGGGCCTGCCAGCCGGCACGGAGATCCTGGTCGGCTATGCCGATGCGGGCGCGGCCGTGCCCGATCCGACCTCCCTCACGAACGTCGATCCGCTGGCTGCGCCGACGGCGCCGATCGCGTCCGTCGTCGGCCTCAACTCGGAAGATCCGCCGCCGGGTGGCTTCACGATGACTCCGCCGATCACGCAAGAGCAGGTCGACCAGTTGCTCGACGGCACGTACATGTTCCCCGTGCTGGGCGCGACCGCGAACGACTACTCGAACGACTTCGGTGCTCCGCGCGCCGACACCGGCTTCCACCAGGGCATCGATATCTTCGGTGCGGCAGGCACGCCAATTCTTGCGATCAATGATGGTGTCTTGTCGAACGTCGGCTGGAACAACCTCGGCGGCCGTCGTTTCTGGTTGACGGACCGTTATGGCAACCAGTTCTACTTCGCGCACCTGTCTGGCTTCTCGCCGCTCGCGAAGGACGGCGCGCAGGTCAAGCGCGGCGATGTGATCGCGTTCCTCGGCAACAGTGGCGATGCCCAGGGCACGCCGCCGCACCTCCACTTCGAGATGCATCCAGCCGGCGGTTGGGCCGTACCGCCGTTCCAGTACATCACCTCGTGGCTGACGGGTGTCCGCCAGCCTGTCGTCGCCACGCCGCTAGCGCCTCCCGCGATCGTGACCGTGACGACCCCGGCCGCCTCGAAGCCCAAGCCGAAGCCGCTCGCGCCGATTGAGACGCTGCCTGTCACGACGACGACTCCGCCTCCTGCGACAACCGCACCAGCCGCCCCCGCCCCCGCCCCCGCGCCCGCGCCGCCCGCCACGACGGCGCCCCCGGCCACAACGGCGCCAGCAACCACCGATACGACGACGGGCACGACCACGGGCGGCACCACAACCGACGCCATTACGGGCACCGGTACGGCCTTCGGCGGCTAGCGCCGGCGAGCCGCGCGCTCCCAACAGGTAGCGTTCGTCTCATGGATCTCGATGCCGCTAATGCTGTCCTGCTCGAACGGGGCGCTCCCGCGTATCGCGTGGCGCAGATGCGGCAGGCGATTACGCGCGATCTGATTACCTCGTGGGACGAGGCCTTGACGTTGCCGAAGGACTTGCGCGTCGCCTTGTCCGAGGCCGCGCCGGCGAGTGAGATGACGATTGAGGATGTGCAGCGCGCGAAGGACGGCACCGTCAAGGCGCGCTTTGCCACCGCCGATGGCTTCCCCGCCGAGGCTGTTCTGATGCGCAGCAAGGACCGCCACACGGTCTGCCTCTCGTCGCAGTCGGGCTGCGCGCTCGCGTGTACGTTCTGTGCCACGGGCACGATGGGCTTTGGTCGGTCGCTGACGAAGGGCGAGATTTTCGAGCAGCTGCTCTGGGCTGCGCGGACGGCGCGCGAGAGCAACGCGAAGGTCCGTAACGTCGTGATGATGGGCATGGGCGAGCCGCTGCAAAACCTCGACGCCGTGCTCGATTTTTGCCACATGACGAACGACCCCGACGGCTTTGGTCTGGGTGCTCGTTCGATCGCGATCTCGACGGCTGGCTGGATTCCTGGCATCGACGCGTTGATCAAGGAGCCGATGCAGGTCAAGCTCGCGATCTCGTTGCACGCGCCGGACGATGCGCTGCGTTCCGAGTTGATGCCGATCAATCGCCGCTATCCCATCAAGGATCTGATGGCCGCCCTCAAGCGCTACCGCCAGGCCACGAAGCGGCGCATCTACGTCGAGTACCTCTTGCTCAATGAGGTCAACGATCGTGTCGAGCAGGCCGAGCGCCTCGCCGACCTGCTCTACGCCAATTTGCCCGGCGGGACGCACGTCAATTTGATTTGGTACAACCCGACCGGTTCGGGCATGACCGCCTCGGCCCCGGATCGCGTCGCGCGTTTTCAGGCCGTCTTGGAGAAGCGCAAGATCGAGCACACGCTGCGCCGCTCGAAGGGTGCCGACATCGATGCCGCCTGTGGCCAGCTGGCCGTTCGCGGTATTCAGGAGGCAAAGCAGAAGGCGCGTGAGGAGCGAGCGCAGGCATGAGTTGGAGCCCGCTCGACTGGGCTCGCAGCACGGGCGTTGAGCCCGGCGCGTCCGGCACGCTCCCGCCGCTTGGGCCTACCCCACCGGGTGGTGTGATCAGCATCGACCGCACGGCCCAACTGGCTCGCGTGCAACCAACCGCTGCCCTTGGTGCGATCGAGCTCGAGCTGCGCGCTGCGGGTTGGACACTTGGCCCGCTGCCCGAAAACTCGGAGCGCATGCCTGCCGTCTCGGCCGTCGCCACCGATGCCTCCTCGCTGGCCGGATCCGGCACGGGCTTTCTGTCGCGCCGGTACGACGAGTCGTCGCAGGGTCTGCGTCTGCGCATCCTGCCGATGCCTGAGGCCCAGGCGGGTTGCGCTGTGCTGCTGCCCGACTTTACGCGTGGCATGGAGGCGCTCCGCCTGCTTGCTCAACGCGACCGCCTGCCGGAGGAGGCGCTACTGCTCGACCGCAATGCCGCCGGACTGTGGCTCAGCGCCGCCGAGGTTGGCTCGCAGACCGAGTCGCTCTTGCGGCCCGAGGACGCTCTCTTGTTGATGGTTGCGCAGGGCGCGTCGGGCGTCGCCTCCGAACGCATTGCCCGCGCCGCGGCCACTCTGACCGACCTTGGCGCCGAGACGCTGGGCCAGGATGTTGCGCAGGCGTGGGCCGCAACGCGCGAGCGTGTCGTCACCGCCACCCCCGCACTGTTGGCAGCCGGCTGGGAGTTTGAGCGCCGCGAGGCACGCCGCACCTGGAGCGATCCAATCGCCGAGGCGCGCCAGTCTGGCTCGTGGGTCGGCATGGAGGCAACGGGGGCAAATGCCCACTCCGTCTTGTTGCGTGCTCGTCGGTTGTCAGCCGCAAGCTGAAGGTCGGCGATACTGAGGGTATGCCCACCTTCGAACGCTCCATCGAAATCGCCGCTCCGATCAAGTCCGTCTACGACTTCCATCTCGACACGCGCAATGCCGCGCGCATCGCGTCGGACGGCCAAGAGTTCGTCTCGATCATCGGCGAGTTTCCGCTCGTTGAGGGTGGCGAGGTCGAGTTGAAGGTCAAGATGAAGCCCATGCCCGGCACACAGACGTGGCTCGTGCGTGTCACCGAGCTGGCCGAGCCGGTGCTGGTTGTTGACGAGATGTTGAAGGGCCCGTTCGCGAAGTTTCGCCACGAGCACCGCTTTGCCCCCAGTGCGCACGGCGGCACGATCCTGACCGACCACATCGAGTGGGCGCTGCCAGGTGGTGCGGCTGGTCGTCTCGTCGCGCCCATCGCGGCCAAGCTGATGGAGAAGTCGTTTGTCGAGCGCCAGGCCGCCACGAAGCGAATCCTCGAGGCAGACGCAGCGGCTCAGTCGTAATCAACCCCACTGCTGCGCCATACTCTGCGTATGCCGATCTTTGAGGGTTCCATTGACATCGACGTGCCGATCGAGGCCGTCTTCGCGTTTCATCTCGACACGCGCAACGTGCCGAGCGTCACGCCGCCCACGCAACAGGTGACGGAAATCGAGGGGACCTTCCCGCTCGTCCTCGGCGCCGAGGTGCAGATGATGATTCGCCAGGACCCGATCCCCACGGCTCAGCCATGGAAGATCCGGGTGACGGCACTCGAGGAGCCCACGCTGATCGTCGACGAGCTCTTCGACAATCCGAACTTCGTCCACTTCATCCACACCCACCGCTTCGCTCCGAACGCGACGGGCGGTACGACGCTAACGGACCACATCGACTGGGAGATGCCAAACTCGATGGCGGGCCGCATGGCCACCCCCATCGCCAAGGGCATCCTCGAGAAGGTCTTCACAGCGCGTCAAGAACGAACGAAGGCGCTGCTCGAGGCCCGCTAGCGGCATTCGACGCGAAACCGGCACGCATCACTAACGCGTGAGGGCGGCCCGAAGGCCGCCCTCACGGTGGATCATTTCGTGTACCCAGCGGGTACGCGAGACCGTATTAGGGGGCGGGAGTCAGGTGACCGACGCACGTGTCGGAGTGGTCGGACGCGCTGGTTCCATCCGGGCAGATGGCAACAAAGCCGTAGTCGACCCACGAAACGTCCGTGAGCGTTGCGCCGGTGAAGACCGCGCCGGTTAGATTGGCCTTGACAAAACGCGCTTTCGTCAGATTTGCGCCGGTAAAGTTCGCACCCCCCGTCAAATCAGCATTCTGGAAGGAGGTGCCCACGAGCTGCGCGTTGCTGAAGTCGACGCCGCGCCGATCGATGGCGGGTTCGTAGGAGGAAGCTCCAAAACTCATGCCTGAGGCATCCGAACCGGAGAAGTCGCCGTACCGTGCGGCGCTGCCGAGGGAGAGGACATACAGAGTGGCGTCCTTGCACACCGTGTGAGATGTAGGCGTGGCGTTCACGTCGCGGACGAAGGTGCAGGATGCAAGTCCAGTGCCACCGCCCGAGCCCGAGCCATCCGCACCCGCAGGTCCAGCCGGACCACGCGCGCCAGCCGGCCCGGCGGGCCCAGCCGGACCCTGCGCACCGTCCTTGCCGTCCTTACCATCGAGCGCTTTGGTCGCGACCTTACTCAAATCGGAAGCTTGAATCGCACCACTGGCGATATCACTCGAACCGACCGCACCATCCTTAATGTCAGACGACTGAACCGCGCCATCCTTCAACTGCGTCGTACCAACCGAGTTAGGCGCCAGGGCAACGGCCGCATAGCCCGTCCCTCCCAACGCAACAAACAATGCAAGTGTGGCGATAACGGTCGCTGCCGAAGGCTTCTTCATTTGAGCCACGTTATCTCGGAAAAAAGCCCATTGGTGTCTCTGTATAGGTACCCCTACCGCTCGCGCTACACCTGTAGGGCTAGCCCTATCGCGACCTAACCTAGACTGATCTCATCGTGCTCCGCCTCCTCCTACTCGAAGACGAGGACCTGCTGCGACTCACGCTCGCCACAGCGTTACCGGACGAGTCGATGACGGTCGTGGGCGCCCATGGCAACGCCAAGAGCGCACTCGCGGCGGCGGCGGATACCCAATTCGACGTGCTCGTCACTGACCTCGATCTCGCGCAGGGCCAGGGTCCGAACGGCGTCGTCGTCGCCAACGTGCTGCGCCGCACGAAGCCCGAGATCGGTGTTGTGCTGCTGACGTCGTATTCGGATCCTCGCCTGGTCGGTACGAAGCTCGACCAGTTGCCTGAGCGCACCGAGTACGTGCGAAAGCACGCGATCCGCGACATCGATACGTTGCGCGCCGCAATTCGCCGCGCCGCACAGAGCGCGAACAAGCCGACGAGCCACGCTAGCGCGGTAAGCCTGACCGACACGCAGATCGAGACGATGCGCCTTGTCGCCCACGGGCTCAGCAATTCCGAGATCGCGCGGCAGCGCGTCGTCACCGAGGGCGCCGTCGAGGTTTCCCTCCGCCGGATCGCTCGCAACCTCGGCTACAGCAACGACTCGACGCAGAATGTACGCGCCTTGATCGTGCGTGCGTACTTCGAGCTGTCCGGGGCCACGGGTGCCCAGCACAAACTCCCGTCCTAGCGCGCGCGAGTTGCTGGGTGGTCGCTGGGCGATCTCGCTCCGCGCCTGGCTGATCGCCACGGCCCTGCTGCTGATCGGCGTGCCATTGGGTTTCAAGGCGACGCTGAATCTGGAGCCACAGACCATCGCGCTGCTTTCGGTCGTAGACTGGCTGATCTTCTCCGCCCTGTACCTCGGTGCGCATCTCACCGTCTTTCGCCACCGCCGCACCACGCCCGTCCACGTCGCGTGGCTTGTGGCGCTCGGCCTGCTCTTCGGGTTAGCACGCTCGGCGACGATCTTCGCCCTACCGGAGTGCCGCGCCGTACTGGGCGACGGCTGGTCCGGCGCCCTGACAGTGGCACTGTGTTTCGCGCCGGGCAGCGTGATTTTGACTGTGCTGATGACCTATCTGATCGCGATCGCCGACTGGTACGCCACCGAAAGCACACGCCTCCTGCACTTCGAGGTCGACGCCGAGGCCGCGCGCCTACGAGCGGTCGGCGCGCTCAACGCGGCACGCGCAGTCATCACAACACGCATCCAGACTGCCCTCGAGGAGCGGCTGAGCAGCATGGAACGCGCCACAAAAATCGACAGCGAACACTCTCAACTCTCGGACGCCCTACTCGACACCGCCGCCGACTACGTACGCCCCGAGAGCCACTTGCTCTGGCACGAGCAAGCCTCGACCCTGCAACTCAAAAGTCTCGGCGTCCTCGACCGGGCAAGCCTCTTGGCACCCCTGCCAATCGCACTGCCATACGCACTGTGGGCGATCGTGGCCTTCCCAGCGGCAGCCGCAAGCTATGGCACTCTCAGCTCGCTCAAAGGCCCACTCGCTCTGCTCGGCGCCATGACTGTGCTGTATCCGCTCGGTCGCGCCGCCATCCGCCGCTACACGCCCACACCCCGCTACCTGAGCGCGCGCCTAATCGCACTCGTCACCATGGTCACGGCAGGGGCCATAGGAACCGGCATCACCACGCTTCTGGAGTCGCACCCGACCGCCCCGCTGCGACTAACTCTGTCGATCGTCCTACTTGTCGCGGCGACGACCTTTGTCAGCTGGGGGCAGGCCGCCCTGCGCACCGAAGATGCGCGCGTGCGTGCGCTCCGCACCCATGCCGAAGAGTCCGAGTTCGAACGCCGCGCCCTCGAAGCCGCCACCGAGCAGATGCAGCGCGAGCTCGCGCTCTACCTCCACGGCACGGTGCAGGCCGGCCTCGTCGCTTCGGCCTACTCGATCCAGGACGCCGTCAACCGTGGCGACAGTGTGGCGCTCGAGGCCGCGATCGCCGACGCTCGCGCCTCGATCGCACGCGTCGGAGAGAATGCCGGCGACACGACGGTGCATGACCTCACTTCGCTGCGTGCGGCGATCAGCGAGCGCTGGGACGGCGCGATCGCCATCAACTGGAATCTCCCGCTCGAGGAGCCAACCGCTGCGGCCATCACCCGCATCGAAACCGTGCTCCAAGAGTGCCTCTCCAACGCGTCGATCCACGGTGCCGCGACCGAGGCAAAGGTGCGGATCGTCGCCGAGTCCGATTGCGTGATCGTGGAGATCACCGACAACGGCAGCGGTCTCGGTGAAGGCAAGCCCGGCCTCGGCAGCGCCGTGCTCAACGAGGCGACGCGCAGCCAGTGGTCGATCGCGACGGTACCGAATGGTGGTGCGCAGGTGCGCGCCGTCGTGCCGGTCTAGCCCAAGAAGTCGAGCAGCACAGGGCTCGGCAGAAGGCCGGCCTCGGCACCACGCTCGAGCAATGCGGCGACGGCCTTACGGCCCTGCGCGCCGTAGTCGAGCGTGAGGTCGTTGACGTACATCGCAACGAAGCGGTCGTTGAGCTCGGGCGCGATGCCACGGCCATACTCGATCGCGTAGGCGAGCGCCTCCTCGCGATGTTCGAGGCCCACGGCCACGGCCTCCTTGAGGACGGCAGACAGGTCGAGGGCACGATCCTCTGGCACGTCGCGACGCATCGCAACGGCGCCGAGCGGCAGTGGCAGGCCGGTGTCGCCCTCCCACCACGCACCAAGGTCGAGGACGCGCTTGAAGCCCTCTTGCTCCCACGTCAGCTGGCCTTCGTGGATGACGACGCCGGCGGCGACATCGCCCGAGGCGACGGCAGCCATGATCGCCTCGAAGTCGAGCTGCACCGGCTCGAAGGCCGGCAGTGCGAGACGGGCGGTAAGGAAGGCGGTGGTCTGCGGGCCAGGCACGGCGACGCGCTGGCCGGCGAGATCGGCAGGGGTGAGGTCGGTCTTGGCGATGACGACCGGGCCGTAGCCCTCGCCAAGCGAGGCGCCGTGGCCGAGCAGGCGATACGTGTCCTGCACGCCAGGGTAGGCGCCGACAGACATGGCGGTCGCCTCGAGGCGGCCCTCGCCTGCCCACACGTTGAGCGTCTGGATATCGGCCGGCACCAGCTCGATCTCGAAGCCGCGCAGGTCGAGCGCGCGCTCGGCAATCGCCCACACCATGAAGGCGTCATCGGGGTCGGGACTATGGCCAACGCGGACGTTCATCGGTACTCCAGCGATCGAATGCAAACGAGCCTACCAATGGTGACTTTCGGTCGCGCAGCGAACGCGGACGCGTCGGGCTAGGCTTCGGGGCATGAGCGAACAAGACATCATCCCGCCCAGCCCACAGCATCGTGACGAAGAGGTCGTGCAACACGTCCTGCGCGAGGTTGGCGCCGGCCGGCCGCTCCACGACGTGATGGAAGACTCCTACGTCGTCGACCGCCTCGACGAGGGCTCGCACGATCGCGTGCTCGACCACCCCGAGGTGACAGAGGCCGTTGGCGCCGAGATCATCGCGGAGATGCGTCGCCTGCTCGACACCTAGGTCAGCAGCGCAGTGCCGCTCGCGCAAGAGCGAGCAACACAGGCGTTGGGTCGATCAGTTTTGCCACCACGAGATCGTCGTCGGTGACGCGCGCGTCGACCACGGGTACCAGCACGTCGCGAATGGGCGTGACCTCCTGCCACTCGAGATGGCCCTCGAGGACACAGTCGCGTAGATCGTCGGCAATCACGCGCGCAATCGCCGGGGCATCGCAGGTGACAAAAGCGGCCTCGGCGAGGATGCGATAGTCAAGCTCGCGTCGCCCCTGACGGTCGGCACCAAGGGCGATGATCGCGGCACCGGGCGCCACCCAGTCGGCGCGCAGCGCCGGGTCGCGGGCGTTCGTAGCCGTCACGATCAGCGACGCATCGCGCACGGCGGTGGGGGCATCGCCAACGAGTCGGCCGAGCTCTGCGGCCTCGGCGGCGGCGAGCGGATCGGGATCGTGGATCAGGACCCGCTCGATCGGTAGGGCCTCCGTGAGGGCCTGGATGGCGAGCCGCCCCAGCGGTCCCGCACCCAACACGCCGAGCGTGACGGGCTCGTCGCGCAGCATCCGTGGCGCCACGAGTGCCGCGGTTGTGACAGCAGCAATTCGCGCCGCAGCATCCGCCGCAAACGAGCCGATCACGACGCCCTCGGGATCGATCACCGTGCAGGAGCGCGACGCCGTACGACGCCCGCCCGCGGTGATCAGCACCGCGCGATAGCCATCGCCATCGATCGTGGTGGTGACGCCCGTCCAGCCGTCGTTGCGCAGCATCACCTGCGGGGCGGGGAGGTCCTCGAAGTCGTCGGGCTCGGCGAGCAGAACCGCCAGCGTCAACTCGCGCACCCGCGCGGGCTTGAGCTTCGCGATCGCCTTCTCTACGTCGATGCCAGCCATGTCAATCGATGGCGTTGTGCAAGACCACAACGGCAAGTGCCTCGAGGGCCACGCGGCTATCGCCGGCCAGTTCCGTCACGGCTGCGACCACGCTCGGGCACTCGGTGGGAATCTGGGTGGCGAGCGTAGTCAGGGCCGCAGCCAGCCGCTCTCCGAAGCCATCGAGCGCTAAATCGGAGGCCGTCTCGAGCGCCGCGCGCGAGCCAAAGCCAATCGATTCTGCCGGATTGCCCGCTGCCGCAGCCAGCAGCAGTCCCCGTCGTGCCGCCGCATTGAGCTCGTCTTCATCCATCCCCAAGTCCTCGAAAACGCAGGCCACGAGGACGGCACTCGCAGCCGTCGCCCTCTCCACTTCGGGCAGCTCTGTGAGCGCCTCTTCAATGGCTGCAAAGTCGTGCATTCGTTGCAGCGTAGCCGCCCTCTGTCAGCGAAGCCCAAGCGCCGTTCGCAACGCGCGCGTCTGACGTCGAGCGACGGCGAGCGTCGTGCCGCCTGCGTCGGACAGCCGGGCCTGGACTCGGCCCTCACCGACAGGCTCGAGCGCCGCAACCTGCGCGAGATTGACGATCTGCGAACGATGAATCCGCAGAAAGGTGGACGGCAGCTGGTCTTCGAGCGCTCGCAGCGAACGCGTGCAGGCCATGCGGCGCCCATCGGTCAGTGCAAGCGTGGAGTGGTCCCGGTCGGCCTCGGCGTACGCAATCTCGGCCGGGTCGATTAGCAGCGTCTCGCCATCTGCACCCGCGACAGGAATCCGCAGCTCGCCGGCTTCGCCCGGCGCCGACCCCGCTCGAATGGCCGCCACGCGCCGCACGGCAGTGACGAGCCGGTCCTGCCGCACCGGCTTGAGGAGATAGTCGACCGCCTCGACCGAGAAGGCCTGGATCGCGCGGTCGTCGTGCGCCGTCACAAACACGACCGTCGGTCGGTTCGGCAGCGCCGCGAGCTTCTTCGCGGTCTCGATGCCACCCGCGCCACCCGGCATCGAGATATCGAGAAAGACGACGTCGTAGGCCATGCGCTCGGCCAGCACCAACGCCTCGCGTGCGCTCGCAGCCTCACCGGCGACCTCGACTCCATCGATGCCACCCAGCAGGTGGCGCAACTCCGAGCGCGCGGGCGTCTCGTCGTCGACGATCAAGGCAAGCAGGGTCATGCCGCGTCCTGTTCGGCCTGCGGACGCTCGATCGGCACGAGCACGCTGACGTGCGTGCCAAAGAGCGGCGAGCTCGCAATCCGCAGCCGCCCCAATTCGCCGTAGTAGGCCTGAATCCGGCGGTGCACCGAGGCCAGCCCGAGGCCCGCTCCACCCGAGCCATAGCCCGGCTCGAGCACGTGCTCGGCGTCGGCACGCGAGATACCGCGGCCGTTGTCGCGAACGATGACGCGCAGCCGACCAAAGCGCACATCGGCCCGCACAACCACGCGCAGGGGCTGGTCGGTCTTGCCGTGCTTGATCGCGTTCTCGACGAGCGGCTGCACGATGAACGGTGGCACCATCACGTCGTTGGCGGCAGCGCTGATGCGTCGCTCGATCACGAGGTCACTGCCAAAGCGCGCCTGCTCGAGCTCGAGGTAGGCCTCGACGTGCTCCATCTCCTCGGCAAATGTCACAAACGTCGACGGCGATCGGAGTGTGGCGCGGCAGTACTCGGCGAAGGTCGTCACGAGACGCCGCGCATCGTCGGGCTGCGTGCGAATGAACGCCGCGATCGTGTTGAGCGCATTGAAGAGAAAGTGCGGCTCGATCTGTGCCTGAATGGCGGCCAGTTCGGCGGACGCGCTGGCACGAGCATGGACCTCCAGCTCGCCCGCTTCGAGCGCCGTCGAGACGAGGCCACACAGCGACTCGACCACCGCGCGCTCGCGATCCGAGACCGACAGCGCACCCTCGAAGAAGGCGATCAGCGAACCAACAACGCGGCCACGCACCACGAGCGGGCCGACCACCGCCGAGCGCAATGGACACTGCGAGTCGCAGCCGTGCTGCCAACCAACGGGCAATCGCGCCACACGCGCCTCGGCCATTGCCTGCACCGCACCAGGAGGAGCCGCCGTGCCAGCGCCATGATGGTCGGCCGCAAGTCCGACGTGAGCAAGAACATGCTGTCGATCGGAGATCGCCACCGCGGCGTACCCCAACCGCTCCTGTGCCTCAGTCGCCAAGAGCAGCGCCGCTGCCGGCGAAAGGCCGTCGTGCAAGACCGGCGTGGTGATCGCCACGACCTCGAGGATCGCACCCGCAGGGCCCGTCCCAAAAACATCGGTCGGACGCACGGCCGTGCGAATCAGATTGAGCGCCAGCACCATCAAGAAGGTGGTAATGGCGATGACGGGCACGATCGCGATCGCCCGCACATCCCAACGGGAAAAGCCCTCAAGCGCAAGACCGACAATGCCGGCCTGCAAGAGTCCGAGTGCAGCCGCCGCCAGCATCGGTCCGCGGATGTCCGCCCAGTGCCGCCGGCTCGCCCGCGCCGACGCGCCACGACGACTCGAAACCCACGTAAAAGCCGCCTCTCGGCGCGTTTCGTCTTGCTCAGGAATGCTCACGTAGGTTGATGCTAGCCGGGTGCAAGTGGGATCGCAGTCAGAAACAGAGACGACCGGTATCATGGGTTGCCGGTACCAATGGCCAACTCGATCCCCGTCCGCGACCGTCCCCGCCCAACTCCACGCAAGCGGAGGCCGCCCCGTAATCATGCGCGCCGA
>Ga0114977_10001712_pt1 | contig 14419 bp, 12 predicted proteins | sample S_130805_MF_Meta_FD_87026 | JGI IMG/M metagenome (GOLD analysis project Ga0114977, IMG submission 87026) | Freshwater microbial communities from Lake Simoncouche, Canada to study carbon cycling - S_130805_MF_MetaG | ecosystem: Environmental > Aquatic > Freshwater > Lake | place: Lake...
CAAGGAGTCGTTGTCCGCTGGTGACAACGCGGGAGGTTGCTGGGAGTGCAGGTGAAGCGATTTCGATCCATTCTCCGGACTGATCGCCGAGAGTGACTCGAATTTCGCGAGCGGAGTCTGCGTCGGCTAGGAAGATCTTGTTGATACCGGCTGAGGAATAGAGTCCTGCGAGTGGGATTGTGATTGCGTTGTCGCTGCGACCGATGAGGATCTTGGCTTTGGCAAAGCTTCCAGGTTTGCTTTTGCCGTCTTCATTGGGGACTTCTACTTCGACGATAAAGGTTCGTGTAGCGCGGTCGATTGCGGGGCTGATCTTCGCGACGCGTCCCCATTGGAATTCAGAGGAAGCCGAGGTGGTGATTTGAACTCTTTGATCGATCGCGAGAGAAGAGGCGTGAACTTCTGGGATCGACAAGCGAAGTTTTAGTGTTCGGCCGAGGACGATGCGAAAGACGACGGAGCTGGGTCGAACGTGGGTGCCTTCGGAGACCATGCGTTCGGAAACAGTGTAGAGTGCCGGCATGTCGCTTTCGGTAAGAGTTGGATTCGGGACGCAGATTTGGCAATCCTTCAAGCGTTGCATGGCGATGGCTAGGTCAGCAGCTTTCAGTCGTGCGTTTGCTGCGGCGGAGTTTGCGAGTAGGAGTTGGTTCTTCCATTCGGATTCCGCGATTCGCGTTTCCGACTTGGCTTGCTCGAGATCATCGGCGCTGATCGATCGGGTTAATTCCAAAGGAAGCATCCGTTCGAGTCGAGAGCGAGCTAGGTCTAATCGAAGCTTGGCGGAGACTACCATCGGTAGTTGGTTGCGATCGTAGGATTCATCGGGAACGGAAGCGAATCCCCATTTTGAAAGCTCGGCTTGAAGGCTGCGCTGTGCTTGATCGAGCGCGAGGCTTGCGTCGGTCGAATCGAGTTCGAGGAGAACGTCGCCTGGTTTGACGACGCTTGATAGGTCGTAGTGGATTTTCGCGACGGTGCCATCTAGTTTCGAGCTGATCTCAACTTCTTCAAAACCGTAGAGGGTACCGACAGCTTCGACGGTTCGATCCAGGGTACGAGTGGTTACTGGTTCGGTGGTAACGACGATCGCGTCACCGGGAGTGTGATGGTGGTTTGATTTGGCGATGGACAGTCGTTCTTCCGCGTGGTGGGAAGCGGGGAGCAGGAACCGTCCGGCGAGGAAGCTCAGCAGGCAACCTGCGATCCAGAGCCAGGGTTTCCAAGATTGCCGTGGCTCGGGTTGTAAGGGGACCGGAAGTGGGTCGGATTTAGGGATGTGAGAGTTGTTCATCGGAGGAGTAAGTCATGCAGTCCTTACATAGAACAAGTCTATGTTGAGGGAGAAGTTTGGTATTTGGACGTGTTCTAGGATAGATCATAAGGAACATATCCCGGTAGACCAACTGATCGCGAGTTCTGGTTAGGAGTAAGTTCCGTTTATGGAGGGTATTTCGCTGTAGCGTGGGGTTGAACGGTGCGAAAAGTGTCCAAGAGGGACAGAAAAGGGAGGAAAGTAACTCAGGAAACGTGTTGGGGTGCTAGCCGAAGTCCCCTTGGAGCGATTATCTTTTCGAAGGGCGTCACTGCCACACATCCTCTATCTGCATTTCAGCCTTTTCCTTTAATCCAGACTTTTCTCCGTTTCTGGCAAGGATTCCGCATGATTCTTACGGGTGAAGAGATCCGATCTCGATTGGGGTCGGACATTTGCATTACGCCGTTCAAGGACGAGCACTGCAATCCCAACAGCGTCGACTTGACGTTGCACAATGAATTGCTGGTCTACGAAGAGGTGGTGCTCGATGTCAAAGAGCCGAATCGCTTCCGTCGCCTGATGATTCCAGAAGAAGGTTTGATACTGAGTCCAGGTCAGGTTTATTTGGCCAGGACGGTCGAGTACACCGAGACGAAGCGTTTGGTACCGATGATTGAGGGGCGGTCTTCGTTATCGCGATTGGGGTTATTTGTGCATGGGTCAGGCGGGTTTGGGAACATAGGTTTCCAAGGGCACTGGACCATTGAGTTGTTTACCGTTCAGCCGATACGGATATATGCAGGGATTCGCATCTGCCAGATCGCTTATCATGAGATTGTCGGGGAGATTGGCGAGTTTTGCAGTTCGAAGTATCAGAACAACCACGAGATTCAGCCGAGCATGATGTTCAAAGAGTTTTCGGCGAAGCGGGAGTATGAGCAGTTGCAGTTGGATTTCGATTCGTTGGCAGCGAGTTGTGTAGATCAGTGTGCCCGAGGCGAGGTGGGCAACACAGTTAGATCGTGCTAGCGGATTGCTGGTAAGCAAGACAGACCATTTAAGCGAGCATCTCCTCATATCCCACCGTCTGGCGACGAGTGGCTACGTGGGCTGCTCAATACCCGCTGCTCCCCCTCGCCCGCTGGGCCGGGCGTCCCCCACGCGCGCGCTTCTCCCCCTCGCCCGCTGGCGGGAGAGGGGGCCGGGGGGTGAGGGTGGTGACCGCGCAAACTCAAGCGCAGAAATAACTTACGCCACCCCAATCCCGTCCCAATAGCAGCCGTTGCGCGGTCTTTCCCCTCACCCCCGGCCCCTCTCCCCGACCCGGGGCGAGGGGAGCAAAACGGTTAGACCTCACGCGCAGTTACCAGGTGAAAATAGCGCAGATCGCCCGCTGGGCAGCCGCGCACCGCTCGCCCGGGACACAGTCCCAGGCTACGCGGGAGAGGGGAGCAAAACAGTTAGAACTCGCGCATAGTTACCCGGTGAAAATAGCGCAGATCGCCCGCGCGCAGCCGCGCGCCGAGGATCCCCACCGTCTGGCGACGAGTGGCTGCGAGTGGCAATCGCTGGTGGATTATTAAGATGGGGGATAGGGAGGTTGACAGGTTCGCCTATACTGTGGGTGGGGGGGCAAGCCTCTCTAGTGGCTCGTCGTTCATAAGTAACATCGATTGAAGTAAGGACGGAAGAAGAATCCATGCCAGTGATGCAGCAAGCGGAGATTGAGTCGGTAATTCCGCATCGAAAGCCGATGTTGTTGGTCGACCAGGTGCTTGAACAAAACGAAAAGCATATTCATTGTCGCAAGACTTTTCAAGCTGATGAGTTTTTTCTGCAGGGGCATTTTCCGGATTTTCCGCTCGTGCCAGGAGTGATCTTGTGCGAATGTTGCCTTCAAAGTGGAGCGATTTTGTTGGCAAAGGTCACACCGGCTCAGGGGGTAGTCCCTGTAGCAACGCGGATCGACGGGGCTAAATTCAAGCGAATGGTTCGCCCTGGAGAGACAGTCGATATCCACGTGACGCTTAACGAAGTCGTCTCTACGGCTTACTTTATGACGGGAAAAGTCACGGTCGATGGCCAGTTGGCAGCGCGACTGGATTTCGCTTGTAGCGTAGCGAAGCCCGAATAAGCACGAGTTGAAAAATAAGCACGATAAGCACGAGTAAGCCCACGCGAGCGTGGATTAGGTTGTGTAATTTCACAATGTGAATGGAAAGCTGAAGCATCGATGGGGCGAGAGATACGATTGATCAGCGTGGACAAACCGGACACGCCGCCACTTGCGATGCCTGAGCGGTTTCGTTTAGAGATCGTGTATTTCATGACTCCAGGGGATGCCAAGGGCGCACCGGTGTTGGGTTCGAATGAGTATTGGATTGAACCGCAAAACGTCGAACAGTGGCTCGAAGAGGGTTGTTTTTCGGTGGTCTCGCCATTGGATGCCGAGTCGGTCGCGGAGATTGAATTGACCGAAGAGCACGAACGGTGGCTTGAGTGGCTCAAAAAGTATGGCGTTAGCCATGTAAGGTTGTTGCGAGAGGAGTCTTAAGAGTGGCCAACCGCGTGCAGATGGTCGTTGCCATGGCTCGCAACGGGGTGATCGGTATTGAAGACCGACTGCCGTGGCAGCTGCGTGCGGATCTGATGCGGTTCAAGCGGTTGACGATGGGTCACTGTTTGTTCATGGGGCGTAAGACGTTCGAGTCGATCGGTAAGCCGTTGCCCGGGAGAGAGACGATTGTGCTGACTAGGCAAGCCGCGCGGTTTCGCCGGGCGGATGCTGTTCCGGGCTTGCGGTATGTCGAGTCACTTGAGGAGGGATTAGAGGGGCTCGCTCCAGAAAAGATTCTATTTGTGGTCGGTGGAGCGGAGATTTATCGGCAGTTCTTTCACTGCGTGTCGGAAGTTCATTTAACCCGTGTTTTGGCTGATGTTTCTGGGGATGCCCGGCTTGATCCGCTACCTCTCGAATCGTTTGAATTGGTGGAACTTGAGTCATTTCCAGCCGATTTGCAGAATCAGTGGCCGAGCCGGTACGAGCGGTGGGTGCGAGTGGACGATTCGAACGTGTTTTCCACCAGCTTCGGGAACATCGTTTGTTCATAAAGCGGTTTTCTAGTCGTCGATTTCCATTGGTCTTTACCGCATCTTCACAGTTCTCCTCCCGGTTTCTAAACGAACTTGGAAGGAAATGTTTGACTCGATTGCTAGCAAACCTAAAATCCGTCCCCGCTCTTGAGGCAACGCTTTGAGGGCAGGGTCGGGAAGGTACCCGGCCTATTGGAAAAGGATCGTTCGAGTCGCATGGCTTGGAGTTTGCGATGCGGAAAGCACAAGATGTCGCTGTGGTAAAGGAGCGGGAGACCGAGGCAGAAAGCCGGGTGGTCTCTCGCGTGTCGGCTGCATTACGGCAGCGGCTTGGCAAGGAAAGGATGAGTTTGTGGTTTGGTCCTTCGGTTCAATGGTCGGTTGTCGAGGGGCAGAAGGTTCGCTTGGGGGTCCTCTCAACCTTCTTTGCCGATTGTATTCAAAGAATGTTTCGGAACGACTTGCAGGTCGCTGTCGCTGAGTCGGTTGGTGAGGGTTGGGGGTTTGAAGTTGTGGTCGGCGAGGCGAAATCCCTTGCGAAATCTTCGGGATCAGCTCCACCTGAGCCCCAAATGATTTACGATAACAAAGGTGTGAATTCTGCTTCGGCTGCAGGTCCTAATCCTTGCAGTAATCCTTCAACGATCCCTTGTGCTGTAACCGTGGTTCCTCTTCCGAAAACTCCGATGACGCAACCTGCCCTGGAGGAAACTTCAGAGGTGGCTAATCGCATTGAGGAGAGTATTCGCAAGGAGTCTGAGGTGCTAGTCGATGCTGCATCGGCTCAAGGCCCGTCGTTGCGATTGGTACGGGTTGATTCAGAACGGGCTCATTCAGAGCGGCGCGAGCAAGAGATGGGCCAAGCCCCGAAGCAGGCTTCGTTGCTCGATGTAGAGGATCGAGAGATTGCACGGCTGGTAGCTTTGCGTCGCACGCAAGAGCGGCGGTGGGAAGACTGGATTGTCGGCAGTCACAATCGATTCGCGACCACCGGTGCGGAGATGGTGGTCGAGAAACCGGGTCGGATCAGTCCTTTGCTCATCCATGGTCCACATGGTGTGGGTAAGTCTCACTTAGCTATCGGGCTTGCACATCGACTCAAATCCACATATCGCTATCGTCGCGTTGTTTGTTTGACGGGTGAGCAGTTCACGACCGAGTACACCGAGAGCGCAAGGACGGGTGGTTTTGCGAGTTTCAGGAAGAAGTATCGCGATGTTGAAGTCTTAGTGATCGATGACGTGCAGTTCTTGTTGGGCAAGACGGGAACATTGATCGAGTTGCGCAATACCATCGATATGTTGATGCGCGATCAGCGTCAGGTCATTCTGGTCGCAGACCGTGGGCTTCACGAACTAGCCGGCATGGGGACCGATTTATTCGCGAGGTTATCAGGCGGTATGGCTTGTGCCATCGATCCGATGGATATCGCCACCCGCCGTCAATTGCTTGGGCGACTGTGCCAGCAGCAAGGTGCCTTGGTGGGGGACGAAGTTCTCGATTGGGTCTCGGAGCATTGCGGCAGTGATGCGAGGGTATTGCAAGGGATCGTTCATCGGTTGGCGGCTCAACAGCGGATTGTCGGCGGAGCTTTGTCACCTGACGACGCAGTGCGAGCCATCAGCGACATCGTGCGTGCAAATCAGCCCATCGTTCGATTGCGGGATATCGAAAAGGTAGTTTGCGAAGCTTTTGGTCTTCAAGAAGACGTGCTTCGGGCGAAGTCGAAGTGTCAGTCGTTCAGTCAGCCTCGTATGTTGGCGATGTTTTTAGCGCGGAAGTATACCCGGACAGCTCTCTCGGAGATCGGGGCTTACTTCGGCAATCGGCAACACTCGACGGTTATATCGGCTCAAAAGAAAGTAGAGACTTGGCTCGATGCGAACGAAGTCTTACAAATGGGGCGTTCTCATGTGCCCGTTCAAGAGATCTTGCGATCTCTCGAAGTAACCTTGCAAGTTGGATAGGGCTCACTGGCCGAGTTTTTCATCGCCGTGTTGGTCTAACGGGTAAGCTTGGATCGTGGGGAACCGACTGCGTTCTTTTCGTATTTCCCAAAGCCGCCGATATCCTCGGCTTACGAGTGAGATTCGAAGCTCGACGTAGCGAGGGTCGAGGTCTACGATACGAAACCCTTCAGGGGCTTGAACAGCCTTTGAGAAGCGTTCGTCATCGATGAATTGCGAGAGGGTGGGATTGCAAGCCAGGTGGCATTCAGGGCTCAGGTGAAGCAGTTCTGCGTCGATCTCGCCGATGATGAACCGTAAATACAGTTCGCTGTCGATCATTTGATCGACTTCTTTTCCGCAGACTCTGCAAAGGTACCCTTGGTCGCATTTTGCCATGGGCGTTAGAGACCTAGCACATCGGCCATCGAGTAAAGCTTCGGTGGCTTGCCCACGAGAAATTTAGCTGCTGCGATTGCGCCGGTGGCGTAGCTGTCGCGGCTTGAAGCTGCCACGCGGATTTCGATCAGTTCCCCCATCATTCCGAAGACGATTGTGTGTTGGCCTACGTCATCTCCAACGCGAACTGCGTGGTAACCGATTTCGTTGTGGGGCCGTTTTCCAACCATTCCTTCTCTGCCGTGTACATGGCGAGAGATTCCCATTTCTTTAGCGATGATTTGTCCGAGTTTTACCGCTGTGCCGCTTGGGCTGTCTTCTTTATAACGATGGTGCCGTTCGATGATTTCCACATCGGCTCCACCGGGTACGTCGCGCAAGGCTCTGGCGGCTTGCTCGACGAGTTTCATCCCGATGTTCACCGCAGCGCTGGTGTTAGGAGCCAAGCAGACTGGGATCTGTTCAGCAGCTTTGGAGATGGTTTCGATTTGGTTAGGGCCAAGTCCGGTAGTGGCAATGACGATCGGCTTTTTGTGCTCGACGCAGGTTCGAAGGGCTTCGATGCATCCTTCTGGGCTCGAAAAATCGATCACCGCATCGAACTTGGAAGGCCAACGGTGATCGATCGGAAGGTTGATCGGAGTCGCACCCGCGAAGGAGCCGGCATCTTGCCCGAGGGCCGAGGAGTTCGGACGGACCAGAGCACCGACGATGCGGACTTGTGGGTCAGCGCTTCCCAGGGCGATGAGTCGTTTGCCGTTGCGGCCTGAGGCACCGTGAATAACGAGATCAAGGGGAGCGTTCATGCTTGGAATCCGATCGAACAATTGGAGTGTGATAGAGCGTGGGCTGTTATCTAATCCGAAGCGAGTAAGTCTCGCAAGGCCTGAAGGACATCCGCATCGTGTCCGTCGACACTGACCTTCTTCCACACTTTGACAATCTTGCCTTGGGCATCGATCAAATAAGTGCTGCGCTGGACTCCCATCGACTTCTTGCCGTACATGTTCTTTTCTCGCCAAGCTCCAAACTTTTCTGCGATCTCGTGGGATTCGTCGGCGAGCAGAGGGAAGTTCAGAGTGTACTTATCGCGAAATTTCGCATGCGAGGCGCTTGAATCGGGGCTGACCCCGACGACCACGGCTCCGAGCTTTTTCAGCTCGTCCGAAGCATCACGAAATGCGCAAGCTTCTTTCGTGCAGCCGGGCGTGTCATCTTTGGGGTAGAAATACAGTACCACCGGCGAGCCTTTCCAATCGGAGAGTTTGACTTTTTTGCCATCGGCATCGGTGGTGGAGAAAGCCGGGGCTTTGGTGCCTACTTCTAACCAATCTGACATGATTTGTGTCTTTCGATACAGCAATTAGAAATGAATGGGTAGCAAACGTTATGTGAAAACGTAATGAGTTATTTGTGACTGAGACGTCGATGTTGGGCCCAGTGGATGGCCCCCAGTGGATGGCCCCCAGTGGATGGCCCCTTGGGCGGTCCAGGGCCATCCCGGAGACGCAGACAAGGCCTTCAAAGTGATTCTTTGACACGATCGATTCTCAGACAAAGTGATCATAGGTATCTGGGAAGCGTTCCGAGGGGGGGCCCGGAAGGGCATCTTAGAAGTTCGGATCGTTCGAATTGTTCCATCCCCCTTTTGGGGCGTTTTGCGGTGGTTTCTTTCTTTGGATAAGATTTAACGGGGGGATTCCCCCCTGAAATTTAACGAATTCTTTGTTTGGACACCTAGATTTTGGTTGCGGGATGGTTTTTCGAATCGCTAAACTCACAGCTTCTATTCTTCGTCTATTCTTCCTTCTTCTTTTTTCCTATTCAGGGAGATCGCCAATGCGTTTATTCATTGAGTCGATTCCGAACGTTGACATCCTGAATTCACGTCAAGTCAGCTCACGACGCAATCGCGTGGGGTTTACTTTGGTGGAATTGTTGGTTGTTATTGCCATCATCGGGGTCTTGGTTGGTTTGTTGTTGCCAGCGGTACAGGCGGCCAGAGAAGCCGCTCGGCGGATGGATTGCCAGAACCGAATGCGTCAGATCGTATTGGCTGGTCACAACTATGAGTCGGCTTACAAGCGATTCCCTGGGTATGCAGGTGAGTTCGCTCCATTGGCTGTCGACATGGGGAATACCACTGCTCGTCTGGACATGCGCGGGGTTCCGTGGATGGTACAAATTTTGCCATTTATGGAGCAGAATCAGTTGTTTACCAATTTGGTACGCATTCAAGATACGATTCCTGGGGCAACTCCTGTCAGTCCTGCAGATTATCCCAACATCGAAGCTGTGGTATCGTCGTACTATTGTCCTAGCCGTCGGGATGCGAAGTCGTATCCGCTTGTTGCACCATTCACCGACAAGTTTGGTCCTTACGGTGCTCGTACCGACTACGCGATGAGTGGTGGAGCGGCGCTTAGTACCGATATCCACAACGCTACGATTCACATGGAGCATCCGGGAGTTTGGGCTGTTGGCCACAAGACCGCGATGAAGGAGATTACTGATGGCACGAGCAATACGCTGTACCTCGGTGAGAAGGCGATGAGCTCGATCCGTTACAAGACGGGAACCGATTACGGGGATCGTACTCCGATCGCTGGCTTCCCTGAGTATTACGGTGCTTCGAACTCCTACGTTCGCTATGTTGCTCGCGGGACCGAATCAGACAAAGCCGATAGCTGCTTGGCTTGTCACGATTTCGGTAGTACCCACGTTCCTGGTTGGAATGCGGTGATGACCGACGGATCGGTTCGAACGGTTCCTTATACCGCTGATATGCGAATTCTCAAATCGATCGCATCGGTTGCAGGTGCGGAGATTGAGCGACTTGAAGAGTAAATTCTCTCCTGCTCTATCAAACAACCAAACAACGAGAAAGGTCGCGGGTCAGAGCCTGCGACCTTTTTCGTTTGTGGTGTTGGATCAATTACCAAGCCGACATACGTAGTGCAAGAGGATAGCGGCCGCGACGCTAACGTTCAGCGAGTCGGTTCCGAGATCCATTTCGATCCGGATCCCGCGACTTGTCGCTTCGATGACATCATCGGGAAGTCCGTTGCCTTCGTTTCCTAGGACGACCAGGGTTGCATTTTGGCGTTTCCACGAAGCGATCTCCAAGCTTTTCGGTGCCAAGCATGCAGCAAGGGTGTCGACTCCCATAGAGTTTGCTTGAGCAAGCGAACCGCATGGGTCGCTGGTTTCGAAGAATCGCAGTTTAAATGCATTGCCCATCGAAACCCTAAGTACGCGTCTTGCGAACGGGTCGACACATTCGGGCCCCAGGATGATATCTTGGATTCCAAGGGCCGCGCAAGTTCGCAAGATCGAACCCATGTTTTCGGGGTCTTGGACACCGACGAACATCACGCCGGTCCAGTCTCGCTGCATGGACTGAGGGTTCCAAAGTTGCATCGTCGGGCGCAAGCCGCATGCGAGGAAGCCTCGGTGGAATTGGAAACCGATTAGTTCAGCGACAGCATCGTGTTCGACGACGTAGACCGGAACGTCTTTGGGAAGCCAAACGAGTCCCTCTTCGAGACGTTTTGCATCGACGAGGATCGAGTCGATTTGAAGGTCGCTTGCGAGTAAGCGTTGGACCAGTGGGCGGCTTTCGGCGATAAAGCGACCGCTGAAGCGTGTGAGGTTGGTCGTGCGAAGATGCCGGTAAGGCTCGAGTCGTGGGTCGTCGATGTTTTCAACAAATTGAAGATTCATGCGAGTCTTTGGCGAAGGCCTCAAGGGTGGGGCAAGCTAAGCTTACAACGGCTATGTTACTTGGGGCGCTGAACCGTGAGTTTCTTTGAAGCTACTCCCCAGGAGTCTTGTCCGTAGACATAAGTGCTCAATACATACCGGCCGCGAGCCTCGGCGCGGATTGGGATATCGATCGAAAATTCGCCGGCTTTTACGGCGATTTCGGTTCGCTCGACGACGAGTTGGTTCGACGTCGCATACGTCTGGTTCATCTGTTGTCGCTCTTGGTCGGTTCCGCGATATGAAGCCAAGGCAGCTACGCCATCGGGAAGTCTATCTCGGACCAACGCAAGTTCAACGATGAGCTTACCGTCGATCGGGCTTGAACCAGAAACCTTCAGTGATTCCCCTGCGATGATTTTTTCTTGGACGTTTAGTTCCATAGGTTGAGGGTAAGCGATTTTCAGAAGTGGGTCACCGAGGAGATTCATCAATCGAACGTGTTCGCGGCGTTCGAGGGTCAGGTCATGATTGCTTGGGTTCAGAGCGTTTGCCATCTCTGTGACGATCTTGCGATAGCGTTGGCGAATATCGACAATCTGTGGGTCTTGTGCAGAAGTAGCTGACGCTAAAGCGCTAACTGCGGTTGAAGGACTGGCCTGAGTTGAAGGACTGGCCAGAGTTTGGGTATCCGGATTCGATTCGTCATCGATCCAAATTCTTCGTTTGGCTTGCAAGACGACTTCGCCGAGCGTTGGCAAGCGATCTCGGAAGCAACCATTGATCATTTCGCTTGCAAGCTGGCTTAGTCCGTAGGGCATAGTGACTCTCGAGCCGGCGATTACGGCGATGGGTCCATTGGGTTGAGCGAGAAGGTGTTCCGAGAAGGAATCGACGCGGGCGTCGAAAGCGCCGGTGAAGCAGGCGAGCATTAAAGCGATCGGAGGGCGTCGCGAGCAGTTGAATTTCGCAGTGTCGCTAGGAAGCCCGATCGGAAGCCATTCCTGGCCGACTTGGAATCGATCGAGTTCTACGACGTTACCGTGTCCGATGTATACCCAGAACAGTCCACCTTGCTCGTTGATTCGATCGATGTAGACATCTCGTAAGGCGAGCGGGTCGGGGCAATAGGTGCTTGTGCAACTTGCCACGGTCACGTTTAGATGGTAGTGCTGCGGTATGCCTTCGCTAAGGAATCGTCGCGTGACGGTTTCGATAGCCGCGTCTGCGAGGAATCCGAACCCGCCCACCCCGGCCGTAACATGGACCGTATCGTTCCAAGGGCCGGGCCCGATCGCTTCGTATTCGATACTTCTTCCGAGCATACGTTGGAGTTCTTCGGGGGACTTCGCAGGGATGCGTCCGACTGCGATATCCGGGCATCCGTCTGCATCGAGATCGCCATATAAAGCATCGGTGCAAAGCTCGTCGGTGGTCATTTCGCCGAGACGGATCGCCGTGTTGAGAACGACCCCTGGAGTGAGAATCTCGAAACGTTTGGGTGAGACTTCTATGGCAACATCGCTGCACAGAAGTATTGCTGCGGGTGGAGATTGAAGTCCTTTTGCGACGCGTAAGATTTCGGACTGCAGTTCAGCAGCCCGAGGTTTGGAATCGATCTCGACAAACGTGTATTCGCTGGATCGATAATCTTTCCAAGCATTCAGGGCGGTTTCCCAGCCTGATGGTCGTACGAGTAGGACTGGGCGTTTGGAGTTCCCCGGTTTGCCGGCTTGAGGGTGCTCGCCGTGAGCCAGGTGTGCATTGATCAGCAAGGCCGCGAGGATAACGCAAAAAACCGATGCAAGTTTTCGCAGAGCGGTTTTTGGCGAGAGCATCTCGAGCGGACCTGTGGATTAGCGAACTTTGGTATCGAAGCGAACGAAGCCACCTTCTCCGGGTTTAACTTCTTGATCGATTTCCCATCGCAAGACGGCTGAGCCAACATCGTTGGGGGTAGTCGAAAAGCGAGCAGGTAGGCTCGATTGTTGGGTGGCGTCGATGTATTCGAGTCGAGGTGCGAGGGAATCGGTGATGACAAGTTTGGAGACAGGTTGCTCTCCAATATTATCATATCGGATGGTGAAGGAAACCGTATCTCCAGGGTTTGCGACTTGTTCGGAAGCCACTTTACAAATACGCACTCGAGCTCCCTTGAGTTCGTAAAGTGTGTATTCGCGAGGTTGCTTCAAATCGACGATCTCGGCAGCTTCTTGTCCATCGATGAGGACTTGCAACGCATCGACGTTAGCCCAGATGCGTGCGGCAGCCGAAGCGATCGCTAGCTTGGCTGGATCGGTGGTTTTGATATTGCCATTTCGGATGATATCGAGATCTTCGTAAGGTTTGAACGCATCGGAGATGACGGCCATCGGCAGAACGAGTTCCGATGGGAGTGGACGCTGACGGTCTCTGAAAGCTTCGACGACTCTGACCGCATCTTTGCTGTTGGCTTTCACAGGCACCATGACTTGGATCGGTGGGAGTTTCTCTTTGATCAAACCAGGCCCGGTTGGAAGGTCAGCGGTCTGGGGTCGCAACGCCAGATCGGATTGGACAGTAGCTGTTCGCTTGCGAACCGATCCGAAGCGAGGGGAGTAAATGGCAACACGGCAGCCCGCTTGGACTTCCGTTACCCCACCTTTCGTTGTGTACTGGATGACTGTGTCTTCTGGGTCGAGTCCTGTTTGCGAGAGGTCTTCTCGCAATCTTACGGGTGGGTCGTGGTCGCCACCATCGAAGATGTATTCTTGGGGATCGACGCAACGAGCTTGCGGTTCACACTCCGGTCCACAAGCTTGTTCAGGGCAAGGGCCATCGTGGGGTGTTGGGCAGCCGGACTTGCAAGCCAGCAATCCGAATCTATTTGGAAAAAGTGGACGGTAAGCTTGGCCGCGATTGCAGCAACTGCAGGAAGCTTCGTGCTGGCCAGCTTGTTGCACTGCACCCCTTTGATGCATGGCTCCGGCTGGTTGAATCACGCCGGCTTGCATGTTTGAGTTGTACTGCACACCTGAGTTGTACTGTATGTTTGAGTCGTACTGGACACCTGAGTTGTACTGGACAATCGGTGCTTCGTTCATCGAAGCCGGGGCGGCTTGAGAGTACGAAGCCAGTGCGTGTGTTGGTGCATTAGCAGGCCGATTGGCCTGGGATAGATCACTGGGTGAATTTTGGCCGGGTGAATTTTGGCTGGCAGTCGCTTCGTTGGCCGAGGGCTGACCTGCTGTGAGTTTGCTGGATGATAGTTTCGAATTGTACGGAGCACCCTTTGAAAGCGCGCCGCTTCGCATGAAGCAACCGCTGCATGTGACGATGAGCAGTGCGGCGCAGCAGCCAGCAAGGCTTTTCTGGGAGGATCCCCAAACCTTGGTCGATGGGATGAGGCTCAGTAGCTTCAGGTGCGTCGGTTGCTTGTTATGCATAGTGAGGATTGTTCCTAACGCTGATCACTGATGGAACCGGAGTTTGTCAAGCCAACGCTGGGTTGATTTGGGAGAGGTTGATTCGAGAGAGGTTGATTCGAGAGAGGTTGATTCGAGAGAGGTTGATTCGAGAGAGGTTGATTGAGGGCGGGTTCTCTCGGAATGGGTTGTTCTGGGTATTCGATAATTGGCCAGCGACCTTCGTCGATCAGCATTTGCTTCGTTGGAATCGGTTTGAGGGTTGTCCAAGGAGGGCATCCGTAGAGGAATTCGAGCCAGTCTTGGCCTTCGGTGACATTTGGGACGCGAGAGCCCATTCGCAAGATAGCGACAGGGCGACCGAGTTGGTCGGCAGTTCTAAGGGCATTTTGTTGTGCTGAGACATCCAGTACGCGTTGAGGTTTATTGGATGTGTCGACCGGCTCGGCGACTTGTGAGTCTTCGAGATAGATCACTCGCATTACCATTTCCCCTTTGGCTGCGTCGGCGATATCCATTTCATCGATTTCGATGGGGATTGGAAATCGGTGTTCGCGTTCGGCGGGTGGACAAGTTTTGTCGATGATTTCGATAGTTGGGAAAAGCTCCAAGTCGGG
>Ga0114977_10001713_pt1 | contig 14418 bp, 8 predicted proteins | sample S_130805_MF_Meta_FD_87026 | JGI IMG/M metagenome (GOLD analysis project Ga0114977, IMG submission 87026) | Freshwater microbial communities from Lake Simoncouche, Canada to study carbon cycling - S_130805_MF_MetaG | ecosystem: Environmental > Aquatic > Freshwater > Lake | place: Lake...
ATGATCACCGCGCACGCGTGCACACCGGCGTTGCGGACCAGGCCCTCGAGTCCGCGCGCGGTCTCGTAGATGGTCCGGACATCCGGGTCGGTGTCGATCAAACCCCGCACCTCGGCGGCCTCTTTGTACCGTTCATGGGTGGGGTCGGTGATTCCGGACAGCGGGATGTCCTTGGCCATGACGGCCGGCGGCAGTGCCTTGGTGATCCGGTCGGCGATCGCGAAACCTGGCTGCCCGTAGTGGATCCGGGCAGAGTCCTTGAGCGCAGCCTTGGTCTTGATGGTGCCGAACGTGATCACCTGCGCGACGCGGTCGGTCCCCCACCTCTCGGCCGCGTAGCGCACCATCTCACCGCGCCGACGGTCATCGAAGTCGATATCGATATCGGGCATCGACGCGCGCTCGGGATTGAGGAACCGCTCGAACAGCAGGCCATGCTCGATGGGATCGATATCGGTGATCCGCAGCGCATAGGCCACCAGGGACCCGGCGGCCGATCCCCGGCCCGGGCCAACCCGGATGTTGACCGACCGGGCGTAGTTGATCAGGTCCGACACGATCAGGAAGTACGACGGGTATCCCTTATCGCAGATCACGTTGATCTCATACGCGGCGCGCTCGGCATACTCGGCGGGCACGCCGGCCGGAAAGCGGCCACCCAGTCCGGCATCGACCTCGTGCCGCAGCCAGCTCGCCTGGTCGTGTCCATCGGGCACCGGGAACACCGGCATCCGGTCTCGCGGCGCCCATACGTCTGCGTAGGACTGCACCCGTTCGGCGATCAGCAGCGTGGAGTCACAGGCCTCGGGAATCTCGGCGTCCCAGAGGGCACGCATCTCGGTTGCCGACTTCAGGTAGTAGCCGTCGCCGTCGAATTTGAACCGGGTCGGGTCAGACAGTGTCTTACCGGTCTGCACGCACAGCAGGGCCTCATGGTTGTGCGCGGCGTCACGGGTGACGTAGTGGCAGTCGTTGGTGGCCAGGGCGGGGATGCCAAGTTTGCGACCGACGTCCAGCAGCCCGTCGCGGACCCGCCGTTCGATCGACAGACCGTGGTCCATCAATTCCAGGAAGTAATTCTGCGCACCGAAGATGTCGCGCCACTTGGCGGCCGATTCCAGTGCCTCGGCGTCCTGGCCCAGTCGCAGCCTGGTCTGCACCTCACCGGACGGGCATCCGGTAGTGGCGATGATGCCTGCGGCATGCTCGGCGATGATCTCGGCGTCCATCCTCGGCCACTTGCCGAGTTGGCCCTCGAACGAGGCCCGGGAGGACAGGGTGAACAGGTTGCGCAGACCGGTGGCATTCTCCGCAACCATGGTGAGGTGCGTATACGAGCCACTGCCGGAGACGTCATCGGACTTCTGGCCAGGATCACCCCAGAGGATCCGGCGGCTGTCGAAACGCGATCCGGGGGCGACATAGGCCTCAACGCCGATGATGGGCTTGATCCCCACCTTGGTCGCGGCGGTGTAAAACTCACTGGCGCCGAACATGTTCCCGTGGTCGGTCATACCGATCGCCGGCATCTCCAGACGCTGGGCCTCGGCGAGAAGGGGCGTGATCTTGGCGGCACCGTCGAGCATCGAGTACTCGGTGTGGTTGTGCAGGTGCACGAACGACGGGCTGTCCATAGGAGGGTCAGTCTAGGACTGCCGGGGGACGGCGCCGGGCGTGTCGCGAGTCGTGTCCCGCTGATCGGTCCCGGGAGCCCGGTTCCGCGCCCCAGTTCGGCTGGTCAGCGCTTCTCGCCCAGCATCCCGGCGATCTCCCTAGCCTGCTCGGCGGTCAACTCGCCGGAGAGCTGGAGCACCTGACCGTCGATCGGGCCGCCGATCTTGGGACCCCACACCACCGTCGTTCCCCGGACGAATGCCACCTGCTGGCCCACCCGGGCAGCGGTGAACTCGGCGAACTTCTGCGATGACTCGGGCGTCATGGTCATCTGGACCAATTGGACGCCGGTCAACGGATTGAGGAATGAATCGACGTTGGTCAGGTCCAAGCTCAGACCCTCGGGGCCGAGTTCATAGACCGCGGTCTTGTTGATATCGCAGATCCGGGTGGGCTGATCGGCCGGCGGCGGCGGCGGTGCGGGGCACTGCTCGGGAGTGGTGACGAACGCGCTGACCACGGGCCGCACCGGCAACGCCTTGATGGTCAACGGCGGCGCGGTGGTCGTCGGCGCGGTCGGCAGATCGGGTTGCTGGCTGACCTGGCGCGCCTGCAGCAGGCCCAGGCCCATCGGCACGATCGCGGCCGCTGCGGCAATCGTGCCGATCACGGCCATCAGGATCCGCTGGTTCCGTTTCTTGGTCTTGGGGTTGCTCATGATGAGAGTTAAGTTACCGGCCGCCGCCACAGCAGGTGCGGATCACGGCACCGGTGACAGTCACGACTCGGAGCGCAGCACGTCGAGTGCGTGCTGGAGATCTGCCGGATACGGACTGGTGATTTCGATCCGGCGACCGTCGGCGGGGTGCGCGAACGCCAGCGAACGCGCATGCAGCCACTGCCGCTCCAGACCCAGTCGCTTGGCCAGGACCGGATCGGCGCCGTAGGTGGGGTCACCCACGCAGGGATGGTGCAGTGCGGCGAAATGCACCCGGATCTGATGGGTGCGACCGGTTTCCAGGTGGATGTCGAGCAGGCTTGCCGCCCGGAACATTTCGAGCGTGTCGTAATGGGTGATGCTGGGCCGACCGCCCTCGGTGACTGCGAACTTCCAGTCGTTGCCGCGATGACGCCCGATCGGGGCGTCGATCGTTCCACTGGACGGGTCCGGATGTCCCTGCACCACAGCGTGATAGCGCTTCTCGACGGTGCGTTGTTTGAATGCCCGCTTGAGCACCGTGTAGGCATGTTCGGACAACGCGACCACCATGACACCGGAGGTACCGGCATCGAGGCGTTGCACGATGCCCTGCCGTTCGTGGACACCCGAGGTGCTGATCCGGAAACCCGCCGCGGCGAGGCCGCCGAGCACAGTCGGGCCGTGCCAGCCCACCGTCGCATGCGCGGCTACTCCCGGCGGCTTATCCACGGCAACGATGTCATCGTCGGAGTACAGAATGGTCATGCCCTCGATCTCGACCGGCGTATTCTCCACCGGCGCAGGCGATTCCGGCAGTGTCACACTCAGCCAGGCGCCGCCGGTCAGCCGGTCTGATTTACCGGCCGGAACCCCGTCGATCTCCACACCGCCGTCCTCGGCGACCGCCGCCGCGGCGGTGCGCGACACACCGAGCAGGCGGGCCAGACCGGCGTCGACCCGCATACCGGCCAGACCCTCGGGAACCGGCATCGAACGCTGCGTCATCAGGTGGGTTCAGACGCGGGGTCGGCGGGTTTATCGGGCCTGGGTTTCTGCGGCTTATGCCGGACCGGACTGTCGAATTCGTAGCCGAAAACCGAGAGCACGACCAGCAGCATCGCCCCGCCGACCACAGCCGGGTCGGCCACGTTGAACACCGGCCACCAGCCGATCGACAGGAAATCGACCACATGGCCGCGCAGCGGTCCGGGAGCGCGGAAGAAGCGGTCAACCAGATTGCCCAACGCACCGCCCAGGATCATGCCGAGGCCCACCGCCCACCATGGCGACACCAGTCGGCGGCCCATCCAGATGATGCCGATCACCACGCCCATGGCGACCACTGTCAACATCCAGGTGCAACCGGTGGCCATCGAGAACGCGGCACCGGAATTACGGACTAAAGTCCAGGTGACGGTGTCGCCGATGATCGACACCGGTTGGCCCGGAACCAGCAACCGCACCGCCAGCACCTTGGTGACGATGTCGAGCAGCAGAACCGCGGCTGCGATCGACAGCAACAGCAGAAGCCGTCGGCGCGGCGGCGTCCCGGCCTGCTCGCCATCGCCGCCGGTCACCGGTTCGGCGCTGCGCACGTGGTCCTCGGTCACGCCACCATCATCCCCCAGCGCCTCATTCCATCCCCTAGAGCCATAGTCCGACCGATCCGGTGCCGCGGACTGCTGCAATGATGACCCCATGCCGCATCTCGTCGTGATCACCACCGGCGGCACGATCTCAACCAGTGCGGACCCCGACGGCGTGCTGCGCCCGACGCGTACCGGCGCCCAACTCGTCGACGGTCTCGATGTCGAGGTTGTCGATCTGCTCTCCCTGGACAGTTCCGAACTCACCCCCGCCGAATGGCTGCAGATCGGATCGGCGGTCAACGCCGCGGCTGCCGACGGCGCCGACGGCATCGTGGTCACCCACGGAACCGACACCATGGAGGAAACAGCACTCTGGCTCGACCTCACCTACGGCGGCGAGGCCCCGGTGGTGTTGACCGGATCGTCGCGAGCGGCGGACCACGCCGATGCGGACGGCCCCGGCAATCTTCGCGACGCCCTCGCGGTGTCCGCCAGTCCCCAGGCCCGCGGTCTTGGTGTGCTGGTGGGCTTCGCCGGCGCGGTGCTGTCCCCGCTGGGTACGACCAAACAGGGTGGCCCACACGTCTTCGGATCGACGGCACAGATCGGCACGGTCTGCGGCGAGACGTTCACCGTGACGGCGCCCAAGGAGCGGCCCTACCTGGGCCCGGTGACGTCGGCACCCCGGGTGGATATCGCGGCGGCCTACCCGGGCGCCGACGGCACCGCGATCGACGGGTTCACCGCCGCCGGTGCGCGCGCCATTGTGATCGAGGCAATGGGATCCGGTAATGCGGGTTCCGCACTCATCGACGCAGTGGCACGGGCCGCGCGACGCGGTGTCGCGGTGGCAGTGACCACCCGCGTTCCGGGCGGTCGCGCCCGGGCGACCTACGGACCAGGCCATGATCTGGTGGCGGCCGGGGCCGTGATGGTGCCCCGACTGCGGGCCGGCCAGGCCCGGGTCCTGCTGATGGCCGCGCTCGGCTCCGGACTACCCGTCGACTCCGTCATCTCCCGCTGGGGCTGACGGCCAGTCGAGGCTGGCTCTGGGGTCGGCACTCGTCAGGTCCGCGGTGTCGATCGCGAAGGTGCGCATCACTCCCGGCCCGCTGGCGCGGGTCTCGAACCGCACACTGACCACGCCATGCCCGGCGCCCTGCACCCACCCGTGCCCGAGCGCCGGATGTGTCACGTCGTCACCGACACGCCAAGCGCTGACCTCACCTGTCGGCTCTGGTAGCGCAGAGGCGGATGGGTCGAGGTTGCGTGAATTGAAACCCGGTTGGTCAAAACCCAGTTGGTCGAAAGCCGAATGGTAGAAACCCGAATGCTCAAGGTCAGGAAACAACGACTCCTGCAGCACGTCGCTGAGGCCGGAAAACCCAACGCCCACAAGGCGAATCGGGCCGATGTCACTGGGATCGGGCAGCAGACGGTGCGCCAGAGACGTGAGCGTTCCGGCATCGGCGGTGGCGTAGGGCAGCGTCGCCGATCGGGTCAGCGTCGAAAAGTCGGACTTCTTCAGCTTGACGGTCACGGTGCGGGCGCCGCGACCGTCGCGCTCCAGCCGGCGATGGGCATGCTCGGCAATCGAGGCGGCCGCATCGCGAAGTTGGACGAGGGTCGTCAGGTCGACGTCGAAGGTTGACTCGGCACTGATCTGTTTGGCCTCGGCACGTTCGGTCACCGGCCGGTCGTCAATACCGCGGGCCAACATTCGCAGCGCCGACCCGCTGGCACCGCCCAGAATGCTGCCCGCCTCCGCGTCGGACAGCGCCGCCAACTGCCCGACCGTCTCGATGCCCAGGCGGCGCAACTTCTCCTCGGCCACCGGTCCGATACCCCAGAGCCTGCGCACCGGGAGGCTTTCAAGCAGCGGCAACTCCTCGTCACGCCGGATCACGCGAATGCCATCGGGCTTAGCCATTTCCGAGGCGATCTTCGCGATCTGCTTACCCGATCCGGCGCCGACCGAGGTGACCAGGCCGGTCTCCTCGCGCACCCGAAGCCGCAACTGCGCGCAGAATTGTTCGACATCGGCCGCGGTGGCACCGGCGAGGTGGGGTGGCTCGCCGAATGCCTCATCGAAGGACAGTTGCTCCAGCACCGGCACCATCGCCCGAACCGTGTCCATCACCCGTTGGCTGGCGACGCCGTACACCGCGCCGCGGGGCGGCAGCACCACCACCGCCGACCCGATCAATCGGCGCGCCTGGTGCATCGGCATCGCCGAACGAGCACCGAAGGCGCGGGCCTCATAGCTGGCACCGGCCACCACGCCGCGGCCGCCGCGCCCGCCGACCAGTACCGGCCGGCCCCGCAGCGTCGGCCGGGTCAACTGCTCGACGGATGCGAAGAAGGCATCCATGTCGAAGTGCAGCACCCAGCGCTCCATGCGAGGGGGTCAGCCCTGCTTGGCCAGCGCGACCCGCACGCCGTCGCCGATCTCCACCCCGTCGGCTGGTTCACCGAACTCGAAGCTTGTGGCCAGGATCTCTCCGGCGATCAGATCGCGGTGCGCCCGAGCCCAGTCGGCTCGTCCGGCGGGCACCGCGATCACCACCGAGATCCGATCACCCACATCCAGTCCCGATGACTTACGCAGGTCCTGGAGTTCCCGGATCCGGTCCTTGGCCCACCCTTCGGCCTCCAACTCGGGTGTCACGGTGCCATCGAGGACCACCAGTCCGGCGCCACCGGGCAATGCGGCGGTGAACTCCTCGTCAGCGGCCACAAGTCTGGAGCTGTACTCCTCGGCGCTCAACACGATCCCGTTGGCTGTGAGTGTGCCGTCCGGGTTGAGCACTCCGTGACCGGCTTTGACCGCTTTAATGACATCCTGTACGTACTTGCCAAGCCGCGGCCCAGCCGCCCGGGCATTGACCGACAGCTCGAATCGGCCGTATCCGGCGATATCATCGGTCAGGTCGACGGCCTTGACATTGAGCTCATCGGCAATCAGATCGGCAAACGGGCGTAGCTTCTCCGAATTATTTACTGCCACAGTCAGTTTCGGCAACGGCAGCCGGACCCGAAGCTTCTTGGCCTTACGCAGCGACGACGCCGCCGAACACACGTCGCGCACCTGGTCCATCGCAGCGACCAGATCCGCATCCGCCGGCACCAGGCCGACCTCCGGCCAGTCGGTCAAATGCACCGAACGGCCACCGGTTGCGCCCCGCCAGATGATCTCGGTCGTCATCGGGAGCAGTGGTGCCGCGAGACGAGTGACGACCTCGATGACTGTGTGTAACGTGTCGATCGCGTCTTGGTCCTCGGCCCAGAACCGCGAACGTGACCGGCGCACATACCAGTTCGTCAACGCCTCGGTGAACTGACGAAGCAGTTCGCAGGCACCCGAGATATCGCAGACATCCAGAGCAGCGGTGAGATCGTCACGCACTGCCGCCAGTTTGGCCAGGATGTAGCGATCCAGCACATGCTCGGAGTCGGTCCGCCAGGTGCCCTTCGACGGGGCGTACAGAGCCAGGAAGCTGTAGGCGTTCCACAGCGGTAACTGAACCTGACGCACACCCTCGCGGATGCCCTGCTCGGTGACGACCAGGTTCCCACCCCGAAGGATCGGCGAGGCCATCAGGAACCAGCGCATGGCATCTGAGCCGTCCCGGTCGAACACTTCGTTGACGTCGGGGTAGTTGCGCAGCGACTTGCTCATCTTCGCGCCGTCGTTACCCAGCACGATGCCGTGTGCCACGCAGGTTTTGAATGCCGGACGGTCAAACAACGCGGTCGCCAGGACATGCAGGGTGTAGAACCAGCCCCGAGTCTGACCGATGTATTCGACGATGAAGTCGCCGGGGAAATGGCCCCTGAACCAGTCGTCGTTCTCGAACGGATAGTGCACCTGCCCATAGGGCATCGAGCCGGAGTCAAACCAGACATCGAAGACGTCCTCAATCCGGCGCATCGTCGACCCGCCGGTCGGGTCATCGGGATTGGGGCGGGTCAGTTCGTCGATATAGGGCCGGTGCAGGTTGTCCGGTCGCACGCCGAAGTCCGCTTCCAGTTCGTCGAGGCTGCCGTAGACGTCGATGCGCGGGTACGCAGGATCATCGGAGACCCACACCGGAATCGGTGTGCCCCAGTAACGGTTTCGTGAGATCGACCAGTCCCGCGCACCGGAGAGCCACCTACCGAACTGACCGTCCTTGACGTGTTCGGGATACCAGGTGATCTGGTCGTTGAGTTCCACCATGCGATCACGGAACTCCGTCACCTTCACGAACCATGACGAGACCGCGCGGTAGATCAGCGGATTGCGGCACCGCCAGCAGTGCGGATACGGATGGTCGTAGGTCTCGTGGCGGATCAGCACCGGCTTATTCGGCGCGGCCGGACCCGTGCCGTTCTTCAGGTCCCGGATGATCGCCGCGTTGGCGTCGAATACCTGCTGGCCCTGATAATCGGGCACGCTCGCGTCGAAGCGGCCCTTGGCGTCTACCGGAGTGACCGGGGTGATGCCGACGGTGTCGGTAGTTGCCTTGTCGTCCTCACCGTAGGCCGGCGCCATGTGCACGATCCCGGTGCCGTCCTCGGTGGTGACGAAATCCCCGCGCAGTACCTGAAATGCGTTGGCGGAGTCGGCGAAGTATGCGAACGGCGGCAGGTAGCGCAACCCGATTAACTGCTCACCGGCATAGCTGCCGAGGACCTCCGGGTCCTCCCCCAGTTCACGGGCGTAGGCGCCGAGGCGTTCACGGGCCATCACGAGCCGTCGGCCATCGACCTCGACGACGACGTAGTCCATCTCGGGGTTGACCGCCACCGCCTGGTTGGACGGCAGCGTCCACGGCGTGGTGGTCCAGATCAGCAGGTAGGCGCCGTCCAGGTCGGAATCGTTTGCGGCGAGCCGGAATCCGACGGTGACCGCCGGGTCCTGGCGGCTCTGGTAAACGTCATCATCCATCCGCAACTCGTGGCTGGACAGTGGAGTCTCATCGTTCCAGCAGTACGGCAGCACCCGAACGCCCTCATACGCCAGACCTTTGTCCCAGAGTTGCTTGAACGCCCAGATGACCGACTCCATGAACGGAAGGTCAAGGGTCTTGTAGTCGTTGTCGAAATCCACCCAGCGCGCCTGCCGCGTCACGTAAGCCCGCCACTCGGCGGTGTACGTGAGCACCGAATCCCGGCAGGCATCGTTGAATACGCCGATACCCATCTCTTCGATCTGCGCCTTGTCGGTGATGCCGAGCTGGCGCTGCACCTCGAGTTCGGCCGGCAGCCCGTGAGTGTCCCAACCGAACCTGCGCTCCACCTTGTATCCGCGCATGGTGCGGTAGCGCGGAACGATGTCCTTGACGTACCCGGTCAACAGATGGCCGTAGTGCGGTAAGCCGTTAGCGAACGGGGGTCCGTCATAGAAGACGTATTCGGCGGCGCCGTCGCGGCCCTGGATGCTGGCGCGGAAGGTGTCATCGGCAGCCCAGTAATCCAGCACCTCGCACTCGAGGGCGGGAAAGTCCGGCGGGCCGCCGGCGTGCTTCGGGTAGCCGTTCTCTGTCACAGTGCCGTCGGTCTCCGGTGCCGTTGGGGGCACGGGGACGACGACGCGCAATGCGCGTGCGCCGCGGTACCACCCCGCTTACGCACGCGCGGGCGCGTACGTCGCTCTTTATGAGGCTGTGACGGGCCTCGACCGTCCGGTTTTACTGGGCCCGAGGGTCTCGGACCGTTCTTCCGGAGGCTCCCCGGTGATATCCGGATCAATGCCGCTGGGAGCGATTCTAGCGGCACAGCCCGCCCGTCCCGCGCGGGCCACGGTCGCGGGTCACCCGAGTTCTCACCGCAGGTCACCTACCATGGTGCGGTGGCTCGAACCCGCCGTCCGGCAGAAATAGCCCCAGACGCAAGAGCCGAGGACATCGAAGGCGGGGGCTTCTTCGGGTGGCTCGGCAGTTTCGTCGTGCGCTGGCCCTGGTTGGTGATCGCGGCCTGGTTAGCACTGGCGATCAGTGTGACCATGGCGTTTCCATCACTGGCCGTGCTGGCTCAGAAAGCGCCAGCCTCCATTCTGCCGGCCAATGCGCCCTCGGTCGTCAGCCAGAAGCAGATGAGTGAGACTTTCAAAGAGGCCAGTGCCGACAACATACTAATTGTTGTCCTGACCAACGAAAAAGGGTTCACGCCGGCCGACGAGGTGGTTTATCGCAACCTGGTCGGCGCTCTGCGTGCCGAGACCGAGGACGTCGCGGCGCTGCAGGACTTCGTCACCACGCCACCGCTGCGCGAGATACTGGTGAGCAAGGACAACAAGGCGTGGCTGCTGCCGGTCAATATCGTCGGCGAGGTGGCGACCCCCAAAGCGATCGCCGCGACGAAGCGCGCCATTCACACCGTGCAGGACGCCGTGGCCGGCACCTCGTTGCAGGCATCCACCACCGGGCCGGCCGGCACCTTCAACGACATCAAGGACCTCGGCGACCGAGACATCACCACCATCGAGATCGCCACGGTGTTGGCACTGCTGGCAATTTTGCTCATGGTGTACCGCAACCTGTTGACGATGATTTTGCCGCTGATCACCATCGGGGTGTCCCTGGTGACGGCCCAGGGAGTCGTGGCCGGTATGGGCACGCTCGGCCTGAGCGTTTCCTCCCAGACCATCGTGCTGCTGACCGCCATGCTCGCCGGCGCCGGCACCGATTATGCGGTATTCCTCGTCAGCCGGTATCACGACTATCTGCGGATGGGCACGGACTCCGATGCGGCCGTGCGCAACGCGCTGGCCTCGGTAGGCAAAGTCATCACCGCTTCCGCCGCCACCGTCGCGGTGACGTTCATCGGCATGATCTTCACCAAACTGACGGTCTTCTCGACCGTCGGTGTCGCCCTGGCCGCGGCCATCATCGTCGGCTGCGCGGGCGCACTGACCTTTCTTCCGGCGCTGCTGACATTGGCTGGACGCCGGGGTTGGGCCAGGCCGCGACGGGACCTGACGGGCCGGTTCTGGAGGCGGTCGGGCATCCGGATCGTGCGCCGTCCGGTGATCTACCTCATGTCCAGTCTGTTGATTCTGGTCATCCTTGCTTCCAGCTCGGCCCTGGCTACGTACAACTACGACGATCGCAAGGCGTTGCCCGCCACAACTGAAAGCATCCAGGGATACGACGCGATCAGCCGGCATTTTCCGTTGAACGCCAGCCTGCCGCAATACATCCTGATCTCGTCACCACATGATTTGCGCACCCCCCAGGCACTGGCCGACATGGAGCAGCTTGCCTACCGGGTGAGCCAGGTTCCCGACATCGACATCGTTCGCGGGATCACCCGGCCAACTGGCGAGTCTCTGGAGCAGGCCCGGCTGTCATTCCAGGCCGGCGAGGTCGGCAATCCGCTGAATCAGGCTGCGGAGGCGATCAATACCAATACCGGCAACCTCAACACCCTCGCCGGCGGCGCCGACCAGATCGCCGATGTACTCGGCGGAATTCGCGGCCAACTCGGGCAGACGCTGGCCACCGTCAGCTACCTGGTGCGAGCGTTGGCGTTCATGCAGAACCAGTACGGCACCGGCAAGGCATTGCCAGGGTTCGAACTCGGCAGCGATCCGCTCAACACCATCCACGGCCTCGGCGGCCACATGGGGGTCAACACCGGTGACGCCGTCGCGGCGTATGACAAATCGATTGCGCCCGTTCTCGATGCCCTCAACGGAAACCCGGTCTGCGACGCGGATCCGAAATGTGTGGCTACCCGCTCCCGCCTTCAGCTGCTCGCCGAAGCCCGCAACGACGGCACCCTCAACGAGATCGCCAACCTCTGCAGCCTGCTGGAGACGGTGCCGGGCGATCCCACCGCCCTGCCCGCCGAGCAGCCGATGCCGACACCCGTGATCCCGGGCAAAGAGAAGCCCGGCCCGCTCACCACTATTCCTGGCAATCAGACGACCATCGGCGGCAATCAGGCGAGCACGCCCTCCCCGGGTGGCCTGGGTTCAGCGCCCGCCCCCGGTGGCATGGGCTCGGCGTTGGATTCGATCAGTACGAGCCTGCAGGCCGCCGGGATTACCAATCCAGCTGATCTGGAGTCCCAACTCAACCAGCTCCAGCAGGGCATCGATTTGCTGTCCGTCGCCAGTCGCCAGGTGGCCGACGGCGTCGCTCTCCTGGTCGACCAGACCAAGAGACTCGGCCTTGGCCTCAATCAGGCATCCTCGTTTCTGCTGTCGATGAAACGTGACGCCACCACCCAGTCGATGGCCGGCTTCTACATACCGGCGCAGATCCTATCCGGCGCTGAATTCAAGAAGGCCGCCCAGATCTTCATCTCCCCGGACGGCCGAACCGCCCGCTACATGGTGCAGAGCAAGCTCAATCCATTCGCCACCCCGGCGATGGATCAGGTCAACGAGGTCCTCGCGGCCGCGCGCGGTGCCCAGCCGAACACCACCCTCGCTGACGCCTCGATCAGCATGACCGGACTGACGGTGACACTTCGCGACACCCGCGACTACTACCTTCAGGACTTGCAACGAATAGTGACGACGACGATTCTGGTGGTCCTCACCATTCTGATTGTCCTCTTGCGGGCGCTGGTTGCGCCGCTGTATCTCATTGTCTCCGTGATTGTTTCATATCTTTCGGCATTGGGCATGGGCGTCGTCATGTTCCAGCTGATCCTGGGCCAGGAATTACACTGGAGTGTGCCGGGCCTGACGTTCATCATTCTGGTAGCGGTTGGCGCAGACTACAATCTGCTGCTGATATCCCGCATTCGCGACGAATCCCCGTACGGCATCCGCTCCGGCGTGATCCGGACTGTCGGCCAGACCGGCGGTGTGATCACGGCGGCCGGTTTGATTTTCGCGGCCTCGATGATCGGTCTGCAGTTCTCCAGCATCACCACCCTGGTCCAGATCGGCTTTATCATCGCGGCCGGCATTCTGCTGGACACCTTCCTGGTCCGAACCATCACCGTGCCGGCCATCGCGGTATTGGTCGGCAAGGCGAACTGGTGGCCGTCGAAGTGGCAGCCGCCTGCCGCCAACCCTCGCAGGAAACCCGAAATTGACGAACCGGTCGGCACAGCGACGAGTTGAGAACCGGCACACACCGGGACCAGACGATCGGCATCGGCAGTAGGGTGGGCGACCATGTGGACGACGGTGATAATCCTCGCCCTAGCGTTGAACCTGGAGCCGAATCGTCTCGGGATAATCGGTCTCCTCCTTCTGCGCCCTGAGCCGATCCGGCAATTACTGGTCTTCCTCTGCAGCAGTTTTCTGGTGAATTCCGCCGCGGGGCTCATCGTTCTCTTCGTCGTCAATCGCGGGGCCATCCTGCAGGGAGAATCAAGCAGTGCCGTCATGCAGATCGGAGTGGGTGCGCTGGCGCTCATTGTGGCCGCCGTACTGTTCACCAATATCTCGATGCCGGGCAGCAAGGCCCGCGCGTCATCTCCGGCGGGTCGGTCGGACGATTCCACTGCGGTGTCCTCAAGCGGACTCCCACTCGTCGACAACTTCACCAAGCGTTTCGGGAATCTGGTGCAGGGCCGTTCCCTCTGGTTCGCCGCGGCCTTGGGAGTTGGTATTGCACTGCCCTCAGTAGACTTCGTTGCCCTACTCCTGTTGATCGCCGCATCCGGTGAGCAGCCCAATATCCAAGTGGCCGCGCTGTTCACCTTCCTCACGGTGGCTAACACCATTCTGTTAATTCCGATGTTCGGCTACGTCTTCGCAAAGGAACGGACGATTCGCATCCTGGAGAACCTGCGTTCCTGGGTACTGGCCCGCAGTCGACGCGATTATGCCGTATTGCTTGCCATCGCAGGCGCCTTGATGCTGACAGTCGGAGTGAAGCGCCTCTGATCAGGCCAGGCGACAGTACTGTTTGAGGTTCAGGCCTTCGAGGTAGTTTTTGTCGACCTTGAGTGCGGAATCCGCCGGGGAATTTCTCTGCGATGTCAGAGGTTCGCCGCCGCTGAAGAAATAATATTTCGGGGCGTCGCCGAGAATGCATCTGTCACTCAGTCGCGCGTAGTGATCCTTGCGGAGATAGAACAGTGAGTGATCGACGAACACCGGTACGTAGTTGTCAATGAAGTAGGCGTCGCGGGCGATTCCCGATTCCTGAGTGAAAGAGGAATGTAACTGAATGAGGTCTGGACGCTGGGACCTCAGGTAGTCCGGGAATCCAGCCCACCCGGTTTTCGTCAGTTCACTGTTGGCCAACAGTCCGAGGTCGAGAATTTTGATCTTCTCGCAGCACAATCCAGGTTGGCCCACATCGGTCACGAGTACCGAAATCTGCGGCAGGTCGAGCAGTGCTCGAACGCGTTCCATGGCTTCGCCATTCGCATGGAACGCAGAGAAGGAATACACCTTCACTCGAGGATCGTCGCTGACAAGTTGCGCTGTCCGCATGGCCATCCCGCCCGTGTCGTAGGCGATGAGGCCGACGCACGGGACGAGGAACATGCCGACGATGGCCAGTCGGGAACCGGCACCCAACCGGCGATGGACCCGTTCGGGAATCGGCACCGAATTCA
>Ga0114977_10001714_pt1 | contig 14415 bp, 10 predicted proteins | sample S_130805_MF_Meta_FD_87026 | JGI IMG/M metagenome (GOLD analysis project Ga0114977, IMG submission 87026) | Freshwater microbial communities from Lake Simoncouche, Canada to study carbon cycling - S_130805_MF_MetaG | ecosystem: Environmental > Aquatic > Freshwater > Lake | place: Lake...
ATAATATAAGTGATGTGGTGGAAAAGTATGTAGTAGATGAAATTTGATTTGTTTTAGACGAGGGAGGGGGAGAAAGGGTGATATTTTTTGGGGGGGGGGGGGGGGGGGGGGTGACTGATGAATAAGTGGTCAGATATTGAAAAACAGGTGCTGTGGACGGCGATGGCGCCAGTGCTTTTGTTGGCTTTTTTATTGGATGGATTTTTCATTTATTTTGGCTTTAATGATTTGGATGAAATGTTCCGTGATCGAAATAAATTAATCGCGCAGCAACTTGTTTTATCTGCTGAATATGGCATTTTTTCGGATAACCGTGTTTTTTTGCAACAGCAAGTGCGCGCTGTTTTAGCAAATGCGGAAGTGAAGGCGGCTGCGATACATAATCGAGAGCATCAGTTGTTAGCCTTGGCCGGTAATGCGCCTGAAAAAGTGAATCAGCATTTACCATTTTTTGAAAATCACGACTCGGTGTGGATTTATCAGACTATTTATCCGACTGAAGTTCAGATAAATGAAACGATAGATGAGGATTTGCCACCCAAAGTTGCTTTAGGTAGTGTCACGATTGAGGTGAGTAAGCTCACGAAGAATAGGGATAAATTCGAGTTTTTGATCATTAATTTTGGCTTAGTGTTTTTGGTTTTGTTAACAGCATTGCTGATTGCGAGCCGCTTCTCGCGTCGCATCACGGAGCCGATTTTGTCGATGCGCCACGCGCTGAAGAAAGTCGGTGAAGGTCAATTGAATGAACCTATTATTTTGCAGACAACCATTTCGGAATTTAAAGAGCTGGCCATCGGATTGAACGAGATGACGGAGCAGTTGCTGCAGGAGCGAGCTTATTTGGAGCAAAGAATTACGGCGGCGACTCAGGAATTGAGGTTAAGAAAAACGCAGGCTGAGGAGGCTAATGCCAACAAAACTAAGTTTTTAGCGGCGGCCAGCCATGATCTTCGACAACCGATGCATGCGCTTGGCTTATTCGTTGGTGAAATTCAAGAGTTGATGGTTTCGGCAGAACAAAAACAAGTGGCGGAGCGGATTGAGACATCCGTTCATGCGATGTCGGATTTGCTTGATTCCTTGTTGGATTTATCGAAATTGGATGCGGGTGTGGTGATGCCGCATCTGGAAGCGGTCGATTTGAATAGTTTTTTACGGCGCTTGACTGATGATTATTCAACGATTGCCGCTGAAAAGTGTATCCAATTTAGGATGCTACCGACGGCATACGCTGTTTATTCTGATCCGCAATTGTTAGAACGAATTTTAGGGAATTTGCTCGGTAATGCAGTTCGCTACACGCAGCCCAAGGGTGCTATTTTGATCGCTTGTCGCCGACGCGGAGATCGGATCAGAATTGAAGTGCGGGACAGCGGTATTGGCATTGAACTTGCGCATCATCAAGCTATTTTCCGTGAATTTGTGCATCTGACGAATATGGAACGCGATCGAAGTAAGGGCTTAGGTTTGGGTTTGTCCATTGTTCAACGCTTAGTGAAGCTGCTCGGTCATCATTTAGAAATGAAATCAGCGCTTAATTTGGGCTCGACTTTTTCGATTGAATTAAACCGATTTGATAGCCAAACTGCACCGGTAAGCGGCGAGATTGAGCCTGGGGTGATAAATCGTAAAACTTCCAGTATGGTGGGCCAGAAAATATTAGTAGTGGACGATGATGCTTTGGTGCGCGAAAGTACCAAAGGAATTCTTGAGTCTTGGGGTTGCCAGGTGACGGTTGCTGAAACGGTGACAGACGCTATTCAATTGTGTTCGACGTCGACTTTTGAGTTGATAATTTGTGATTTCCGCTTGCCTGATGGAAGCGGATTGCAAGTGGCGGAATATTTGAAATCGCATTTTAATTTGCCACCTCAATTTATTTTGATTAGTGGTGATACGGCACCTGATATTTTGAGTGCGATCGATAAATTGGGTTTTGATGTCTTGAATAAACCGGTACGTCCGGCAAAGTTGCGTTCTTTGATTTTGCATTTGCTTAATAAAAAGGTATCTAGCTAGGATTTACGGTGAGACTTGTGCGGTTTGCCACAAGGAATGTCAGAAAGTAGCGGGTTAGTAAATACTCCATTTACTAATAGGGTGATGTTTCTAATAATTTTTTGACGGATTTGGTTTAAATGCTCAGTGGTTTTTCTTGCGGCAGCGTTGATTGCGCGAAATTTGCTGACCCTTAGTTTGAGCGTGTTTAATGGGGCGGCAAAGTAGCTTGATTATCGTTTACTTTGCTTTACAGGCGCCTCTACGAGCGAAAGAGCGTATATAATTCGCAACAAAATAAAAACCACGTTCAGCCAAGCTGGGCATTTTAATGAAGTGTGAGAGGAGAGGCTTTATGCGAATTGGCATTCCTGCGGAAACGCGCGCAGGCGAGACTCGGGTCGCAGCGACACCGGAAACAGTCAAAAAGATGTTGTCAGCAGGTCATCAAGTATGGGTGCAGCAAGGTGCAGGAGAAGGTGCTAGCGTACCTGATGCTGACTTTTTAGCCGCCGGTGCCCAGATGGTCAGTGTTGATGAGCTTTACGCCCAAGCCGAAATTGTCCTAAAAGTTAAAGCGCCTACCGCTGAAGAATTGGCTAAATTACCAGCCAAAACTGTGCTGATTGGTTTGCTTAATCCTCATCAAGCTGAACAAGTGGCGGCCTACGCTCAACAAGGCATTACCGCTTTTTCGATGGAAAAATTGCCGCGCACCACCCGTGCGCAAGCGATGGACGTGCTGTCCTCGCAGGCCAATATTGCTGGTTATAAAGCAGTAATTGTCGCCGCTAATTTACACAAACGTTTCTTCCCAATGCTGATGACTGCCGCTGGTACGGTTAAAGCCGCACGCGTGGTGATTCTTGGCGTCGGCGTTGCTGGCTTGCAAGCGATTGCGACCGCCAAACGCTTGGGCGCGGTGATTGAAGCGTCTGATGTACGGCCTTCGGTGAAAGAACAAGTGGAATCGCTGGGCGCTAAATTTATCGACGTGCCTTACGAAACCGACGAAGAACGCGAAGCTGCCAAAGGTTCCGGTGGTTACGCCAAAGCGATGCCGCAAAGTTGGTTGGATCGCCAAAAAGCCGAAGTCGCCAAGCGCGTTGCCTTGGCCGATGTGGTGATTACCACCGCGCTCATTCCAGGTCGTCCGGCACCGGTGTTGGTGACTGAAGAAATGGTCAAGGCGATGAAACCTGGTTCGGTGATTATCGACTTGGCAGTGGAAGCGGGCGGCAATTGTCCCTTAAGCGAACTCAATAAAACGGTGGTCAAGCACGGCGTTACTTTGGTTGGTGATCCTAATCTGGCCGGTTCAGTGGCGGCCGATGCCAGTGCCTTGTACGCGCGCAACCTCCTGAATTTCTTAAACCTGCTGTGCGATCCAAAAAATGGCGGCGCACTGAATGTTAATCGTGAAGATGAGATCATCGCTGGTTCGCTGATTGCGATCGACGGCGCGGTCATCACTAAATAAGGAGCGAAAAATGGATGTTGTAGATCCGGTTGTATTGAATATCACCGTGTTTGTGTTAGCCATTTTCGTCGGTTATCACATCGTTTGGAACGTAACGCCTGCTTTGCACACGCCGCTAATGGCGGTGACCAATGCGGTTTCCGGCATCATTATTGTTGGCGCAATGTTGGCGGCGGGTCCGCAAGAAATGGACATCGGCACCATCTTGGGATTGGTGGCGGTGACGCTGGCGGCCGTAAACGTGTTCGGTGGCTTTCTGGTCACCCAGCGCATGTTGAGTATGTTTAAAAAGAAAAGTCGGTAGGAAAAATTTAGGACAAAATCTAGAAAAAATCCACCACCGAGGCACCGAGGCACCGAGAAAGTCAAAATCGAAATTGAGGTAAACAACGATAGGTTTTTTAGTTTCGTTTTTCTCTGTGCCTCTGTGTCTCTGTGGTAAAGCTTTTAAGGTGTTCCCAGTGAAAATGTTTTTTAGGAAAAAATATGTCAGCTAATTTTGTTGCAATCGCTTATCTCGTCGCTGCCGTCTTATTTATTCTGACGTTGAAGGGCCTGAGTTCACCGGTTTCCGCCTTACGCGGTAATTTGTTCGGGATGGTGGGGATGGGCATCGCGGTGCTCACCACCTTAACCGTTCACAGCGTGCAGAACGTCACCTATATTCTGATCGCGATTGCGGTCGGCGGTGCAATTGGCGCGGTGTTGGCTAAACGCATCCAGATGACGGCGATGCCAGAGTTGGTCGCCGCGATGCACTCGCTGGTGGGTTTGGCGGCGGTACTGGTGGCAATGTCGGCGTTCAATAATCCAGTCGCTTACGGGATCGTGGCTCACGCGGGTGAGGTGTTACATGCTAGCAACCGCATAGAATTATTTATTGGTACCTTCGTTGGCGCGATTACCTTCACCGGTTCCATCATTGCCTTCGGTAAGTTGTCCGGCAAATTGTCGGGTAAGCCTTTGCGTTTTGCTGGTCAGCACTATGTCAACTTGGCGCTCGGACTCGCGATGCTGGGCTTCGGCGTCGCCTTCTTCCTGAGCCCCACTTGGACACCATTCCTAATTATGACCGCCATCGCTTTGTTGCTTGGCGTGTTGCTAATTGTGCCGATTGGTGGCGCCGATATGCCAGTAGTGGTGTCGATGCTGAACTCGTATTCGGGTTGGGCGGCGGCTGGTATTGGCTTTACGCTGAACAACAATATGTTGATTATCGCCGGTTCGCTGGTGGGTAGTTCCGGTGCGATTCTGTCGTACATTATGTGTAAAGCGATGAACCGCGCTTTCCTAAACGTAATTTTAGGTGGCTTTGGTGGTGGCGAAGGCGTGACAGCCGATGCTGGCGATGGCGTACAAAAAACGTATCGTTCCGGTAGCGCCGAAGATGCGGCTTTCATGATGGGCAATGCCGATTCAGTCATTATCGTGCCAGGTTATGGTTTGGCGGTGGCACGTGCGCAACACGCCATTAACGAAATGGCCAGAGCACTGACCGCAAAAGGTGTCAAAGTCCGTTACGCGATTCACCCGGTGGCGGGACGGATGCCAGGCCACATGAACGTGTTGTTGGCTGAAGCCGAAGTACCTTACGAACAAGTGTTGGAAATGGATGAAATCAACAGCGACTTCGCCGATACCGATGTGGTGTTGGTGATCGGTGCCAATGACGTGGTGAATCCGGCGGCGAAAACAGATCCAAATAGTCCGATTGCTGGGATGCCGATTTTGGATGCGTACAAAGCGCGCACCGTGCTGGTGGTGAAACGCTCGATGGCCGCCGGTTATGCCGGTTTGGACAACGATTTGTTCTACATGGAACGCACGATGATGGTGTTTGGCGATGCGAAAAAAGTGGTGGACGATATGATTAAGGCGTTGGCGCACTAAGCACCAAAACGCCGTAACAGAATACTTTTATAGCCGCGGAACGATGTTTGTTTCGCGGTTTTTTCTTGCCAAAATTATTGCCAATACCGGCGGTGGCTGTCGCGATAACGCTCAAGGGTTAGGCTGTCGTTGGTCATTAAAATCTCAATCGCACCGGTTTGATCGGTGCGCAAAATCTGGCTGCCAATTGCCTGATACCGTTCGACGATTTCTGCTTTTGGATGGCCGAAATGATTCAAATAACCGGCGCTAAAAATGGCAAATTTTGGCTGCGTTGCCGCCACAAATTCTTCGCTAGACGAACTTTTACTGCCGTGATGTGGTACCACCACGATGCTGCTTGGCAACTGTTCGGCGTGCAATGCCAGCATATTGTGTTCTGAAATTGCTTCAGCATCGCCCGTTAATAAAAGTTGTTGTTTGCCGGTAAAAACGCGTAATACGCAACTGTGATTGTTGTCGTTATTTTTATTTTTGCTGAGCGTTTGTAACCAAGCATTATCCGGATGTAATAGTTCAAAATGTACGCCATCCCATTCCCATTTTTGGCCGTCTTGGCAAGCTGTGTGTCGCTCATTGCCGGCAAGTAACGGATGATTGTCAGCCAGCGACGATAAAATTTCGGCCACCGGCATGCCTTGTAAAATACCGCTTGCGCCGCCGATATGATCGGTGTCGTTATGGCTGAGAACTAAGGTGTCGAGTTGCGCAACACCCATCCCGCGCAAGGCGGGAATAAGAATGCGATTGCCGCTATTGGCTTCGCTGTTGAAGTCGGGGCCTGCATCAAATAATAAAGCGTGTTTTGCGGTTTGCACGCTCACCGCTAAACCTTGGCCGACGTCGAAAATTTGAATTTTGGCGGTGTTGGCCTCAGGTGGTTTTGGCGTGACCAAAAACATCGGCAACAACATCAGCCAACCGAGCCAGCGTGAGGGAAATCCACGCGGTAATAAAATCCACAACACGCCGATGCTGCCGAGCAAAATACTCCAAGTCGGTGGCGCGTGTTGCGTCCAGACCGGCATCGGCGAATTTTCTAACCAGCGCAGGCCAATGAAACACATTTCCATCAGCCATTGCGCCGGATAAAGACAGAAATCAAGTGCCGGAATGCTGCCCAATAAAGTGAGTGGTACGACGCCAAAACTGACTAACGGTATCGCGAAAAAGTTGGCAAGCGGCGACACCAGTGATACTTGCTGAAAGATTGCCAGCAACGGTGGAATGAGCCCGATGCTCATCGCCCATTGCAAGCGTCCGTATTCCGCCAGCCAGCGTTTAGTTTTGCTGAGTAATTTATTCTTTTCAGCAGAATCGGGCACTTTAATTCGATGGGCGCTGACGTAAAAAATCAGCGCGACGGCACCAAAAGACAACCAAAAACCGGGTGCCATTACCGCCCACGGATCGAGCAATAAAACCACCAATAAAGCCGCGCTCAGAAACTGTAGCGGCGAGGCGTTGCGCGAACTCAGCAGCAAGGCGGCGACGGTGCTTAACATATATAAAGTGCGTTGCGCCGGCACGCTGTAACCGGAAATAAGCGTGTAGGCGAGGGCGGCTAAAACGCCCAAAACCGCAGCGGCTTTACGCGCCGGAAGCCACAACGTTAAGCGACTGCTGCGACGCCACAAAAAATAACTGAGCGCGAAAATTAAACTCGAAAAAAGTGTGATGTGCAGACCAGAAATCGACATCAAATGATTGACGCCGGTGCGGGTGAAGGTTTGCCATTGGCTAGCAGAAATGCTGGCTTGATCGCCAATCGCCAAGGCAATCAGCACGCCGGCCATCGGCGCCTCGCCTAAGGTTTTTTTGAAATTGCCACGGATGGTTTCGCGGAGTTGTTCGACGCCATAACGCCACGCAAACGGCTGGCGATCGAGCAAACGATTATCGCCTTTGCCGTGAACGTAACCGACGGCTCGAAAATCGCGTTCCAGCGCCCACGCTTCAAAATCAAAATTATAGGGATTAGCAGAACCGTGCGGCTGTTTGAGTCGCACCGTGACATGCCAGCGTTCGCCGGCGTGAACGATGGGTGGCGGATATTTTTCATTGGCATACGTCGCCAACAGAATATGTGCGGGGACTTTTGCGCCGACGGTTTCGGTACGTTCAACGGTAAAGGAAAAACGTTGGCCGCGTTCGTGCTGCATCGGCATTTCGGCGACAATGCCGACAAGGTCGATATCTTCGCCTTGCCACGCCGCTGGTAAAGAATCTGCTAAACGAGATTGCGCGATCGCCGCTGCAAAGAAAAATCCTAGGCCAAAAGTCAGCACTAGGAATACGCCACGGCGCACCCCTTGCCAGTATTTTTGTTGCGGTAAAAATATAGCTAGCGCCAAAATTAACAGCGCCGCGGCCCGAGATAAATCAGGCAGTTCGGCTTGTTGTTGTAGCCACCAAACGCCGGCGGCAAAGCTGAAAATAAGACCGATCATGGGGCGCGAGGCGGTGGTGAGGTCGGTCTTGATTATCCATTAATGCATCTTGTTACGTTGGTAAAGTTGGCTGAATATTCGAGGTGAAGTTTAAAACTCGCCCTGCACCCCAAACGAAAAGGGAATCACCAGCGGCAGCACGGCTTCGGGATTGGCGTAATTAGAATAGGTGGCGTCGTAGCGATAGCCGGCAATATTTTTCTGGAAATAGATATTATTCAACTCAAAATAAGTGTTAAGTTTCCACGTGTTGAACACGTAATTTCGATCGAAGCGAATGTCCAAACGGTGGTAGTCGGGCAAAGTGCCAGAATTGACCGCTGCATAATCGGGCAGCCAGCGGCCGGTGGTGGTATCGACGTGGTGACCGATCACCGGCGTGTAAGGCGTGCCGCTGTGATAATTCCATTTAGCGCCCATCGTCCAGTCGTCGTTAAGTTGGTAACTGGTGACCAAAGTGGTGGTGACGGGTTGGTCGAATTGATAGCGGAATGATTCGCCGGTTAGGTCATTTTGTCGTTCTGATTTCGCTAGCGAAATAGATAACCAACCAGATAAATCAGTGGTCGCTTCTTTTTTAATCAGCAATTCTGCGCCGTAAGCTTTGCCGCTACCGCCATTGACGTAGTTTTCTGGGGAGGTGACGCCGACCACTAAATTACTTAATTTTTTGTAATAGGTTTCCGCTTTCCACAACCAATCATCGGCGAGTTTTTGGCTGATACCGACTACGCTGTGTTCCGCCAATAAATGATCTAAATTAGGATTGCCAAAGTTGCGGGCGACTTGTTGGCCGACCGGAAATTGATTGTGTTTACCCCAACCGGCGGTGAGCAAAGTGCGCTCGCTCCAATCCCATTCGATGCCGAGGCGCGGTTCGGTATACGCGCGATTGAGAAAATCTTCCGCGCTGTGGTGAATGCCGCCAACTAGCGTGACGGTGGGCGAAATTTTGGCTCGATCTTGTGCCGACACTTCCCAAGTGTTGATGTAAAAAGATTCATTTAATTGCCGATTGGCAGCACTTGAAAAATCGCAACCGGCCGTAAATTGGCTGCAATTTGGGCTGGCAATATCGGCATTGATAGTGGATAAATTTCGGCTGGTATTGGCCCCTAAAATCAGTTCGTGGCTTTCGTTCACCGGCAGTTTTAAATTGTCACGCAACTGGTAAATATCTTGGCCGATCGCAATATTGCCCAGCAACGCCAAGGTGTTATTGTTTTGACTAGAAACGTGTTCCACGACTAATTTATTTTGCGCGTCACCCATAATTTGCTGATCCAAAATAGCCGCTTGCATCGCGTAACTGTCTGAAAAATTGAGGTCGCCGGTCAGCTTCGGTTGTTGGGTGGCAATGTCAGCGCTGTTGCCAACGCTCAATTTAAAGCCGTCGGTCGCGCCTTGCATTTCAAACGTCAGGCGGTCGCTACCATTCAATTTCCAAACATATTTGCCTTGGTAATCGCTGTAATTTGGGATTTGTATCGTCACCCCTTTTTGTTCGACTTGTTTAATCAGTAAGTCAAAATAACTGCGCCGAACGGCGACATAAAACGATTGATTTTCACTGGTCGGGCCTTCCAGCAGAAAGTCGGCGCCGGTTAAGCTAATGTTGGCTTTGCCGCCCAAACGATCGCTGCGCGGATCACGCAACGCGACATCTAAAACCGCTCCGGTGACATCGCCAAAACGCGGTGCAAAAGCGGCGCTGTATAAATTAAAATCTTGGATTAGATCGCCATTAAAAACGCTGATGCCACCGAAGTGAAAAATTTTGCCGATTGGCAAGCTGTCGACGTAATACAAATTATCACCAGGACCGGTGCCGCGCACCGCTGGCGCGCTGCCATTGCCCGCAGAAATAACGCCGGGCAAGGTTTGCAAACCGCGCAAGGGATCGCCGCTAGAGCCAGGAATTTTGCGCAGTTCGCTGCCACGAATCACACTTTTGCTGACGCGATCGGGGCTGCGTTCGCCGCGCACCACAATTTCGTCCAAAGTGGTATTGGCGTTGAGATAAAAGGTCGGCGACGGTGTGGCGCTATTGGCTTTAACGATGACCGGAATAACGACCGGTTGACCGCTGCCGAGGGTGGCGGCGCTTAAGGTGTAACTGCCAGCGTGCGGAAAATTGAGCTGAAAATTGCCAAGATCGTCGGTCACCGTGGTGAGATTTTCATCTTCATGCACCGAAACAAAGGCGCCAAAAATCGGTTTGCGCGTGCCTTTTTCTAACACACGGCCTTTTAATATTTCCTCTGCCGTAACCGGCGCGCTGAGGCATAAAACACATAAAGCGAATAGGATTGTTTTCATTTTAATTTAAGCTAAATCGATAAGGAACTTGGAAGCGGGCGCCGACGGGTTTGCCATCTATCAAGCCCGCTGAAAACTCACTTTGTTGCAGCGCCGCTTTGACCGCTTCATCAAAATTGGTGCCGCCACTTTTTAGAATTTTAACGCTCAGCACTTTACCTTGTTCGTTGATGGTGACTTCGGCAATCACCGTGGCTTGGATGCCAGCGCGTCGTTCGCTGGCGGGATAAATTGGCTCGCTTTTGCGACTAAAACTGGGCATTCGCGATAGTTTAAATAAGGGCTGAATCACCGGTGCGGCGGCTTCGTTATTTGGCGAGTTCATCGCCGGCGTTGTGCTGGGTGGCGTCGGTGTCAGTGGTTCGGGCTTCGCCGATTCTGTTGGCATTGCATCTGGTTTGATCTTCGGTGGAATCGGCGTTGGTGGCAGCGGTCGCGCGGGCGGTGCGGTATGCGTTGGCGGCGCGATCGGACTGGTGTCTAAAGAGACATCGATTACATTAGGCGGATTAATATTTTCAATGGGCGCGCTGGATTTCGATACTAGCAGAATCACACCATGCACTAACACTACGGCGAGCACGATCAGCATCAGTGGCTTAGTCGCTGGCGCTGAATGATGAATCGGCAAACTGAGTAAAGCGCCGTCATTCGCTGAAAGTTTGAACTCGCTAGTGGTCAAAATGGTCTGTCAAAATAGATAAAATGTGCGGTGGATTCTAACGCTTCGTCACCATCGTTCAAAATCAAATGGCGATTTTGGCGCAAGGCGCGTAGCCTAACTCAAATTCCGTTTAGAATTCGATCATGCGCAACTTCTTTCGTCGGCATCTACCCAATCATCATACCGTTCAGCAACATCGCTGGTTGCGACCGTTTGCGGCGTGGTTGAGTCATCCCAATTTATGGCATCTCAATCGACGTTCGGTGTCCGGCGGCGTGGCGGTGGGGATGTTCTGTGGTCTTATTCCTGGGCCGTTGCAAATGATAGGTGCGGCGATCGGTTCGGTGCTGTTTCGCGTGAATCTGCCGACGGCTTTATTCACCACGCTTTATACCAATCCGTTTACGATTTTGCCGCTGTATTTGGCTGCCTACGAATTGGGCGTGATCGTCACTGGCGCGCCGCATTTACCGGTGGCAGCTTTGCCAGAATTGACTTGGAGCAATGGCTTAACTGAATTGTGGTTGTGGTTGCTCAGCATGGGCAAGCCACTGTTGATTGGGGTGCCGTTGCTAGCCATTGCTTTGTCGCTACTAGGGTATTTGGCGGTGCGCATTAGTTGGCGAGTGATGGTGCAATTGCGCTGGCAATACCGTCGAAAAAGTAGACAACACTAAGTGATCAATTGGTTGATGAGGTGTTGCCCAGAATTCACTCATTAACTTTAAATAATGCTTGGAAAGTTTGAAATGAAAATTGAAACCTTACGTTGGAACAATGAAAAACTTGAGATGATTGATCAGCGGGTGTTACCGGCGACGTTCAATTATTTGGCTTACGATTCGGCGGAATCGGTGGCGGAAGGCATCCGCAGCATGGTGGTGCGCGGTGCGCCAGCGATCGGTGTGGCGGCGGCGTATGGCGTGGCGTTGGAAGCGCGGCGCTTACAAAATTTATCGGTCGCTGAATTTAAAGTCGCGTTGGAATTGGGTTTTAAAGTGTTAGCGGAAAGCCGACCAACGGCAGTAAATTTATTTTGGGCCTTGGCGCGGATGCGTCGCGTTTGGGAAAGTTTACTGGGCAATTCACCTGTCGAAATTGCCGAAAAGTTATTGGCAGAGGCGCATGAAATTTTAGTTGAAGATGTGCGCATCAATCGGGCGATGGGCGATTTTGGCGCAGCCTTATTGCCAGATGGCGCGCGCGTGTTAACCCATTGCAATGCCGGCGCCTTGGCTACGGCGGGTTGGGGCACGGCGCTGGGAGTGATTCGTTCGGCAGTGGCGGCGGGCAAAAAGATTTCGGTGATTGCCGATGAAACGCGACCATTTTTGCAGGGCGCGCGTTTAACCGCTTGGGAAATGGTGCAGGAAAATATTCCGGTGACGCTGATTACCGACAATATGGCTGGTCATTTAATGGCGCAAGGTGAAATCGATGCGGTGATTGTTGGCACCGATCGGGTGGCGGCGAATGGCGATGTGGCGAATAAAATTGGCACCTATATGGTGGCTGTTTTGGCGCAGCGGCACGGCATTCCGTTCTATGTCGCGTGTCCGTTATCGACCATCGATTTAACGCTGGCGACGGGCAAAGATATTCCGATTGAAGAACGTTCGGCAGAGGAAGTGAAAGGCTTTCGCGACACGCAGTGGGCGGCGGCGGGGGTGAAGATTCGCAACCCGTCTTTTGATGTGACGCCAGCAGAATTAGTGACAGCATTGATTACCGAAAAAGGCGTGGTGGCGCAACCGAATGCGGCGAAGTTGCAGCAGTTATTTGGCTGAAAATTAAAGCGCAGTGAATTTTTTTAATGCGTCAGCATTGGTAATTAGAATTTGTTCGCGTCCCAGTTTGACCCAACCCTGTTCGGCAAATCCTTTTAGCAAACGGCTGACAATCTCGCGTGCGCTTCCTAGTTCATCCGCCAATGCTTGGTGGGTGCTGGTAATAGGACTATTTTTATTCAGCAATAAGGTGGCTAGTCGGCGATCTAGTTTTTGAAAAGCGACGGCGGAAACCAGTTCCATCAAGTCGGTGATGCGCTCGGAAAATAAGCCGAATATATAATCGCGAAAAGCGGGTAATTCGGTCATTAAAATTCGAAAAGTGGCGGGCGATAAAATTACCATTTCGACATCGCTTTCAACAATGCCGCGCGCTAAATAACGGCTGTGGCCGAGCAAGCAACTGCTACTTAAAATGCAGCTTTCGCCAGCAGAGACGCGGTAAAGCTGCAGTTCTCGACCGCTGCTAGATGCCTTGATCACGCGAATACTGCCCGATAACAACAAGGGAAAACCTTGGCAAGGCTGATGTTCATCGAAGATGACGGTGCCGGTCGCGAACTTGCTGATATGGGCGTGACTGAACAATTCCTCAAAGCGCGCCGCTGACAAATCGCGCAGCGGTGGGGTAGTGAGCGAGGATCGGATTGGTCACGATGCGCTCTTTATTCCGGCCGCATTTGCGGGAATAAAATCACGTCGCGGATGCTGGCGCTGTCGGTTAACAACATCACTAAACGGTCGATGCCGATGCCTTCGCCGGCGGTCGGTGGCAAGCCATATTCCAAGGCGCGAATGAAATCGGCATCTTTAAACATCGCTTCTTCGTCGCCTGCTTCTTTGGCCGCTACTTGCGCATCAAAACGCGCAGCTTGATCTTCGGCGTCGTTCAATTCGGAGAAGCCGTTGGCGATTTCTCGGCCAACAATAAACAGCTCGAAACGCTCGGTAATCGCCGGATTGGCATCGCTGCTGCGCGCCAGTGGTGACACTTCCACTGGGTAATTGACGATAAAAGTGGGTTCGAATAATTGGTGTTCGGCCAGCTCTTCAAACAATGAAAGTTGCAAGCCGCCGATGCCATCTGCTGGTTTATATTTAGCTTTTAAATCGTCCAATTCGTTGATCAAGAAATCACGATTGGCGAGTTGCACATCGGTAAATTGCGGATGATATTTTTGGATGGCTTGCACCATAGTTAAACGGTGGAAGGGTTTGCCTAAATCCAGTTCTTTGCCTTGATAGGTGATGGCGGTGGTGCCCAAAACTTTTAGCGCGACTTCGGCGAAAAGCGCTTCGGTGAAGTCCATTAAATAGTTGTAATCCCGATACGCTTCGTAGAATTCAATCATGGTGAATTCAGGATTGTGGCGGGTGGAAAGCCCTTCGTTACGGAAGTTGCGGTTGATCTCGAAAACTTTTTCAAAGCCGCCCACCACCAAACGTTTTAGATACAACTCAGGCGCAATTCGCAAATACATTTCCATATCGAGCGAGTTGTGATGCGTGACAAATGGCTTAGCTGACGCGCCGCCAGGAATCGGGTGCATCATCGGTGTTTCCACTTCTAGATAGTCGTGGCGAGTGAAAAATTCACGGATCGCCTGCACGATTTTTGAGCGCATTAAAAACGTGTTGCGCGTGTGTTCGTTGGTGATTAAATCGACGTAACGCTGACGATATTTTTGTTCTTGATCGGCCAAACCGTGGAATTTTTCTGGTAAGGGACGCAACGATTTGGTGAGTAAACGCACTTCTGCCACGCGCACCGATAATTCGCCCGTTTTGGTTTTGAACAAGACGCCGTTAACGCCCAAAATATCG
>Ga0114977_10001720_pt1 | contig 14405 bp, 10 predicted proteins | sample S_130805_MF_Meta_FD_87026 | JGI IMG/M metagenome (GOLD analysis project Ga0114977, IMG submission 87026) | Freshwater microbial communities from Lake Simoncouche, Canada to study carbon cycling - S_130805_MF_MetaG | ecosystem: Environmental > Aquatic > Freshwater > Lake | place: Lake...
ATTGAATGATGGCTTCTACGCCTTTAAATGCATCGTCTTTAATATCGATGTCTTTTAAACTTTTGCCCATGCCTGGAATCATGCCCATGATGTCTTTCAAATTCCCCATTTTTTTAATTTGGTGAATCTGCGTCAAAAAATCTTCGAAGTCAAATTGATTCTTGCGAATTTTTTTCTCTAATTTTTTAGCTTCTGCTTCATCGTAATTTGCTTGCGCTTTTTCTACCAAAGAAGTAATGTCGCCCATACCTAAAATTCTTTGGGCCATACGCTCAGGATAAAAAATATCCAAGGTCTCCATCTTCTCTCCACTGCTCATAAACTTGATGGGTTTATTGACCGTGTACTTTATAGAAAGCGCGGCACCACCCCTGGTATCTCCATCTAACTTAGTTAAAACCACACCAGTAAAATCAAGACGATCGTTGAAAGCCTTGGCTGTATTGACTGCATCTTGTCCTGTCATGGCATCCACTACAAATAAAATCTCTTGTGGTTGAATGGCATTTTTAATATTGGCAACCTCATTCATCATCATTTCATCCACGGCCAATCTTCCCGCCGTATCAATAATGATTACATTTTTATTGTTGGCTTTGGCATACACGATGGCATTTTGCGCAATAGATACTGCATCTTTATTTTCTCTTTCCACAAAAATATCTACGCCAATTTGTTCGGCGAGTACCGTTAATTGATCCATGGCCGCTGGTCGATAAATATCCGCAGCAACTAATAAAGGTGATTTTTTTTGTGCTTTTAAATAAGTAGCCAACTTTCCTGAAAAAGTGGTTTTACCTGAACCTTGTAAACCTGCCACTAAAATAACAGTAGGGCTTTTGCTTAAATCCAAGATGGCAGCTTCAGACCCCATGAGTTTGGTTAACTCATCTTGAACAATTTTGGTCATCAATTGACCCGGACTGATGGCATTGATGACTTTTTCACCAATGGCTTTTTCTTTAATGCTATCGGTAAACTCTTTGGCAATTTTAAAATTGACATCGGCATCCAACAATGCTTTTCGGATATCTTTTAAGGTATTAGCAACATTCAATTCATTGATTCTTGCCTGACCTTTTAGGTGCTTAAACGCAGATTCTAATTTTTCACTCAAACTATTAAACATAGTACCAATATTAAGGGGAGCAAAGATAAGTGATCATTACGAGTCAAGCATCATGAATTCAAAAGGTATAAATACGTTAAAATTAGAAAATTATAGAGTATCGTAATATGATATAAAATGTTGAATTTCATATACTTACACCAATTTAGAGATTACTCTATCTATGTCTTGACAGTTTGTTAACTAATAAAGAATAAAAAATACTTGGAACCTAACCTTTATTTAATATTATTGCATCAAACGAATCAATTTTTAAAGAGGAGCTAGTTATATATGAGTAAGAAACAATTATTTACGCTTGAATTTCCAGTTAGATGTTCACCAAATATACTTTTTGAATTTCTTTCCACGCCATCTGGTCTACAAGAATGGTTTGCAGACAAGGTAGACGAATGGGAGAATGTGTTTAGTTTTTCATGGAATAAAGGCGTACCTGACAAAGCAGAATTATTGGACCAAGAGCCGGATAAATTTATAAGATTTAAATGGTTGCATGGCGAAAAAAATGAGTACTTCGAATTTAGAATAGAAAAAACAGAAATTTCTAATCAAACTATTTTAATCGTGAAAGACTTTGCTGAGAAAAATGAAATTAAAGACCAAAGTAGGCTTTGGGAATATCAGATAAAAGAACTCTTTCATCGCATTGGTAGTTAGCACTACAACGCATTGTTCAAAAAATTAGACATACTAATTCTTAAGGCTTTTATTGGGCCTTTTATAGCAGCACTCACCATTTCAACTTTTGTGCTGACTATGCAATTCTTTTGGTTATACATTGACGACTTAGTGGGCAAAGGATTAGACTTAGTGACCATTTTGCAATTAATAGGATTGGTCTCTGTAAGTACTTTTACCACCGCACTCCCTTTAGCCTTGTTATTTTCTTCCATCATGACCTTTGGTAATTTGGGTGAAAGTTTTGAACTCATTGCCATTAAAGCCGCAGGTATTCCCTTGGTTCGATTCATGCGCCCCTTATTTATTTTCACTATTTTTTTAGCAGGTATCGCATTTTTATTTGCCAACAACATCATTCCTGTGACGCAAATGAAACTAAGTAATTTGAAATATGAAATTATTGTAGCCAAGCCTGCCATTGATTTAAAGGAAGGTGTGTTCTATGATAAAATTGACGGCTATGTGATCAAACTAGGAAAGAAAGAAAGTAATGACAGCGTGATGCACAATATTGTCATCTTCGAAAAAAAATATGGTTTACAAGATAATTTCATCATGGCGGAGTCGGGGGTAATGCGTGTATCGTCCAATAAAAAATTCTTAGAATTTATTATGTACAATGGATGGAGATACCAAGAAAGAGGAGTAAGGGCCACCACCAACACCGAATTCACTAGATTGTATTTTAAAGAATATAAAAAAGTATTCGACTTAAAAAGCTTTGAGATGAACAAAAGCAATGACAATGTCTATGATCCAAAAATGTTAAGTGTACGACAGTTGGGCCACGCAATGGATTCGCTAAATAACAAAGACAGCTTTTATGTAAAAAAAATTAATACTGAAATTGCTCCTTACTTGCGATTTCTGTTTTATAAGGACAGCAACCAGGTTTTCTTAGCACAAAAAAAACAAGCTTCCTTAACTGATTTTAAACAACTCATTCCAGACTCTATTGCTAGTTCGGTTTCGGAATCAGCCAGCTATCAATTCACTTCCATACAAGCTAATTTTACTACCCTTAATGAAACTTATAAGCAAAATGTGACTGTCAACTCATTGCATGGCATAGAATGGCACCGCAAGTTTACTTTGTCTTTTGCTTGTATTGTACTTTTTTTAATTGGCGCCCCCCTTGGTTCGATTATTAGAAAAGGAGGACTAGGGACCCCCATGGTTTTGGCCATTATCTTTTTTGTGGTATTTTTTCTACTCAATAATTTTGGCGAAAAATTTGCCAAATCTGGTGAATGGACTGTTTATTTTGGTATGTGGATGTCATCGGCCGTGTTGATACCTGTTGGGCTGTTTTTAACCTATAAAGCCATGCGCGATTCTCAGCTGTTCAACCAAGAATTTTACTACCGACTATTACATCCAATTAAAGTAACTTTACGGAAGTACTTTAAAAAATAATACTATGAACATGCAAAACCGTCGTCAGTTTATCAAAACAACTGGCAAAGCAGGTATGGCCATGGCCACGCTACCCCTCCTTTCAAAAATGAGTCCAAATGCATTGGGTATGGCAAATGAATATACACAGCAACCCTTGCCTTATAACTATACTGCATTAGAACCTTTTATTGATGCAATGACGATGGAAATTCATTACACCAAACATGCAGCGGCTTATGCAAAAAATTTAGCCGATGCGGTAGTTGCAGAAAAACTAGATACTAATGCCACAAGCTTGACTGATTTGCTAAAAAATATTTCGCATTATTCTCCAAAAATGAGAAACAATGCAGGCGGACATTATAATCATGAATTGTTTTGGCAATTAATGAAGCCTGCACCTGCCACTGCGCCAAGCGGGGCATTGGCTGAAGCCATTACCAAGGCCTTTGGTTCGTTTGATGCTTTTAAAACCGCATTTGGGGATGCCTCCAAAGCAAGATTTGGAAGTGGATGGGCTTGGTTACTGGTGAAAGCAGATGGAAGTTTGGCAGTAAGTTCCACCCCCAATCAAGACAACCCTTTGATGGACATTGCAGAAACAAAGGGAAGTCCGATTCTAGGTTTAGATGTTTGGGAGCATGCTTATTATTTAAAATATCAAAACAAGCGTGCCGATTACATCAATGCTTGGTGGAATTTAGTGAACTGGGAATTTGTACAAAAAAAATACGCAGAAGCTACGCAGTAAAAAGCCATTTAAGTTCACGCCCCTTAAAGAAGTCCCTTGCAAAAGTCAAAACAGAATTTAAAAATTCAATTTTTTGTAACTAGTTTAAGTATTGTATTGTTTGTACTTAAGTTTGTTGCTTATTTTATGACTCATTCTTTGTCTGTTTTATCAGATGCATTGGAAAGCATTGTGAATGTACTCGCTGGATTAATTGGATTGTATAGTTTGTATGTCGCCTCCAAGCCTAAGGACAAGGATCATCCTTATGGACATGGCAAAGCAGAATTCGTTTCCGCCGCATTTGAAGGAAGTTTAATTATTACAGCAGGTTTTATTATTTTGTATGAATCCATCCATACTTTTTTCGAACCCAACACCTTGCATGGATTAGACAATGGTATTTGGATTTTACTCTTGACCGCCGTATTAAATATGGTCGCTGGCTTATTTGCCAAAGCCAAAGGCAAAAAGAATAAATCTTTAGCCTTAAGTTCAAGTGGGCAACATTTACTGATAGACAGTTATACCACCTTTGCGGTGACCATTGGCATCGGATTGGTATTGTATACAGGTTATAAAATTATTGATACCATTATTGCTATTTTGATGGGCTTGTGGATCATTTACAATGGCTATAAAATAATAAGAGAGTCTTTGGCGGGCATTATGGACGAAGCGGATATGGCTTTATTGGATGAAGTGATTCATGAATTAAATAAATCGAGAAATACTCATTGGATAGATCTACATAATTTAAGAGTGATCAAATATGGTGCTTTAATGCATATTGATTGTCATTTAACTGTGCCTTGGTATTTCAATGTCAATGAAGCACACGGCGCAGTGGACCAATTTACCAAACTAATCAAAAATAAATTTGGCGACAGTGTTGAATTTTTTGTACATACCGATGGATGTATGGCTTTTAGTTGCCCCATCTGTACCATGGACAATTGCACTAAAAGAACTTCCCCATTTCAACATAAATTAAATTGGACCCGCGAAAATGTATTGTCCGATTTAAAACACCAACTGAATTAAATAAAAGTTAAACTTAATTTATATGAACCCTTGGCAAACATATCAAGAACAACACAAAGATCGTTTTTTACAAGAGCTGCTCACTTTATTGCGCATTCCAAGCATTAGTGCCAAAACAGAACACAATGCCGATATGTTGGCTTGTGCCAAAGCAGTGGAGCAGTCTTTAAAAGACGCTGGTGCACCCCATACTAAAATTTATGAAACAGAGGGGCATCCCATTGTCTATGGAGAAATAATAACGGATCCAAGTTTTCCAACGGTACTAGTGTATGGACACTATGATGTGCAGCCAGCCGATCCATTGGAACTATGGCAGAGCAGCCCATTTGAACCAAGCATCAAAGACGGTAAAATTTTTGCGCGCGGTGCTTGCGATGATAAAGGACAATTTTACATGCATGTCAAAGCATTGGAAATTATGACTAAAACCAATTCGCTTTGTACCAATATTAAATTTATCATTGAAGGAGAAGAAGAAATTGGCAGTCCTAATTTAGCCAGCTTTGTTAAAGCAAATACCGAACTTTTAAAAGCAGATGTAATTTTAATTAGTGACACGGCCATGATTAGCATGGATACCCCTTCTATTGATATTGGCGTAAGAGGCTTAAGTTATATCGAACTAGAAATTACAGGACCCAATAGAGACTTACACAGTGGAGTGTATGGTGGTGCTGTGGCCAACCCCATTACCATACTATCAAAAATGATTGCTTCTTGTCACGACGAAAATAATCACATTACCATTCCCGGATTTTATGATGATGTAGTTGTTTCCACCGATGCAGAAAGAAAAAAAATGGCAGAAGCTCCATTTGATGAAAATGAATACAAAACCGATTTAGGCATTCAAAATGTTTGGGGTGAAAAAGGATACAGCACCAATGAAAGAACGGGTATACGTCCTACTTTAGAAGTGAATGGAATTTGGGGTGGGTACACTGGAGAAGGCGCTAAAACCGTTTTGCCTTCCAAAGCATTTGCCAAAATATCTTGTCGCTTAGTTCCTAATCAATCTTCTGAAAAAATTACGGAAATGGTATTAGCGCATTTTAAAAAAATTGCACCTGCCAATATCACCGTAAATGCTTTTGAACATCATGGAGGTGAGCCTTATATCACACCTATTGATTCTCACGAATACCAAAGTGCCGCTAAAGCCATTGCTACAACTTTTGGCAAAGAGCCTATTCCGGTGCGTGGAGGTGGAAGTATTCCTATTTGTGCTTTGTTTGAAAAAGAATTAGGGGTGAAGATTGTATTTATGGGCTTTGGTTTAGATAGTGACAATTTGCATAGCCCGAACGAAAAATACGATATCGTCAATTTTTACAAAGGCATTGAAACCATTCCTTATTTCCATCAATTTTTTGCAGCTAAAAAAGCATAAGCATGAAGGGGCCAACTGTAGTAAAAACGGAAAAACAAAAAATTAGATTGGACAAATACCTCTGGTCTATCCGTATATATAAAACTAGAAGCCAGTCCACCGAAGCCATTGACAAAGGAAGAGTAAAGATGAAAGGTGAAAATGTAAAGGCTTCTAGAAATGTTGTTATTGGGGATGAATACGAAGCAAGAACTGAACATAAAAACTGGGTCATTAGAGTGACCCAAGTTTTAGAAGGAAGATTAGCTTATGCAGAAGCTATTAAATATTATGAAGACCTTACCCCTATTGAAGAATTAGAACGCGTGCGACAAGTGGCAGCTACTTTTCAAACAGGAAAACGTTTGAGTAAAATAGGAAGGCCTACTAAAAAAGACAGACGCGATTTAGGAGAATTATTAGATTAAAAAAAGTCCATCGGTTTCTTTTATCTTTACAATATGACCATTGAAATTTTAACAGTACTTCCGGAATTATTAGCAAGCCCCTTTGAACACAGTATGATGAAAAGGGCGCAGGAGAAAGGTTTGCTCCAAATAAAATTGCATAACCTAAGAGACTGGGCTATTAATAAACATGGTCAGGTGGACGACTATCAATATGGAGGAGGTGCAGGCATGGTGATGATGTGCGAACCTTTGGCCAATGCTATTGACCAATTACAAGTAACGGGTAAGTATGATGAAATTATTTTTATGACCCCCGACGGAGCTAGATTTGATCAAAAACAAGCCAACACCCTTTCCTTGAAAAATAGAATTTTAATTATCTGTGGGCATTATAAAGGCATTGACCAAAGAATACGAGACTTATATGTTACCAAAGAAATATCTATTGGCGATTATGTATTAAGTGGAGGAGAATTGGCTGCAGCTGTGGTAGTGGATGCTATTGGAAGACTTATTCCCGGTGTATTGAATGATGAAACTTCAGCCCTAACCGATTCTTTTCAAGATAATTTATTGGCACCTCCCGTTTACTCAAGACCTGCTGAATTTAGAGGATTGATCGTGCCGCCTATTTTACTCACTGGCGACCCCAAAAAAGTAGATGCCTGGAGGCAAGAACAGGCCATTTTGCGCACAAAAGACCGCAGACCCGATTTATTGGAAGGAGACTAGCCCGTTTATCCCTTTTTTTAGAATTTTTTACAAGTTATTAAGGCTGATTTAATTACATAATAGATATTTGCACCCTCATGCAAAATCGATACCTGCACCTTCCCTTATTAAAAACGGCTTGTATAAAACTTGGCTTGCTTTTAAGCCTGCTATTTTGTAGTTATTTTATAGATGCTCAAAACATTTCAGATTTTCAAAAAGGTTTTCAATTACATATACAACCCACTACGGCTAAAATTAAAATAGATGGCATTTTGGATGAACCAGTTTGGGCCACCACTGAAGTTGCTAAAAATTTTATAAAAAAATTTCCGAATGATATTGGAGCGGCCAAACGTCAAACTGAAGTAAGATTTACTTATGATAATGAAAATATCTATTTTGGATTCAAGGTATATGATAGTGGTACAGCTATCATAAGAAGTTTAAAAAGAGATATTGGCAATGATGGAAATGATGCTGTGGGCATTATGTTAGACCCCTTAAATAAAAAAACGAATGGATTTTTCTTTTTATTAAGCGCCTTAAATGTACAATCAGAAGATCAACTAAGTTTAAGTTTTCAAGAAAAGCCTACTTGGAGTTGGGATACCAAATGGTTTTCTGCCACCAAGGATTATGGAACCTATTGGATTGCTGAAATAATGATCCCCTTAAAATCTATCAGGTATGATCCTAAACAATTACAATGGGGTATTAATTTTTTAAGGGCCGATGCAAAAAATAATGAGTACAGTACCTTTACCAAGGTGCCTCCTATTTTTAAAGCTTATGATTTAGGTTATATGGGTTTATTAAACTGGCCTGCAGCCACCCCTTCTACAAAAAATAATATTATTTTTCTACCCTTTATATCCGGCGCTAGTGGAGAAGACCAAGAAAATGGAAAATCTTTGAACACCAATGCTACCGGGGGTTTTGATGCAAAAGTAGCTTTGAATGCTTCATTGAATTTAGACTTAACCGTGAACCCTGATTTCTCTCAAGTAGAAGTAGATGAACAAGTAACCAACCTTACTCGATTCAATATTTTTCTTCCAGAAAAAAGAGGTTTCTTTTTAGAAAATTCAGATTTGTTTTCCAATTTTGGTATGCCCTTTATCCGCCCTTTTTATTCTAGAACCATTGGGCTTGATAAAGACGGCAATAAAATTCCCATTTTATTTGGTGCGAGAATGTCTGGAAATTTAAACCCTGCTACACGTATTGGTGTGATGAATATGCAAACAGGAAAACAAGGCAACTATACTGCTGAAAATTTTTCAGCATTTACCTTACAAAGAAGTGTGTTGAAGCGTTCTATTATAAAAACTTATTTTTTAAACAGAGAGAATTTTATTTCAGAGGATGAGGCGAAGAAAAATCCATTGGATAAATATGGCCGAAATGCGGGACTTACTTTTGAATATTCAAACACATCAGGAACTTTTAGCAGTTGGACCGATCTACATAAATCATTTAAGTCCGGAATTAATGACGACGATATTTATGCAAGCACAGGGTTTATGACCAATTCAAAACACTGGTCTTATGTTACCCTAATTGGAAGCTTAGGCAAAAACTATTATACCGATATGGGATTTGTACAAGGCATCGATAATTATGATGCCATTAGAGATACGACCATACGCATTGGTTTTAAAAACATATTCAATTCATTGAGCTATAGAATATTTCCTGAAAATGGAACCATTGGTAAAATGGTTTTAAAGATAGAAAATTTTACTACCCTGCATCCCGATAATTCTATTAATCAAGCCGACACTAAATTGGGGCCGGATTTTCAATTCAAAAATACCTCTCTTTTCGGTCTTGATTTAAAAAATACAATAGTCAACTTGTTATATCCTATTTCTTTTACTGACGGTGTTCCTTTACCAATTGGAAATTATGTTTTCAATCAGATTCAGCTAAAGTATACTTCTGATTTGAGAAAGCAATTTGGAATAGAGAGTATGTTGAATATCGGTCAGTTTTATAATGGAGAAGTAAAAGGAATTGCCATGGGTATTACATACAGGAATCAACCTCATTTTAAAGTTTTATTAAGCGCACAATTTAATAATATCGTATTTCCAAACCCCTACGGAAGTACTAATTTAGTCTTATTGCAACCCAGGGTGGAGTGGAATTTTAGTACAAAATTATTTTGGACCACTTTTGTACAATACAATACACAGAGCAATAACTTCAATATTAATAGTCGTTTGCAATACAGATTTAAACCAATGAGCGACTTCTTCTTAGTATACACCGACAACTACTTTACCGACCCTTTATTTAAAAATAAAAACAGGGCAATCATCTTTAAGTTCAGCTATTGGTTTAATTTATAGTGGCTAATACTAAAAAGGCGGACGCTTTCACCCCAAATCAACTGCTCCACATTGGGTATAAGCCTGAGAACGAGCCGTTTGTACTATTTTTTAAAAAAATTCCTTAACTAATTAAGGCTGTATTGCTTACATGAAGGATATTTGCACCCTCATGAAATTACTGCGTATTTTATTGTTTTTACCCTTATTGCTTACAGCAAGCATTTTAAGCGCACAAACCATTACTGAATATCAGAAAAACTTTCAGATAAACATTCAACCTACTGCCAGCCCCATCGTATTGGATGGTATTTTAGATGAACCTGTTTGGAAAACTGTTTTACTTTCCAAAGATTTTACAAAAAAATACCCCAACAATATTGGTGCACCCAAACAACAAACAGAAGTATTGACCACCTATGATGATAAAAATATTTACTTCGCCTTTAAAGTATATGCCAAAGACGAACAAATTATCAAAAGTTTAAAAAGAGATGTGGGTTATGATGGCTCTGATGGTATTGCAGTTATTTTAGATCCATTGAATCAAAAAACCAATGGATTCATTTTTGCATTGACTTCTAAAAATGTTCAATCAGAAGATCAGTTGACCACCAATGCTGAAGAAAAACTTTCTTGGAGCTGGGATACCAAATGGAATTCTGCCACCAAAATGTACGCAGGTTATTGGATTGCAGAAATTGCCATCCCATTAAAATCTTTGAGATACAATGACAAGCAAAGTTTTTGGGGCATTAATTATTTAAGAGGCGATTTGCAAAGTAATGAATACAGTTGCTGGACCAAGGTACCGCCTATTTTTAAATCTTATGATTTAGGTTATATGGGTGTATTAAATTGGCCTACTGCTCCGCCTAAATCAAGTGCCAACAAAATAATATTACCCTACATCACCGGCAATGCCACCACTGATGATGAAAATGGGAAATTGCTGCAAAATACGGGCAATGCTGGTTTTGATGCCAAAATGACTTTGAGTTCTTCTTTAAATTTGGATGTAACAGTGAACCCTGATTTTTCTCAAGTAGAAGTAGATCAGTTGGTGACTAACCTAACTCGTTTCAATATTTTTTTACCAGAAAAAAGAGCCTTCTTTTTGGAGAATGGCGACTTATTTTCCAACTTAGGCAATGATTACTTTCGTCCATTTTATTCTAGAACCATTGGCTTAGACAAAGAAGGCAATGCCATTCCTATCTTATTAGGTGCAAGGCTTTCTGGCAACTTAAATTCAAGTACCAGGATTGGAATGATGAACATTCAAACAGGCGCCAAAGGTGCTTATTCTCCGGAAAATTTTTCTGCCCTCACTATTCAAAAAAGATTTTGGCAAAGATCAGTTTTAAAAACCTACTTCTTAAATAGAGAAAATTTTATTTCGGCAGCAGAGGTCAAAAAAAATCCTTTAGATCAATTTGGCAGAAACGCAGGATTGACCTTATTATTAGCGAATAACGAGGGGACTAAAAGGGCAGAGATTAGTTACCATCAATCCATGAAGCCAACCATTAACAATCAAGATGCATTTTTTGAAGCATCTGTTTCTAGGACGGTAAACAATTGGCATCTGCTTGGACAAGTGGGCAATGTTGGAAGAAACTATTACACTGATATGGGCTATGTACAAAGATTGGACAACTACGATGCCTCAAGGGATACCAGCATTCGAGTGGGTTTTAAAGATGTATATACCAACCTAAGCAAAAGATTATTTTTCAGCAAAGGGAAAATTGGAAGAATGGAATTGGGTGTGGAGGAATTTCTTGTATTCAATGCAGACAATAGCTTTAGCGAAAACGAGGTGGCATTAAAAGCAAGTGCTGACTTTAGAAATAGTTCAGGTTTGAAATTGACATTATCAACCTCTAATCTGAATTTATTGTACCCCACTAAGCCGGGTGATGGCCTTCCTATTCCAGCTGGAGATTATAGTTATAGTCAATTTAATTTGGTGTATTATTCAGACATGAGAAAGCTGTTTAGTTGGAATTTAATGACTACCCTTGGGCAATATTACAATGGAAGCATCACCGGTATTGGGGCAGGCATCATCTGGAGAAATCAACCCCATTTTACACTCTCACTGAATGGAGAAATAGACAAAATTCAATTGCCAAAAAAATACGGAAATAACAATTTGATTTTGATTGCTCCTAAATTTGAATACAACTTTAATACAAAACTGTTCTGGACTACCTTTGTTCAGTTTAACACGCAAACCAATAATTTTAACATCAATAGTCGTTTGCAATTCAGGTATAAACCAATGAGCGATTTCTTCTTAGTCTATACCGACAATTATTTTACGGATCCAATGCTTAAAAATAAGAATAGGGCCCTTATCTTTAAGTTCAATTACTGGTTTAATTTATAACCAATTTATTTTATGGCTACCTCATTTAAAATAGAGGGACATTATGTAGACATTGCTAGGAAGCAAATTTTTCCAGCATTAGTGACTATTGACAATGGCCTGATCACTGCCATAGAAAAAATACCAACAGCCCCTAACCATTTTTTACTTCCAGGATTTATTGATGCCCATGTACATATTGAAAGTAGTATGCTTCTGCCAAGTTCCTTTGCACGCTTAGCCGTGACCCATGGCACCATTGGTACCATCAGCGACCCCCATGAAATTGCCAATGTATGTGGGGTAGAAGGTGTTCATTACATGATTGACAATGGCAAAAAAGTTCCTTTTCATTTTTTCTTTGGGGCCCCTAGTTGCGTGCCTGCTACTGAATTCGAAACTGCTGGCGCCGCCATTAAAAGTGAAGCAGTAGCTGAATTATTGGCCAGTAAGGATATTTATTATTTGAGTGAAATGATGAATTTTCCGGGTGTCTTGCATCAAGACGAGGAAGTAATGAAAAAAATTGCCGCTGCACATAAAGCAGGCAAGCCTGTGGATGGCCATGCACCAGGATTGAGAGGCGAAGACGCAAAAAAATACATTGAAGCAGGCATTAGTACCGACCACGAATGTTTCACGGTGGAAGAGGCCTTAGATAAATTAGAACATGGGATGAAAATATTGATTAGGGAAGGTAGTGCTGCAAAAAATTTCGAGGCCTTGTATGAATTATTAGACGATCATCCCAATCATACCATGCTCTGCAGTGATGATAAACACCCAGATAGTTTATTGATAGGTCATATCAATGTTTTGTGTGCAAGAGCAGTGGCCAAAGGCATTGATCAATTCAATGTTTTAAAAGCCGCTTGTATCAACCCAGTAAAACATTATCAACTACCCACCGGCTTATTTCAAGTGGGTGACCCAGCTAATTTTATTGTGGTCAAAAATTTAATTGATTTTGAAGTATTGCAAACCTATATCAATGGAAATAAAGTTGCCGAAAATGGACAATCATTGATTCCAATGATTCAAGAAAAAACCATCAATCAATTCAGCGCCCTACCTATAATAGAACAAGACATCAAAATTGACGCATCCACCTACCCAAATAAAGAAGGACGCATCCCTGTCATAGAAGCCATCGATGGGCAATTGATCACGAATTGTTTATGGGAAGCAGCTTGCATCAAAGACAATGAAATTATTGCAGATACAGGAAAAGATATTTTAAAAATAGTAGTCTACAATCGTTACCATGCAGCCCCTCCTAAAATAGCATTCATCAAAAATTTTGGATTTAGCTCTGGCGCCATTGCTTCAACAGTGGCCCATGATAGCCATAATATTATAGCAGTAGGTGTGACAGATACTGAAATAGTGAAAGCCATCAATGCAGTCATTCAAGCGCAAGGAGGGATCAGTTGTGTACAAGATGAAAAAATAAAAGTATTGGGCCTTCCAGTGGCTGGACTCATGAGTATTGAAGATCCTTATCAAGTGGCCGCCGCCTATACCGAAATTGATGCGATGGCTAAATCATTGGGCAGCGCCTTGGGTTCTCCTTTTATGACCTTAAGTTTTATGGCCTTATTGGTGATTCCACACCTAAAACTAAGCGACAAAGGCTTGTTTGACGGAACAGCCTTTAAATTATTTTAAAATTGTCTACAAGAAACTTAGATTTGAAAAAATTACCATCCTATGGTGCATCATTTAAGTGAAAAACACAGCCTGATTAGCAATTGGATTGCAGAGATAAGAGATGTAAGTATCCAGCATGACCGCATGCGTTTTAGACGTAATTTGGAAAGAATAGGTGAAGTGGCTGCTTATGAAATGAGCAAATTAATGCCAAGCACCATCAAGGAAACCACCACCCCTTTAGGCATTCATTCATCCAAAGTATTGGCAGAACAACCCGTGCTAGCCACCATTTTAAGGGCAGGTCTACCCTTACATCAGGGCATGCTCAATTATTTTGACAAAGCGGACAACGCTTTTATATCTGCCTTTAGAAAACATCATGAAGATGGAAGTTTCGAAATTAGTATAGAATATTTAAGTTGCCCCGATTTAAACAATCGAGTCTTGATTGTTTGCGATCCCATGCTGGCCACCGGCGCTTCCTTGGTGCAAACCATTCAAGCCATTACAAAAAACCATCAGCCCAAAGAAATTCATATTGTGGTAGCCATTGCTAGTAAAAAAGGA
>Ga0114977_10001722_pt1 | contig 14402 bp, 12 predicted proteins | sample S_130805_MF_Meta_FD_87026 | JGI IMG/M metagenome (GOLD analysis project Ga0114977, IMG submission 87026) | Freshwater microbial communities from Lake Simoncouche, Canada to study carbon cycling - S_130805_MF_MetaG | ecosystem: Environmental > Aquatic > Freshwater > Lake | place: Lake...
ATTATCCAGAATTCCGGGCGGGGGGAGCCGGGCCTCGCGCCCCTGGTTTGGCCGGCTCTCGCAACTCGACTTCGATCTCGATTTCTTCGAGAGTCTCCTGGCCCGCAATGGCGACTCGGTGGAAGTCCTGCGGGTTTTGGGGGAACTGGCCTCCCAGAAAGGGCTCGCAGCGCGGGCCCTCGAACTCGACCGGCGTCTCGTCGCTCGTCTGCCCGACGATTTCCTCGCCCGCTACAATCTGGCCTGCTCGCTGGCAGTGGCCGGATGCTGCGACGAGGCGATCGAATGCCTCGCCGCGGCGATCCGTCTGGGGTATGACGACATGGACCACATGGCGGTCGACCCCGATCTCGAGTCGCTCCGCGGGCGCCCGGAGTTCCGCGCCCTTCTCGGCCGCGTCTGACCCCGGGCAGGGATCCGGCGCGACCGACGGGGGCAGCATGCTCGATCAGTACGACAAGATCACCGAGGCCTGCGAGACGATCCGGGGGCGCTTCCCCCACATGCCGGCGGTGGGCATCATCCTCGGCAGCGGACTGGGGGGCGTGACGGCGGCGATCGGGGAAAAGGTGACGATCCCCTACTCCGAGATCCCGCACTTCGCCCGCTCCACCGCGACAGGCCATGCCGGCCAACTCGTCTGCGGCCTCCTCGACGGGGTGCCGGTGATCGTCATGGAGGGTCGGATGCATGCCTATGAAGGCTATCCGCTCTCGCAGATCACCTTCCCCGTCCGTGTCCTCGAGCGCCTCGGCGCCGGCCTCCTGATCGTGACCAACGCCTGCGGCGGGCTCAACCCGCACTTCCGCACCGGCGACGTGATGATCATCGACGACCACATCAACCTCATGAACGACAATCCGCTCGTCGGCATCAACGACGATCGGCTCGGCCCCCGCTTTCCCGACATGTCGGCGCCGTACACGCCAGAGCTGATCGACGAGGCCCTGGCCGTCGCGCGGCGGGAGGATTTCGTCGCCCACCGGGGGGTGTATGTCGCCGTCACCGGACCGAATCTGGAAACCCGTGCCGAATACCGCTTCCTCCGCGGCATCGGCGCCGACGTGGTGGGGATGTCGACAGTCCCGGAAGTGATCGTCGCCGTCCACGCGGGCCTCCGCGTGCTGGGGATCTCGGTGATCACCGACATGTGCCTGGCCGATCACCTCGAGGTGGCGACGGTGGAAAAGATCCTCGGCGTCGCCCGGTCGGCAGAGCCGAAGCTGAGGGCGCTGGTGACCTCCGCCGTCCGCAGGGCCGTCGAGGCGCGGGGCTGACCCCCTCCGTCACTCGGCCCCGCATCCCCCCCTCCCCTTCCAAGGAACACTTTCGATGTCCCGTCCCGTCCGCGTTCTCGTCGTCGGCTGCGGCCACATGGGCACCTCCCACGCCAAGGCCTATCACGCCATGGACGGCTTCGAGATCGTCGGCGTCGTGTCGCGCGGTGAGAAATCCCGCCAAGCCCTCCTCGCGGCCCTCGGGCACGACTACCCCCAGTTTTCCAACTACGAGAAAGCCCTGGCGGCCACGAAGCCCGATGCCGTCTCGATCAACACCTATCCCGACACACACGCCGACTACGCCCGCAAGGCGTTCGCCGCCGGTTGCCACGTGTTTCTCGAGAAGCCGCTGGCCAACACGGTCGCCGAGGCCCGTGAGGTGGTCGACCTCGCCAACGAGAACGGGAGGAAACTCGTCATCGGCTACGTCCTCCGTGTCCATCCGACCTGGACGAAGTTCATCGAGACGGCGAAGACGCTGGGGAAGCCGCTGGTGATGCGGATGAACCTCAACCAGCAATCGTCGGCCGGGCAGTGGAAGACGCACAAGCAGCTGATGAACTCGATGTCGCCGATCGTCGATTGCGGCGTGCACTACGTGGACGTGATGTGCCTGATGACCGGATCGAAGCCGATCCGCGTCTCGGCGATCGGCGCGAGGCTCACCGACGAGCTCGTGCCGGGGATGTACAACTACGGCCAGCTCCAGGTGACGTTCGCCGATGGCTCCGTCGGCTGGTACGAGGCCGGCTGGGGCCCGATGATGAGCGAGGTGGCCTATTTCGTGAAGGACGTCATCGGCCCGAAGGGATGCGTGAGCATCGTCGGCACGAAGGAGGGCGACGCCGCCAGCGACGACGTCAATGCCCACTCCAAGGCAGCCCTGCTGAAGCTCCACCACGCCGAGACGAAGCCCGACGGCACGTTCGCCCGCCGTGACGAATTCATCGACTGCCACGATGAGCCGGATCATGACGGCCTCTGCCGGCTCGAGCAGGAGGTGTTCCTCGATGCCATCCTCCATGACCGCGACCTCACGGCCCACATGGAGGACGCGGTCAGCAGCCTGCGGATCGTCCTGGCGGCCGACGAGGCCTTCAAGACCGGGCGGACGGTCGACCTCTGACCCCTCTCCGGCCTCGGTTCGTCCTCCGTCACGGCGCTTGTCCCTGTTCAGATCCACGCCCCGCCCCGTCCCCGAGCCAAGCCCCTCCCATGTTCGACCCCGTCCGCGGCAAACCCGACTTCCCGGCCAACGAGCGGGCGATCCTCGATTTCTGGCGTGATGCCCGGATCTACGCCAAGTCGCTCGAGCAGCGTGCCGGTCGGGAGCGGTTCGTCTTCTTCGAAGGGCCGCCGACGGCCAACGGGATGCCCCATCCGGGGCATTGCCTGACACGGACGATCAAGGATCTCTACCCCCGCTACAAGACGATGCGCGGACAGTTCTGCGAGCGCAAGGGGGGCTGGGACACCCACGGCCTGCCTGTGGAGGTGGAGGTCTGCAAGTCACTCGGCATCCACTCCAAGGCCGAGATCGAGGCCTACGGCATCGAACCGTTCATCCACCGCTGCCAGGAATCGGTGTGGCGGTACATGAAGGAATGGGAGTCGGTCACGGAACGGATCGGTTTCTGGATCGACCTCTCGGAGGCCTACGTCACCTACCACAAGTCGTACGTCGAGAGCGTCTGGTGGGCGCTTGCCGATCTGTTCGATCGCGGGCTCCTCTACCGTGGCCACAAGATCGTCTGGTGGTGGGCGCAGGGGGGCACGGCCCTGTCCAGCGGCGAAGTGGGTCAGGGATACAAGGAGGTGGCCGACCCGAGCGTCTACGTCGCCTTCCCCCTCCTCGATGATTCGGGCAAGCCCACCAACCGCAGCCTTGTCGCCTGGACGACGACCCCGTGGACGCTGCCGTCGAACCAGTTCGCCGCGGTCCGGGCCGACCTCGACTATGTCGTCCTCCGCGAGGCGCCGGCCGAGGGCGCCGTGACGGAAGGGGCCCCGGAGTATGTCGTCGCCGAACCATTGGCCGCCGCCCTCGGGGAAAAACTCAAAACAACCTTCGATACGGTCGGTCGGATGCATGGCCGCGATCTCGTGGGCAGGTGCTACCTTCCCCCTTTCGACATCTACCGGCCGGCGGGTGCCCCGGAGCAGGCAGCGCTCGTCGGCGGCGGGCGGCAGCCGGCCGCGTGGCGCGTCGTGGCGGCCGATTTCGTCACCACCGACAGCGGCACCGGCATCGTCCATGTCGCCCCGGCGTTCGGCGAAGTCGATTACGGCGTGCTCCTGGCCGAGCAACCCCGTTTCGAGTCCGGGGCACCGTCACTGCTCAACTGTGTCGCCCCCGATGGCACCTTCACCGACACCTTCCCGATGGGGAGCGGACGGTTCGTGAAGGACTGCGACCGCGACATCGTCCGCGACCTCCGGGGACGCGGGTTGCTCGTCCACCAGGAGCAGTACGTCCACGACTATCCCTTCTGCTGGCGGGCCGACAACGATCCGCTCATCCAGTACCCCCGCGCCAGCTGGTTCATCCGCACGAGCCAGTTCCGTGACGCGATGCTCGCCAACAACGCTTCCATCAACTGGCTCCCCGGGCACATCAAGGAGGGCCGCTTCGGCAACTTCCTCGAGTCGAACGTCGACTGGGCCCTCTCCCGAGAGCGCTACTGGGGGACACCGCTGCCGATCTGGATCTGCGACTCGACCGGTCGCGCCGAGGCGGTCCCCTCCTACGACACGCTGCTGGCCAAGCCGGGCGTCGCCGGCGCTGACGTCTTCGATTCCGCCAAGGCCACCAATCCCGACCTTGCCGACGATCTCCGTGTCCACAAGCCCTATATCGACGCGGTCACGTACGATTCTCCTTTCGCGCCCGGCTCGAGGATGCGGCGCGTGCCGGAGGTGATCGACTGCTGGTTCGACTCAGGCAGCATGCCCTTCGCCCAGTGGGGCTGGCCGCACGCCGGTCGGGACGAATTCGCAGAACAGTTCCCCGCCGACTTCATCTCGGAGGCGATCGACCAGACGCGGGGCTGGTTCTACAGCCAGTTGGCGATCAGCACGCTCCTCTTCGGCGGCGACGGCCCGGCGAGCCTGCCGGAGGGGGTGACAGCGCCCCCCGCCGACTATCCCCATCCGTTCAAGACCTGCATCGTGCTCGGGCTGATGCTCGGCGAGGACGGGCAGAAGATGAGCAAGAGCAAGCGCAACTACAAGGAGCCGGGGGTGATCTTCGACGCCTATGGCGCCGACGCCCTGCGCTGGTTCTTCCTGGCCGGGCAGCCCCCCTGGACGACGATCCGTTACAGCGAGCGGACGATCCGGGAGAGCGTGCCGGAATTCCTTCTCCGGCTCTGGAACGTCTACTCGTTCTTCGTGATCTACGCGAACATCGACGGCTTCGATCCGGGGAGATCCCTCGACGCGCCGGGCAACCTCGATCACGCCGACCTGGGCCGGGCCCGCGGCTGGCGGCCGGTATCCGAGCGCAGCGAACTCGATCGCTGGATGCTTGCGGAGCTCTCGTCCACGGCGACCGCCGTGGTCGAACGGATGGATGCCTTTGACCACTTCGCGGCGGCGGGGATGATCTCGGCACTCGTGGAGGCCACGAGCAATTGGTTCGTGCGCCGCAGCCGCGACCGGTTCTGGGCAGCGGGACGGGCCGACGGTCCTCAGGGCAACCCCGACAAGCTCGATGCCTACTGGACGCTCTACGAGACGCTCCTCGGCGTCGCCCGGCTCGCGGCCCCATTCGTCCCCTTTGTCGCCGAGACGATCTGGCGGAACCTGGCCGTCGGGCCTTTTGGCGACACCGTGCCGGAGAGTGTCCATCTCACCGACTATCCCCAGGGCTCCCCCGCCCTCCTCGACGACGATCTCGTGCGGCGGATGGCGCTTGTGCGCGACGTGGCGTCGCTCGGACGTGCTGCACGGGCGAGCGCGAAACTGAAGGTGCGGCAGCCACTCTCGAAGGTCGAGGTGATCCTCGCCGACGCTTCCCCGGAGGATGCCGACTGGCTCGCGTCGCATGCCGACCTTGTCTGCGAGGAGCTCAACGTCAAACAGTTCGAGATCTGCCGCGAGCCCGATCGTTACATCACGCGGAGCATCCTCCCCGATCTGAAGAAGCTCGGGCCGAGACTCGGAAAGCTCCTTCCCCAGGCCCGCGACGCGCTTGCGAAGGCCGATCCGTCGGCGCTCCTGGCGGCCTTCGCGCGCGACGGGCAGGTGGTGCTGTCGCTCCCGGGGGGAACAGCGACGGTGGAGCGCGACGACGTCCTCATCCGCACCACGGCCCGCGCGGGCTGGGCCGCGGCCGAGGGGCCGCGCGCCGTCGTCGTCGTCTCGAGCGACCTGACCGCCGAACTTGTCGCCGAGGGGCTCGCGCGCGAGGTGGTACACGCCGTGCAGACGGCGCGGAAATCGCTCGACCTTGAATTCACCGACCACATCGATCTGGTTTTCGAGACTGATTCGACCGAATTGCGTTCCGCGCTCGAGCGGCATCGCGATTCGATCGCCGGCGAGACGCTCGCCGATTCACTCGGCTTCGGCGCCGGTCCGGCGGGGGCCACGGCGGAATCGATCGACGTCGAGGGGCATCCGCTCACGATCCATCTCCTGCCGCGGCCGCGACAGGGAGGGCATGCATGACCGCCCCCCGCCGACTCGCCGTCCTCCTTTCGGGATCCGGCCGGACGCTCGAAAATCTTCTCGACCGGATCGCCGCAGGGAGGCTCGCCGCCACGGTGGCCATCGTCGTCGCGAGCCGGCCCGAAGTCCGGGGCGTCGACATCGCCCGCCGGGCCGGCGTGCCCGTCGAGGTGTTGCCGCGGGAGGATCGCTCGACGGCCGCCTGGAGCGCAGCAATCTTCGCTGCCTGCCGATCGGCATCGGCGGAGCTCGTCGTCATGGCCGGCTTTCTCCATCTCCTCGAGATCCCCGCCGACTTCGCCGGCCGGGTGATCAACATCCACCCCTCGCTCCTTCCCGCCTTCGGCGGACAGGGATTTCATGGCGAGCATGTCCACCGCGCTGTCCTCGAGCGTGGTTGCACGGTGAGTGGCTGCACGGTCCATCTCGTCGACGACCAGTACGATCATGGGCGGATCCTCCTCCAAGCCACCGTGCCGGTGCTCCCTGACGACAGCGTGTCGTCGCTTGCCGCCCGCGTGTTCGCGGCGGAGTGCGACGCCCTCCCTGATGCCATCTCCCGATTCCAGGCCCCGTGACCCCATAAGGACCCACCCCATGGCCCGCTCCATCGGCAACTCGATCGCCGACAGTCTGCAACTGTCGCTCAACTATGCCGACCGGCTTCTGAAAGAACTGCCAGCCGACAGGTTCGCCCGCTTCGCCCAGGTCGGCGGCAAGACGGTCGAGTCGAACCATCCCGCCTTCATTCTCGGCCATCTGGCCCTTTACGGCCCGCGGATCACGAGCCAGCTCGGTGGCAGCCCCACCCCTCCGCCGGCGTCGTTCGAGAAGGTGTTTTCCAAGGACGCGACCTGCGTCGACGATTCCGCCGGCTCGATCTACCCGTCGATGGCCGAGGTCGTGAACGCCTTCCGAACCGGATGCGAGGAGGCGATCAGGGCCCTCCGCTCGGCCACCGACGACACGATGCACAAGGCCAATCCCGCCGAGGGGCGGATGCGCGAGCTCTTCCCCACGCTCGGCTCGATCCACGGCTTCTATGCCGGTGGCCACATGATGATGCACCTCGGGCAGTTGAGCGCGTGGCGGCGGATCGAGGGGATGAAGCCCGCCTGACGGCAGCCACCGCTCGACTCCGGACAGCGCTGGGCTTGTCAGACATCGCAGACCATCGCCGCGTGTCGCAGGGCGAGGATCGGATCGTCCCAGGTGGGGATGAATTCATGGGCGACGAAATCGTGGTAGCCGATCGCGGCAAGCGCCCGCATCACCGCCGGATAGTCGATCTCCTGCGTGTCGTCGAGCTCACCCCGGCCGGGGTTGCCGGCGGTGTGGATGTGGCCGATGAATTCGGCGTGCTGCCGGAGGCGGCGGATGATATCGCCATTCATGATCGAGACATGGTAGATGTCGAAGAGGAGCTTGAAGTTGGGGGACCCGACCCTCTTCACGAGATCGATGCAGAATTCGACGTCGTCGCCGAAGTAGCCCGGATGCCCCTTCATCGGATGGGAGGAATCGCGGGAGTTGAGATGTTCGAGGCAGAGCGTGACGCCTGCATCCTCGGCGGTCTTGAGGACCTTCTTCCAGGCGGCGACGCAGTCGGCCGCGGCTTTCTCCTCATCCATCCCGTCGAAGCGCATCCCGGTGAACGTGATCACCTTTTTCGCGCCGATCTGCTTGGCCAGATCGATCGCCGCAGCCAGTTTGGCAACGGCCTGGTCGAAAGAGCGCGGATCGCACGGCCCGTCGGCAAAGCCGTGGCTCCCGACGAGCGAGATCTCGAGTCCGAGTTTCTTGACGTCGGGATAGAACTTCGGGTCGATCCCCTCGATGCCCTCGAGGCCGATCGCCTTGGCATGGCGAGCGAGCTCGAGGGGGTCCATCGGGTTGAAACACCACCCCATCACCGTGTGACGGATGCCGTTGTTGCGAATCCGGTAGGCCGGATCGGCGGCGGCCCGCGAGGTGTCGGCGGCGATCGCGCGGCTGGAATAGGCACCAGCAGCAAGGAGGGCCGAACTTCCGAGGAAACGACGGCGGGACACTGGCGGGATCATCGATCGGCTCCAGGGGATGGAAATCGAATGAGGGCTAGCGGCGAGCGCCTGTGATCTCTTCAAGCAATCGCTCGACGCGGGCACGGTATTCCTCCGGCACCCTGCGCCGGTCGGCGTCGGTGTCGATCCGGCCGGCATGGATCTTCTTTCCGTCGGCGTTGAGGATTTCGACGGTCAATCTGCCGGCCGATTGCCGGATCTCGATCGTCGTCGTGCCGTCGGATTCGGTGTCGATCCGCTCATTCCCCTGTGGCGACGTAGTCACCCGGCTCGTCCGGGAGTGCCCTGTCGCTCCCACTGGCCCCAAGGCACTCTGCTGCATCCGCCTGGCGAGATCCTCCACCTGTCGCTGCAGGTCGGCTGGCAGGTTCCCGGGAGGGATCCCCGGCGCGATTCCGGGGCCCAAGCGGGGAGGGAGGCCGGGCGCTTCGGCAAGCGCGGCCCGGTCGTCGGCAGGCTCGGCGGGGAGGAGGGCGACAGGCAGCTTCCGTTCGCGCCCGCCGCGGAGAATCGTCAGCGGGACCGGGCCGGGCTTGCGGAGCCTGATGAGCGTGGCAAGCTGATCGACGTTGCAGACGATCTGGTCGTTGAAGCGGGTGAGGATGTCGAACCGCTTGAGGCCCGAGGTGGCCGCGGGGCTGTCCGGTTCGACCGCGTCGATCAACAGCCCGACCCCGGCAGGAAGATCGATCTGCTCCCTGACGGCAGCGGGGACCGGCGTGAACGTCGCGCCGAGGCGCCGGGGACCATGCACCGGGCCTGGCGCGGCGGCGTCACCCCAATCTCCCTCGCGTCGCTCGGCGCCGCCCTGATCGTCAGCGGCCACGTTCCCCGGAGCGTCCCCAAAGTCGGCATCGTCAAATGGCCGGCGCTTCCTCCGCTCCTGCTCAGGCGGCATCTCCTCCATCCGTGGACGGACCGGCTTGGCGTCGCGCCGCCGGGGGGCGTCCGCGTCATCGGCGCGGGCGGCCGGAGCAAGCCCGGGCAGGCTGTCGCAGAGGCCCATCAAGATCATGACGATCACCATCGGCACGAGGCCAGCAAGGAGCCTCTCGGCGCGAATCGACTTCATGGAATCTCCCCTTTCCCGCGGGACGAAGCCCGGCGACGCACCCCAGGCACGGCGGGCCGGTCACCATGCTACCGCAGGCGGGCTGAAGGGGCACGGGCGACCCCGACGCCGCGCTCGAGCACGAAATCTCGGTGGCTGTCCGCTTGGTGGCGGTCCTGTGGGCGCTTCCGTCGGCCGGGGCGGCAAAAGTCTCGTCGCCCCGCATCGCTTTAGACCAGTCACGCGGGCCGTTCGGGGCGGTAGGCGCGATCGGGGCGACTCGAGCGTTCGCCGACCCCGGCCTTGTCCTCTCCGGTGGCTGAAAATCACCTCGCAACTAAGTGTGGCGCCGCCAGCGAGGGGTCGCCCGTGCTCCGAGAGCCGGCCTCGCCGGTAAGCGAAGCCCGGAGGGCGAAAGCGCAAGCGGCGCGGAGAGAGCGGAGGGCATGGATGCCCGGAGCGAACGTCCGGCGACGGGGCACGGGCGACCCCGAAGCGCGCCACTCGGCCCCGTGCAACCCCCGCACGTAGTGGGTCAAACGTCAACCGGCATACCGCCGGCGCGGAGCACCGTCTCCTGGACGGCCAGATCGTGCTCGGGGCTGAACGCGGACACCGTCTCGCCGCGGATGATCGCCGCCATCTCGGCGGCGTCGGCGATGTAGCGGGTGAACCCCGGGAATGGCAACAGGTTGATTCCCTTCTGGAAAACCCCTCGGTCGCGGTCGAGGACGATCCGCGTCGAAGGGTCATCGAGCGGCTGGATGTGGAAGGTGCCCTGCGTGCCGCAGACGGTGAGGTGACGCCGCGAGGAGCCCTCCACTTCGAGAGCGCTTGCGCGGACGGTGCCGCTTGCGCGGGGGTAGTGGAGGACTGCGAGCGTGTTGTCGGCCAGCGTGTCGTCGGCCGTCTCGAGGCTGTGGCGCAACACGCTCTCGACGCGGTCGGGCTTCCCGAGGACGGCGACGACCAGATCGATCACATGGCAGCCGAGCTCGAACATCATCCCGCCGGGAAAGCGGGCAAACTCCCTCCGCGCCGCTGGCTCGACCACCTTGCTCATCACGGCGCTGACTTCGAAGACGTCGCCGAGCCAACCTTCAGCGAGGAACTCCCTCAGGAGCACGACCGCCGGATTGAAGCGGAACATGTAGCCCATCTGGACGACGAGCCCGCGTCCCTTGGCCTCGTCGAGGATCTTCTGGAAAGCGGGCAGCGATGTGCCGGCCGGCTTGTCGAGATGGACATGCTTGCCGGCGACGACGGCGGCGGCCGCGTGCTCGAGCGACGAATCGGGCTTCGTCTCGACAAGCACCGCGTCGAGGCCCTCGATGGCCAGCAGCTCGTCGCGCGTCTTCCAGGGGAGCCCCTGGTACGTCTTTTGTTTTTCAGCGACAGCCCTCAAGCCGGCATCGGGCTCACAGATTCCGACGACCTCCCAGTCAGGGGAGTCGCGGTAGACGGCGAGCTTGTTGGCATGCCCGTGGCCGACGCCGATCTGGGCGAGGCGGAGGGGGCGGCGGGGACCATCGGCAGCGGGCCCCGACGGAGCGGCTCTGCCGCGACGCCCCGTGAGGGACGCGGTGGCGGTGACCAGTGCTGCCAGAGCGGTACGACGCGGGAGGAGTGACATGGAAAGTCAGCTGCAAAATCAGCGCCAGCGGCGGAAAGGCTCGTAGATCCGCAGCGAGAGAAGCAGTTCACTCGCGGAGAATTGCGTCTGCACCGTGTCTTGGAGTGTGCCGGAGGCGTTGGTGATGTAAATGTCGGCCGTCCCCGAACCGAGCGAAAAGAGTCTGGTTCTACCGGCAACTACGCGGATTGAACAACCTTCGTCGGCATCAAGTCGCTCGAAATCCGAGCCGCTTCCAGAAGGCCAGCGCCTCGGGCCAGCGATCGAGCGTGTCAATCGAAATGTGCACACCTCCAATCCATCGGGCTCGATCGACCGCGGCACCAACAAGGGCCCGCCCCACCCCCAGCCGGCGTCGCTCCGGCCGGACAAGCAACCACGGAATTGAGATCCGGGCGTCGCCCCCGCCGATCGGCGTCGACGTTTGGAGAAGGACTACCCCGGCCGCGGGCCCGGGGCGATCGAACGCCAGCCAGGCATCCACGATCCTCCCGGGCCGGCTGGCGATCTCCCCCGCAAAGCCCGCCGGTCGGAGGCCGCACGCGGCAGCCACGGCCACTGCCGCGGCGACATGGGCTGGGGAAGCACACCCCCTCATAAGGGGAATGACCTCGAGAGGCGGACGAGCGTCTGAGGCCAGGCCCGACTGGCCGAAGCTCCACTCCCGCACGTCGATCGCCATCCGCACCACACCCATGACCGGATGGTAAGCGATTTCCGTCACGACTGGCGACCATGGCCCCCGAGGCCTGCCAGGAAAACGCGGCCTATTCTTTTACGCACCCGGAAAAAATCCCGCAGCCGGCAGATTCGAGCCTGAAACCAGGGCTCGCTTGACGGCATAGCGAGTGAAAACGATCATTGACGACTGATGGCAGTCGTAATTCTGCATGGCCCTTGAATTGACTCATGGTCGCTTTCAACCATAATGCCCTCTCCCCACGGGAGATTCCGGGCGTGCAGACCCGTCAGCGACGCAGCCGTTTGATCGATTTCGTCCGGGTGCGCGGCTTTGCCTCGCTCGACGATCTCGTGCGCGAGCTGGGAGTCTCGGAATCGACGATCCGCCGCGACCTCGATGCCCTCGAGGAACAGGGCAGCGCCCGGCGGACCCACGGCGGCGTCCTCTATGCCGGCGGCCACGCCCGGTTGCCTGAATTCGACGAACGCCAGCCCTCCCACTGGGGGGCAAAGCGGGGGATCGCCGCCGCGGCCGCTGCCCGGATCGACGACGGCGAGACCGTCCTCCTGGACGGCGGCACCACCACCTACGAAGTCGCCCGGCTGCTTGTGGGCCGGTCGATCCAGGTCGTCACCAACAGCCTCCCGGTCGCCAATCTCTTTGCGTCGGAGTCGCGGGCCGATCTCGTCCTCTTGGGCGGCTACGTCTCCCCCCGAACCGGAGTCTGCTTGGGTCCCTACGCCAACGAGCTCCTCGGCCGGCTCCATGTGACGACGACGGTCCTCTCGGCGGCGGGGATCACGGCCGAAGGGCTCTACAACGCCCACCTGCTTCTCGCGGAAACCGAGCAAGCGATGCTCCGGGCGGCCGGGCGGGTGTTCGTCGTCGCCGACAGCTCCAAGTTCGGCCGCAAGAGCCTGACGTTCGTCTCGGGACTCGATTCGATCGATCTCCTCGTCTCCGACACCGGCCTCTCGGCCGAGTGGCGACAGCAGATCGCGGCCGCCGGCGTCGACCTCGTCGTCGTCGATCCGGCAGCGGTCGAGCCGATCGACCCTGACCACGCCCCCCACCGCGACGACCGCGTCAAGACACCTCGGGAGGACCACGCATGATCACCGCAGCGTTTTCGGGGATTCCCGCCGGCCTCGACCGCTCGGCCGTCGAACGGATCGTCCGCGAGATCGTTCTCCGCGGTCGCGGCGCCCCGCCGTCGCAGATCGCCGCCGAGGCCGCCCTGGCGCTTGTCAACGGGCAGGCCCCAGCGCGGAGCGAACCAAAACTCGTCGTGAGCATCTCCGCCCGCCACTGCCATCTCACCGACGACCATGTCGAGCGGCTGTTCGGCAAGGGCCGCCCCCTCACGCCCCACAAAAACCTCTACCAGGATGGTTTTTATGCGGCGGAGGAGACCGTGATGGTCGTCGGCCCCAAACGAAAAATGCTCCCCACCGTGCGCGTCCTCGGGCCCACCCGCAAGGCCTCGCAGGTGGAGCTCGCCTTCACCGACGGCATCTCGCTGGGGATCGAACTCCCCGTGCGGGCCAGCGGCAAGATCACAGGCACGCCGGGGTGTGTCCTCGTCGGGCCCGCAGGCGCCGTCGACCTCGGCGAGGGGGTGATCCGGGCCGAGCGGCATGTCCACATGAACTACGCCGACGCCGGGTTTTTCGGGGTCAAGGATGGGGATCGGATGAGCCTGGCGATCGACGGCGGCTGCGGCGTGATCCTCCGCGATCTGCTCGTGCGCGCCGATGCGACGAGCAAGCTCGAGGTCCACATCGACACCGACGAAGGCAACGCCGCCGATCTCGACCATGCCACCGGCGTCCGGCTCCTCAAGCAGACCTGAGAAGGATCCGAGCCATGGCCAAGAAAACTGCCAAGAAGGCAGCCCGCCGGGTGACGCAGCAGCGTCTGCCGATGGGGTCTGGCACGACAACTCAACCGATCGTCCAGCCGGCGCGTGCCGGCGCGATCGACGGGGAAGGCCCCGGGATGATGGAACGCGACTCCGGGCAGAGTGCCCGGAGCACGACAGGAGCAGTGCTCACGATGGCGAAGAAAATCGAAGCCCTCGGCATGATCGAGACGAAGGGGTTCGTCACGCTCGTCGAGGCGGTGGACGCGATGATGAAGGCGGCGAATGTCACCTTCCTGGGATGGGCCAAGATCGGCAGCGCCCTGGTGACGGCCTTCGTCTCCGGTGACGTGGCGGCGGTGAAGGCGGCGATCGACGCCGGTGCCGCGGCTGGTGGCCGTGTCGGCGACGTGGTCGGCGTGCAGGTCATCGCCCGCCCCCACGAAGACATCGACATCGTTCTCCCGGCCTCCGCGGCCAGTGCCCGCGGCAGCGTCGAGTGATTTTTGAATCTCCTCATTTCCTCCCTCTTCTTCCCACAGGAACTTTCGCGATGAACACGGCGATCGGATTGATCGAAACCAAGGGACTCATCGGCCTCGTCGAGGCCACGGACGCGATGGCCAAGGCGGCCAACGTGAAGATCCTCAAGCGGGTGAGCATCGGCGGCGCCTATGTGGCGACCGTCGTGCAGGGTGATGTCGGCAGCGTCCGCGCGGCCGTCGAGGCCGGTGCCGCCGCCGCCCAGTCGGTCGGCGAACTCGTGGCCAGCCACGTGATCCCCCGACCGGCCGAGAGCCTCACCACCGCCTTCTTCTCCTGAAGAAGGCCCGCAGACGCGTCGAAAGGCTGTCATCCGCCGGCCGCCCGGCCTGTCAGCCGCCGGTTTTTTGAGTCGCTGTCGCGGGCGGGGGCCGTTGGCCCCCGCCTGGACAGGGCGACGGCCTCGTCATCGGAGTCGTTGCCCGGGCGAATCAAGCAGAGCACTCGAAGCAGGAACGCTGGCCACGGATGGCCCGTTCAAGGGAACGGACAGGAACGGACCAGGCCAGGACATCAGCACCGGCCATACCAAGGGATTGCGAAGGAACGACCGATGATCATCCTCGTTGCCAACCTCGGCTCCACGAGCTTCAAGTACCGGCTCTACGACCTCGCCGA
>Ga0114977_10001723_pt1 | contig 14400 bp, 6 predicted proteins | sample S_130805_MF_Meta_FD_87026 | JGI IMG/M metagenome (GOLD analysis project Ga0114977, IMG submission 87026) | Freshwater microbial communities from Lake Simoncouche, Canada to study carbon cycling - S_130805_MF_MetaG | ecosystem: Environmental > Aquatic > Freshwater > Lake | place: Lake...
AGCGCTCTAGGAACCGTTAACCGTCTGATCGATGCCTTCCCAGGTAACCTTCAAGACCAGATCCGAACACAGCTCTCGACGAGTCTTCTGGGAGTCGTCGCTCAGTCCCTGATCCCCAGGATCGGTGGTGGGCGTTGTGCGGCATACGAAGTCCTCGTCGTGACTCCTGGTATCGCTAACCTTATCCGCGAAAACAAAACCTTCCGTATCGGTTCAGCGATCCAAACCGGTGCAAAGTTCGGAATGCAACTGATGGACGACTGTTTGTTCAATCTCTGGCGAGATGGCAAAGTCGAGATCGAAGACATTCTGGCGAAAGCCCACCGCCCAGACGACCTTGCGAAACGGATCGTCAACGCCCGTCGCGGCGTCGAAGATGAGAAGTCAGAAGAAGAGTTCGATCACGGTAGCTGATTGCCCGCCAGTCCCCATACCAGAGCCAGTGCCCATACCAGAGCCAGTGCAATCATCAACATTTAGTTCGCAAACCAACTCGTTCAGTCAACAAACTCCGAAACATCTAACCCCCCAATTGCTTCCTCATGTCTCAGCGAAAAATCGGCCAGATCTTTGTCGACATGGGTTTCATCACCGACGCTCAACTGCAGTTGCTTCTCGAAGAACAGCAACAGCAGCCCGGCGCGTTGCTAGGTAAACTTGCCGAAGACATGGCGCTGATCACCGATGAGCAGCTTGCCCAAGCTCTCGGCGAACAGATGAACATGAAGGTTGTCACGATCGGAGACAACCCGATCCCCAAGGATCTGCTTGAAAAACTCTCGGAGACAATGGCTCAGCTTTATCGGGTCATCCCGATTCGATTCGATGGAAACCGATTGACGGTTGCGACTTGCGACCCGCAAAACCTGACGATCCCAGACGAACTGCGAACCTTCCTCGGTCTTGATATCGAGATGGTCGTCGCCACCGAACGCGAAATCAAAGCTTCTATCGAACGGTTCTACTCTTCTGAATCATTGAGCGTTGAGAAGATCGTCGCCGAGCTTGCGGCAGACGAAGAGCTATTCGAAGCTGCCAACAAGTTGCAGGGGGATAAGTTCGACCTCGACGGTGCCGAAGCTCTGGCCGATAGTGCACCGGTTCGAAAGCTTCTTAACCTCGTGCTACTGCTTGCGATTAAAGACCACGCTAGCGATATCCACTTCGAACCATTCGAAGACGAATTCAGAATTCGGATCAAGTCCGAAGGGGTTCTCTATGAAATGGTCCCTCCGCCTCGCCACCTCGCGTTTGCGATCACCACGCGGATCAAGGTTATGGCGAACCTCGACATCGCCGAACGCCGGCTACCGCAAGACGGTCGGATTGAATTGATGGTCGGTGGTCACCCGGTGGACTTGCGCGTCTCGGTGCTCCCAACCATGTTTGGCGAGAGTGTCGTTATGCGGATTCTCGACCGAACGGTGGTGAACCTTTCCCTCGATAAAGTGGGGATGGACGAGACCACGAAGAATCACTTCCGCAAAATCATGCACCGTCCTAATGGGATCGTGTTGGTCACGGGCCCAACAGGCTCGGGCAAAACTACCACGTTGTACTCGGCTCTCTCCGAGATGAACGACATTCAAGACAAGCTGATCACGACGGAAGATCCAGTTGAATACGACATCGACGGCATTGTGCAAATCCCGATCGATCACGGCATCGGCGTTACGTTCGCTTCGTGCCTTCGAGCTATCTTGCGGCAGGATCCCGACGTGATTCTCGTCGGTGAGATTCGAGATATTGAGACGGCTGAAATCGCCGTCCAAGCCTCCCTTACCGGGCACTTGGTATTCAGCACGTTGCACACCAACGACGCCCCGAGCACCATTACTCGGATGAAGGACATGGGGATCCCCACGTTCTTGATCACCGCGACGGTCGAAGCGATCTTGGCTCAACGACTTGTCCGCCGTATCTGTGCGAAGTGTCGGGAAGAAGTCGAGACCCCGCTGGAGCTTTTGCAAGAACTTGGAGTCGAGATTGAGTTTGCCAAGACGCAGAAGTTCTACCGGGGTAAAGGTTGCGACAACTGCAATAACACCGGCTACAAAGGTCGGATCGGTCTGTTTGAATTGATGGTCATGAACGATGAACTTCGGGACATGATCCTCACCAACGTCACCACCGACGAACTTCGAGCCAAAGCGGTCGACTACGGCATGATCACCCTGCGTGACTACGGCAAGCAGTTCGTCTTCCAAGGCTTGACCACGGCCGAAGAGGTCGTTCGAGAAACCGTCCATGACGGCTGATAACGCCCCCCGTAGCAAAACAGCCACTTTAGAAACTCAAAATCAGAAATTCGGTCGCCCTACGTTTTTTTCACCCATTTATTCGACTTGGTAAAATTCCTCGCGAATGATGGACATGAGCACCGAGTCGTCTCCGCCAGAATTTGTTTCGTATCCGTCCAGAGATCAAAGCAGCAGATAAAAAGTAGCAAAGGGTAACACCATGCCAATGTATCAATTCGAAGCCATGGACCGGACCGGCCAAGAGATCAAGGACGTGATCGAGGCTCCAACCGAAGAAGATGCACAGAACACTATTCGGCAGATGGGGTACTTTGTTACCAAGCTCTCGCTAAAGAAGGGGGCTGCGAAGACCACCGCTCCGGGTGCGAAAAAGAAGCGTCCGTTTGCGATGGGTGGTGCGAAGACCAAGCACATCTGTACGTTTACCCGTCAGTTATCGATTCTTCAAGACGCCGGTCTGCCGATCTTGCGATCCTTGCGGATTCTTGAGAACAACATCAAAGGTGGCAGCAAGCTTAAGAATGCTTTGATGGACGTGTGCGACGAGATCGAAACCGGCTCGACGCTGTCGGAATCGATGGCGAAGTGTCCCAAGGTGTTCAGCCGGTTGTATGTGAACATGATCAAGGCTGGTGAGGCGGGTGGTGCGTTGGAAACCATTCTGCAACGTCTTGCCGAGTTCCTGGAGCGAGCTGAATCGCTCAAGCGTAAAGTCAAAGGGGCGATGATTTACCCCGTCGCGGTGGTTCTTGTAGCCATCGGTATTCTCGCCGGGATTATGTTCTTCATCGTTCCGACGTTTAAGAAAATGTTCGACGAGTTCGAACTGAAACTTCCCGCTCCGACCGTCTTGCTCATGGCGATGAGCGATTACGTTGTGGGCTATTTCTGGCTGATGTTCTTGCTTCCTGTGGTCATCTGGCTTGTCGGGAAACTGATCCGTAAATTCAAGCATGGTCGGATGGGCTTCGACATGTTCATCATCAAAGTACCCATTTTCGGGAGCCTCATTGAGAAGAACATTTTGGCTCGAACCACACGAACGTTGGGAACATTGATCACTTCTGGTGTTCCGATTCTCGAAGCCTTGAATATCACCCGCGAGACCTCCGGCAACGCGATGTTCGAGAAGATTTTCACGAAGGTTTCCGAAGCGATCCGCGAAGGGAAGACCATTTCAAAACCTATGAAAGAGAACTCGGTCCTAGGGTTTCACCCCATGGCCCTCTTTTATTGGGTTTGGATGGGGATGTTTCCTGGGATCATGATGCTGTCGGTGGCACTGACAGCAGGCCGGGGTGCGGGTAAGACCGCCGACGGGGCCCCATCGAAGAACACAGGTGGTTCCGGACAGCTTCTAATGATGAGCTTGGGTACCATCGGTATTGGTGCATTGGCTTGTGCCGGGATGTACCTGTTGAAGATGCGCTCGCGGGTCATCGATGACTTGGTGGTCAACATGATCGACGTCGGTGAAGAGACCGGTGAGCTCGACACGATGCTTTACAAGATCGCTGATAACTACGACGAAGAAGTCCACGTTATGACCGAAGGTTTGACGAAGCTTATCGAGCCTTTGTTGATCGTGTTCCTTGGGGTTGCGGTCGGCTTCATCGTTATCTCGTTGTTCATGCCTCTGATCTCATTGATCACTAGCTTGAGCAAGTAATTTGACCGAGTAATCCGTTACGCAAGCTTTTCAAAACACTTTTCAAACACCCGTTCAGAACCTGTTTACAGATCGTTCCGAAGCCGCACAGCGAAAGCAGTACTGTGAAATTCAGTAATGTGAATTCAGTACTGCTAGGTCAGGCGGCTCGGGCGAACGAAACTTATCACACGAGGATCCTACCATGTCCTGCACGTCGCTTCGGCCTTCTCGAACCATCCGAAGAGCACTTCGTGGCCAACAACGCAGTGGTTTCACCCTCGTTGAATTGCTCGTGGTCATGGCCATCCTCGGTGTGCTTGCTGGACTCCTCGCTTGGGGTGTGAACTCAGCACGCGTGGCGATTTTGAAGAGAGCGCAAGCGGCGGAGATCGCGAACATTGCGACAGCGGTCGAAGCGTACCGAACAAAGTACGGCGACTATCCCCCCGATGGCAGCTCATGGCCGAGAATGGAAGCACATTTGCGGAAGGCTTTTCCGAACATCATTGTTTCAGAACTGGCACTGCTAAACCCTGCGAATGCAGCGAACAACGGCGGGATTCGCAATGACAATGCTCCAGGACCGCATCCATTCGGCGGTCGAGTATTCGATCCAGCCGAAGCGTTGGTGTTCTTCCTCGGTGGATTCAGCAGCGACTCGCAACGCCCGATCACCGGTCCTGGCGGTCCGCTAAAAGCGAATCCAAGCGGCGGAGGATACATGTACAACAATCAACGGGAGAATGCGTTCTTCGAATTCAAGAACGGACGATTGACACTAAACGATACCGGTACGGCTTCCACGGACGAGACGCTATACGGACAAGGCATAACGAATGATTGCATGCCCGTGTACATTGGCAGTGGACCATCGATTCAACAAGGTGGTGTTCCTATTGTTTACTTCGACAGTCAAACATACCAATTCTCGGGCTACTACAACTTCTACGTTCCCGGTCCCGTGGCCAGTTCACCGAACTGTGCTCGTCCATTTCTCTCGACAGAAGTAAACACGTCGGTTTCTCCTTCGCCGTTGCTTTACTCAAACGCTAAGACCTTTCAGATCATGAACGCAGGCTATGACAACCTATATGGTTGCATGGCACCGAAAGACATCTCAGCGAACAGCCCGCTGACTCTTTTCACCACTCCGAAAGGAAATGCGGTTTCGGTCAACACAAACAATGGGCTGTTTTATCCACCTACAAGTGTCTCACCGATCCCTTACTACCTATCTAGCTTCGGACGATTCCGACCCGTGGACGATAACAGTTCGAACTTCATCGATGGCCCAACCTTCGGTGAATCCCAGTAACCGCTTGAAGAGCATTCGCACCATTGAGGGAATTGGGACAAGGGGTTAACGCATCATGAGCAACAAACCGCATAGCAAGCAGAAGAACCGGCGGCATCTGAGCCAACTGCATTCGGGTGACCGAATGAACGGATTGCAGATCGCTTCGGGTCTTCGCACACCGCGTCGCATTTCGGCGCGGCTTCGCTCGCGACACTCTGCATTGACGTTGGTCGAGTTGCTTGTGACCATCGGATTGATCACGGTTGTCTCAAGTATGTTTTTGGTCGCTTACCGCGCAGCGGCTACCGAAGCTTCGAATATTCGAACCCAAGGGACCATCCGCAAGATCAGCGAAGTCCTCATGGCTCGCATGCAAGAGTACGAGAACTATCCGATCAACTTTGTGAAGGATGCGAACAATACGTACTCCTTAGCTATCCCTGAAGAAGCTAGGGAAGTTATTCCCGCTACAGACACAGAGTTCGAGTCCAAAGGCATCCTTGTAGAGCGTCTGCGGGTAATGATTCTACGCGACATCATGGCTCAAGAGATGCCTGACAATAGAGACGACATCAAAACCACCACACCTGTTATGAGACGGTATTGGACAGGCCTTGCGGTTCCTCGTCCGAATAACGGTGTTCTACCGATTTTTACTTCCGGCACCGAATCTTCTCGGGCAGCAAGGCTACGAACACGGTTAATACAAACGCGTGCGGATTGGTATGAATGGATAAGCAATTCGGAGCTGTTGTATCTGACGATCGAAGACTCCACCCTCAATGGAAGTTCGGCCATCGAGCTCTTTGGACGGACAGAAATCGGGGACACCGACAACGATGGGTTCCTTGAATTCCTTGATGCTTACCGCCAACCGATCCAATGGGTGCGTTGGCCAACAGGCTTTCCCGAAACGATCCGCTTTCACCCTGACTTGCTCGACCCAAGCTTCAATGTTGACGGCTTTGCCGCCAACGTCATGGGGGATCCGATTGACTCGCGTCGTTCCGATCCAGGCTATCGACTTCGCGAGCAGCAAACCAAGATATTCAGGCCTTCGGCTATAGCATTTCCATTAGTGATCTCACCTGGTCCCGATAAATTTTTTGGCCTGCGGTTTGCGCTCGATGCAGGGTTGCAAGTCGACGCGCAAGCGGGCTATCGCTTGCTCGCTGGTAAGACTTCGGCGACCGAAGTGCAAATGCCTGTGCCATATGATCAGCGACGTCAATTTGTGCCTCTCATCATGACGGACCCTTGGTTTCCGCGTAACGATCCGACGCTGCGACTTGGGGCAATCATCAACGCGAAGTTTTACGAAGACGACATCACGAACTATGCGATTTATGGAGCATACCAATAATGCGAACCAAACTTAGTCGCAAATCAAAAGTTCGCTTGAATCGAGGCCTAACCCTCTTGGAGTTGCTCGTCGTCGTCGGCGTCGTATCCGTGATGGCCGCAATCGTCTTGCCAGGGGTCAAGTCGGTGTTGACCGACCGCAAGTCGAGTCAAGCGGCGATCATGGTCAAGAACTACCTTGAAGCAGCCCGCGCGAGAGCGATCGGACGCAATCGCCCCGTAGCGGTTGTCTTCGAGCGACTCTCATCGCGTGCAACAGTCTCAGGAACTAGATACATTTCCGAGACTGCGACGACATGGGATCCGGTGAACCCTCCCACGCTGACTCCAGATACGAACTTCGTTCCCTACAACACCTGCATCCGCCTGAGCTTGGCCGAAGAACCGTTACCTGTCACCCAAGCGGTCTTGCCGGTGCCAATCGTCTTTACAGCCCGGATGCCTGGGGACAATATCAATCCACCGATCCCGACGGGCCCAGGCTACGTCGGCGATGACTCTCTGGCTGATATGCATCAAGGTGCGATCAACGAAGTTCGAATCTTTCAAGTTCAGACCAGTGGCAATGTGGATCTTGAATGGCTCATCGGCGAGTATTTAACGAATGGCTCGCAGATCAGTTTTGGAAACTCATCTCGACGGTTTTCGATTGTCACACCACGTTCGCCATCAGTACACAAAAAGTATCAAGACAGCCAAAATGGTCAGAACGGTGATAAGTCGATCTGGTTCTCTGTGATGAACGAACTGGCCTTTGACGGCCACTCCGAACGAGCAAAAGAACCCTATGTGGATATCCAAGCCGGGACCACATTTGATTCTTTCAAAATCTACCCTCGTCCAAAACCAATCTTCACCCAAGCGATCCAACTACCCCGCGGAATGTGCGTCGACTTGTCAATCAGCGGATTTGGCAAACGACTCCCTGGAAACGATACGCTGACGGCAGAGAAGCAACCGATCTTTGATAACAATTCAACGGCGGCAGCGGAGTTTGATTACCGAGTTCGATTTGCATCGGACTGGGTAAGCAATGAACCGACACCGTTGATTCCAGAGCAGCTTCGACCGGTGTATGTCGTCTTTTCGCCCGAAGGCCAACTCTCGCACGTGTGGGCCAATGATCGTCGTGTGCGAGCATTCCCTGGCGACAATAGCTACCAAGGAAGCTTGGCACGCATCGATGCGACGAATGACTTGTTCTTTCACATCGGCAAAATCGATCGGGTGACGATGCCCATCGATCCGAGCACCTTTGCGAGGAATGCGTTTGCTCTCAAGACAGCGACTCGCAACGGAGTCCTCAATAACTTGACCGATTTGAATTCGTACGTGGTGCGATTGAGCCCAACTTCAGGCGCAATCTCAGCTTCACCTATCGTCAACATTGAAACGCAAACAGCGATCCTCGGACTGAACATCGACAACCTGAATTTCGGGGACATGGTCGAGCTGACACGACGAGGTACTTACAACTCCAACGTAACCGCTCAATAACGTTCACTCGTCCAATCCTTTTTCGTATATCCGTACAGGCCAACAAGCCGACCTTCAGGAGCTCACTTCGATGAAATCTCGCAGCGGTCTAACGATGCTCGAAGTCATCTTCGCCATGGTCGTCATCCTCGTTGGTATGGTCGCCATCGGTTTGCTGATCCCGCTTGCGGGCCGCGAAGCGGAAGATTCGTATCAGATCACCCAAGGCTTAGCGGCTGGCGACAGTGCTTTGGCTCTGTTCGACACGACGAACATCGCACAACCTTCCCTGGAATCACCTTGGTGCCTAGTCGATGACGTCGGAGGGGCGGAGCATTCGGTCTCGACGATGCAAGCCGCTTACGATGCGGCCGCGCGTACGTTCCCGGTTCCCCAAAATCGGCTTCAAGCCGCCATCGCGCAGAACGAAGTCGCGGGACTTGGATTCTGCATCGATCCCCTTTTCTGGGGCTATCAATCGCGACCATCGAACCAAGTCCCGTTGCCGTTTTTTCGAACAAGGTTTCCATTTCACTTCGATCATACCGACCCCGTGTTGATGATCGCCAATCAGCAGAACCTGCCACGCGCCGCGCGACTTCTGCGAGGTTCCCTGACCGACCCCAATGCGACCATGCCTGGGTCTTGGTTGCGTCAACCGGCTGCGGTAAGGTTAGCCACCATGTACGGTGGTGATATCGTTCAACCTTCGACCACCAAGAACAAAGCGTTAGGTCCGATCCGCAGTGTCTATGTCGCTGGTGATGGATCGATCGTCGCAAGCCCTGCATCAGCCCAGCAGTCCTCTTGGTTGGTAACCATCACTCCATCGGAAAACAACCCTATCATCGGGGAAGATCGAATCACGCAGTTCCAGCGAGACATATCCTTCAACCAACCCCTTTCGATTGCACGCTTATATGACGTTGCATTAGTGGTCTTTTCCAAACGCGATGTGCGCGAAGTAGGTTCCACTGTCATCGTTAACCAAGGAGATCTGCAATCGCGACGTCCTGCAGAGATCCTCAACATGCCGAGTTCCGAACGGGTAGTGAAGGTTACGAACATCGACAACGAAGCGCTTCGATCGGGCACGTTCAACATCACGGTCGAAGGTTATGCCGGAATGGATGCGTCGATTAAACCAGGTGACTGGTTGATGATGTCTCGATTCGCAATGCGAGATTTGTTGCCGCGCCCAAGCGACGCGAGAAACGTCACAAGGATATCTCGACAAGTCCACCGTTGGTATCGCGTAGTAGGTGCTTCTGGCAACGATGCTTTTCCTCGCACACTACGTGTAGCTGGCAAACCTTGGGACTGGACCGAAGGTGAGATAAACGACTTGATCGAGAAAAATCAGACCCTACCGACTGTCCCGCCACTTCCGAATGCCTACGAAACGCAAGCTGTAATTTTGAAGGATGTTGTCCAAGTTTTCGAGCGGCAGATGGAATTGCGCTAGGGCTTGTATACGATTCCGATGGAACCTCATCCACTTTCAACGATCAACTCTTCATTTTCAACTCTCGCTCTTCAAATCCACAACGCGTGAGGGGAACCGACATCATGAACAAAGTCGCCAACGATCGAAGCTTATCGGCTCGAAGCCAACCCGGGCGAAACCGCAAGGGGCTGGTGCTGCTGATGGCATTGGGGATGCTTGCGCTCTTCTCCTTGCTGGCCGTCACTTGGGTAGTCTCGGCGAGTTCGTCGCGAACCGGTGCGCAAGCCATGCGAGTGCGGGCTAATCACTCCGGAACGAGTGTGCGCGGGATGAGCCAAGAAGTCCTCAAGATGGCGCTGCGCGGGACCCGCGATCAAAAGAGTGCTTTCCATCAGCATGCGATTTTGGAAGACATCTACGAATCGGAAGGGAACCGAGGGGTTTTTCGCACTGCCGGGAATAATTTCGAGCTTAACTGGTGCAGGAAACTCACTCCGGCGGGCGGAAATCCGATTCTCGGACCGGTGGAGTTAATCAAGGTTTCGTTGGACAACTCCGCCGATAGTTTTTTCCCCAATGAAAACAGCTACAACGGGCGTGTTTTGACCGTGCTCGAAGGCCCATTGGCCGGCCAGTCGTTTCACATTCTGAAGTATGTCGGGAGTGACGACGGACCTCGAAATTTTGACTACGAGTACTCCGTAGTTATCGATTTATCGAGGGTAAAAGGCAAACTCGATGGTCGCTGGAAGAATCCCAGCAATCAATTGACCGAGAACTTTTCTGGGGAACTTGGGGATTGGATCGGACTGCCGAATAACGTTGGCGTGAGAAACTTGTTTTACTTCTACGATCCAGCAACCCAGACGTACCAAGGCTACAAGTTTCTTATTAACGGTGCCTCTTTTAATAATGCGGGCATCGGGTTGGAGACCCGCACCGATTCGCCAGGATATGGCAACATCGACGGTCGGGAATTGATGGTGATTCCACGAGGAAACAAACCCAAAGTATCTCCAGCACTGCTACCGCACTACGACTACTTGCAAGACCCTTACTACATGGCGACCCAAGCAGATGGGACGGTCGGTGTATCGGGGATCAGTGAAGCAGGGCTTCTCAAGGGTCAAAGCAACGAGGGGATGGATGTTCCCGACTGGCGAGATTTTTGGCTCTCGCACGATACGTATGTCAGTAACTCGGAGCGACGGATCACTCCTTCGTTTCATCGTCCAGAATTAATCAACTACTTAGCGCATATTTACGGCACTCCTGGTAACGCCGGTGAGATCATTGAATTGCTTCGACTCGTTGACGCTTCGACAGCGCGGGTCATGAGTTACGGAACGGTCAATCCAAATTTCAAACCCCATCCAGCCTTTCCGAACTACTCCCTTGATTCCCTTCAAAATGGGACGAACCCAGGCCCCTACTTGAAAAGTTTGATCTCTGGAGGATGGGACGTAGATAACGACGGGGACGGGATCGCCGATAGCGTATGGATCAATCCAAACTTACCCGCGATCCATGCTCCCGACGGCCGGCTGCTCAAGCCGTTGGTTGCGATGATGATCCAAGATCTCGATGGGCGATTGAATGTCAATCTGCATGGAGATCGCATTCAAGGAACAGCGTTAAACAATTTCAATGGTGGCGGGGCCGGCTTCAACGCAATCGCACGAGCAAAAGCTTTGCATCGCAATGGATTGTCAATCCCTCAAGGGTTTGGTTATGGTCCTGCGGACATTTCGCTCAACCCGTTGTTTGGGACAGGTACGGGCGCTAATTACTTGCTTCAATCAAGCAACAGTTCGTACTCTCTATTCGATCTTCGCTATGGAGCGAAGCCTTATGCGAACCAAGGCTTGAACAACATTGTAGACCGATGGCCTGGAGTGTTCGGAAACGATCCACAGAGTGCTCTAAGCGAGCGCGAGATTCCAACGAATGGCGTTTATAATCACGGGACGATGCCAGGGGCTCCCCTGGGTCGCCGAACCGCAGTCGCTCCTGCATTTGATCAACACGGCAACCTGACGTTTCTTTATCCGGAGGTTCAAGATGCTTTTCCGGAAAGTGGTATTCAAACTGGGTTCCCATCCGAAGTGCTCGGGGACGCTTATGAGTCCGGGTCGGGCCGTCGCAATTACGGCGACACGCCATTTACGATCAGTGACCTTGAACCGATTTTGCGTCGTTACGACGAAGACGTAGAAGCCCTTCCAAGTTCCCTGCGGGATCGTCTGCGAAATGCGGGTGTGAACAATTCTACTGAGGTCAACAAACTCTTGACGACCCTAAGCGCCGAGTTGCGTTATCCGAAACTCGCGAGCGCTGTATCAGTTCCTGATGCATCAGGTGTGTACACACTTCGAAAAGATTCTCGTAACATGCTGGCTCTCATCCGCCTGCTCCATGAACAACGCTATAGAAAACGGACATTCCCTACTCCGTCACCTACCGACGAATTTCAAATAACGGTTGAAAATCTTTATGACTTGATTCCACCTGAAATGGCATCGAATCTTCGGTTGAACCTCAATCGTCCTTTTGGAAACGGCGTAGATGATTCGGCAATGCCTTTAAAAGGTCGCGACGGCCAGATCGACGAACCGGTCGAGTTGCTGTATTCCAACGAGAAGGAATATACCTATAACCCTACGAACAATTCGTTCCCAGCTTCGAATGTCTCCGGCTACTATCGCCGAGGGATCAACGAACGAAACTCGACATCCCGAACGTATCTCGGTTCGCGGCAATTGCTCGCCCGTTATTTGTATTGCCTAGCTCAAGTGATCATCCCTAGAGACTATGAGTTTCCAGGGATGGTCGGAGTTACGAACCAGCTGTCGAAGGATCGCATTCGAGCCAGGGCGATTGCACAGTGGGCGGTCAACGTCGTCGATTTCCGCGACACCGATGCGGCCATGACCAGATTTGAATATGACATCTACCCCTTTGGGATTCGAAATGTCGCTGGGGTGGCTGACCGCCGAGCCTACTGGGCACCAGACCAATTAATCAACCCTACCAATGGGCAACTCAATGCGGCGGCCAAGCCTTACATCGGCGTAGTCTGGGGTATGGAGCAACCGGAGCTTTTGCTCACCGAGTCGCTTAATTTCCACGACAAGCGCGCTCGCGATACGGACTTGGATTCCACCGGCAAGCTCACCACAGATGCGATGAATGCCGACGAAAACTACGATCAGTATCGGTTCCCCCAAGGCTCAACGTTCTTGGAACTCTATGCACCGCGTTCGACGTATGTAGCGACGGACCCTGTGCTACCCGGCGTGCCACCATCGCTCTACCAACAAGATGGCAATGCGGGTGGAAGGGTCAAGCTTGACTTGTCTCGCCGAGCTCCAGGTAGTGCGGCATGGGGAAGCCAACCTGTTTGGCGGATTGGGATTTCCGCAAGCACCCCACCAGACGTGAACAACGCACAGTACAAAGAGCAGCCGAACGTATCGTACCAAACTGCCGACTCGAACAACGCTGCAGGACGTCCCTTGCGAATCGCTGCACTCGACCCGCAATTCGCTACCACCGCAGATCTAAATGGGTCTGTCGGGGGCACACCCGTTGCCGAAGAAGTCCTCGGTTCGGGATTGTTCCGCAATGGTCAGGATTTTAACACCAACCCTCAAGAGTTCGATCGCTTGGTATGGTTCATTCCTTCCAAAGGTAGCGATTTGCCGCGAGTCCCGAACTTGCGCGGCAACAACGCACAAAACCAAAACCCAGACCTCGACAACCTCGTCTATTACAACCGCACGATCACCAACGCACCGGTATTGCTCGAAGGTGGCAACTACTTGGTCGTCGGTCCTCGACGCGAGACCAATGTCGGTTCGCTCACAGCGAACCCCACCAACGGTGCTCCGTGGTCTGCGAAACTTCGCCGAAATGACCTTTCGCTTCCGAACGGCAAGCCGATTCACTCTCCAAGTCACCAAATGATTTCGCTTGATGTAAACAACATCACAACGAACTTGCTCAACGGCGAGAGCGTCTTCCGTTATCGTCCAGAATGGGCGACGGCTTTGAAGGCTCCTGTCGGGTTGGTCTGCGCTGCGGAACCTCCTGACATGCCAGCAGGCAACCAAAACAACGTCTCTTGGAGAACCTGCTTCCCGAACGGCATTGGGTTGAACATCTCGATGCCAAACCCGATCCCAAATCAAGGCTATTGGAGACAGAACAACATTCCTGAGTTTCGTTTAAACACCGACGACCGTCGCAATAATCGTTCCGATGAACGGTTCGGATACAACGATCTGCCACCAGACTCGTGGTTTGACGTCAATACATTAACCGGTCGGCTTCCCGACAAACCCTTCGATTACGATGCGTCGACCAATCCTATTTTGTTCCCCCGGATGAAGGATACCGGCACGTATGAAAACGTCCGCACGGCATACTTGCAACGGCTTGCTGATCCTGAGATGGCTTACGATCCAATCAACAACCCATACATTACCGTTGACTGGATCTCGTTGGATCTGACGGTGTTTAATGGCGAAGCTCCCAGCGATGGGGATGACAAAGACGATTCGCCACGCGATGTGTCGTTCCAATCGAGGTACAAAGATGGTGGGATGCGTAAAGACGCACCGGGCAAATCCAATGCACCGAACAACTTCAAATCGACAGGGCAACCTAGCAACCTGACGTTGACCAACAACACCAAGGAATGGGGGATTTCGTACCACTCAGTTTCGACCGCAGAGATGCGCAAGACGGTTCCTCAAGTAGATCGAAAGATCTTAGAACTAAAGCCTCCTGCGACCGGTCCTCAAGCCGACCGGTTCGAGTCGTACTTCAAGCACCAACTTGGGTATGCTTCAACTCAACCACTAGATGGAGGGGCGGGAAACCAACCTCCACACCATAGCGCAAC
>Ga0114977_10001724_pt1 | contig 14396 bp, 12 predicted proteins | sample S_130805_MF_Meta_FD_87026 | JGI IMG/M metagenome (GOLD analysis project Ga0114977, IMG submission 87026) | Freshwater microbial communities from Lake Simoncouche, Canada to study carbon cycling - S_130805_MF_MetaG | ecosystem: Environmental > Aquatic > Freshwater > Lake | place: Lake...
CTAAAGGGCCTACACGAAGACGACGCAACCACCGATTACCTACTAAAGGTGTTAGCCTCTAGCTTACTAGGCTACAACAAATACGAAAAGTTTTATGTTTTTACGGGTAAGGGTGGCAACGGTAAGGGGGTTATAACGGAGCTTATTAGAGTAGCGTTCGGCAACTACTACTACCCCGTTAATGTAAGCCTATTTACCAAGATCCAAGAACGCCTAGATCAGCCAGTACCGGCCCTAGTAGAGGCTAGGTGTAAACGCTTTATGATGAGTAGCGAGCCAGAAACGGCCGAGAAGCTACAAGTTAGTATGCTAAAGAAGATAAGCGGCGGCGACCCGATGGAAGCTAGAACATTACATAGCAAGCATATATTTAAGTTTAAACCGATGTATAAGCCCTTTTTCCAAGCTAACGATATACCCAAGCTAAGCAAGGTAGATACGGGCCTACAACGCCGTATGGAGGTGCTTAAGTTCCCCTTTAACTTTGTAGCTAACCCAGTAGAGCCGCACGAACGCCAAGGCGACCCAGATGTTAAAAATGTAAAATGCGTTAGCGACGAGTGGCGTAATGAGTTTATACTAATGCTAACGGATACCTACGATAAGAGCGTTAAGAACGCTAAGGTAATAGAAATACCCGAAGCCGTTAAGAGTAGCACGGGCGAATACATAGACGATAATAACCCGCTTAAGTTCTGGCTTAACAAGCATTATGATCTAACCCATAACGCCCAAGATACCGTAGGGGCCACCGAGCTAAAGAACGCCTATAGGGCGGATACCCATACGGAAAAGTGCGACGACCGCTGGTTTAAGCAGATGCTAAGCTTTAACGGTATAGACCACGGGCGAACCGGTACTGGGGCCGTATATAAGGGCCTTAAAAGAAAGGGGGACGAACCCCTAATACAAGACGACTAGTGTAGGGTAGTGTAAGGTAAATCGTAAAGGTCCCCTAGGGGGACCCTATTTTCTATTCGCCTAACTGTTATTCTGCGATTTAGCCTACATTAGCCTACATTTATAAAAAGGGTATATTTAATATCTCCTTTTTGTAATAGAATGGTAGCTAAACTAAAGCACATGATTACGGGCGGTGCGGTGCCGGCTACTGATGTAGTATTGGGTGATCTGGCCCAGTCGGCCTACGATACCAATAAAAACCTAAAGGCTATAGGGGGCTGGACCCTAGTATACGATACGCCTACTATTAAGGGTTTCCGTAGCGGCGATAACCTTATAGTAGCGGTGCGTGGTACTGTTCCTACCGATACGGGTGATCTGGCCGCCGATGCCGCTATAGCGGTTAATAGGCTCAATACGACAGCAAGATATAAGCGTGATGTAGAAAATGTTAAACGCTTACGAACACTATACCCTAGCTTAAAGTTCTATGCGGTGGGCCACTCCCTAGGTGGGGCTATTGTAGATAACCTAATCGCTGAGGGCCTAGTAAATGAGGGTGTATCGTTTAACCCGGCGGTAGAGCAGAAGTTCTTTAAGGATACCCGTAATAGGCGTATAGCCCATAAGGACGACCCCCTTTACGCTCTAATGAGTAATAGGGCCCAAGGTACGACTGTAATAAATACACCCCTAAAGCAGCCAAAGTATACGGGTATTTCGTGGCTAGATACTATGGTTAATAAGGTAGCCGATCGGATTAACCCCTTTGCTAGTGCTAACAAATACCTTAAGGCCCATACAATAGGCTCTATATTTGGTCGGGGCTCGTGCGGTAAGAGCGGTGCCGATTGTAAATGTAGCGGGGCCTTTAAACAGCAGCTAGAGGATATAGGCTACGGTTGTGCTAGCTACCTAAGCGATGCCCGTGCTGTCGCTAGAAAAGCCGGTTATGATCCGGCCCGCCTAGAGTTCTCTAACGACGGTAAGCATAAGCTAATGTATATGGCTCCCGATGGCTCCTTGCGGCATTTTGGATTATCAACATACGGGGACTTCTTAATCTGGTCGCATTTAGAGAGGGAAGCAGCGGCACCTAAGGGGACAGCACGAAAGAAACGCACGGCTTTTAGGCGGTCGCACGAAGCTATGAAGGGCGACTGGCGGAACGATAAGTATAGCCCCAACCGGCTGGCCCTCTCTATTAACTGGTAAAAATGTCCCCGGTGCGTTTGTTTCCCCAGATTAAAACCCCGGCAAGGGTCATAGGGGAACGATGAGGTATACGGCGGGCGACCTTTTAGCGGCACAAGCGGAGATGGACTACTGGGCCAAGGCGGTAAGGCGGATGGAGCGGACTAGGCGGCTAGAGGAGCAGTGCGATATAGCGGAGGAGTGGTTTAGGGAGGCCCGGCGGACTACCGTAGCTATACGGTGGATGTACGAAGCTAACCTCCGGCAAGCTAAGGATAAGCATAAGATGATAGCCGCAGCCAGAGCCAAGGACGCTAGGAGGGGTATACAAGCCTAAGGATCGGATAGGGGATATACGGACTATAAGCAGTTAATACTGATTATAACCCGGATACAGTTTTACGGGCCGCTAACTATATGCTAACCCCGTAGTATGCTCGGTAAGTCGGCTAAAGTCGTGATGGTTGCTACTGTTGCGGCTACCGAAGGGCTTCCCCCATTTAATCCCTTAGATAATATATCTGGGGTTTTCTCTGGAGGGTTTACATTACCCCCTACAACTGCGTGGGCCGGGGTTGTAGCTACTGAATTTATTGTTGAGTAGAAAAGGGCCATATCGGGGCTATTGCGATATGGGTATAACGGGCTAAGGTGGCACGCACAACCGCATATAGAGGAACGCTTACTTTCAGTACTCATTCCTTTATAGTAATAAAACATAATATTTGTAAGCTAAATGTTTACATTAGGCGACCGGCTAATCCACGCATACCGGCAGATCTGGCCCCAGCGGAACGGGCACCACCAGAGGGAGCACCACCAGAAGGGGCCCCGCCTACCTCACGGGGGGCTGCGAACTCCTTAACACGGCTTAGCACGTTGCCAAGGCGGTGGAGGGCAGAGCGGCCGCCCACGATACGCATTAGGTTGCTGCGAGTACCAGCGGCAGCCATAGGGGCGTTGATTACATCGGCCTCGTTTAGCACTCCTTTGATCACCCTTGAGCTGCCTTTTACGGTTTCAAAATAGCCACTATTAGCCGTCACTACATACAGCGTAGCGTTTGTCACGGGTGTAGTAGACCAGTTCTGTACCGTCATGGACGCTTGGAAGGTGTAGTTGCCGACGACACTTGGAGCTTGTCCCTCTTGGAGTGTAATATCCTTAGAGGGCTTGAGGACTAAAAAGCCGCCGCAGAGCTGGGTGCTTAGGCCCGTAGGAGGGGTGGTGCCAGATTTGTTTGCGGAGGTTGTAAAGCCACGCCATGTATTATAGTCCATCTCTAAGCCGTTCATTACACTCATGGTGTAGAGCTGCTCTGTCGTCATGGATGAGAGGATGCCGCTGAAGTTGTCAAAATTTACACTTATGTTTGTAATAGGCAAGTACCAGTCTGCGTCGGTAGCTAGGTACTGCTGGGGCTTACAGTAGAGGATTAGCAGATCGGGAATACAAGGGAGGGTAATGGTCTGGGACTGGATATTAGCGGTCACACCGTTAGCGATAGCGGGTAAGGTCTGGTTAGACACATAACGTGGGAATTCGTAGTAGGGCACGATGCTCTTGGCCGGTAGGGGAATGCTTAAGGCGGGGGTTAGGAACTGGACGTTAACCCTAGAGTCGGTAAAAGGGGACCCGCCAGCGTTATTAACACCGGAGTTGTAAGCTACATTAGATACAGTCACGATGTTGGAGCAGCTGCGGAGGCAACGGCCCACAACGGAGGTCTGGGAGGGGTTAGTCATGTTGATTACCAGCTGGATGTTCTGGACCCCAAAAATACCGGTATCCATCTCGTGGATATCGCTGAAAATAAAGGGGGACAGCACCAGCTTCTCCGTAGAGGTCCAAGAGAGGAAAACGGGGTAGCCGCCCACGGGCACATTACCTATAAGGGCCGCTTGAACGGGAACGCCGTTAGTGAAAGCTACAGTCACCGTGCCGACCGTGTATGTACCGTTGCCTACAAGGGGAGTGCCGTTGGGCTGGGTAAAGCGGATAGAGCCCCAAGCACCGTTAGGGATATTCTCACGGCTTGTGGAGGACTGGTAGTCGCCCAGAGGGTTGCGGTTAGTGCCAAAGGCATCATTATAGCTACCGTATGTGTCTAACATGGTCGGGCACTGGCGTTGGATCCTATTTTTGTTAAAGTCCGTAAGGCGAAGAAGCTCACGGAGCACATCGCCCGTATTGGTAGTCACCGTTGCGTCGTTGATGGTAGCAGACATCGTCTGGACCAGAGAGTGGAGGGGGAAGGAGGCAAGGGCCACATCACGGCCAATAACTACGCAAGGGGCCGAAGCAGCGAAGGTGTTAACCGTAGCGTTGAGCTGGAGATAGCACGTGGAGGTCCAGTCTACAGCACGGTCTACAAAAACTCCCTCAGAGGGGACCGTTATGTTATAGGTGTGCTGGGAGGCCGTCTGGGAGAGGGCCGTATAGGGGGCATTTGTAAGAGAAAGGGCACCACGCTCCACCGCATAACGGGGCTGCGTCTGAATGATGCGATCGTCGTACACACTCATTTTCTGAACGGCATCGGTCATTTTATATTCTTTCTGGATATATTAATCGGCACCATTTCTATATTTTTTAGCTTACTTCTTGCGGAACATCATTTTGATTGAGACGCTGGAGAGGTTAAACATAGTAATCGGGTAAAGGATGTTATTAATCCTATTCTTCCAGAACACTTGTATATCTATATTACGCAACTCTGATCTTGAGCCGGTAAAGCTAGAAAGGCGGTATTCGCCCGTAGGTGTATAAGCTAGGAAGCTTCTGTAATCTTCGGCCCGTATCATCGGCACAGAAATATCGGTAATAATAGGCGTAAATGCGGAAGTGGATTCGCTAGGGGTATTAGCATTACCTTCGCCGTATGTTAACGGGGTACCAGTCTGTTCTGGGAAGATGGGGATCATCGTAGAGGAGAACACAATAGAGGATATCGGGGACCATAGAGTAGAAGTGCTTTCGTAATCTTGCTGGAGGGATACAAGTAGCGGCCCATCGGTTGTTGCGGCCCCATTACCTATTGTGGTAGAGAAGGCACCAGTTTTAAGGTAGCTAACAAGGTTATTACCCTTATTCGTTATTAGCAACATATTGGTCCTACCGGACAGCTCGTCGCCGATAAAAATGTTATTAAAGTTAGTAAAAAGGCCGTTCATATCCGTGTTGAAAAATACATTCATTAGTTCGGTTCCTTGTAGTAGGTTCGTAGCGTAGGACGGTATTAGGACATTAGCAGTAGGGTTTAGAGTACCGGGAACAGCGTTAGCATTACCGCCAGACCAAGCGTAAATAGGTAGCGGGGCCACATATGTAGCGGGCGTAGAGCCTACAGCGGTATAGGCAGCTTGGTTGCCGCAGCAATAGGCCGGAGCATTAACAGAAAAGAGATTGCTAGACTTTTCGTAGGTCATATTGGGTGGGCCACCTTGTAGGGCCGGCTGATTGCCCGCATTACCGCCCAAGCTTACCCAGTATGCGGCCCACGCATTAGATATGGATAAGGTGGGGTGTGATGTACCGGGGACAGCGGCCAGCGTATCGTAGAAGGCGGAGTTGAAAGCTTCGTTAACCAGATCTAACCAGTGCTGGTAGGTATACACGAAATAGTAGCGGCCTCTTAAGTCTTGGCCCAGAAACTCACCCTTAGAGTTTTGAGAGTTGGGCGGGTTCGGTAAGGGAGCGTTTACGGTCTCTGGGCGGTAAACGATGAAACGCTGGGCCCTAAAAAGATGGCTTTCATTAGCTGCTGTCGTGGGGTGTACATAGTAAACAGTATACTCCAAGGTAATGGAATATGTAGTCTGATTAATATCGGGCTGCGAGTCATTAATGTTGGGGATAAAAAGGGGTAAGTCTTTACCGGCCCCGTCCATCGTAAACCGAATAATACTAAACATATACTTGCTAATATCGCCGATTAGCGGTGAGGAACGGGTCTCTTGAAAGCGGATGGGAGGGTCTCTGTCTATACCGTTTAGCACTTCGGCGGCATCGTAAGCGTCAGCTATAATGTCTGCGTTGTAATAAACGATATCGGGTTCGGTGCTGTTGCCCGTGGTCTCTACACTTGAACTGTAGCGGAAGGACATCTTCTTATATACCTTAAGATAATGTTTTTACGCCCTTTATTTGTGAAGTTTCAGATAAGTGACACCGCTTACAAACTCGTCCGCTGGTAGACCCGTTGATAGTACCATCTTCTTATACTGGTCTAGCGGCATATTCTTGTAAAGTAGGCGAACGGCACAGTGGCGGCCACAAGTGTTTACATCAGAGTTATTGTTCTGGAAATCGTAGCTATTATAGGTGACTTCGTAATCGCTCTCTTTCATCAATCGGGTTAGGGTAGGGTTTTCTATATTAAGTTCTCGGCGTTTAGCGGCCCCTACCCATTTTAGCTCGCTATCGGGGGACTTGCCATACGGATCAAAGAACTCTATTGTATTCGGCCGTTTAATCATACATACCCAGTGGCCGTGGTTCTCGGCACTAGTAGGGTATAACATCATACAACGCCCGTGCGTATCAAAGCAATCGTCTATAGTATTCATGTTCTCCAGATCTGGGTATACAAAGATTTTAGTAGGGTGCGGGGCCAGTATCTTATTGATATCGGCATCTGATAAGGCATAGTTAATAACACGTTCTGTAGCTTCTACAGTATCTTCCATTTACTGAATTTAGCCGATATTTTTTATAGTCTAAATGTATAATGTCAGTATCTCTCCTACAAGTGCCAGCGGCTGCGGCAGCTGCTGGAGTAGGTGAGCCCTCGGTTAGAATCACGGCGGGGTATAACATAACTTTAGATTGGGCTAACGATACGCCGGCCCCGACACTAGCTGGAATACTTGTAGCTGATATTAGTCATCTACTACCGTATTTCGGATCAGCGGTCACTCCACCCCAGTTCCCGCCTCCAGCTGCCGGGTTTAAAGTAGGTACTGTAATATGTGGATATACTCTGGGCCACGAAGATGGAGGAGCCTCTAGACCCTTTCCGGCTACTGGAACGCTTTTTTTGTATTTATCAGCTAATAACTCTACATTACAAGATGCTGGGGCATTAATAGTAGCTACCATACCATTTAGTAGTCTAGCCGAACTCATTAACGACTTGGATAATATAACCCCGAGCGATTTCATAAATAGTGCGTATGGATCTGTACCCGCAACGACTACAAGCCTACGATTAATGGCATATTATTCGGCCCCCACGGAACCCGCTTGGTCCGTTCAGCTTGTCCTAGGAATAACTGGGGTCCAGAAACTTAATGCTATTCTATCTATACCCCCACCTTAAGCGTGCGGTAAATAAGATAACTAAGCCTAGCAGTATAATACTGATAGGTTTTTATATCTAGTAAGTGTATAATGTCCGTGTCGCTACTAAACAACCCGCAAGTAATCGCAGCTATTACCGATGGTATTCTAAGCAACATGGGAAACTTAGAGGCCGGATCTGGTATACAGATTAGCGGGACCACAACAAAAACCATAGCTACTAACCTTAACCAAGGCACGGGTATTGCGTTAGCTACTCAGCCAAATGGCTCTATTACTATAACAAGTACTGGAGGAACTGGTGTAGCTGGGGTAGCTTCTATTAGCGACGGAACTAACGCCGTAGATGGATCCGTTCAGCTCCTTACTGGTGGGGGCCTTAGTATAGTATCGGAACAAGGGACTAACCCTAATATAACATTAACCGCTGCGGGTGTTTCTACAGCCTTTGGATCTGGGTTATCCGCAACGGCCGTTGGTGGCGGCCCACAAGAGCTAGCCATAACGCTAGAAAGTGTAGATGGTTCCCTTATTTTCCAGCAATCCGAGACCGATACATTTATTAATATGGCTGTTTCTAACCCAACCCCCATTTTTGCTGAGGGGTTAACGCTAGCTACTGGCGTTTTAACTGCTAAGGGTGTTAGTAGTATTTCCGGTAGTGGTTTAACGGCGACAGCGGTAAGCACTACGGCCCCGCAGCAGCTATCGCTCAATCTAGTGGCCGAAGACGAAACCGTTATATTAACCCCTTCTGGTGTTAACACTTCCATTAACATAAAGACAAATATATCCGCTGGTTCCGATGTAGATCAGACTGGAGGAAATACATTTAATGCTATAGACCCGAATATAACGGCTAATAGCACGGTAGTCGTCTGTTTTACTGGTTCATCGGAGTCGTTAGCTTTGGTAGATATTGAGCCTTCGGCTGGAGTAGCCGTGGTACGGACTGTAGGTGCTACACCGGGCACTAGAATGAACTACATAGCTTTCAATAGGCCCGAATGAAATAGGAGCGATTTTAATATTGGTTAAGTGTATAATGTCAGTTTCACTCCTACAAGTTCCAGCGATGGCAGTTGCTAATGGAGCCGGTGGCGGTTCTGGGCCTACGCCTAGTGCGGGTATCCTAGCATGGGAGGGCGGGGCAACTTCAACAAAGGCATATGTAGTTGGCGACGCTGTCCTATACGGAAATCTTGGATTTGTATGTACTGACGCTCAGCCTATTGGGTCTCTGCCCCCAGCATACAGTACTGGGGGGGATCCGGGCCCTTGGACCCCATTTGCTAGCGATATCATAGAAAACATAGCTGGAACTGCTGGGGTTGTGGTAGGGGGTGCGGGTGCTTCCTCAGCACAAGGTGTGCCGGCTATTGCTTTATATACACCTACCTCAACCATTATATTAGACACTATTAATGCGGCCGGCGAAATAGGGCAAGTGTCAATCGTTGGTAATGGAACGGCTCCTACGCCGGCGGCCCCGGGTCGTATTACGGTAGGCGGAACGGTAAACAACACGGGTTTATATGTAGGTAATACGGCAATCCTATTTAATGGTGTAGCTTTGGAGGCATCAACTGGCACTTATATGTTATACTTAGGGGCTTGGGCCGCTGGCACTACATATGCTATTAACACCGTAGTTATTAGCCAGAGTGCGGCTTGGGTATCGCTCCAGAACGCAAACACGGGGAATCTGCCCGCATACCCCTCTACGGCTTTCTGGCAGCCTCTTGCCCCTCAATCCGGTAGCGGAAACTTACCTTCTGGTGCCGTAAACGCCATAGGTATGAATGCGGCGGCTGGGTTCTTATGGCAAGGCAACGGGGCCTCACCGCCCGTATCTACGATAGCTTATGTTGCCGGTTCTATTGTAAACTACGATGTAGACGGAAGCTGGTACCTACTTGCGGTAGATCAAGGGGTTGGCTCAGATGACCCCAACACTAACCCTAACTGGATAAACATATCTGGTAGCATTATAGCTAACTCAGACTCCGAAACTAATACCGCTAAAGTTGCGTGTTCTGCCTCTGGCGTGCTAATAAGCAACGATGATGCTGGGGTCGCAGTTCCAGCACCGGGCCAGATCCAAGTTGGCGGAGGGCCCGTTGATACCGGTTTATATGTTTCTAATACCGAGCTACTCTTCAACGGTGCCGCTGTCGGCGGTGGAGGCATTCAGAACACTATAAGCACGCCGGCTGGAGCCGCTACAAATGCTTCTGTAGCTTGTAGTGTCACCGGTGTGCTCTTACAGAGCGACGATGCTGCTGGGGTTGTTCCAGCACCGGGCCAAATCCAGATCGGCGGGCCTACAACTGGTTCTGGCCTTTATGTATCTAACACGGAACTACTGTTTAACGGGGCGGCAATAGGCGACGGCGTATTAAATCCAGTCACCGTTCCGAATAGTGCCGCCGGCGGTAATAATGAATGGGTAGGTGGAAACGCATATAATGTAGGCTCTGTCGTTTATTCCCCTACCGCACCATTCAACTGGTTCTTATGTTATGTAGCAGTACCAAGCGGCGGAACTCCATTAGATCCGCAAGCAGATGTAAACGATGGAACATTCGGCCAAGGGGCAAACTGGCAGCTCCTAGCCCCCTCCAGTTTCACGACTACAACTGGTACTACGCCCGGAGCTTTCTACGGGGCCCTAACCCTAAGCGGAACTGCCATAACATCTACAAATCTAGCTACTGGCGAAGTAGTGATAGATGCTGGAGGCGGAACACCCGCCTCTATTAGCGGCGGATCTGGTGGTAATGTAGGAACAGTAGCTTGCGATACCAATAACGGTAATGTAAGTATAAGCACAACTGGTGGGGCCGGTGTGACTATTAAGTCAAATGTGGATAGCCATTTGAAAGTATTCGCTAACTCTGGAAACCTAGAATTAGGATGTACCGATCCAGCCGGTTCCCTTAACCAGCTTAATATCGTATCCGTATTACCAACCGGTTCCACCAGTCCCAGCGACGGTGAAATAACCCTTACAAGTGCGGGTAGAATGACATTTAGCTCTATAGGCGATAAGACATTTACAACGGATGCTGGTTCTATTACTATGTCCGCCCATAGCTTATATAGCATTACAAGTGCGACTAACGGGATTAGCATACAGACCGTATCATCTGTTGCTGGGGCCGTTAATATTACACCGGGCCAAGGCGACTCTAACGCTCAAGGTGGTAATGTAATGTATTTCTGCGGCCCCTTTGAGCCCGGCAAGAACTATGGCCCCGGTGCTGTCGTGACATCTGGAGGGACTACCTCTTGGGTAGCTATGTTATACAATATCGGTAGCACTACACCGCCCGCTACTGGTGCTAACTGGTCCCAGTTATTTTAATATAGTTATAATATGTTTATGATGTATATGGAGGAAAGCACGGCATATGGTAGCATAGGCGGTTTAACATTTGGCCTACTGGCTTCCTTATTTTACGCAGTTAACCATAAGCGGGTCCGTAGCAACTGTTGCGGGGCCAAGCTAGAGGCTAGCCTAGATGTGGAAAACACTACGCCGCCTAACCAAGACGCTCTTAAAATATCTGTACCCCCAGTAGATGTTCGTGGCGTTGGACTTAGCGTATCTAAAGAGTCTGAGGTCGTTCCTTAGTAATATGCTAGGCGATATGTGTATAACACACCCCTACTTTGATACGCTCCAGACTGTGATCGGCGGCCTATCAAAGGTTATAGCCAATCCCGAAAAATACGCAGCTAGATAAGTTTAGTATAAGTATTGTAAATACTGTAGCTAATCTTATACTTAAGGATCCGCAATAAGCTGGGCGGGGTAGGATTCGTTAATATAACTGTAGCCAGTTGTCTGGCCCGCAGCATACACAACTGAATCACCTCCACCAGTAATGCCGCAGTTCAGATAGAGAGTGGCCGGTGCGTTAGTGAAGGCATACGATAAGTTTATTGTAAACGGCCCAGCGTTAAACAGACTAGATACACCGGCAGCTAGGCCCCAAGAAAAATACTGCTTAGTGTCAATCACTAACGCAGCAGAAGCGGCCGCATTCTGAACGTCTGATATGAAGAAATTCATACCGGGGATACCAACAGCACCAGCTGTCGCAGTAATGCCGGTGAAGTTTAAGGTAAAGGTGCCAAACTCACCGGCTTGGGCCGTGTTGGGTAAGGTTAACACCGTTCCGAAGCCACCCACAGCGATAGCGGGGAGAGAAAATCCTCCCACAACTTGGGGCTGGCTTCTGTAGCGGACTTGGGGCGTTGAACCGGGGCCCGCCAGAGGCTGCCAGTGGACGGTAGAAGGGAAAGCGGGGGCGTTGTTAAAGTTTGTGTTAGTAAGCGATACCCAAGCTACACCAAGGTAAGAAACAACATCGTTGATGTTGTATGTACTGACTGCGGCATCGGCCCCAGACCACGCACCAAGGTAGTTCATGGATGCTCCGACAGCATCTGCGATTATACGAAATGCGGGGTTGCCGGGAACGGGCTGGGTATTTATAGTAGGTGCGATACACTGCCATAGGGTGGGGACGCTATCCGTGTTATTGGCAATAAATAGGTCGCCTACACCGTACTGGGTAGCTGCGGAAAAGGTTGGGTTAATCAGACTATCGGCCGCAAGTCTTACCCAGTTAGCACTACTCTGGCCCGAAGCAATACTCGTGACCGGATCAACACCGGTGGAGGCAATAAGAGCAAGATACTGAGAACCATTAGAACCAAGCACTACACTTTCAGCAGCATAGGCAGTTCCAGCCGCCCAAGCACCCATATAGTTCATAGGATTACCGCTGGGAGAAGGCGGGCTGGGGCCACCACCACCGCCACCGTTAGCTAACGCCATGGCGGGAACTTGTAAGAGCGACACGGACATTTTATATTGGTTAGCAATATTTAAAAGGAACCGAATCCTATTTTTCTTGGTGTAGTATTTTAGCCGTATGTTGGCTTATCAGAAACTGCGGATAGTTCTTATATATACATACCCAACGGCCCATTCGGCGTAGCTCGTGGATATCCTCCTTAGACATTCCTACACGGGTAGCTAGTAGGTATTTTAAAGATGAAAAAGAGGTACTTTGCGGATATATAATGTAATACATAGCTTCATTTAACATTAATGCGGTCTTCTTGTAGTTCGTGATATAGTGCGTTAAACATAACATCGTAGTATTTGTATGCCGGCCTTGGATTGCCAGATCATCTATTAGCTGCTGGACTACCTTACCAGCCTTATCGGTAAAGGTGTCGTAGTCGTCAAAAATAACCATACAATCTTGGAACTCGTCAATAGTCGGGTAGTTTTCAATAAGGCTTTTAACATCAATACGCAACGGCTTACCTATTTTCATCGTATCCAGCGTAGAATCCTCGTTTAGTTTACTAATAAGGTAGATCTGGCGGTCTGGGAACAACTTCTTGTAGCCCTCGGCTAGGCCCCTAGCTATATACGATTTGCCGGAACCAGACGCTCCAGCAATATAATACACAGACCGCTTATCCTTATCTGGATTCGGTATTAGGCTGAATGTGCTGTCGTCGGGCAATATAATAGTTTTATTATTATCCTTATCGGCCAGTATACGCTTGTAAATCGCCTTAACCTCATCGTTCTCCATTAACATATCCACGGGAACACCCTTGGCCTTAGCTTCCTCTAAACGATTAAACAAGGCTACCCGCTGGGCCGGTTTCAGACCCTTAATATCCTTATTGTACTTAACCGCCTCTATTTCCCGCTTTGGTTTAGCGGATTTTTTATCTTCTTCGGTGACTACTGAAAGGATCTTACCATCGTAATCGCCGCCCCGTGCTATTGCTATCGGCATACCAGACTTTGCGTCGCCAAGGGATAGGAAAGCCATCGTATATACAAGGGTATGATATTTTTAAAAAGTGATTTATACCCAAAATAAACCCCGCCTTGGCACGAAATCAAGGTAAATAACGGGCCGCCAAAGGGAATAATCTATGCTCCTTAAGATACCGTAAAGAAGCATTAGATAGTATCGTAAAGAGCTGAAACCGGAGAGAATTCAGTAGCTTTAACATAGTTTCGTTATTATGCTTTATTATTTTCGGGTTCTTAAGCTTGTTGACAATACCCATGATAGCCGATTCACGCCGCAAATAAGTAGGTATAACAACATTAGAGAGCCTACTAATAAACTGGTCTATTTCCATTTCTATTTTTTCAACGGGTAGCGTATCGGCGTTCTCTATAAGAAACTTTAAACTGGCTGCGTCCCCAAAGATACCGTAAAGACGGCCTAGGTCCCCTATGAAGAGGTCATTAAGGGGCCCTAAATCGTGCTTATACTTGTAATACCTAGCTAGGGCGTACATACGCTTAGCCATCTTAAAGTAGTTGCCCTCTTTACGCATTAACAATATACTCTCCTTAATCGCCAGATCTAAATCTCGTAGGCCCTTATTAATAACATTACCCCGTAAGCTAAGCTCGTAAATCATTTCAAAGTCCGTAAAATGGTTGCCGCTAATCCACGATACTACATCCATTTTAGTAATCGTAGGCGACTGTATACCCTCTTCTAGTGTATACTTACGACCATCTTGTAGCACCTTATGGCCCGCCATAATCTCCTTGTAGCTCCAGCGAATAACATTATAGCGTAGTTCTTTCTGTAGGGCCAAAAACTCCACCGCATTAACGGTCGGTTTCAGCATACGCTTAGCTATCGCAAACTGTTCGGTATCTATTATTTTTGTATCGTGTAAATGTTTTACCTTATCCAGTATCGGGTCCCGTTCGTAGCCGTTAACCTTTCCCTCCTCTATTATAGCACTAGTGGGAACAACACGCCATTCCTCTATGGACCCGCATTTAAAGTCGCTAATATAAGTAAGGGGTATTTTAACGACTTCCTCCGCCGCTGTCTGTAGGCGGTTAACGGCCTCCTTTACGCTCTTAATGCGAACAAACTCTAGGGCATCTACATCGCCCGCATATACTTGGTTTCGGAGGGTATAGC
>Ga0114977_10001726_pt1 | contig 14386 bp, 18 predicted proteins | sample S_130805_MF_Meta_FD_87026 | JGI IMG/M metagenome (GOLD analysis project Ga0114977, IMG submission 87026) | Freshwater microbial communities from Lake Simoncouche, Canada to study carbon cycling - S_130805_MF_MetaG | ecosystem: Environmental > Aquatic > Freshwater > Lake | place: Lake...
ACAGTGAGGATTTTTCTATACATTCTAACTATCTTGGATTCGGACGTGTTTTAGGATATTACGGGGTTGCATCGGCCAACCTACTTAGAAACTCTATTAGGTTTCTAATAAACAGCGAATATGATATCGTTCATTGGATAGAGTATGACGTAAATTTTATAAAAGAAACAGAATATGAGATATGCGAAAATTTAAAGTCGGGAAATTCTTCAGTTTTCTTCAATTATCCAGAAAACCCCCATGTTATTTGTGGATCGAGATTTTCCTTCTATATTAAGCATTTCAATATAAAGTATCTTTATATGAAAAATGAAAATATGCTGGAGAACATGTCTAATTTTAATTACTATACAGAATCTTTTGTCTTCAATGAACTTATAGATGGTGATAAAAAAATTCTGGATATACCCGAAAAGTTGAACAATATAGAATTTCCTAAAACGAATGAGACATATCTGGAATGGTCACTGTATGAGGAGGGTCGAAGAATAAACATATTTATTAGAAATCTATCACAAAGATCCGTGAACGTAAAGATCCTAGTAGATAATGAAATAACATCAAATATTAATATTGAAAATTCGGTTTGGAATATATTAGGCTTATCCTCCCAAGAAAATTATTTTAACTTAAAAATAATCTCGGAGGGATCGGAATATGTAGATCTTAATATAAACGAATCCAATTATGAAGGACTAGTAAAAAAAGTTAAATTTATAAAAAATGTATAATAATAAAAAAATATCATTAGCAATAACATCTTGTAAAAGACTGCACCTTCTAAGGAGGGTATTAAAGGCATTTACTGTTTTCTGTAAAGATATTGAAATTATAGACAATGTTATATTTTTTGACGATTCTTCAAGTGATAGCGATAAAGAAGAAATGGAAAAAATATTAGCTGAACTATTTTCTAAACAAAATAGGATAGTAACACATTTTTATAAAGAATCATTTAGCGATACTTATAGACACGCAAGAATCCTAAACAATCTAAGAGAAAAACTCATAGAGACCGAGACGGATTATTTTTTTCTTCTTGAAGACGATTATCTATTTGTAGATTTTTTTAACATATCCGAAAATATAAATCTATTAGAAGAATATCCAGAATACGGATACGCCGGATTTGCACAGTCATTTAAGAAATTTCCTGAAGATATAAAACCTAAAGAAATAGGTGAATATTGGGAATGGTATTATGACGAGAATCAATCTCTTAATTGTAACCTTTTTATGGACGAATCTTCAGCAATACAACAAATAATACCCGATATATGGATGACATATATAAACTGGCCCAGTTTTACACTAAGACCAGGAACTCACCACGTTGAAAGATTTCTGAGCATCGGTGAATTCTCCACGGATTACGATAGGGATAATATGAGAACAGAATTGGAGTTTGCTATAAGATGGTCAAAAAAATATAAGAGTCTATTTCACAAGAGATTTCACATAATAAATCTTGGATTTGACTCTTCGGTGAGTGCATATAATTTAAACGACTGTGAATAAAAAATAAAAAATATGGAATATAACTTCAATCAAATTTGGGAAAAATGCTTAGCATTTAACATAGAACAAAAGCCCGAAGAATTTAAAGGACTTCTAGATCTTCTAGCATTAAGTGATAATAGAAAATATGCGCTAGAGATAGGATCTAATTATGGTGGGACATCTTTTGGCCTATGTCATCTCTACGAAAACGTAATATCACTCGACATCAAACATCACCCTAATTTTGATAAAATACGAGAGAGCTTTCCCAACTATAACTACATAATATCAGATTCAACTTCCAATGACACTGTTAACTTAATAAAATCATTAGGTATAAAGTTTGATCTTATTTTTATTGACGGAGACCACTCATACGAGGGCGTTAAGAACGATTACGAAAAATACAAACAGTTCCTATCCGACGATGGATATTTAGCATTCCATGATATCATACAAAGTAAAGAAACAGAGGAGTATAACATATTCGTAAGTAAATTTTGGAACGAGGTATCCGAGACATATACAGAGAGGTTCGAATTTATAGCTAAGGAGAGAGACAATAGCTTTAATAGGGATAACGAATTCCATAGAATTCTAAAAGATCAGAGATACGATGTATGGGGTGGAATAGGATTATTAAAAAATAGCAGAGTGGCTATATTCTCCCATAATTTTTTAGATAATCATTGGGAAAGCATCGTTGAAGATCAGATCACAAAAATTCAAGATTCAGGTCTTTATAAAAGGGCAGATAAGATTTTTTATGGCGTATACTCACAAAAAGACACAGATTATGAAACTTTTAATTCTCTTTTAAGAAAGTATGATCCGGATATAAAAATAGAAATAGTTAGATATTCATCCAATAATGCAGAATTCAATACACTCATAAATCTTCAAAATTATTGCAGATTAAATCCTAACGGATCTGTTCTATACTTTCACACCAAAGGATCTTCAAGAGGCGAAAACATATACATAGATTCTTGGAGAAATTGCATGAACTATTTTAATATAGAAAGATGGAAATCTCCAGTAATAGATCTGATCAATAACAAAGGTGATGTTTGTGGATGTCTATATGTAGAGTCCTTTATGTTTCTTGATTATCACTTTAAAAATTATTTTTCTGGTAATTTCTGGTGGTCGAGTACAAAACACATAAACAGTTTACCCTCATTGATAAAATTAAACATAGAAACCCCAGATAACAGAACAGTTGCTGAAATGTGGCTAGGCATGGGAGCTCATAGATGGATCAGTTATTATAATACCCCAGTTAACCAATGGTACGAACATTATTTTGATCCTAGCTCATATAAAAATTAATCTCTATAATGCTATTAAGTGTAATTATACCTTCATATAATTTTGAAGACTATATAGTTGAATGTGTAAGATCTGTGACCTCACAGATTACAGATTTTGATTTTGAGATATTGGTGAGAGATGATCATTCTGGTGATAACACAAACAGATTACTCAGAGATGAATTCTCAAATGATCCAAGGGTCATCATATTCGAAAGCTCCGAAAATCTAGGTGCATTTGGAAACATTAAATATCTTCTCGAAAATTCTAAAGGTAAGTATGCAACTATATTAGATGGTGACGATTATCTTAATAATCCAGATAAGTTTCAAATGCAGATAGACTTTCTGGAAAATAATCCAGATTATATTATGCACTCAACAGGGTACATAACTCTTTTACCGGACGGGACAACTGATCCGACAGAACCTGGATATAGCAAATTCCCAAGAAAAAATGAGGTAGATCTACAGGACTTACTTCATTCTAATATAGTAAGCTTTGGTAGAACTTTCAAAAACATCCCAGGAGTAATAAAAGAATGGATGAGAGATTTTCCATATCTGGATTGGGCTTTCAATTACGAGATCTCTTTGCACGGAAAAATCAGATGTGATAATTGGAATTGTGGTGTATACAGACACAGCGAGCAGGGAATGTTTTCTCTCCGGTCAGAAGAGGAAAAAAATGATAATAACATAAAGGCTATGAAGATTATAGAGAAGAGAGAGACATTAAGAAGATCTAAAACAATCTCTATAATAGATTGTTTTGTACATGACGCTAAAGTAGAATCTAATTTAATAGCATGTATTAATAGGTTGAAATCAAATGGGCAAGACGTTCTTCTTGTATCTAATACTTCAATCAGGAAAGAGATACTCGATATGGTGGATTACCATTTCTACGATAGTCGTAACCAGCTGTTTAAGAAAGATTACCCCGGAGTGAGCGATGTTGACTTTTGGTCAAATCAAGGGCACTTTACAGTTCATAATTTAAAATCGGGTCTCCAAAAACATGGTTTATCTGTTTTGGTAAATCTATTCAATGTTCTAGATATAGCTAAGAACATTGGCTACACTCATTTCCAAAGATTCGAAACTGATGATCTATATGGAGTTGAATCAATGAAATGGATATCTGGTGTGCCTGAGCTTGTAATAACTCAGGATAAAAAAGGCCTATTCTATCTAAATGAATCGAACTATCCTAAAGATGCTTCTTTCCATTATTTCTTTTGCGAGATAGATCATTTCATGAAGATCATGCCTCGGATATCTAAAGAGGAAGATTACGAGGATTATTTGATGAATCTACAAGGAACCAGGGATTTTAAAATAGTCGAAGCTTATCTATACGATAACCTGGACAAAGATTCAGTTTTAATTAGAGAAGGCAACACTGAGATGAAATCTGATTTTCCAGATACTATATGGAACACAGTAGTCTCTGCAAGCAATCTACCAACAAAATATAAAGGTTGCCTTAGCGGAATATACCGAAGATTAGATAGAGATGGTTTACAGTCTGGCTATTGCCTATATTCACAAAACTATCTTGACAATGAGGTTACGCGAAAAATAGTGGTTCATGCAGGGGATTCGGAGGATGCCGTGATACACCATAAATTAGTGGGTAGAAATTCGTGGTGGATTAATGATATAGAAGTAGAACCTACCCATATAGATGTTTATGAAGGGGATCTTATGATTTATTCATTAACAACACAGGAAAATTCTAATAGCTACATCCAGCTAAATTAAGGTCCATATGTTACTTTATTTTTGAATATTATTAAATATATAAAGATAAAGCAAAAATAAAAATGGCAAAAGCAACTAAAGGTGGATCAACAGCTTCAACACACATCAAGAAAAAGACTAGGAAAGGAACTGCTGCTAAAAGTAAAACCTCAAGCAACCCGAATAGCAAAAACTACAAGAAGCCTTACAGGGGACAGGGTAAAAAATAATATATTAGGGGATAGAGTAAATGCCACTATAAGTAATGGTGCGTCTTACATGCTGAAAACTATTAAAAAATCAGACGGAATCGATTTTATATTTCTACTGATTATTCCCAGTCCTGCCTGGCCAGTTTATTTTGTGTACAGGGGAAGGATTAAAGGATTTTTAAAAATGTCACAAAAAATAGGAAGACCTATGAAAAAAACCGAAGACATAAGAAGAAAAATATTAACCGATTATACCTGGATAAAAAGAGTAATCGAATCTTCAAAAACGACTGATCATCTAGATTCATGCAAAAGAATAATAGAAACCTGGTCGATTTGCACGTTAAGAGACATAAGAGAGTGCAAATGTGCTTTCTATAAAACGAAGGATTTTAAAAAGACTGCTGGATTCTACAGAAGATCTTTAAGCAATCTAATTAGAGACGTAGCAGATAAAAGAGTAAACATGCTGCATTCCATGGATTAGCCCAGGATTCTAAATATATAGCAGCATGGGGATATACAATAAGTCTACCTAGATCCCAATAAAAGCTCATATGGTTTGGAAAGAATTAACAAAGATAAGATATTTAGACTCTGGAGTCTAATAATACACATTAAGGGAAAGTCTAAATACAGAAAAGATTTTCCCAAGTTATATTTTTTTAATGGATCTAAAAAGGAGGGTAAGAAAAGCCTAACTTATGGAGAATATTACAACGAGGGTAATATGATAAAAATATGGTGCGGGCCCCATATAAATTTTAAAGATCTTGCCTCCACTATGCTACATGAATATGCTCACTATTTACAATTCTGGCCTTGGTACACTAGGTATAAAAACACATACTCATATGAGACTAATCCATATGAATTAGAGGCTAGGGAATTTGAAAAATTGGCTCCTTCTTTAACCAAATTAGTATCTGACATCGGATGGAAGAGTGTGGTTAAAAAAAATACTAGGATATCCAGTATATACAAGAAATCAATAGAATCTATAATTATAAAATTCTAGCAGGTTCCATTTCGGATAAGATTTTCCTAAATGCGGTATCATAAGCCAGGGGTACGTCCATTCCTGATGATTGTAAACCTCTAGCTATCTCAAAAACTTTAGATGCTACACCTAGTATATGGGCTTCATGTAGGATTTCCTCTATAAATTCAGAATTGGTCATAATTTAATTATTTAGTTTAGTGCTCCCAAGGAAACCAATTATCGAAATCATCGTCATATTGGAATCTAGTTGGAACTGATCCTGCATTCTCTTTTATCCCCTGCTGACTATTCAAATCGAATTTAACTGACTTGATCTTATCAACTACAGTTTTATTCTTAGCTGATTTCTTCTTATCTGAAATTGTTCTATTTGGCATAATCTTCAGTTTCATGGTTATTTATATATTTAGCTAACGATAAAAAAATATGCATTAAAATTTTTTTTACCCGTAAATACCCTGTAAATTTGTATCATAATCTTAAAAAAGAAAAAAAATGAAAGAACGTATTAAATTTTCAGCAAAGGTAACAGGAATAACTATCTTGTTCTGTATAGCAGCACTTTTCGTAATGGGTATAGGAATAGCTATTACAGGAAAGGGAACTGAAACGATGAATATGATGAATCCGCTGATTAGCGGCTATCTACACAACGGACTCCCCCACTTTATATTAAATATGGTTCTGATCTTCTTAGCATTACTTTCCCCTGTAAACTCTTCTTACAATCAATATAAGATTTTCTGGATCACCACTATTATATCCTTCGTTTACTTCCCTATCGAGTTGCTCGGCATAACACTACCAGCAGTAGGGATATCAGGAACTTGCTATTTTCTATTAGCCCGTTACTTCTTTACTTGGGAAAATAGAAAGAATTTAGGTAAAGCAATTATATTAATATTAGCTGCTGCTGAATTATTCGCAATAACAGAAAACGACGGAGCTGCTCACGGGGTTCACCTTATAGGTATACTATTTGGATACTTATCTTTAAAGAAGCCATTAGAAGAAGCTTTATCAAATTTGCCTCTTCCAAAAACAGCTAAATTAGCTTAAATATAAAGGCCACAAAAAAAGCCAGGGTTAATCCTGGCTTTTTTGTTTTTGTAAGTTTAATTAGAATATAAAATCTGTATCGATGTCTTCTGATATCAAATCCAATCTAAGCTCTTTTCTAACGCTTTCAAAGATAGCATTTCCTGTTTCAAGGTAAACTGATTCGAATAATCCACTCACCCATCCTCCGAACGAAGCCATTGTATTACCAGCAGCGGTAATTCCGTTTCCAACTGCCTGTGTTACTGCTTTACCAGCTGATTTTAATCCTGCTAATACGTCCGAACCTATTTGTTTAGTTTTAGCAACTACTGAATTGTAAGCCGATTTAATACCATTACCAATAGCGGTAAGAGCGGCTTTACCTTTTTTAGCGATCCAAGTTAAACCTGATTTAGCTGCAGCTCCAAGAGTTTTAACACCTTCCCAAGCAAGACCAAGAATCTTTGCAATAGGCTTAAGTATCGCTAGTGCCAAGTTTGCTAATGCAACAATGGCTGTACCAGCTGCTGCTCCTACTTCCTTTAGGTAATTTCCTATTGCTCCTGTAAATGCTACTAAAGCCTCTCCTGAAGATTTAAGTACTGTAGAAGCAACTCCAACGAATCCCTTCCAAACTTCTTCTGCTTTTTGACTTACTGCTTTATAACCTTCTCCACCTTTAGTGTAAACCCATTTACCAATTTGGCCTAATCCGTAAACAACGTTACTCATTACGGTCATTGTTCCGGTTGCTAAGAATTTAATTGCTGAAATAGCCCCGTTTACCATTGCTTTAGCAACCTCTAATGCTACTACTGCAACACCTAGAGTTGTATAAACTACTGCTTTACCTATTGCCTCACCAGCTAAAAGAAGCCATTCAAATCCTGAACTTAATATTCCATCAGTTTTAAGAGCTTCAAGTTTAGTCTTAGCGTCTTTCTTAGGAGTACAGATTACATAAGTAACCCCTTTGATAACAACGATTTCGATTCTTTCGTAGATCTCGTAGTATCTAGGATCATTGATGATAGAAGTGATCTCTTTAGAAAGCTTATCTGTCATCTTTTTGAACTCCTCTTTCATCTTCTCAAGTTCAGCTTGATCTGTTACGCCTTTCTTAATTTCTAGCATTTTTCCGTAAGTTTGAACTCCAACTAGACCGTCTACTTTAAGTTTATTCTCTTTTTGGAAAGCCATTACAGCTTTTTGAGTTCCTGCTCCAAATTGACCATCGTCTTTGAGACCAAGTAATTTTTGGATTTCTTTTACTCTATCGCTGGTTTCCCCCATTTTAACAACTTTAAGAGTGTTAACTTTTGGATTCTCCGCTTCTTTTACCTCTGATTCTTTAGCTAGCTTTTTAAAGAGTTCCAAAAGATCAGCAACGTCTTCTTTAGGTTCACCTTCTTTAGTAATCACAGAGTTTTCTGCTTTTGTCGGAGCAGGTGCTGCAGCTACAGCATCTGCTGATTCTGTTACAAATCCGTAAGACTCATAGATGCCTTCGAATTCACTAAATGATAATAGTCTATTTTCCATTTTTTGTATTTTTTTAATTTCTTTGTCTTATATATCAAAAACATTATTGGTTTACATATACACGTAGTCGCTGGGATTTACCTGTCCAAAGTTTTCTCTACCGTATATATCCTCTACTGGTATCAGCGTCGGTATACCCTCTAGCTTCTTATTATCCCAGCACCATATACGTAGTGTATCCTTACTTGGCTTTAAGTGATAAAGATCTTTGTCTTTCACCTTAATAGTCTTGGTCATTCCAGCTTTTCTGTATTGACCCCATAGATCAAGGATAGATCCAGTATACCCCTTAATACCTCTGATCTCAAGATACTTATCCAGCATAGATTCCCTGTCCATATCCATGATATCCCGACGGCTTACATCTATTCCCTCCTTGTCTCTAAAGTGTTTCTGTATATCTGTTAGAACAGAATTTATTGGATTACCCCTTAGGATGCTTTCGACCTCCTGCTCATATCCATAAATACCCTCTCTTTCCATGAATCTAACTAGAGCGTCAGAGAATCCCTCAGATTCATTCAAACCACTTTTAAAGTCAATAAATAGTATATTATTTGGATTTACCATCATTCTCTATATATTTAAGTAATTATTTTTTTATCTCGTAATAGGAGATTACATTTGTAATATGCAAAAGATACTACTAATATTAGCAATCACCTTCTCTGCAAACCTATTTGGACAGCAGAATAAGGAGTACTATATAGAAGATCTTAATCCTATTAACGATAGCATCTCCAAAAAAATAGAATTATACGTTTCTTTATTTTCACATGATCTTAATAGAAACAGCGAATTGGACGAAAGGGCAAAGCTTAGAAATTCTTATTTTATAAGTGTAGTTCAGCAAACTTCCAAGTCAGGTGAGCTATTCTCGTCTATGTTAGATTCAATACCTAGTGGAAAAATAGGACACACAAAGTGCTTCGGTAGATCTGAATATTTCATACCAGCTGAGGTTGGGTATCCCGAATTATTTCCGAATCTATATAATTTGAATCTTAAAGTGGGTGGGGAGATAATGTATCAGGTTGTTTGGTCCGCTATTTTAAAAGACAAACAAACATCTCGGGATCAACTAGTACAAAATGCAGTTGATGATATAAAGAAAAAATACGGGGTAAATAAACTAAGTCAAAAGGTTATCTCTGAATATAGGAACTCAAAATCCCATAACACCATCATAAAAGAAAGAGGAGACGGTGAGTATGGCTCATCCACAATGTATATCATAACAGAAAAAAAATTACCAAACGGTAAATGGGCTTATGAAGTTATGATCAGAAATCTTATAATCTTTACCGAGCCTATAAATTAGAGAACACAAAAAACCCATCGAACAATCTCCGATGGGTTTTTTGTTATTGGTTTCCGTAGATGTTACCCTGTGAGAATCCGTATATAGTTCCTGTTAATGATGATCCAGTAGCAGTTATCGTTACAGGCATCCAAATACCTGTATTACCCGATCCTACTGGTAAGATACTTCTGTTACCTGCTGCGTCATAGAAATCTAATGTTGCCGCTCCGGGTCCAATATAAACGTTTGTTATTAGAACGTCTTTTTGTTGTGGTCCTGCAGTAGCTCCTGTAGCTCCTGGTCTGTAATTCTGATTAGCTATTAATCTATAGCAATTATTTCCTTGTGTCATATTATATTTATTAGTTTATCTTAATGATATTAAATATTTGATCTTGTCAACCAAACCTATTATCTCCTCTATTATATTCATAATTTCTGAGTCCTTACCTTGCTCGAAAAGAGATTTACAATCAATTGCATAGCATTTATATAGGTGATCCATAAAGTCGCTTAAATCTCCTTTTTCTGGGTTAGCGTAATTCATAAGGGTCAAACAAAGTTGTTCTTCGCTTAAAACTGGTCTACCATATTTACCCATTACACTTTCTGCTAGCTCATCACCTTTATCAATAAGACCATCAAATAACTCATCTAGAGCCTTGTGCTGTCCGTAAAAATGTGATTGCCAATGTAATAGCTTAGTCTGAACTACGTTCTGTAAAACCATCTTAAATACGTAAGCATATTTTCCTTCCGTCCCGTCCATCTTTGGCTGTGCCATATCTTCCTCGTGATCTATCCCACTTGGATCCTCTTTGTGTATAACATCACCGAATGCACTTAGATTTAAAATTTTGTCCATTATTAGAAATATATTTGTCTATATATTCTCATTGCTTGTTTTTTTATAATCACATAGAAGAGCACATTTATTTTAGTTTCACCCGGAACTTTTATTAAATATATAGGTTGAAGTAAAGATACTATTAACTTATGAACTGGCGTAAACTTGGAACAGGAGAGAAGATCTCTCTAAACGAATACCTTCACGATTGGTTGAAGGATAATGATGATCACAAGATATACGTAGGATGTGACTCCCATAACTCTGGAAATAAAACAACTTTTGCAGTGGCTGTAGTTATGCACAATCAGAGAAAGGGTGGACATGTAATTTACAGTAAACTGATATTACCTAGAATGTCATCTAGATACGAAAGGCTATGGAAAGAGGTTGAGCTAAGTGTGGAGACTGCTCAAAGCATGATAGATAGCGGTATACAAAAACCGGATTATATTGATGTTGATCTTAACCCAGATCCTAGATACCAATCTAATTCTCTGTTAAGAGCTGCGGTAGGACTAATAGAATCAATGGGGATGGAGGCTAGATACAAAACATTATCCCCTTGGGCTATTTCGATAGCAGACACCCTTTGTAAATAATGCCACGAAAATAAATGTGATATATTTTAAGTCACACGGAACCTAGTGAAGATGTGCATCTATAAGGTGCATAAAATAAAATAAAAGACAATGAAAAAATCAATTTTCTTACTTGCAGCAGTCGCTTTTTTAGCACTAGTTTCCTGTAACGGTGGTGCTTCTTCTAGTGAACCAACTACTATTGACTCTACTTCTGTAGCAGTTGATACCACGTTAGTTGCTGATAGCACTGCGGTTATCGTTGATAGCGCTAAAACTGCTACTCCGACTGTTAAGTAATTAGTATTCCAGGGAAAATCCCTGGACCTAACGGAGAGGTACCAAAGTGGTTTACTGGACCGGTCTTGAAAACCGGCGATCTCGAAAGGGATCCGTGAGTTCGAATCTCACCCTCTCCGCAACAGATCCAATCGAAAGGTTGGATCTTTTTTGTGAAATATTTTTTTATCTCGTATTCATATATTACTTTTGAATCAAACAAAAAGGATATGAAAAATTTAATCGCATTCTCAGCAATAATCTTCTTAACACTAAGTGTTAAAGCACAGACCACTTTAGAGACTGCAGTTTTCAATGAATTAAATTCTTACAGAACTGGGAGAGGCCACTCTACTTTAAAGATAGAGCCAGCACTTTCAGTATGGACGGCTTATCATGCAAAATATCTAACTAAATTAAATGAAATCGGTGCTAAAGACACTACACATGACGAGAAGATAGATATACCAAATTGGAGAGAACTTACCTTCGTACAAAGAGATGCAGAATTCAATAAAGCAGAAGAAGATGGTCACATAAGTAAAGGCGAGGTTCAGACAAGATCGACCATACCATTCAAACAAGGAACCCAGGAAAAAGATATCGCCAAAAAGATTATCCAGGGATTCCATAATTCACCGCTTCATAAAGAAATTATAAATTCTGATTATGATACAGATTACGATCTACCTATTGTTGGTATTTCGGTAATTAAAAATAAGGAGCAAGTCGATGGATACGATGTATATACAGTCGTTATCGATTTAGGTTTTAAATTCAAATAATTTATTTCTTATCTGACGGAGGCGTACATTTAGCGCTTAGCGAAAATGCTGTCCCTCCTAGGGGTGAGAATACCGCCAATTGCATAGCATCTCTTTTAAAATCCTTAATTAGTGTAAATGAGAAATTCTCTTTTGGTATAATAGTAGGTTTAGGAATAAGCCCGCTCTTAATAGAAGCTGTTGTAAATGGTAGATGTTCTGCTGAAGACATCCCATCAATCTTAAGTTCTGCCCCTCTTTCAAGATCTAGTGCATAAACCTCTATCTTTCCTTCGGAGTCAAAGAATTTAGGTTGTATTTCTTTAATGCCTCTTTTCTCTCCCATGCTAACCAATTTTTTAGTTATGGCATTAACCAAAGAATTATTTTTATTATACACCTCATTTAGAATCTTCTTATATGGGTAAACAATGTAATCCTTACCCTTTATATTTTCTTTTGTGACAGCTTCACCCTTTCCAGTTTTAGCTGCATTATTAATATCATCAAAAGCTTTCTGTGTGAATGGCTTTAGCATAAAACCCCCATGGCTTCCTGCAAACGGGGAAAGACCAATCTTTCCGCCATATGAGTATACAAAAGAATCAGGTACTGTAAATGGATCAAATTGAATTTCCATCGTAGTTCCCTTTCTGGCCATAGCATAAAGCTTTTTGTCATATCCGCAATACAAATCCTCAGCTGAACCTTTAGTTCCAGTTCCTTTTAAAATTGCTCCGCATTTTAATTTACTTGGCTCCTCTATTTGTTCACCTATTACTCCCATAAGAGCAGATAGCTTCTGAACAGCTTTAAATTTTTCATCCTTGGGATCATCACCCTGTTTGTAATCTGGACCTTGATTAGGCATTGCGTTCTTAGTGATAGTAACCTTATCTGAAAGGTCTTTTAGAAAATCCTTTATGTCTTCGTCACCTTTCTTAAAGTATTTATAAAGAAGCTCTTTTACTATCGATGATAGGGTTTCTAGTCTCGCCTTTGCTAATCCTGTATTGCTTCCTTCGTATTTCTCTTCTTTCAACGCCTTAACAACACCAGAACCTAGAGGTACCTTACTCGTAGAAGCAGTAAGCTTTATATCGATTTTTTGTCCAATATAATTTTGGTTATTTAAAATAGGCAGGATATTTTTTTCAAAGTCGCTGTATATCTTACCTAGGTCACCCTCTGGAATGTCTTCTAGTTTAAATTTCCCAGAATCAAAATTAAAAGACCAAGGCATTTCTTTACCTATTGGTTCTGCAGTTGTAGCCTCGTTTAAGTTCTGGTTATATTCCAGTACAAATTCCAAAAAGCTTGTTTTTACGTGTGGCATATTCTAAATTTTATATTTACTCCATATATATCAACAAAGAGATATATAATGATCTATGTCTAATATTAAATCCTTCGCTTCCTTTATAAACGAGTCAATGCTCGTGATGGAGGGAAGGTACGATAGCCTAGTGGGTCAAATAGTTTCAGATACTATTAATCTGATTAAGAAATCTAATAATGGTGAAGAAACTTACGAAGGTGTAAAAGTTAGATACACATCAAAGGACGATGTACCATCTTTCTTTGAGTTGATAGAGGATGAGATTTACCTACCTGTAGGTGAATACACAACGGAAAGATCTGGTATCGAAGTTATAGTTAAGCTTGTTATTGTTAGAGACGAATCCCCAGTTTATCCTGACGCTTATATAATTAGCGGTGATGCTGATGACGAATCGGCAACCATATATTTAGAGATCAGTATTAATCCTGAATTTGAACCGCAATGCTATTCTGACATAACACCAGACCTAAGGGATATAGTTAGACACGAGATTGAGCATTTAACTCAAAGAGGGTGGAACGAAAAACCTAATAAGTTCATCAAACATAATATGGTTGTTAGGAAAAGAATCGAATCCGATCCCAATCTAAGATATAGATACTACCAGCTCAAGGATGAGGTCGATGCTAATTTACATGGTCTATATGCAAAGGCTAAAACTATGAAAAGACCATTTTCAGAAGTCGCCATCGAATTTTTAGACAGGCAAGCAAGAAAAGGAATCATTCCAGAAAACAAAAAAAGAGAAATCTACAACATCTGGAAAAAGAGAGCAGCTCTCATCAAAGGTCTTCCCCCTTTATAATACTAAAAAATTTTATTGGTATTTTCCCGAAAAATTTTTTAGTATCGGGAAATAATAATATATTTGTATAGTACAAATAAACAAATGGTTGCGTAGCTCAGCTGGATA
>Ga0114977_10001727_pt1 | contig 14384 bp, 16 predicted proteins | sample S_130805_MF_Meta_FD_87026 | JGI IMG/M metagenome (GOLD analysis project Ga0114977, IMG submission 87026) | Freshwater microbial communities from Lake Simoncouche, Canada to study carbon cycling - S_130805_MF_MetaG | ecosystem: Environmental > Aquatic > Freshwater > Lake | place: Lake...
ACCGGGCTGCGCTACTGCATGAACGGCGTCGCCCTGCGGTTCGAGCCTGAGGCAGGCTGACACAGTGCACCGACCTGTCAGGGCAAGGGCGGCCCGCGCCGCCCTTTGCCATCTCAGTTCCCGCCGGGCAGCACCTGACCTGCGGTCACGCGGCCGAAGTTGCCAAGCAACTGGCCCAGGAAGCTGATGCCTTCGATGTTGCTGTCGGTGACGCGGCGCGACAGGGCAACGACCTGGCCATCTTCCAGCCCGAAGCGTTCGATGTTCGATACCGTCCCGCTTTCGGCAAAGGTGATGACCACCACCTGCCGCTCGATCTCTTCCGGGGCAAAGGGACCGCGTTGCTTGTAGCGGCTTTGCACGAAATACCAGCGGGTGTCGTCCAGAAGGCCCGAGGCGCTGGGCCGACCCACGGCTTTGGCCACGGTCTCGCGGTCGTCCTTGCCGACGGTCAGCACCTCAAGCTCTGCATCCGTCGGGGCAAAGCCGTGATCGCGGTACAGCGGCGTGCAGGCGGCAAGGACCAGCAATCCAACGCCGATCACAGCAAATGCTGCCCGCTGGAAGGCCATCCGGAACACTGTGGTTTCCGGCCCGCGCGCATTGGGTCGCATGCTCTGCCTCCTGCCGCCTCTTGCCTTGCCGGCCGCGGCCCCGTATCCGACGTTGCTCCGGCTTACGATAGGTCGCGGTCCGGTTCAAGAAAGGAACGCGCGGCCCCGAGCGATGTGAAAGGAGCATCAGATGTCTGACCCGCTTCCCGTTTCGATGCCGCTGCGCACGGCCACCCTTGGCGGGCGCAAGCCCACCCGGTTCGATTTCAGGCCCGATGGCGCGCAGCGGGACGCGCTGGCGCTTGTTCTGGGCATCAGCGCCATTCCGGCGCTGCGTTTCAAGGGCGAAGTGCGCCCGCTGGGCCGGTCTGACCTGGTGCTGGAGGCCCGCCTGGAAGCGACGGTGGTGCAGCCCTGTGTGGTCAGCCTGGCCCCGGTAACGACGAAAATCGACGAGCCTGTGCTGCGCAGATATCTGCGGGATTTTGCCCTGCCTGAAGACGACGAGGCAGAGATGCCGGAAGATGATACCAGCGAACCCCTGCCCGACAGTATCGACCCCGGTGCCGTGATGACCGAGGCGCTGGCGCTGGCGCTTCCTGATTACCCGCGCGCCCCCGGCGCGGTGCATGGCGACGTGGCCGTCGCCCCGCCCGGTGCCGTGCCGCTGCGCGATGCCGATCTGAAACCCTTTGCCGGCCTGGCTGATCTGGCAAAGCGGTTGTCCGGGGGCAACGGTGAGGGCGGCGGAAACACCGGCGCCTGAGCCAAAGCCGGCGGGGGCCCCGGCGCAGAAACCCCTTGCGCCCCATGGGAATCCCGCTATGTTCCGCGCCTCGTTTACAGGAAGAAGCCTGCGCGGCCGGTCGGTATCGCATGCTTTATTTCTTCATTAGAATCAGGGGCATGTCCCCACTACCCGAGGTTGAGACATGGCTGTCCCTCAGAACCGAGTCACCAGTTCCAAGCGCAACATGCGCCGCGCGCATGACTCGCTTGTTGCCGGCAATCCGGGCGAATGCCCGAACTGCGGCGAGCTTAAGCGCCCCCACCACGTGTGCAGCGTCTGCGGTCACTACGACGCGCGCGAAGTCGTGGCGCTGACCAAAGAGGTCGATCTGGACGAGGACGCGGCGTAAGCCGCCCTCGCCCGCGCTGCTGAGCCATGGCGAACGGACTTGATACTCCGGCACCGGGCGACAAGCGCATTGTCATTTCCGTTGATGCGATGGGCGGCGATCGCGGGCCTGCGGCGGTTGTCGCGGGCATGGTCGCGTCTGCCGCCAAGAATCCGGAAATCGGCTTTATCGTGCATGGGGACGAGGCGGAACTTTCGCGGCTGATCAGCAAGCGCAAGGGCCTGTCCGGGCGCTGCGAGATCCGCCACGCCCCCCGCACCGTGACAATGAGCGACAAGCCCAGCCAGGTGATGCGCCATGGCGAGGGCACATCGATGTGGTCCTGCCTGGAAAGCGTGCGCAAGGGCGAGGCGACCGTGGCCGTATCCTGCGGCAACACCGGCGCGCTGATGGCGCTGTCGATGATCCGCCTGCGCAAGCTGCCGGGGGTCAACCGCCCGGCCATTGCCTGTCTGTGGCCATCGCGCAATCCGGGCGGGTTCAACCTGATGCTGGATGTGGGCGCAGACGTGAAGGCGGATGCGGAAGACCTGCTGCAATTCGCCACCATGGGCGCATCTTACGCCCGCAACGGGCTGCACCTGGACCGCCCGCGCGTGGGTTTGCTGAATGTCGGCACCGAAGAGAACAAAGGCCGGGCCGAATTGAAGCTGGCACATGACCAGATCGCGGCGGCGGCGCATACGGGCGATTTCGAATTCGTGGGCTTTGTCGAAGGCGGGGATATTCCCGGCGACAGGGTGGATGTGATCGTGACCGACGGCTTTACCGGCAACATCGCCCTGAAGACCGGGGAAGGCACGGCCAAGCTGATTTCCGAATTGCTGCGCGTGGCCTTCAACGCCACCTTCCTGTCAAAGATCGCGGCCCTGCTTGCCCTGACCTCGCTCAAGCGGTTGCAAAAGCGGATCGATCCGCGCCGCCAGAACGGCGGGGTGTTTCTGGGGCTGAACGGCACGGTTGTAAAATCGCACGGATCGGCAGATGCCACGGGCGTCTCGGCGGCCATCAAACTGGCCTTCCAGCTGGCGCAATCGGGCTTTCAGGACAGGCTGGCGGCGCGGGTTGCATCGGCGGGCCGCGCGGGGCAGGATGCCGCGGCGGACGGGGCAGCAATCGGTATTTCTGAATGACAATACACGCCATGGTCAGGGGCGTCGGGCACTATCTGCCCGACCGGGTGGTGCCGAACTCTGAATTCGAGACCCTGCTGGACACAAGCGATGACTGGATCCGGTCCCGTTCGGGGATCGAGCGGCGTCATTTTGCTGCCGAAGGCCAGACGACATCCGACCTTGCGACACGCGCGGCGCGCGCGGCGCTGGCGGATGCCGGACTGGAACCCGATGAGATCGACGCCATCATCGTCGCCACCTCGACCGCCGACCTGACCTTTCCGTCCGTGGCAACCATGGTCCAGGCGGCCCTTGGCATGACGCGCGGCTTCGCCTTTGATATTCAGGCGGTCTGTGCCGGATTTGTCTATGCGCTGGCCAATGGCAGCGCGCTGATTGCTTCGGGACAGGCGCAGCGAATCCTGGTGATCGGGGCCGAAACCTTTTCCCGGCTGATGGACTGGACCGACCGGTCGACCTGCGTGTTGTTCGGGGATGGTGCGGGGGCGCTGGTGCTGGAGGCCGCAGAAGGAAACGGCACATCGGCCGACCGGGGCGTTCTGGCAACCGATCTTCATTCGGACGGCCGCTTCAAAGACCTGCTCTACGTCGATGGCGGGGTATCCACCCATTCGACGGGCATGTTGCGGATGCAGGGCAAGGAAGTGTTCCGCCATGCGGTGGAAAAGCTGGCCCAGACCGCCCATACTTCGCTGGAAAAGGCTGGGCTGACGGCCGAGGATGTGGACTGGATCGTGCCGCATCAGGCCAACCTGCGCATCATCACCGCAACCGCGCAGCGCATGCAGGTGCCGATGGAGCGGGTGGTGATGACCGTGCAGGATCACGGCAATACCTCTGCCGCGTCGATTCCCCTGGCCCTGTCGGTTGGCCGCCAGCGCGGACAGATCAAAGAGGGTGATCTGATCGTGACCGAGGCGATCGGCGGCGGGCTTGCCTGGGGATCGGTGGTTCTTCGCTGGTAGGCTGTCTGAATAGGCAGACACAAGGCATTGATATTGACTTGGGTTTTCAAAGCGGCCAATCTTGGGGGAAATACCGGGGGGTCGGAATGAGTGACAAGACACTGACGCGTATGGATCTGAGCGAGGCCGTGTTTCGTGAAGTTGGCCTGTCGCGCAATGAATCAGCCCAGCTGGTCGAGACGGTGCTGCAGCACATGTCCGACGCGCTGGTTCAGGGCGAAACCGTGAAAATCTCGTCCTTCGGCACCTTTTCGGTGCGTGACAAGACCGCCCGGGTCGGGCGCAATCCCAAAACCGGCGACGAAGTTCCGATCAGCCCGCGCCGGGTTCTGACCTTCCGCCCGTCGCATCTGATGAAGGATCGCGTCGCGGCCGGCACCCGGCGCTGAGGCCCGGACCCGGCATGGAAAAGTCGCGCGACGCCTTCCGCACCATCAGCGAAGTCACCCATCTTCTGGACACGCCGGCGCATGTCCTGCGGTTCTGGGAAAGCCGGTTTCCGCAGATCCGCCCGGTCAAGCGGGCCGGCGGGCGCCGCTATTACCGCCCGTCTGATGTGGCGCTGCTGTCTGGCATCAAGCGACTGCTGCATGGCGATGGTCTGACCATCCGCGGCGTGCAAAAGGTGCTGCGCGAACACGGCATCCGGCACGTGATGGCCCTGGCAGAGGGGCAGATCGCGCAGGATGCCCTGGAGGTGACGCTGACGGAGGCCGAGGCCGAGGCACAGCCGGTGGCTGAGATTCTGACCTTTCCCGATCCGGTATCCGGGCGCGGGCAGCCGGAACCCGATGCCCTGCCGCTTTGGTCCACCACCCCATCGGCCAAACAGGACGCGGCCCTGCCCGCTGCTGCGGACGCGGCACACTACAGCCGCGATGCCCTGCCGCACCTGGACGGATCGCCTGACACGGGACCGGATCCGGGGCGCGCGGCCACCACTGTTGCCCCCGTCCGCCCTGTCCCCGAGGATGACCCGGTCGATGCGGATGCCAGCAGCGATGATCCCGGATTGGCCGGCGTGATCGCGGCGCAGTTGCGGGCGCTTGGCGGCGCAGAAGTGCCCGGGCAGCGCGCGGCCTTGGTCGCTGCAGCCCTGCGCCTGCGGGACTTGCAGGCCCGTCTGGCCGCCGCTGCGGGGGTCGGTGGGCCCTGACCGCATCATGCGCTTTACGGCTTGCCCCCGCCCGGAAAACCGTTATGTATCCGCCTCGTCGGGCCGTGGCGCAGCCTGGTTAGCGCGTCCGTCTGGGGGGCGGAAGGTCGCGAGTTCGAATCTCGCCGGCCCGACCAACACGAAACCGCCCGCCCCCGCAAGGGATGCGGGCGGTTCCGTTTGAAGGGGGGCGGAATCGCAGGATGACAACGGGTGTTCTCCCCTCGCAGGCCCTGCGCGCGATGATCGCCAAAGGCGAAATTGCCGCCGACCCGGCGGTGCTGGCCGCACAGATTCAACCCGCCAGTCTGGACCTGCGGCTTGGCACCATCGCCTGTAGGGTGCGCGCGTCGTTCCTGACCGGCCACGGCCGGCGGGTGGCTGACCGGATTGCCGAATTCGAGATGCACCGCGTCGATCTGTCGGGCGGGGCAGTTCTGGAAAAGGGCTGCGTCTATGTCGTGCCGCTGTTGGAGCATCTGGCGCTGCCGCCCGCCGTCTCGGCGGTGGCCAACGCCAAAAGCTCTACCGGGCGGCTGGACCTGCTGACGCGCACGATCACCGATGGCGGGGTGGAGTTTGACCGGATTCCGGCAGGCTATATCGGGCCGCTTTATGCTGAAATCTGCCCGCGCAGCTTTTCGGTTCTGGTGCGCCCCGGCCAGCGGCTGAACCAGATCCGGTTCCGCAACGGGCAGGCCGCCCTGTCGGATGCCGCCCTGCAGGCGCTGCACCAGCGCGATGCGCTGGTGGACGGGGTTCCGATGATCTCGGACGGGTTGGGTTTTTCGGTGGACCTGCAGCCGCGGGACGGCGATCTGGTGGGTTACCGGGCCAAGCCGCATACCGGCGTGATCGACCTTGACCGGATCGCGGCCTACGAGCCGGGCGATTACTGGGAAGAGGTGCGCAGCCGCGAGGGCCGCATCATTCTGGACCCGGGCGCGTTCTACATTCTGGTCAGCCGCGAGGCGGTGACAATCCCCCCCGACCACGCCGCCGAAATGGCACCCTATCTGGCGATGGCGGGCGAATTCCGGGTGCATTACGCGGGCTTCTTTGACCCCGGCTTCGGCCACCGCAGCGCCGGGGGATCGGGGTCGCGCGGCGTGCTGGAAGTGCGCTGTCACGAGGCCCCCTTCGTGCTGGAACACGGGCAGATCGTGGGGCGGCTGGTGTATGAACGGATGGCGCAAGTGCCGGACACGCTGTACGGGGCCGGGCTGGCATCGAACTATCAGGGCCAGGGGCTGAAGCTGTCCAAGCATTTCCGGTAGGGGGTGGGGCGGAGGACCCGAAAGCAAACGTCCAGTGGACGTTTGCCGGGTCCGATTGCCGAAGGGCGCAAGCCCGCAGGCAAGGGGCTCTCCACCGGCGCAGACCTCTGGAAATCCGCCCGCGCCTGCCTGGGCTGGCGCGGGTGGAATTGACGCGGGTCGAATCCACCAAGAAAAACAGCGATTACGGTCTCGATAGTGAAACCAGAAGGTCCGCGCTGGATGGTAAGCACGGGTCCTCTGGCCTCAGTCCTCGAACATCTCGGACTGGCCCTGCGGGGCAGCCTCATCCTCGTCCTCGGCCTTTTCGAAGCTGCCGGGCAGCGGGCGGTTGTCCAAGAGACCTGCCTGGCGCAATTCCTTCAGGCCGGGCAGGTCACGGGCGGATTCCAGGCCAAAGTGATCAAGGAAGCTTTCCGTGACCACAAAGGTCACGGGACGTCCCGGCGTCATGCGGCGGCGGCCAAAGCGGATCCAGTCCAGTTCCAGCAGCTGGTCGATGGTGCCCCGGCTGACGGCCACGCCCCTGATCTCTTCAATCTCGGCGCGCGTCACCGGCTGGTGATAGGCGATGATCGCCAGCGTCTCGATGGCGGCGCGCGACAGCTTGCGCGTCTCTACCGTTTCCTTCTGCATCAGATACCCAAGATCGGGCGCGGTGCGGAAGGCACAGGCATCGCCCACCCTGACCAGATGCACCCCCCGCCCCTCATAGCGGCGGCGCAGATGGGCCAGCGCCTCGGCGGCATCGCAGCCATGCGGAAGGCGGGAAGACAGGTCCGCCAGCGTCAGCGGCTCTGCCGTCGCAAACAGGATCGCCTCGACCATCCGCTCCTGCTCGCCCATCGGAGGGGCTTCGAACAGCGATTTCTCGGCGGGTTCGCTCATGCGTCCCGCCGGCGTATCTGGATCGGCGCAAAGGTTTCGTACTGGCGCAACTCGATCTGGCCGCGCTTGGCCAGTTCCAGCACGGCGGCAAAATGCGCGGCCGTGGCCGAGCGGCGGCGCTGGGGGTGCGCCTCCCACCCGTCCGGCAGGTAGCTGACAAGATCGGTCCAGCCCCCGGCATAGCCGATCAGGCCACGCATCCGGTCCAGCGCCTGTTCCATGGTGTAGACATGCTGGCGGTCCATCACGAAGGGGCGGAATTCATCGCGCGTCCGCGTCCGGGCATAGGCCTGCATCAGGTCCAGAAGGGTCGCCGAATGGCGCAGGCGGCGGATGCGCCGCACGTCTTCCGGAAGACCGCGCCCGAAAAAGTCGCGCCCTTTCTGATCGCGGGCCATCAGCCGCGCCGCCGCTTCGCGCATCGCCTGCAGACGCTCCAGCTGGAAGGCCAGATGGGCGGCCAGATCTTCTGCCGAGGGCCCTTCCTCTGACGGGTCGGGGGGCAGCAGAAGACGGGATTTCAGATAGGCCAGCCAGGCGGCCATCACCAGATAATCCGCCGCAAGTTCGATCCGCAGCGCCTTGGCCTGATTGACAAATCCAAGATATTGCTCGGCCAGTTGCAGGACCGAGATACGCCGCAGATCAACCTTCTGCGTCCGCGACAGCATCAGCAGCAGATCCAGCGGGCCTTCAAATCCGTCGACATCGACGATCAGCGATTCCGCAACGATCCGGGAGTCGACAGAGGTGCCCTGATCCCAGTCGTCAGGCATCTGCCTGATCCCGCACAAGCTGCGCCAGTTCTGCGTCCAGCGCCTTTGGATCAGCCGTGTCCGGGGTGCGCCGCGCCGCCAGCGCCGCCTCGGCGCGCGTCAGAGCAGCCCCGGCCAATGCGCCCGATGCGGCAGCGACCGCCTGCATGTCGCCCAGGTTGCCATTGCAGTGCAGCATCACGTCGCAACCGGCGCGCCGGGATGCTGCGGCCCGTTCGCCGATGGTGCCGGACAGGGCCTGCATCGACAGATCATCGGTCATCAGCACCCCGCCAAAGCCAATCTGATCCCGGATCACCCGGATCATCGGGGCGGAACAGGTTGCAGGCTGATCGTCATAGGCCGAAAACACGATATGCGCCGTCATGCCAAGCGGCAGGTCCGCCAGGGCGCGGAAGGCCGCGAAATCGCTGCGCAGCAGATCTTCGGCGGCGTCGGTGACGCAGGGCAGGTCAAGATGCGTGTCGATCGTGGCCCGGCCATGGCCCGGCATATGCTTCATGACCGGCAGCACGCCGCCATCCAGCAGGCCTTTCGCAACCGCCCGCGCCACGGCAACGACCGTATCCAGATCGCTGCCATAGCAGCGGTTGCGCAGGAAGGGGTGGGTCAGCGGCCCGGCAATATCCACGGTTGGCGCGCAGTTGCCGTCAATGCCAACGGCGTGCAGCTCTGCCGCGATCAGGCGGGCGCGCAGGTACATGGCCAGGGGGGCCTGCGGCCCGGCGGCTTCGACCGTGTCCAGCGGCGGCAGCCATTCCCGCCAGTAGGGGGCACGCAGGCGCTGCACCCGCCCGCCTTCCTGATCGACAAAGATCGGGACATCGCGCCCGACCGCGTCGCGCAGATCGCCCGTCAGCCGCCGAAGCTGATCGGGCGTCTCGACATTTCGGGCAAACAGGATGAACCCCCAAGGGGCCGTTTCCGCAAAAAAGGCCCGCTCTGCGTCCCCCAGGGCGGGACCTTCACAGCCAAAGATGCAGGCTGCCGTCGCACTCATGGACGGTGCGCAACCGGGATGCAGCTTGCATTTTCAGCCAGCAGGGCCGAGCAGAAACGGCGGGCGTCTGCCTGATCCTCGAACCCCAAAGCGCGCAGCCGCACAAAGATGCGCCCGCCACTGTCGGCGGTTTGCAGGACCATGGCCTTGGGGGCGATCAGATCGCCGAACCGGGCCTGAAGCCGCGCCCATTCGCTGCGCGCGCCGGCCTCATCATCGAAGGCACCCAGCTGGACCAGCCGCGTTCCTGCGGTGATCGAGGCGACATCCACCTCGCCCCCGACAGGGGCCGCGTCAGATGCCGTCAGAGATGCCGGGACAAGGACCGCATCGCTTGATCCATCGCCTTCAGGCCGCCGTTCGGGGCGCGGCGAGCGCACCACTGCCCCTGGAGGAGCCGGATCGGCAGAAGCCAGAACTTCAGATTGCATCGGCTCGGCACCCAGCGCTTCGGCAAGGGCCCTTTCCACAGCGGCTTCCATCGCGGCGTCCGTCTGGTCAACGGCCAGATCGGTGGCAACCGCCTCTGCCAGCGGTGTCTCGGTCAGGGGCGTTTGTGTCAACTGCCCGACCGGGGCCACGGGCACGATCATGTCGGCCTGCGGCACGGTCTGGTCCGGCGTGGCGGACACCAGTGTAGAGGTTGCGGCGGTTTGGGCCTTTGGTGAGGTTGCCGCCTCTGCCACAGGCTGATCCTCTGCCGAAAGATCGATGGGGCGCGGGGCCAGAACCATCTGGTCCGGCAACTGCGCCGCCGAGCCTTCGGCGGCAACCTCGTTCACGGAAAGACCGGTATGGGCGATGATCTCGCCCCCCGGCTCTTGCGGGGCGACCCGCATCGGGCCCTCCATCGCGCGGACCACCGGGATGCCGGACACGTCGCGCACCGCCAGTTCGTATCCCCAGATGCCCAGGCCCACAACAAGCGCGATCGAGGTGATCGCCCCTGCCGCGTTGACCATCCATTGCATCTGCCCCGGTCCGGACGGATAAGGGTAACCCCGAAAGTCTTCATCATCCACGACTGCCATGCTCTGCCCCACTGGCCCTGCGGGTGGAAACGCCGGGCTTGTCTTGCCTGTTACCGCCAGCCGTTGCGCTTGTTCTCAGCGCATTTCCTCGACCGGTGTAACGCCAAGAATACCAAGACCCGCAGAAATCACAACGCCTGCGGCCCGGACCAAGGCAATTTTCGCCTGCGACGTGGCCTTATTGTCCTGAATGAAGCGCAATGTGGCATCGTCATTGCCCCGGTTCCACAGACCGTGCAGGTCCGAGGCGAGTTCATAGAGGTAAAATGCCACCCTGTGCGGCTCGTTGCTGCGCGCGGCAATCTCTACAAGGCGCGGCCATTCGCCGATCTTGCGGGCCAGTTCCAGCTCTGCCTCATGGGACAGAAGGCTCAGGTCTGCCCCGGCCAGCGCGGCATCGTCACAGTCGATGCCGCCCTCGCGCGCCTTGCGCAGCACCGAATTCACCCGGGCATTGGCATATTGCACATAGAACACCGGGTTGTCTTTCGACTGTTCCAGCACCTTGTCAAAGTCGAAATCCAGCGTGGCATCGTTCTTGCGCGTCAGCATGACAAAGCGCGTCACATCGGCACCCGCCTGTTCGACCACGTCGCGCAGGGTCACGAAGGTGCCCGCACGCTTGCTCATCTTGAACGGCTCGCCGTTCTTCCACAGCTTGACCAACTGGATCAGCTTGATGTCCAGCGGCACGCGCCCGTTCGACAGGGCGGCGACAGCGGCCTTCATGCGTTTCACATAGCCGCCATGGTCCGCGCCGAAAACATCGATCAGCGCATCAAAGCCGCGTTCGACCTTGTCATAGTGATAGGCGATGTCGGGCGCGAAATAGGTCCAGCTTCCGTCCGATTTCATCACCGGACGGTCGACGTCATCGCCAAAAGCGGTGCTGCGGAACAGGGTCTGCTGGCGCGGCTCCCAGTCTTCGGGGGTCTTGCCCTTTGGCGGTTCCAGCGTACCTTCATAGATCAGGCCCAACGCCCGCAGCCGGTCAATCGCAGCCTCGATCCGGCCCGTGCCATACAGCGCCTTTTCCGATGAATAGACGTCCATCGTCACACCCAGCAGCGCTAGGTCATCGCGGATCATGTCCATCATCCGCTGGGACGCAAAGTCGCGCACTGTGACCAGCCAGTCCGACTCCGGCCTGTCCAAAAGGGCCGTGCCGAAGGTTTCCTTCAGCGCCTCGCCCACCGGTACCAGGTAATCACCCGGATACAGCCCTTCGCGGATTTCCGGTTCAAGCCCGTTGGCCTCGCGGTAGCGCTCATAGGCAGACCGCGCCAGCACATCCACCTGCGCGCCGCCATCGTTGATGTAATATTCGCGCGTCACGTCATGCCCGGTGTAGGACAGCAGCCGCGCAAGTGCATCGCCGAACACCGCCCCCCGCACATGGCCCACATGCATCGGGCCGGTGGGGTTGGCCGAGACAAACTCCACGTTGACCTTCTGGCCCTGCCCCAGTGCCGACCGCCCGTAAGCCGTGCCTTCGGTCAGCACGTCCCGGATCAATCCCTGCCAGATTGACGGGTTCAGCCGCAGGTTCAGGAACCCCGGCCCGGCGACTTCGGCGGCGGCAATGCGCGGATCGCCGGCAAGGCGGGCGGCCAACGCCTCGGCGATCGCGCGGGGCGACTGTTTTGCGGGCTTGGCCAGCACCATCGCGGCATTGGTCGCCATGTCGCCATGCGCGGCATCGCGCGGCGGTTCCACCGCCACGGCGGAATAGTCCAGCCCCGCAGGCAACTGCCCCTCGGCTGTCATGGCGTCAAGCGAAGCGATCACAAGGCTGCGAAGATCGGCGAAAAGGTTCATGGCGGCGTCCTGTCTGATGCCCTGCCTGTGCCAGAGGGGCGCGCTTGCGTCAATGCCGACAGGATCAGCCACAGAGCCGCTGGTGTTCCTGCAAGGCAAAGCGGTCTGTCATGCCGGCCACATAATCGGCCACCATCCGCGCAAGCGCGGTTTCATCCGCCGCGCGGGTGATGTCGGACTGCCATTCGGCCGGCAAAAGCGCCGGGCGGGCCAGGAACAGGGGGAAAAGATCGTTGATCACCCGCGTCACCTTGGCCCGTTCCTTCATCACCGACGGGGCGCGGTACATGCGGGTGAACAGAAAGCTGCGGATTGCCTTCAGGTCCTGATACAGGGGCTTCGAAAAGCGGATCACCGTGGCCCCCATGTCGCGGATGTCCTCCACCGACCGGGGCTGCGCCGCGTCCAGCCGGTTGCGGGCCACGGCGATGACATCTTCCACCATGCGCCCGAAGACGCGGCGCAGCGCCTCATGCCGCCGCCGCATCGGATCAAGGCCGGGATAGATCGCATCCACCTCGGCAAAGGCCGGGCCGGTGACGGGCAGGTCCATCAGGTCATCCTCGGTGAACAGGCCAGAGCGCAGCCCGTCGTGCAGATCATGGTGCGAATAGGCGATGTCATCGGCAATGGCCGCCACCTGCGCCTCGGCGCTGGCATAGCTGTGCAGGTCCAGGTCCCATTCGGCATTGGCCTCTGCCAGGGCATAGGGCAGCGGGGGCGCCACCGGGCCGTTGTGCTTGGCAATGCCTTCCAGGCTTTCCCAGGTCAGGTTCAGCCCGTCGAATTCGGCATAGTGCCGTTCCAGCCGGGTGACGATGCGCATGGCCTGTGCGTTGTGATCGAACCCGCCGTAGGGGACCATCAGCGCCTCCATCGCGTCTTCACCGGTATGGCCGAAGGGGGTATGGCCCAGATCATGGGCCAGGGCCACGGCCTCGGCCAGATCGGTGTTCAGGTTCAGCACGCCGGCGATGGTGCGCGCGACCTGCGCCACCTCGATCGTATGGGTCAGACGGGTGCGGTAATAGTCGCCCTCGTGTTCGACAAAGACCTGAGTCTTGTGCTTCAGGCGGCGGAAGGCCGAGGAATGGATGATCCGGTCCCGATCACGCTGAAACGGCGAGCGGAAGGTCGACATGCGTTCTGCATGCAGGCGGCCGCGGCTGGCCTCGGGGTGGCAGGCGTAGGGGGCAAGCATGATGGCCTAACCTTGTGAACATCCGCGTCCGAGCCTATAGTCAAGCCCACAGCGAAAGGATACGGAGAATGTCGATGCTGACACTGACGCTGCCGCCGCGTGTCACGGACCGTGCCTTTGAACGTCTGGCCGAAATCGCGGCGGCCACGGGCGACGCGCGCCCGCTGCGCGTTGCGGTCGAAGGCGGCGGCTGTTCCGGCTTTCAGTATGACATCAGGCTGGACGAGGCCGGCCCGGATGATCTGGTGCTGGAAAAGAACGGCGCGACCGTGCTGGTCGATGCCGTGTCCCTGCCCTTTCTGGAAAACGCGGTCATCGATTTTTCGGAAGAGCTGATCGGGGCGCGGTTCGTGGTGCAGAACCCCAATGCAACGTCGTCCTGCGGCTGCGGTACCAGCTTTTCGATGTAAGACCGGACCCGCCTGCGGGGCGGGCCATGCTGCGGGGACCGTCCCTGCCTGCGCAGGAAGGGGACAGCGGTGAAGATCGCCACATTCAACGTCAACGGCATCAAGGCCCGGATCGAAACGGTACCGGCCTGGCTGCAGGCCAGCGCGCCGGACGTGGCCGTGCTGCAGGAAATCAAGTCAGTCGACGAGGGCTTTCCGCGCGAGGTGTTCGAAGACCTGGGCTACCGGGTGGAAACCCATGGGCAGAAGGGATTCAACGGGGTTGCGATCCTGTCGAAGCTGCCGCTGGAGGATGTCTCGCGCGGGTTGCCCGGCGGGGACGGGGATGATCAGGCGCGCTGGATCGAAGCGACGGTGATCGGCACGCGGGCGGTGCGCGTCTGCGGGCTGTACCTGCCGAATGGCAACCCGGCCCCGGGGCCGAAATACGACTACAAGCTGGCCTGGATGGAACGGTTGCGACGGCGGGCGCTGGACCTGCTGGCAACCGAGGAGCCGTTTGTGCTGCTGGGCGATTTCAACGTGATCCCGCAGCGCGAGGATGCGGCAAAGCCCGAGTCCTGGCTGGCCGATGCGCTGTTCCTGCCCGAAAGCCGCGCCGCCTTCCGCCGGATCGTGAACCTGGGCTTCACCGATGCGCTGCTGGCGCTGAACCCCAGGCCCGGCTTCACCTTCTGGGATTATCAGGCCGGCGCATGGGAGCGGAACAACGGCATCCGCATCGACCATGTGCTGCTTTGCCCGCAGGCGGCAGACCTTTTGCAGGACGCGGGGATCGAGAAGGGCATGCGGGGGGGCGACAAACCGTCGGACCATGTGCCGGTCTGGGTTGATCTGGCAGCGTAGGGGGGGGGAAAACAAGCCGGGAGCGCCCCTTGGAACAGGCTTGTCCGGCACTCTCTTGGGACACTATTGGGCGTAACCCTTTTGTCTTGGCGGATTTGACCCGCGTCAAATCCGACAGCACCTGCCTGCCGCTGGCAGGCGCGTTGCCGCGCCAGCCCAGGCCGGCGCGGGCGGATTTCCAGACGCA
>Ga0114977_10001728_pt1 | contig 14381 bp, 13 predicted proteins | sample S_130805_MF_Meta_FD_87026 | JGI IMG/M metagenome (GOLD analysis project Ga0114977, IMG submission 87026) | Freshwater microbial communities from Lake Simoncouche, Canada to study carbon cycling - S_130805_MF_MetaG | ecosystem: Environmental > Aquatic > Freshwater > Lake | place: Lake...
GGCGAGGAACGACGACCAGTCGGCGTTCTGCCCCGCGAGCCGTTCGTCACGAAACTTCGCCATCAGCGCGGCGCCCCAGGCGGTGCCCTCCGCGGCGCCGGCGAGGAGCACCACCGGCACGTGAAACGCGTCGGCGACGAGCTGCGCGAGTTCCGGCGTCTTGGTGATCCCGCCGGAGAGGACGATCTCCGTGCGGGGAAAGCCCTGCGCGTCGAGGCCTTCGCTGCCCATCCGCAGGTTGAAGATCGTCGCCAGGAGCATCGCCTTGGCCACGTTGCCCGGCGTGGCGCTTGCGTCATTGAGCCCGATCACCAGCGCCGTGCCGCCGCGGGAGACGCCGGCCCCCGGCTCGTCGTCCATGAACGACAGCGCCTGGAGGCCGCCGCAGTCGTCCGGGGCCGCGAGCACGAGCGGGATCACCGCGGCGAACGCCCCGCCGCGGTCGCTGCCGTTCACCCGGCCGAACATCTCCACGACCGCGTTCATGGCGGTGGTGCCGTTCCGCAGCCAGACCATGTTGATCGGCTTGCCGTCGGGCGCGCAGAAATGGTCGATCGCCCGATCGACGCCTTGGAACGGGCGATCGCCGACGGCGTTGGCCACGACGCTCGTGCCGAAGCTCATGGCCACGGTGCCGGCGGCGGCGATCAGCGAGCCGGCGAGGGCCGACGGCTGATCCCCTTCCGCGGGCGCGACCGGAATCCCCTGCGGCAGGCCGAGGAGGCCGGCGCCGCGGGCGGAGAGCGTGCCGCCGTCCGCGCCGGCCCGGCGCACCTCCGGCAGCAGATCGCGGAGCGGCCTGACCGCCGCGGCCGGGCTGCTGCGGGCCACCAGGGCGTCGAAGTCGGCGAGCCGCCGCGCGTCGTAATCGAGGGTGGCCTGGTCGATCGGAAACATCCCGGCCGCGTCGCCGATGCCGAGCGTCCAGCCCTCCGTGAGCACGTGGGCGATCCAGCCCGACGGCGTCGTGATCCGCATCACCCGCGCCGCCTTGTCCGGCTGGGTGCGGATCGTCCACAGCCAGCGGGCGACCGTCATCCGCTTGGGCACCTTGGTGTCGAACAGCGTGGTGAGCTCGTGCCCCTCCGCCTCGTTGCGGCCGTCGCACCAGAGCCGGGCGGCGGAGAGCGGCACGCCGGCGGCATCGACGAGCACCTCTCCGTGCATCTGCCCGGAGATGCCGATCGCGCGGACCTCCATCTCCACGCCCATCGACCCGAGCTTCCGCCGCAGGTCGGCGATCGCGGCGGCCAGCGCCTGCTCCCAGTCGCCCGGCCGTTGCTCCTGGCACTCCGCCGGCAGGTCCGGCACCATCTCGTAGCGCCCCTCCCCGCTGGAGAGGATTCGCATCGACTCGTCGGTGAAGATCACCGAGAGCCCCTGGGTGCCGATGTCGATCCCGAGATAGCCCTGCTTCTTCATGCGCTGCGGTCCCCAGGGGAGAGTGGGCGAAGACGGTATCCTGTTCATTCCGACGCGACCGCGTCCAGCACGCCGGTCCGCGACCGGAGACCGCTGCCGTCCCGGGCGCCGGTGCAGCGACCGGGCATTCCGCCGCGGAGCGTCAGCGCGTGAGGAGGGTGGACGCGATCTCGTCGGCGAACGCGTCGGCCGCGGGAGGATACGATCGCAGCCAGAGTTCGGGCTCGATCAGCTCCACCTCCATCACCACCCACCGACCGTCGTCGTCGCAAGCCATGTCGACGCGGCCGTAGGCCGGCGCCGGCTGCAGGGCCGACACCGCCCGCTGCGCCAGCTCGATCTGCTCCGCTGTGGGAGAGCATCCCGTGACGGTGCCCCCATGGTCGTCTTGCACGCGAAAGTCGCCCGGTTTCGCGCGCTTGCGGACCGCGTGCGTGAACCGGCCCCGGAAGAGCATCAGCGAATCCTCGCCATGCAGCGGGACCGACCCGAGAAACGGCTGCACGAGAAACGATTCCTGGGCGAGCAGCGGCCCGACCACCGCGTCGAGGTCGGCGGCATTCCCGCGTGACACGCGGTAGGTGTGCCGCGCCGCCCCGGACACGCAGGGCTTGACCACGGCCTCGGCCCAGCCCGACTCGGCGAGCACGGCGGCCAGATCGCAGCGCGCACCGCGCTCGAGATACCGGCCAGGCACCACCGGCACGCCGGCGGCGGCGAGCTCGGCGAGGTAGTGCTTGTCCATGTTCCTGATCACGACATCGACCGGGTTGCAGACCTGCGTCAGCGCCGCCAGGCGGTCGAGCCAGCCGCGGAACTCCTCGCGGCGGTCGAAGTAGTCCCACGTGGTGCGAAACACGACGACGCGGAACCGCGTCCAGTCGATGGCGGGATCGGCCCAGTCGACACGAACCGACGTCAGCCCGCGGCGGGCGAGGGCGGCCGCGAGCAGGGCGTCGTCGGCGAGGATGTTGGCGAGGTACCAGTCGCCGGGCTCCGCCACGGGGGCGACGAAGCGGTGATCGGTGAGCAGCGCGATGTCGGTGGCGGGCATCATGGTGGCGGGTGGGCGGTGCGGCGGCGAGATCCCCATCGCTTCCGCGATTGGGCTTCCTGAAGGTCACGCATCCCAGCGGACGGCCGCCGTCGCGCCGTGCCCCCTGGTGCCGCAGAACGAGACCTCGATGCCGAGGTTCCGGGCCACCGCCGCCTTCAGCAAGGCCGCGCGATCGGCCCCCGCGGCGTCCTTCGCGTAGGCCACGTGCACGTGGTTGGCCTTGTGGCGGGCCATCATCTGATCGCGGGACACGCCGTAGGTGACCGCGTGCATGATCGGCCATTCCTTCGTCGTCGCCTCGAGCCGGCGGCGGGTCTCCTCGGCGGGCAGCGACACGACTTCCGCCCGGCCGATGTCCATGCAGAGCTTTTCCGATCCGCCCCGGCCATCGACCCAGATCCGGCTCCAGACAATCTCGCCCGGCCGGCTCACGCCGGCGAGCGTGCTGCCGCCGAGGCGGAAATACATCGGCGGCTGGCGAAAACCCTCGGCCCCCTTCCAGCCCTTCACGAAGTGCGCCGGGGGCGCGCCTCCCGAGATCTCGAACACCCACACCCAGTGGTTGGTCGAGCGCGACTGGTCCCAATCGCCCCAGCGGATGTCGTGGAGCGTGTTCTCGACCGGTTCGCCGAGCGCCGCATGGACCCGCTCGGTGAGCAGGCCGTCGAGCCCCGCGCACTCGTCCACCTCGTTGAAGTGAACGAGCGGCTTGCCCTTGAACAGCACCCGCGACGCCCCTTCGGCCGTGACCGGCGGCCGCTTCGAATCGTTGAGCATCCCTTCCACGAGATCGCTCGCCGGGAGCAGGTCCTTGAGGCCCTGCTGGTATTGGATGCCGATGGTGTCACAGCCGTAGCGGTCGGCGATCCGCAGGGCGGCCACGTACATCCGGCACTGGAGCAGCACCTGCTGCCGCGTGAGCTCGGCCTGCTCGTCGCGGCCGAAGTGGAACCGCATGCCCGCCTTCTCCAGCCAGCGGAACACCGCCCGACCCTCGGCCTCGCTCGTCCGCATCGTCTCGTGGTAGAGCGCGCTCTGGCTGAGCCGTTCCTTGAACACGCCCGTGGCCTGCAGCAGCCGGTCGGGGATGATGGCGTTCTCCATGCCCATGCAGCCCTCGTCGAACACGCCCATCAGCGCCTTCCGCCCGCGAAGGTCGGCGGCGAGCGCCTCAGCCCGCGCGGCGAGGTCGCGGGGGATGCGCACCTTCTCCAGGGGCACCACGTGGCTCGTGTCGTGGTGGATCGCCCGCGTGCGGAGCCAGGCGTCGAGATGCCGCTCGAAGCTCGGGCTCGCGAAGTCGTCGGCCCAGATCGTGGCATAGGGCACGCCCGCCTTCGTGAGCGAGCCGTTGAGGTTGAGCATGCCGACGAGGCCGGGCCACTGGCCCGACCAGTTGGCCGCCGTGAGGATCGGCCCGGTGTGCGACGTGAGGCCGGGAAGGACGTGGTTGGAATACTGCCAGACGGCTTCGGCCACGACGAGCGGCACGTCACGGTCGATCCGCGCGAACACGTCGAGCCCTTCGCGGGCGCTGGCGATGAAGCCGTGGCCGCGGGTCCGCGACACCGCATGGCCGCGCTCGAGCGTCCAGCCGGCGCGGGCGAAGGCGGCGGAGAGCGCCTTCTCCATCGCCTGCTGGGCCGGCCAGCAGACGCGGTTGGCCTGTTCGCGAAGGTCGCCGCTGGCGACGAGCACGGCCTTCTTCGCGGCGGAACGGCGGGCTGATGCGGATGAGGACGCCTGTGCCATCGAACGAACTCCCCGATCGCGTCACCGCCGAACGCCCCGCGGGCGATGGATTCGGCGGTTCGCGGGCAACTATACTCCCGTATGGGACTCCCATTCATCCTTGCCCCAGGTGGACTCGGCATGCCCGTCAAACTTCCATCGCGACACTGGTCGCTTCCGCTCGTGTCCGTCCTCGTGTTGATGGCGGGCGCGGCCATCGCGGCTGAGCCGGCAGGTGCGGAGCCCGCCGGCGACGCGACGCTCACTCACTCCAACCGCTGGGTGATCGCCGCCGACACCTCCCGCGACGGCCAGACGATCGTGACCGCCGGGGGCGACAGCCTGCTCTACCGGCCGGGCGAGGTGGTCGCCTGGAAGGTGGCCGACGGTTCGCGGATTGGCGAGTTCGCGGGCCATCCCACGGCGGTGTGGGCGGTGAAGTTTTCGGCGGATGGAATGCTCCTCGCCACCGCGGGCTACGACGGCCTCGTGCGGGTCTGGGACGTGGCCACGCGGCAGCCGAAGCATGATCTCAAGAAGCACAAGGGGTGGGCTCGTGCGGTCGCGTTCTCGCCCGACGGCACGCGACTGGCATCGGCGGGCGAGGATGGTGCGATCGTGCTCTGGGATCCGGCAACCGGCGGCGAAGTGAAGTCGATCGCCGCCCACGAGGGCGCCGCCACCTGCCTCGCCTTCTCGCCCGACGGCCAGACGCTCGCCAGCGGCGGCAGCGACAAACTCGTGAAACTCTGGAATCCGCTCGATGGCACCGAGAAGGCGAAGTTCGAGGGCCACGGTGACGCCATCTGGACCGTCGCCTATTCGCCCGACGGGCAGACCATCGCCAGCGGTGGCGCCGATCGCACGCTGCGGCTCTGGGCCGCTGCCGACGGCAAGCCGCTCGCCACCCTCGCCGGCCACAAGGACTGGGTGACGTCGCTCGCCTTCTCGGCCGATGGCTCGCGAATCGTCAGCGGCGGCATGGACGGCGTGGTGAAACTCTGGGACACCGCCGCTCGCGGCGAGCAGGAGGGTCCCGAGAAGGCGGCGGCGAGCGTCTGGACGGTGGCCTTCGCTCCCGATGCCACATCGCTCTTCGTCGGCACGCATAACGGCGCCCGGCTCGTCGCGGCTCCGGCGCCGAAACTGCTGCCGCCCCCTCCGGCACCCCCTCCTGCGCCCCCCTCCCCTCCACCAGCCGCGGCGAAGGTGGACTCGGCGCCCCAGCCCCTCGTGCCCACGCAGTTCACGAGCATGGCCGGGGGCACCGCCGCGATCGCGGCCGATGGCACGGTGACGGTGTCGGGCACGCTCGCCAAAGACACCTACACCCTCAAGGCCACGCTGCCGGCCGGCGGGAAGGTGACCGCGTTCCGGCTCGAGGCGCTCACCGACGACGCCCTCCCCCAGAAAGGGCCGGGCCGGGCCGGCAACGGTAACTTCGTGCTCAGCACGTTCGCCGTTCTCACCGGCGCGGCCGGCGCGACCGACACGCCCACTGCCGTGCGGTTCTCGGCGGCGCGGGCCGACTTTGATCAGCCGCAGTACGGCGCCGCGGAGGCCATCGACGACAAGGCCGACACTGGCTGGGCGATCGCCGGCGGGATCGGCCAGCCGCACGAGGCGATCTTCACCGTCCACCCCGACACCAGCCTGGCCGCCGGGGCTCCGATCACGATCACGCTCGACCAGCAGTACGCCGACGGGCAGCATGCCCTCGGAAAGTTCCGGCTCTCGGTCATGCAGGAACCCGCCCCGGCGCCCTGATGCCGGCGGCCGCCCGCTCCGCTGGCATCGTTTCCAGGATCGTCTCGAGGATCGTCTCCAGGAAGGAATCCCGCCGATGACACGCTCGCTCCAGTTCCATCACTGGCCCACCGTGGCCATCGCCCTCGTCGCGGCGGCCGCCGGCGCGGCCTGCGGCGTCGGCTGGCAGGCGGCAACGCCCCTCCCGCGGGTCGCGGCGATGACGTCGCTCGCCCACGAGTCGTTCGCCGTCTGCACGGCACCCATCGACGGGTCGGTCGAGGGGTTCTTCATCCTCGACTTCGAGACCGGCGACCTGACCGGCGGCGTGCTCAGCGCCGGCTCGTCGAAGTTCGGCGCCTCCTACCGCTGCAACGTGCTCAAGGATCTCGGCTTCAAGGCCGGCAAGGTCAAGAACCCGAAGTTCCTCCTCGTGCCCGGCATGGCCAACTTCAACTCCGGGGGTGGCGGCCGGATGGCCCAGTCGGTGCTCTACGTCACCGACGCGGCGACCGGCGTCACGGTGGCCTACGGGATTCCCTGGAGCCCGCAGCAGACGGCCGGGGCCACCGGGCCGGTGATGGCGGAGCTGGTGCCGCTCGACGTCGCCAGGCCGCGTGGCGGCGGCGCCAAGGTCCAGTAGGATGTCAATCGACCCCTCACCGCCGCAGGCCGGCATCGACGTCACGGTCAACGGAGTCGGCCGCGCGCTGCCCGCAGGCTCGTCGCTCGGCGACCTGATCACGGCGCTCGGATTCGCCGGCCGCCCCATCGCCGTCGAGGTCGATGGCGACGTGGTGCCGCGGGCGGCGTTGCCCCTTCGCGCGCTCGTCGGCGGGGAGCGGATCGAGATCGTGACCTTCGTAGGCGGCGGCTGACGGGAGACGAGACATGCAGCCAGCGGACATCGCCAGCGACCCATCCGGCCTTGAAGACTCCCCGCTCGTCGTGGGCGGCATCACGCTCGCCAGCCGGCTCGTGGTGGGCACCGGCAAGTACGCGACCTACGCCGAGATGGCCCGCTGCCTCGACGTGTCGGGCACCGACTGTGTGACCGTGGCAGTCCGCCGCGAGCGGCTCGTCAACGCCGCGGGGGAGAACATCCTCGACCACCTCGATGCGGCGCGGTATGCGCTCCTCCCCAACACCGCCGGCTGCTACTCGGCCGCCGACGCCGTCCGCGTGTCCCGGCTCGGCCGCGAGCTGCTCCGCGACATGGGCTCGGCGACGTCGGAGTGGGTGAAGCTCGAGGTGCTCGGCGACACCAAGACCCTGCTGCCCGATCCGGTCGGCACACTCGAAGCCACCGAGCAGCTGGTGGCCGACGGCTTCACCGTGCTCGTCTACACCAGCGACGACCCCGTGATCGCCAAGCGGCTCAAGGGCCTCGGGGCCGCGAGCGTGATGCCGGCGGGCAGCCCGATCGGCTCCGGCCAGGGCGTGCTCAACGCCAACAACCTGCGGATCTGCCTGGAGTATCTCAAGGACGGCGACCCGGCCTATCCGGTGATCGTCGATGCCGGGGTGGGCACCGCGAGCGACGTCGCCTTCGCGATGGAACTCGGCGCCGACGGCGTGCTCCTCAACACGGCGATCGCCCACGCGCGGGATCCCGTCCGCATGGCGGCGGCGATGCGGGCCGCCTGCCAGGCCGGCCGGCAGGCCTTCCTCGCCGGCCGCATCCCGCGCCGGCTCTACGCCACCGCGTCGAGCCCCGACGAGGGCCGGATCGTCCGCCCCACCTGACGCCCCGGGAGCCAGCGCGGTGCTCGCGAAACGAATCATCCCCTGCCTCGACGTCGATCGCGGGCGGGTCGTGAAGGGGACGAAGTTCCTCGACCTCGTCGATGCCGGCGACCCCGTCGCGGTGGCGGCCCGCTACGAGGCGGAAGGGGCCGACGAGCTGGTGTTCCTCGACATCACGGCCAGCCACGAGGGCCGCGGCATCATGCTCGACGTGGTCCGCCGCGTGTCGGAGACGGTGTTCATGCCGTTCACCGTCGGCGGCGGCATCCGCACGCTCGACGACGCGGCGCGGCTCGTGCAGGCGGGCGCCGAGAAGGTGAGCATCAACTCGGCGGCCGTCCGCACACCCGAGCTCGTCACGGCCGTCGCCGACCGGCTCGGCAGCTGCGCCACCGTGGTCAACATCGATCCCAAGCGGGTCGTGAAGGACGGCCGCGAGACCTGGGAGGTGTTCGTCAACGGCGGCCGCGTGCCCACGGGCCTCGAGGCCGTGGCCTGGGCCCGGGAGGTGGAGCGGCTCGGCGCGGGAGAGATCGTGCTCACCTGCATGGACCGCGACGGCACCCGCGAGGGGTACGACCTGGAGATCACGGCGGCGGTGAGCCGGGCGGTCGGCATCCCGGTGGTGGCCAGCGGCGGGGCCGGCCGGCCGGAGCACCTCGCCGACGCCGTCGAGCGCGGCGGGGCCGACGCGGTGCTCGCCGCTGGAATCTTCCACTTCGGCCAGTGTACGATCCGCGAGGTCAAGGAGCTCTTCGCCCGCCGCGGCATCCCCGTCCGGCCCGCCCCGTAAGTTGTCCTGCCCCCCTTCGCGCGGATCCTGCCATGTCCACGATCGACGCACCGCCGACCGACGTCGCCAAGCCCGTCGCCGCCAACGGCTACAAGTTCGAGGTCGACCGGCTCTTCGAGGCCCTGGTGAAGCTCAGCGGCAGCGACCTCCACCTCAAGGCCGACCAGCCGCCGATCATCCGCGTAAAGGGCTCGCTTACGCCGCTCAAGCACCCCAAGATCGACGACGCCCGGATGCGGCAGCTCTGCATGCCGATCATGAGCGAGCGGCAGCGGAAGATCTTCGAGGAGGAAGGGGGCGTCGACTTCGCCCACACCTGCGTGGTCGACGGCGTCCGCTGGCGGTTCCGCGTCAACCTGCTCACCCAGCAGGGGGCGATGGGCATGGTCGCCCGCCGCGTCAACAACACGATCCCCGACTTCAAGGGCCTGTTCCTGCCCGAGAGCATCGAGCGGCTCTGCGTGCTCGATCAGGGCATGGTGCTGCTCGCCGGCGTGACAGGGTCCGGCAAGAGCACGACCATCGGCTCGATGCTCAACTACATCAACCGCACCTACCGCAAGCACATCCTCACGCTCGAAGACCCGATCGAGTTCGTGTTCACCGAGGACAAGTGCCTGATCAACCAGCGGGAGATCGGCTCCGACGTCAAGAACTTCGAGATCGGGATGAAGCACGCGGTCCGCGAAGACCCCGACATCATCCTCGTGGGCGAGCTCCGCGACGTGGAAACCTTCAAGACGGCGATCCACGCCGCCGAGACGGGTCATCTCGTGTTCGGCACGATCCACGCCGCCAGTGCCTCCAGCTGCATCGGCCGCATCCTCGACCTCTTCCCCCAGGAGGAGCATGCCTCGATCCGCAGCGCCATCGCCTTCAACATGAAGGGGATCATCGCCCAGAAGCTCCTCAAGTCGATCAAGCCGGGCGTGAGCCGCGTGCCGGTCTGCGAGGTGATGTTCATCGACGTGCTGATCCGCAAGTACGTCCTCGAGGAGCAGGATCACCTGATCGCCGACCACATCAAGAAGTCGTTCCGCGACGGCATGCAGGATTTCACGCAGAGCCTCAAGAGCCTCATCGATCAGCAGCTGATCGACCGCAACGACGCCATGGAGATCGCCCCCAACCGCGAGGCGCTCGAGATGGCGCTGAAGGGCATCGGGGTGACGTGATGCACGCAGGCCGCTGCCTCTTTCCCTCGACGGCGGCCCGCGCGGCCGCCGTGCTCGCCGCCGGGCACGCCCTGACCGCGTCGCTGGCCCTGGCCGACGCCGGCTGGCCGCAGCAGCTCCCCCCGGGCTGGGACGGCCGCGGCGGCGGTGGCGGGCTTGCGATCATCCCCGCAGTGGCCTGGTGGCTCTGCGTGCTGGGGTGGATGCGGACGGTCGATTGGGTGAGTCGCGACGCCACGAAGCACAAGGGACAGCCTGCCTTCTGGGGCATGGTCTGCGGCCTGCCGATGTTCCTCGCCGCGATCATCGCGTGGTGGATCCCGTCGTCGCTGGGCGGTCTCGCCCTGATGATCGTGGCGTGGCTGGCGCCGACGATCGCCTACACCACCGCCCGCAACAAGACGGTGGCTCCTTCGGAGCAGGTGCTGACCGTCGGCCACGCGCGGCGGATCGCCGCGCGGCTGCTGGCCCCGTTCGGCATCGAGATCGCCACGGGATTCGACGAGGCCGAACTGATCCCGAAGGTGGAGTTCGCCGCGGCCGGCGGCAAGGATGCGGCGGAGAACGCAGCCCGGCTCGAGGCGGCGACCAAGCTCGCGGGCTTCGAGGAGGCGCGAAAGACGATGCTCGGCGCGGTCATGGCCCGGGCGAACACGCTGGTCATCGATCTGGAGCAGGCCGGCATGGGTGTGCGGCACGAGGTCGATGGCGTCTGGGAGAAGGCGAAGATCCGCCAGCCTCCCAAGAGCCGGCGGGAGAAGGAATCGTGGGTCGAGGCCCCGAAGTCGAGCCTCGAGGTCGGCCAGGCGGTCGCGGCGGCCGTCAAGGCGCTCTGCGGGCTGCCCGCCGGGGCCAAGGACGCGAAGGCCGCGCCCTTCGTGCTCCAGGTGGACGGCAAGCCGCGGAACTGCCGGCTCTCCATCGGCCGGCAGCCGTCGGGCGAGCAGCTGGTGGTGAAGATCGACCCGCCGGCCACGATCTTCAAGAAGCTCCCCGACCTGGGCATGCCCGCGGCGCTCGCCGACAAGCTCGTCGGCCTGACCGCCGTGGAGAAGGGCGTGATCCTGGTGTCATCGCCGCCGGGATCGGGCCTCACCACCACCTTCGACCTGCTCGTGCTCTCGGCCGACCGCCTGCTCCGCGACTTCATCTCGATCGAGGATGCGGCGACGCCGTCCCGCGAGATCCAGAACGTGAAGCCGGTGCCCTACGACGCCCGCACGGGCGTGACGCCGCTGGCGGCGCTCGACGGCGTGCTGCGGACCTATCCCAACGTGATCATCACCCGCGACGTCCGCGACAAGGAGCTCGTGGTCAAGCTCCTGGAGCTGGCGGCGGACGACAAGTTCGTGTTCCTGAGCCTCAAGGCGACCGACGCCACCGACGCGATCGCCCGGATCCTCGCCTGCGGCGTGCCGGCCCAGGGGCTGGCCACCACGCTCGTCGGCTCGGTCTCGCAGCGGATGATCCGCAAGCTCTGCCCGAAGTGCCGCGAGGAGTATCCGCCCGATCCGGAGCCGCTGCCGAAGGTGCTGGCGCAGCTCAAGCTCACCCCCGAGCAGCGGGCCCGCGTTCGTAAGGCCTCGCCGCACGGCTGCCGGCTCTGCAGCGGCACCGGCTACCTGGGGCGGGTGGCGATCTTCGAACTGGCGAGCGGCCCGACCGTCCGCAAGGCGATCGCCGCCGGCACCGACGCGGCCACGCTCCGCAAGGCGGCGATCCAGGACGGCATGGCGCCGCTCGTGGAGGCGGGCAAGGTGCTGGTGCTCGAGGGCGTGACGTCGATCGACGAGGTGCAGCGGGTGTTTGCCACGGCACAGCCGCAGCAGCCACCTCCTGCGGCCAGCGCCGCCAAGGGAGCCCCCAGGAAATGACAATCAGCCTGATCCTGCTGGGCCTGTTCGTCGCCGTGACCTTCGCCCTGTGGCGCGAGGGCCTGTGGAGCACGGCCATCATGTTCCTGAACATCCTCGCCGCGGCGACGTTCGCCACGGCCTGGTACGAGACGCTGGTCGCCTTCCTGCTCAAGCGCGGCCTGTCGACCTACGACTACCTGCTCGACTTTCTCTGCCTCTGGGGGCTGTTCGCGGTGATCCTGCTCGCGCTTCGCGAGACGTCCGACCGCGTCTCGCGGACGAAGGTCCGCTTCCGCAAGCCGGTCGAGATGTTCGGCTGCCCGCTGGTGGCGGCCGCCGCGGCCTGGGTCGTGGTCTGCTTCACGGCCGCCTCGCTGCACACGACCGCCCTGCCCCGCGACGTGATCCAGGCCACACCCGAAGCCCGGATGTTCTTCGGCCTCGCCCCCGACCGTCGCTGGCTCCAGTGGGTGAGGGGCTCCACCCTCCGCGGCCCGTTCGCCCGGAAGGAGCACGCCTTCGACGCGGAGGCCGACTTCGTCATCCGCTACGCGACGCGGCGCAAGCAGCTCGAGGCGGAGCAAGAGCTCCGCGTGAGGCGCTGAGCCGGTGACCTCCGAGCCGCCCATCGACGCGACGGCCGACTACCGGCCCGTGAGTCCGCTCGCGGTGGCGGCGCTGGTGGCCGGCTGCTGCTCGGCACTGGCGCTCGTTACCAGGTTTGCGTGGGCGCTGCCGCTGGTGGGCACGGCGCTGGCGGCCGCGGCGCTCGCCGACGTCGCCCGGCCGGAGGCCCGCAAGGCCGGCCGGCTGGCAGCGCTGGCCGCGCTCGCGCTCTCACTCGGCTTCGGCGCCCAGGCGATCTCGGGGCTGCTCGTGGACCGCTGGATCATGGCCGGCCGGGCGAAGGCCGCCGCCCAGACCTGGATCGACGCGGTGCGCGAGGGGCGGACGACCGAGGCCCTGGGCCTCTGCACCCCCACGGTGCTGCCCGTCTCGTCGCTGCCTCCCGGCCTCGAGCACGAGGAGGCGGAAGCCGAACGGCTGAAGCGGTTCGCCGAGATGCCCGCGGTGCAGGCCGTGGCCGGCTGCGGGGCCACGTCGCCTCCGCTTCTGCAGGCGGCGGCGGCCGGCACCGACGACGGCGCGTGGACGGTGCAGGCCGATCTGGCCACGTGCACCGCCCCCGGCACGACGCTGCGGATCGCGGTGGTGCCGCGGAAGGTTCAGGGCACCTCCGGGACCGTGGAGCAGTGGCGGATCATCGGCGTGGGGCTGGAGCGCTGACGCTCACGCCTCCCCGGTGAAGCAGCGAACGGCGGCGATCGAGTCGGCGCCCGCCGCGAGCATCACCAGCCGGTCGAACCCGAGCGCCGCCCCCACGCCCTCGGGCATCGCCTCGCCGTGGGCGGCGAGCAGCCGCTCCGGGACGGGCAGGATGCCGCGGCCGTCGGCCTCCCGCGTGCGATTCGCCGCGGTGATCCGGGCCGCGAGCAGCTCGCGGCTCGGGTCTTCCTCCCAGCCGTTGGCGAGTTCCACACCCTCCACGAAGAGCTCGAACCGCGATGCCACGTCCGGACGCCGCGGATCAAGCCGGGCGAACGCCGCCTGGGACGCGGGCCAGTCGACGAGCATCGTGGGCCGGCCACGACCGAGCCGCGGCTGCACGACCTCGGCCAGCAGGAGCTCGAAGGCCCGATCCCAGCGTTCGGCCAGCGACGCTGTGCCGGACGCCGCGGGGGGCACCACGCCGTGCCGCGCGACGGCGTCCTCGAGGTCGGCCGCGGACGCAGCGAGCGGGTCGACACCGGCATGGGCGGCGAAGGCGTCGCGGCACGTGACCCGGTCGAGGCCGCGGCTGCCGAGCGCTGCCGTGCAGAGGGCGTCGAGCAGTCCGGCTGCGTCGTCGAGCGTGCTGCCCGGCTCATACCACTCGAGCAAACAGAACTCCACGTCGTGCTGCCGGCCCCGTTCCCCGGCGCGAAACGACTCGGCGAACTGGTAGATCGGCCCCGCCGCTCGGGCGAGCAGCCGCTTCATCAGCGCCTCGGGGCTCGCCTGCAGGAACCGGGGCCGCTCGTCGCCGTCGAGGAACACAGGAATCGGGTCGATCTGGGCCTCGGGCAGCACCTCCCGGGAGAGCACCGGCGTGTCGACCTCGACGAACCCGCGGCCGTCGAACACGGCGCGGAGCCCGCGGCGAATCCGGGCGCGGAGTTCGAGGATCGGTCGGGCCGTCATGCGGATCGAGGCGTCAGGCCGGTGTGGCCGCCTTCGTCTTCGCCAGTCGGGCCGGTGTCTCGCGGTACACCAAGACCGGGCACGGTGCCCGGCGAACCACCACCTCGGCGACGCTCCCCATCAGGAGCCGCGTGACCCCGGTTCGGCCGTGGGTGCCCAGCACGATCAGCTCGGCCCCCTCGTCCTCGGCGATCCGCACGATCTCACCGGCGGGATCACCCATCGTGAGCCGGTGGGTGAACGGCACGGAGGCATCCGCAGGCTTCACGTCTTCGAGCATGGCGAGGATCCGCGCGGAGTCGGGCTCAGGGAGACCGTAGTAGAGCTCGCCTCCGCCGTAGGCGAGCGGTGGCTCCTCGACGTGCACGATCAAGAGTGCGGCGCCGGTCGACTTCGCGAGCGCGGCAGCGTGCTCCAGGGCCGCGTCGCTGGCGGTGGAGAAGTCGGTGGGAAACACGATCGTCTTGGCCATGATGAGATCTCCCGTTCACGGGGTCAGTTCATACGCCTGCATTGTACCGCTGCGCCGCAGCGCGGGGCTGCCCGTGCCCCGGGAGCCGGCGTTTGATTCCTCCGCGCAGCCAGGATGGCGAAGCGGAGGAATCACCGAGCGA